>ERZ1370068.8385-contig-7243_pt1 | contig 41108 bp, 49 predicted proteins | sample MGYA00561227_ERZ1370068 | MGnify/ENA primary metagenome ERZ1370068 (study PRJEB38410, sample SAMEA6850437) | metagenome | study: Metagenomic assessment of the ecological functions of the soil: analysis of the soil microbiota associated with the... | reverse complement strand
TTGTCGCTTCGTTCAGTTGCATGCTCGCCGCAGATCTGATTTGCCTTCACCCGCCGGGCCGCACCGACAAGCGTGCCTTGCAGGAACTTCCGATCGCACCGTCGCGCGACGCCCGGGCGAACGCCGGGCTCGCGCTCTTCGAACGCCAACCGCGACGAGTAAAACGGCTGCAGTGCCGCTTGCGCCTGCGTCGGCGTGAGGCCTGGCCGCAGCCGTCCGAACACGTTCAGCCACCGCATGCGGCGGTCCTCGAGCGCGGTCGTCAACGGCCCGCCGGTGACTGACGGCGCGAGCCGAATCGGCACGAACACCTGCGTCGCGTTGCCGAGATTGGTGCCGTGGAAGTCGGGCTGCGCGACGCCGATGACGGTGAGACGGTTGTTGTTGACGAGCAGGCGTTCGTGCCGACGACCGCCGGATCGGCGGCAAACCGACTGGTCCAGTATGCGTGGCTCAGCACGACGACCGGTTCCGGGCTGGCGGCGGTGTCGTCGCCAGGCTCGATCACACGGCCGCGTGCCGCCGTGACGCCCAACGTCCGGAAAGTAGGTGCCGGACACGAGCTCGCTCGCGACACGTTCGCGTGCGCTCGTCCGCGTTGAGGCTCAGCGCAATGGCAAAGCCGGCAGAACATTCCGGCTGAACGCCTCGTTGTGGCCGCGGAGATCTTCGTACATGGGATACGACAACTCGTTGCCGTCGCCCCAGGCGCTGCCGTATTGCGTGCCGCGGACTGTGACGAGGACCAGTTCGTGGGGTCGCGTCACCGGAAGCTGTCGCAGGAGCACCTGATCCACCAGCGTGAAGATCGCGGTGTTGGCGCCGACGCCCAGCGCGATCGACAGGACCGCGACGGCCACGAACGCCGGCGACTTGCGCAGCGTGCGGCCGGCGTAGCGGACGTCCGGACAGGATGCTAACACCGCGAGTCGATCGTAGCGACCCTCAGCCCATCAGTATTCAATCGTGAGATTCTTGCCCTCGACATATCCGGCCTCGCCAGACCGGCGCACCTGGCTTCCGCTGAGCGGATTCATCCGATACTGACCGGCTGAAACCGATCACCCATTGCCTGCTGCGCCTGGGCGGCGAGCGGCGCGGCGGGAACGCGGCAGCACCCGCCAGGAACGCGCGCCGGTCCATCACTGGATCACCTCATCCGCCCGCGCCAGCAGCGGCGGCGGGATCGTGAGGCCGAGCGCCTTGGCGGTCTTCAGGTTGATCACCAGCTCGAACTTCGTCGGTTGCTCGACAGAGCAGATCTGCGGAGCTTGGCTCCGGATTCTATCGACATACGCCGCGGCGCGATGCCACGCACGGCCGGAAGATTGATTCCGTGCGGAGAGCAGACCACCGACCACTCCGCGAACCCCTCCTCGGTAGAGAGGGGTATGCCGGTAGGCAGGCAGGTGCCGTGCCGCGGGTTCCGCGATCCGATCCTTCTGGGTCCAGAGGGAACGGACCATCCCCGACGATGAGAGCTTGGGGCGCGCGATCTTTGGCCGCTGCGTCCGGGAAACTTGCGCCAGCGACTTTCGCCCGCCCTCGCGGGAGCCTCGACAGCCCGGATCGTGATGCCCCGGGCCCCGGGCCAGGCGGCAGCTCGACGTGTGTCCACAAGATCCGGTAGCTCGGGATACTTCGAGGATCGACGAGGGCCGGGTGAGACGCGCGAGCCCCGACCGACACTCCGCCACGAACTCGACGAGCTTCCGCGCGCGGATCTCGGGCCGGGATCCCGCTGTGCCCGTGATGTTGCCCGCACGGGACGCGCAGGCTCGCGCGAGCGTATCCTCCATGCCGACCGGGTCGGTGGCATAGACCATGACGATCGGGACGGTCGTGGTCGCTGCCTTGGCGGCGGTGATGTGTACGTTACTGGAGGCGATGACGGCTTCCAGCACGAGGCGGACGATGTCACTGGGCGAGGGCGCCTTGGGTGCCGTGGCGCTTTGCAACCGCCCCATCGCAAGTGCTCTACGACGATGTTCACGGCCTTCGGCCCAGTCCAGGCCGAGCGCGAGACCTTCCTTCCGCGCCTCACGACGAGCGGCTTCACGTCCGAACTCCACCACGCCGATTCGCCGGATTCCTGCGCACAGGCTGCGCCCCGGCGGCGAGCGGCGCAGCGAGGGCCACGGCAGAACCAGCAAGAAACACCCGCCGGTCCATCACTCGATCACCTGATCCGCCCGCGCAGCAGCGACGGCGGGATCGTCAGGCCGAGGGCCTTCGCGGTCTTGAGGTTGATGACCAGCTCGAACTTCGTGGGCTGCTCGACGGGCAGGTCGGCGGGCTTGGCGCCCTTGAGGATCTTGTCCACATAGGTCGGCGGCGCTGCCGGAACATCTGGCACGCTGAGGATCCCGTACGACATGAAGGCCACCGCGCGTCTGACGATACTCTCTTGAGTGTCGCCATCGCCGGCAGCGACGTCTTTGCGGCCGAGGTCTGCGAGCCGGCGTCGATGCTCGCAGAGAAGAACATCGGTCTGGCCGCGAGGATGAGCGCTTCGGCGCGCGCTCTCTGGTCATGGCCGCGAAGGCGCCTTCGAGCGTCGCCGCGGACTCTCGGCACCTCCACGGGCTGAAGCCGTCAACGTGCCAGTGCGCGGCGGCGACGCTCGGTCTCGCTTCAGATGAGCTCGTTGGCACGGGTTGCGCGGGTTCTGAGAACAGGCCACGCGCGAGATGCCTGGGGACGGCCTCCTTGAGCAGTTCAGCTGCTTCGCTCTGGCGCTGAGCTGCACGCGTGATCGCGTCAGTCCCGTGACGTTGCCACCCGGCCGCGCCGAGGCTGGCGACGAGCCCGCTTCGCACCGGAATCCCGCTCGGTCACCATGACGATGGGGATCGTCGTCGTGGCGCTCTTGGCGGCCGCGTGTCGTCGTGGCTCGCTGCCGGACGATCACGTCGACCTTGAGCCGGACCAGCTCGGCCGCGAGGGCGGGCGAGCCGCTCGGGCTTCCCCTCGGCACATCGGTACTCGATGACGACGTTCTGGCCCTCGACGTAGCCGAGTTCACGCAGTCCCTGTCGATGAATCGCCTCGATACGTGGCGGTCAGGGCGCCGGTCCGGCTCGCAGGACGCCGATTCGAGAGCACCTTCGCCGCCTGCTGCGCCTCGGCGGCGAGCGGCGCGGCGAGGAGCGGCCAGCGACGTCAGCGAGGAACGCGCGCCGGTCCATCACTCGATCACCTGATCCGCCCGCGCCAGCAGCGACTGGCGGGATCGTGAGGCCGAGGGCCTTGGCGGTCTTGAGGTTGATCAGCAGATCGAACTTGGTCGGCTGCGCGACGGGGAAGGCTTGCCGGCCTGGCCCCCTCGAGATCTTGTCCACCAGGAGACGCGCTGAGCTCCCGGTGCATGGTGGCCACATTGGCCCCATAGGCCATCAGACCTCCGGCCTCCGCGAATTCCTGAGACCGTACACGGCGGGGAGCCGGTGTCGCGCCGCAAGCGCGACGATCTGCGATGTCTGAGATTGGAACATGCCGTCCGGGAAGACGACGAGGGCCTGGATGCGCTTCTCCATCAGCCCCGACACGGCGCGCTCGAGCTCGCTGGATTCCTGCGCGCCTGCCAGGTGCAGCTCCACCTTGAGTTGCCGGGCGGCGTCTTCGATGTTCTGCATCGAGGGTTGATGGACCTGGTTCGCCGGGTTCCAGAGGACACCGAAGCGCGTCGCGCTGGGAACGGCGTCCTTGAGCAGCTCCAGGTACTGGCGCGAAGCTCGCTGGCCCGAGTGTGTCCACCCGGTGATGTTCCCGCCGGGGCGCGCGAGGCTGGCGTGACGATGCCGCTCCCGACCGGATCGGCCACGAATCCGATGACGATGGGGACCGTCGCGGTGGCGTCTTAGCCGCCAGGGCCGCCGGGGTGGTCGAGGTGACGATCACATCCACCTTGGAGCGCACGAGCTCGGCCGCGAGCCGGGGAAGCTGATCCGTCTTGCCCTCGGCGAACCGGCTCTCGATGACGATGGTCCGCCCTTCGACCCAGCCGAGGTCGCCCAGCCCTTGCCTGAGCCCGTCCACGTAGAGCCGGTTGTTGGCTGGGATCCCTGGTCCTAGATAGCCGATCCGCCACACCTTCCCCGCCTGCGCGCCATCGGCGGCGAGCGGCGCGGCGAGGAGCCGCCGGCCGAGCTGCCGGAATGAACGCCCGCCGATCCATCACTCGATCACCTGATCCGCCCGCGCCAGCAGCGACGGCGGGATCGTGAGGCCGAGGGCCTTGGCGGTCTTGAGGTTGATCACCAGCTCGAACGTTCGTCGGCTGCTCGATGGGAAGATCGCCCGGCTTCGCGCCCTTGAGGATCTTGTCCACGTAGACTGCCGCACGCCGGTAGTGGTCAGAAAGGTCGACCCCGTGGGACATGAGCCCTCCGGTATCCACAAACGACCTGGCTTGCATAGATCGCGGGCACCCGATTGTTCGCTGCGAACTCAACGGTGCGTTGTCGGTTCCGCTACGGTCACGCGGTATCGGCCAGGACGAGCAGCGACTCGGGCCTTGCGCTACTCGGTGTGCCGAAAACGCGCTCGAAATCGTCAGGGCTCTGCACCGTCACCGACGCAAGCGCCAGGCCGAGAGCCTGCGCGGCGAGGTTGCGTCTCCTGAAATCTGGGGTGCATCCCGGCATTCCCCGAGTTCAGAGTACGGCGACACGGGACAGTTTCGGCAGTGTCTGCTTGAGCAAATCGAGCCGTTTGGCGGCAAGTTCAGGGCGATGATGGACAAGCCCGTGGCGTTTCCACCTGGGCGCGCGAGGCTCTCGACGAGCTTCACCTGAACCCGGCTCTCCCACCACCGTCATGGCAATGGGGATCGTGTTCGTCGCGTGCTTCGCGGCTGGCGCTGGCGGGCGTACTGCAGCGCGACGAGCACGTCAACCTTGGGGTTGACCAACTCGGCGGCGAGGGCTGAGAACCGCTCCGTCCGCCCCTCCGCATTGCGGATTTCGAGAATGAAGTTCGCATCGCTTCGACGTATCCCAAATCGCGCAGGCCCTGCGTGAACTGCATGACGCGCGGCGTCGACGCGTCACTTGACGTCGCTCGTCAAAAAGCCGATCCGCCAGGCCTTCCCCGCCTGCTGCGCCTCGGCGGCGAGCGGCGTGGCGAGCAGCGCGGCAGCACCAGCAAGGAACGCGCGGCGGTCCATCCACTTGATCACCTGATCCGCCCGTACCGGCTGACTCGATATACGGGCACGTGGGCATCGCGTGTCTTACACCACGGCAAACAGCGGCCAGCCGCCGGGCACTCCCTTGAGCACATGCGTCCCGCGGTCCCCGAAGCCGTATTCCCGATCCTGCCACCAGATCGCGCACCGTGTGCGAGACCAAGTACCTCGCCGGGGCTCGCCAGCGCCGCTACGCGCGCACCGATGTGCACCGCGATGCCGCCGATCTTCTCGCCGATCCTCACATTCGCCGGTGTGGAGCCCTGACCGGACCGCGATGCCCAGCGGCAGCAGCGCTCACGATGGCCGAGGCGCACCGTATGGCGCACGGGCCGGCCCGTCGAAGCTGGCGAAGACTCCGTCGCCGGCGGTGTCGATGACTCGACCCCGAAAGCGCGTGATCTCGCTGCTTACGCGCTCGTGATAGTTGGCCAGCAAGTCTCGCCATCGTGCGTCGCCCAGCGCTGCAGGCCTGCTCTGTGGAGCCCACGATGTCGACGAACATGACAGTGGCAAGGATGCGGTCCACGTCTGAGGTGGGGCGCACCCCAGTCAGAAACTCCTGAATTTCCCCAACGAGGGCATCGGCGTCACCCAGCCACGGGATGTGATCGGCACCCGGCTGCTCGACGTACCGAGCACCTGGAATCCGTCCGGCGATGTACCAGGCACCCCAGAATCCATGAGGCGGTCCCCGGTCCGATGAAGAATGAGCGTAGGAACTCTGATCGTCGGGAGAACGTGCCGGACGTCAATTTCGATGTTCATGCGGTAGAGTGCCACCCCTGCGCCAGGGCTCGCGGCGAGGCGTAGATGCCGAGCCCACCATTGGCGCCACCGCTCGTCGCCGGCGACACTCGGGGCCATTACTTTGAGGCCGATGGGCGTGCCCCACCCCTTCTCGTACGCAGCACAGGCCGCTTCGTGATCCTCGCGGGTCGGCGCCCACGGATACTCTGCGTCACGAATCCACTTGGCGTACGTGCCGTACATTACCAGGGCGGAGGTTCGCGCGGGGTACGTCGCGGCGAAGAGCGCGCACATCGGCCCACCCTCGGAGATGCCGAACAGCGCAGCCCGCGAAGAGCCCGCGGCCTCCAGCACGGCGCGGACGTCATCCATTCGTTGCTCCAGAGTCGGAAGAGCGTTCTCGGCCACGCGATCAGACAGCCCGGTGCCACGCTTGTCGAAGGTGATCAGTCGACTGAAGGAGGAAAGTCGTTCTAGAAATCGAGCGAGCGATGGATCTTCCCATTGGTGCTCGATGTGAGAGATCCAGCCATACACGAGGACTAGGTCGATAGGGCCGTCTCCACTCACTTGATAGGCGATGTGGACGTCACCGCTCTTGGCGTAATGTGGTCGGGCGTCGTCACTACCCGCTCCTTCCCGGCGTCACCGGCTGCCCCTCAACGGCAGCGGCGCGGCGAGGAGACTCCCGGAGACCAGCGCCAGGAAGGCGCGTCGCTCCATCACGGGTCCTCCCTCAGCGCGCGGTCTCCGCTTCCGCTTTCTCCAGCCAGAACTGCATCTCCATCTCGCGGTACATCGTAGTGGCGGTGGTGAGGTGCTCCTGCGCCTCCTGCCGCCGCCCGGTACGTCGGTACAGCTTGCCGAGGCCGAGGTGGCAGTGGGCGACGAGCGGGCGCATCTCCAGTTCCTCGGCAAGGGCGAGCGCATCACAGTAGTGGATGTCAGCATGCTCCGGGGAACGCGGCGGGCGGTGACCTCGCCGAGGAGCCGGAGGGCCCACGCCTCGTAGCTGCGTTGACCGCGCTCGCGGGCAAAGGGTCAGGGCTCGCCCGGCGACGTCGGGAGCGTCCTCGAGTCGGTCGGCGAGGAGGTACGCTTCGGCCAGGTATATAAGGAGGAGCGGCTGGTAAGCCCCGGATCCCATAGTCTCAGCGTCGCTCACCGCGTGCTCCAGCAACGGGATGCCCTCAGCAACCCGCCCCGAGCGCGCATAGGCGTAGCCCAGGCTCCCTGTGTTGCCCATTGAAAAGAGGGTGAGGTTCCACTCGCGACTCAGCGCCACCCGCGTTCAAGCAGGTTTTCGGCGTGGCTTAGGTCTCCCCGGAATGACCTGAAGATGGGCGAGGCGCCAGCACGCGAAGGCCAGGCTGTAGGGGTCATCGAACGCCTGGGCGGGGCGAAGGCCTTCCTGGCCGTGGGCAAGCCCTTCCTTGAATTCTCCCCGTTCAGCGAGAACCCATGTCGAAGTGGCCGCGGGCGATCACCGCAGGAAATCCGGTTTGGCCAAAGCGTTCCCGGCTGAGATCGCCTTCCGAGCAAGTGCAGGACTTTCCGCAGAAGCTCCGCGGCCTGTCGAGAGTCTCCCGCAAAGAGGCAGGCCGCGCCGAGGTAGAGATTTCCCGTCACCTGGAGCGGAACATCCCCGAGCGACTCGGCAAAAGCGAGGGCGTTCTGGCCGAACTCGAGCGCTTCCGCCGGATGCCCAGTGATCAGAGGTTGTGGCACAGATGGACGGACATCTGGCCGAGTCGCCGTTGATCGTCGAGCCTCCTGGCCAGGCCCTCGGCTTCGCGGAGATAGCCGAAGATCCGCTCAAATTCTCCGAGCGGAAAGAGTGCAGTTCGAAGGTCAAAGCGAAGATCGATGGCCTGCTCCAGCCTCTCGCGGGTCTCGGGCAGATGCCCGAGCGCCGTCAGCGCCTGCTCGAAGCTGCTCACCGCTTCCCGGTTGGCCGATCGCGCCAATGCCTTGACGCCAGCCTGCCGGAGGTACGTGACCGCCTGCTCCCACATCTCACCGCGCACCGCATGGTGGGCCAACCGCTCGACGTGCTCGATCAGCCGGTCCGGATAGAGGCGTTCGATGGCCCCGACAATCCGGGCGTGGAGAGCCTTGCGCCGGTCCTGGAGCAGCGTGCCGTAGGTGACTTCATGGGTGAGCGCATGCTTGAAGGTGTACTCGGAATCGGGAAAGAGCCGCGTCTCGTACAGGAACTCGGCCGCCTGCAGGTGCGCGAGCCCCCGCTGCACCGTCTCCTCCGCCGCCTCCGCCACGGCGTGGAGCAGCACGAAGGGCACGTCCTTGCCGATGACCGAGGCCGTCTGGAGTAGCTGCTTGTCTTCGGCCGGAGCCGGTCGATTCGGGCGGCCAGGATCACCTGCACGGTCGCCGGGACCTCGATCGTCTGGATCGGCCGGGTCAGACGATAGGCGCCCCGCTCCCCGGTGAGCGCACCCGTCTCCACGAGCGTCCGGATGCTCTCCTCGATGAACAAAGGGTTCCCGCGTCTGACCAGCAGTCGCTTGAGGGGCTCTAGCCCCGGGTCGTCACCCAGAAGAGCGCTCAAGAGCTCGCCCGCGCTCTCGGGCGGGAGCGCATCGAGCCGGAGCTGGCTGTAGTAGGTCTTGCGTCCCCAGCCATGCTGGTACTCGGGCCGGTAGTTGACCAGCAGGAGGACCCGGGCTGTGGGCAGGCTCTCGACCAGGCTGTCGAGCAGGGCCTGCGTCTCGGCATCGATCCAGTGCAGGTCCTCGAAGACCACGAGGAGCGGTTGCCCCTGGCTCTCCCGGAGCAGGAGGTGCTTGACGGCATCGAGGGTGCGCTGCCGGCGCTGGGCGGGATCGAGCGCCTGCCAGTGGGCGTCCTCGACGGGCACGTCGAGCAGGGCCAGCAAGGCGGGCAGGATCGGCTCGAGGGTGCGATCCAGCGTGAGGAGCTTGCCGGTCACCTTCTCGCGAATCTCGCGGTGGGGTTCGCGATCGTGCACCTTGAAGTAGGCCTTGAGGAGGTCGATGACCGGCAGGTAGCTGGTCGCCTTGCCGTAGGACACGGAGCCGGCTTCCAGGATGAGCCAGTCCTGGGTGCGGTGGGAGTGGGTGAACTCGTAGACGAGGCGGGACTTCCCCACGCCGGGCTCCCCACGACGGCGACGAGCTGGCCGCGCCCGTCGTGCGCGAGGGCGAGCGCCCGGCGGATCTGCTCGATCTCGGCGTCGCGGCCGACGAATCGGGTCAACCCCGCGCGGCGGTCGCGTGGAGCCGGGTCCGCTGGGCGCTCGCTCCGGTGAGCGCGTAGACTTCCACGGGGTCCGCCAAGCCCTTGACCGCAACGGGCCCCCGGGCCGCGACCTGCACGTAGCCTTCGGCGAGCTGCAGGGTGGCGGGGGCGAGCAGGATGGTGCCGGGCGTCGCCATCTGCTCCATGCGGGCGGCGAGGTGGGTCGTCTGACCGACTGCCGTATAGTCCATGTGCAGATCCGACCCGATGGCGCGGACGACCACCTCGCCGGAGTTGAGTCCCACGCGGATCTGGACGGGCACCCCGTGCGAGCGGAAGACGCCTTCCGCGTACTGCGTGACCGACTCCTGCATCCGCAGCGCCGCGTAGCACGCCCGCACCGGCGTGGTCCTCGTGGGCGAGGGGCGCGCCGAAGAGCGCCATGATGCCGTCGCCCATGACCTGGTTCACGGTTCCCTCGTATCGATGCACGGCTTCCATCATCCGCTCGATCACGGGATCGAGAAGCTTCCGCGAATCCTCAGGGTCGCGGTCGGCGAGCAACTCCATCGATCCCTTCAGGTCAGCAAAAAGCACCGTGACTTGCTTGCGCTCGCCTTCGAGCGCAGCCCTGGAGGTGAGGATCTTCTCGGCGAGGTGTTTCGGCGTATACGAGTCCGGAGCGGCGAACTTCGTGGCCGGGGCAGGCAGGAGCGGCGCGGCGCACTGACCGCAGAACTTGTTCTCGGGCGGATTGGCCGCGCCACAGGACGGACAGGTGGAGGCAAGTGGTGCGGCGCACTGCCCACAGAACTTCATTCCGGTGGGATTCTTGTGCTGGCACCGCGGGCACCTCATGCCGGAGCCTCAAGTAGCCCTGCCTGCTGCGCCTGGGCGGCGCGCGGCGCGGCGAGAAGGCTCAACATCGAAGTGCGGACGAATGCGCAGCGCTCCATCACTCGATCACCTGATCCGTCCGCCGCACCGGGATCGTGAACGTGAACGTCGAACCGATACCCACCCGGCTCTGGACCCAGATCCTCCCGCCATGCAACTCGATGAACTTCCGCGACAGAGGCCAGGCCGAGGCCCGGTGCCTTCCACCTTCTTGGCCGCCGTCCCGACCTGCCGGAACTCCTCGAACACCGTTTCCTGATCTTCCGGCGCGATGCCGACCCCGGTATCCGTCACGGACACCTCGGCGACCCCGTCATGCACCCCGGCGCTGACGTCAATCCGGCCCCCTCCGGGGTGAACTTCAAGGCGTTGGACAGGAGATTCAGGAGCACCTGCTTGACCTTTGCGCTCGTCCCCTCGAATCGACCCCAGTCGTTCATCTACAGAGTGCCCGAGCGTGATCCCCGCCGGGTCGCTCGCTCCCGCACCAGGATCAGCGCATTGTCGATCGCGCTCGGCAGATCGAAGTCGGTCGCCTCCAGCTCCATCCGCCCCGCTTCGATCTTGGAGAGATCGAGAATGTCGTTGATCAGCGACAGCAAGTGCTGGCCGGAGGCGTAGATGTCCTTCAGGTACTCGTCCTGCTTCCCGTTCAGCTCGCCGAACATCCGCTGGAGCAGTACCTCGGAGAAGCCGATGACGGCGTTGAGCGGGGTGCGCAGCTCGTGCGACATGTTGGCGAGGAACTCGGACTTGTGCTGGCTGGCGACTTCGAGTTGGTGACTCTTCTCGGCGATCTCGCGGTTACTGGCCGCGAGCTCCGTGAACAGGCGCACGTTCTCGATGGCGATCACCGCCTGGTCGGCGAAGGTCTGCAGCAGCGCGATCTCGTCGTCGGTGAACCCGCCAGGCTCTCGGCGGGTCACTCCAATTGCTCCGACCGCCTCGTCGTGATGGAGCATCGGCACCACTACTAGACTTCGGTAGCCACGGATACCAACGGAGGCGTGCTGGGCGTCGGACAATCGGGGATCGGTTTGGTAGTCGGCGATATTGAGCGGCGCTCGATCGCGAATAGCCCGGGCGTGCGTCTCCCCGGACTGGAGCGACTGAGGGAAGGCTGCCCTCACGGCGGCGTCGGAAGCGGCGTCGTGGCTCTGTGACCGCGGCGAGCGCGATCTGATCACCCGCGAGCCGGGTAAGCGCCCCCGTGTACGCCCGCAGCAAGCGGACGGCGCTGGCCAGGATCGCGTCGAATACCGGCTGGACATTCGTCTGAGACTGGCTGATCACGCGCAGGATGTCGCTTCGTCGCGGTCTGTTTGTCGAGCGCCGTGGTCAGCTCGCGGTTGCTCGCCTGAAGTTCGGTGAACAGGCGGACGTTCTCGATGGCGATCACCGCCTGGTCGGCGAAGGTCTGGAGAAGCGCCATCTGCTTGTCATTGAAGGGCCGGACGGATCGTCGCGCCACTGCGATTGCGCCGTGCGCTCGGCCCTCGCGCATCAAAGGCACCGCGAGCACCGTTCGGAACATTCCGGAGTGAATCGTCCAGATCAGGATCCTCACTGACGTCGGCGATCTGGACGACGGCGGCCGCAAGGATTGCCCGCGCCGTTGCGCTCCGGCGGCTCGGCGGTTGAGGGAACGCTCGCTGGACAGCGTCGATCTCGTCTTGGTACGGCCATGGTGAGCCACAAAGTGGATGAGTTCGCCGTCGAACCGGTATAACCCGGACAGATCGGCTTCGCAGAGCCTAGTCGCCGACATGGCGATCGCGTCAAAGACAGGCTGGACGTCGGTCGGCGAACTGCTGATGACCCGCAGAATCTCTGCAGTGGCCGTCTGCTGCTCCAGGGCCTCGGTCAGGTCGCGATTCCGCGCCTCCAGCTCCGTGAACAGCCGCACGTTCTCGATGGCGATCACCGCCTGGTCGGCGAAGGTCCTGCGAGCAGCGAAATCTGCTGGTCGGGGAAGGGCCCGGGCTCCGGCCGGTAGATGACGATCGCCCCAATGGGCCCGCCGCCGCCGAGGATCGGCACCCCAGCAGGCTTCGGAAGCCCCCGCGCGCCGCGAGCGGGGCTTCCGTATTCGGGATCCGAGACCGACGTCGGCGATCTGGACGATCGACCCGCTCAGGATCGCTCGACCCGAGACGTGGGCCCGAGTCGGACGCATCGGGTACTGCTTCCGGACGTCCTCCAGCCGCGTCTCGGAGAAGTTGTGGTGCGCCACGAGATGTACGAGATCGCCGTCGAAGCTGAACACGGCTCCGTCCGCGCGCGCCGCACAACCGCACCGCGCTCTTCACGATGGTGTCGAAGACGGGCTGCACGTCCGTCGGTGAGCTAGAAATGATCTTGAGGATGTCGCTGGTCGCTGTCTGCCGCTCCAGCGCCTCAGTCAGGTCGCGGTTCCTTCCCTCGAGTTCCTTGAACAACCGGACGTTTTCGATGGCGATGACGGCCTGGTCGGCGAACGTCTTCAGCGAGCGCGATCTCCGTTTCGGTAAACGGTCGCGCCTCCGCTCGACTAACGGTGATCGCGCCGATCGACGCACCGTCACGCAGCATGGGCACGCCGACGATGCTTCGGAACTGGACGGCTTGGGCTACCGATTGGTCATACTCGGGATCGGCCAGGCGTCTGGGATATGAACAACGGCGCCGTCGAGGATGGTGCGGCCGAGCGCTAACGCGCCGACTAGGCGGCTTGGTAAGGAACCGCTGCATGGCCTCAACACCCTCAAGCCTGATGTACGCATGTGCGGCCAGATGCACGAGTTCACCGTCGTACCGTGCGACCGTGCAGTAGTTGCCGTCGCATAGCCGTCGGGCGCTTTGGGCGATGACATCGAAGACGGGCTGAATATCAGTCGGTGAGTTGCTGATGGCGCGCAGAATCTCGCTCGTCGCCCTCTGCTGCCCCGCGCCTCGGCCAGTTCGCGGTTGCGCGTCTGGAGCTGCTCCAGCGTCTCGGCCAGGCGCTTCTCGAGGTCGCCCCCCTCGAGCCTTCCCCTTCCCTGACTTGCGGGCGACCGGACGCGTGCTTTCACCTTTCGCTTTTGCCGGCTTTGCACCCCCGACGCATCGGGATCTCCTTACCTTTCCACAGGAGCCACTCGCCGATTCATGGCACGCCCTCCCGCAGCTTCTCCAGTGCCGCCTCGAGCAGCGCCCGGATCTCCGCGTCGCGCTTCCGCCGGGCCTCGGCCTTCCGCTGCCGGCTCCGGGCCGCCCGACACCGGCCGCTGCAGACCTCCTGGCCGGCGTGGATCGGCACCTTCTGGCAGACGGAGGCATCAGCCGGGAGGCTAGCACGCCCCTCTAGCGGGCGCACGTACGCCGTCCGGGCTCGCTACGGGCGGAGCTTTCGGACGAAGACATGGTGGAGCCTCTAGCTTTGGTCTTCGGCAGGCTGGGAGCGAGCAGGAAACGGGCTGACTGGCTCATCACAGGACGCGCACTTCCGGCCAGCGGCCTTCGTTGGTGTACCTGTGAACCAGCCGGACCGTTTGGACGGGCCAGCGCGGCGGGACGCCGAGGCTCTGGAGTCCGAGCATCTCCGGCCAACCGCCATGTACCACGTTGACCAGGATGAGCCCGTGCGGAGAAACGCCGAACAAGGTCCACGCCTTCGCGATTGGTTCCAGCCAGGGGGATCACGTCGTAGCCGGCGGCGCGGAGGATCTGGGCGGTGTGCTCGACGCCGGCCGGATACAGGCTCCGTCGCGGCGGGCATGGGCTCACCCGGCTCCGCAGACGCGCCGGTAGCGCGCGGTAATCGACGCCGCCGTGTCGGCATACTCGAGCGAGCCCTGATTGAGCCGCGCCAGCGTGTTGCGCCGTTCCCCGCGCCTGCTCCACCTTGCGGCGAAGCGGCGCGCCCCTGGCCGCCAGCTCGCGGGATGAACTCGTCGTCGCCGAGGCCCGTCTCCTCGAGGACGCGCTCGCCCCGGCCCCCATCGGCGGGGTCAGGAGGTCACTCATCCTGGGCCCGCTGGGCCAAGCGCGCGGCGGCGGCGGCGCGGAACACCTCAGGTGTCAGCGCATTCGGCCCCCGCCCACGAAGATCACCGCCACCTTGCCCCCGTTCCCATTCGGCCCCCGTGAGCTTCAATTCGCCCGTGAGCTTGACGACGAACTCCAGCGCCTTCCTGCACCGTCCTCTTACTCTTGAACCGCTTGAGCAGGGCCTGATACGCCTCCTCCAGACGCTTCCTCGAGGCAGAGGTAGACGAGCTCGCTTCACCTTGGGCGCGTTGAACGAGCCCTTGGGGCGGCCCGGACTCCCGCCGCGCTTGAGGCCTGACGTGTTCCTCACGGATTCTCCACGGATTGCCGCCTATCCATACGCCACCGGCCCATCGGGCACCTCGGGTGCCGGCGGCCCTTCGCGGCGGGCGCGGAGCTTCCGCGCAATCATCGCGCTCACACCTCCATTGGCGTCGTCATCCTCTTTGGTCACGTCTTGGCAGGTCATGGGCGCTCCTGAGACCACGCTGAGATGGCTGCGTCGAGCCTGTAGCCGGTCGAGTAGCACCTTCCGTATCGCCCCGCCTCGCCGCTTCGCGGGTGACCGGAGCCGGCACCGTCACCCGCTGGAATGTCCCGGCCGCGAGCAGCTCAACACGGTGTCCTCGGAGAGCGACAGGTAGCCCGCTGCCGCCGCGACCGACAGCAGCCGAGGAGAGCACTGGCCTGCTCAACCGATGAGCGTGGCGAAGCCCCGCTATCCATGCGGGTCGGCGGGACGTCACCGCCCCCAACTGCCCGCCCCGTAGGTCCGATTGACAGGAGCCGCAAATGGGCATAGATAGCTGACCCAGGGTTCCTCCATGCGCCAGGGCGAGCGATTCCCCTACCCGCGTCCCTCGATTCGACCGCTGAAGATCTACGCGTTCGACCCGATGGTTGCGCGCGACACGCGCACCAAGATCGCCGTCGAGACGCGCAACGAGCCGCTGGCGCCGGGACCACGCGGCCCCCGGATCGTGGTGGTGGACTACGACGCGACGCGCGGATGCTTCTACACGCCGGTGAACCTCGATGACCCGCCGTCCTGATGCAAGGGCATCGACCACTCGGAAGGCGATCCACGCTTCCACCAGCAGATGGTCTACGCGGTCGCCAGCCCAGATCCTCGGCATCTTCGATCGAGCGCTCGGTCGCCCCTTCGACCTCGGCAGCGCGGTCCGCGGGGGCCCTCCCCGGCCCCTCCGCATCTTTCCTCATGCCTTCGAGGGGCAGAACGCCTACTACGAGCCCCAGATGGGCGCGCTCCTCTTCGGATACTTTCGCGCCACCAGCGACGACGCCGGCGCCAATATCCCGGGGCGAGCTCGTCTTCTCGTGCCTGTCGCACGACGTGGTGGCCCACGAGGCTCACCCACGCGCTGATCGATCGCCTGAGCCCGCGCCTTCAGACGGAAGTCGACAATCCGGACGCCTACGCGCTGCACGAAGGGCTTTCCGACCTGGTCCCCATGCTCCACCGGTTCTCGTTCGGAACCATTCTTCGCGAGGAGGTGCGGCGCACGCGCGGCCGGCTGGACACGGTGGCCGAGAGCCCGCTCTTCGAGATCGCCGCTCAGTTCGGCGCCGCCGTCGGCCTCAAGTACGGCCTGCGGAACGCGCGCATGAAGGCGGACCACGAGACAGTATTCCACGGTCATGGAGCCGCACGCGCGCGGCGGGGTATTCATGTCCGCGGTCATGGACGCACTCTTCCAGACTTACCAGGCCCAGGTGCGTGACCTGTTTCAGATCGCGGGCTCCCCCAGTCCCCCGGCGACGACGACCTGCATCCCCGATCTGGTCGGGCGCATCGCCACCGAGGCGGCCCGGGCGGCGGCCGCCCTTCTCACCATGTGCATCCGCGCTTTCGACTACCTGCCTCCGGTCGCCGTGACCTTCGGAGACTTCCTGCGGGCGGTGGTGACCGCGGACAAGGAACTCAATCCGGACGATACCTCGGGCCAGCGGGCCGCCCTCATCGAGTCCTTCCCGCCGGCGCGGCATCTATGCCTCCGGCGTGCGGTCGTCCGCCGAGGAGTCCCTGCTCTGGGACCGGGCCGACCGGGGGATCGCGCCCCTGCCCGGGGTCTGCGTCAGCGCGCTGACGCAGAACGCTCAGGCCTTTCGAAGGATACGGCCCGAGGAGGGTGAGCGAGCATCGAGCGAACCGGTGGCGCGCGATGTCGCGAGTGCCCTTCGCGCGTACGCCCGGACCAACGCCCGGGCGTTGCGCCTCGCGCCGGATGTCCGGATGGATATCTCACGCCCGCGGTATAGCTTCCGGGTGGCACCCGACGGGCAGCTGGTGGTCGAGATCATCATCCAGATCGTCCAGAAGGCCCGGAGAATCACCGGGGTCACCGTCGTCGCCTCTGCCGACGGGAGCATCCGTACGTGATCCCCAATCATCCGCTGCCCCGCTTCGAGCCCCCGCCCGAGGAAGCCAAGACCGCAGGAGGCCGAGCCCAAGGCCGCCCTGAAGGCCGAGGCGGCCAGCCCGCCGCGAGGGTCGGCGCCCTTTCCGGCCCGATACCGCATCAGCGCCGGCGCGCTATCGCCGGCTCTATCCGGAGCCTGAGCGTGCACGCGCGGGACGTGCCCGTCCCCCAGCTGGACTCGAGTCATCGCTGGCTAGCCGCGCGGTCGCGACGAACGGCCTCGAGCCGCCCGCCAAGCGGCCGCTCAAGATCTTCGCCTTCGATCCGATGCTCGCCCGGCTGGGACTCGACGCGGGTGATCAGCATCAGGTGCCGAACGAGCCCCTGCGGCCGGGTCCCCAGGGGAGCCGGATCGAGGTCATCGACTACGACGGGGTGAAGCAAGTGCCTGTATCCGAGGATCGACCTGGACGATCCCCGCGATTACTCATGCGGGGCGGCCTCGATCCGGCGGAGGCGATCCGAGGTTTCACCAGCAGATGGTCTACGCGGTCACCATGAAGACGATCGAGAACTTCGACTTCGCGCTGGGGCGCCGGCTCGGCTTCCCGCGGCCGCCGGCTTCGCCTCTACCCGCATGCGTTCCTGGGACGAAACGCCTTCTTCGATCCCAAGCTGGGCGCGGTGCTGTTCGGCTTCTTCCAGGCCGAGAAGGCCCGCCAGGGCCCGAACCTCCCCGGCCAGACGATTTTCACATGCCTGTCCCACGACATCATCGCGCACGAGGTCACCCACGCGCTCGTGCATCGCCTCCGGCCGCATTTCCGCGACCCGACGCAATCCCGACGTCTACGCCTTCCACGAGGGATTCTCGGACATCGTCGCCATCTTCCAGCACTTCTCCTTCGACGGGGTGCTGCGCGACGAGAGATCCAGCGAACGCGCACCGACCTCCTCAGCCAGAGCTCGCCGCTCGCCCGAGGCTGGCCAGCCAGTTCGGCCACGCCACCGGCAGCGGCCAGGCGCTTCCGCACCGCCACCATGGAGGCGGATCCGCGCCAGTACGAGCGCCTTCTCCGAGGCCCATGACCGGGGGTCGCTCCTGAGTGGCGGCCATCTTCGGGGCCTTCTTCCTCACCTACCAGCGCCGCACCAAGGACCTGCTCCGCATCGCCTCTGGCGGGACGGGGCGCCTTCCCGACGGGGATCTCCATCCCGCGCTCGTGAATCGCATCGCCGCCGAGGCCGCCGCCACCGCCCAGTCCACGCTGACGATGTGCATCCGGGCCTTCGACTATCTGCCGCCGGTGGACGTCACCTTCGGTGACCTCCTCCGTGCCCTCGTCACCGCCGACGTGGGAGATGGTCCCCGCGACGCGTATGGCCAGCGGGCGGTGACGGTGGAGGCCTTCCGCCACGCCGTGGCATTCATCCGAGAACGTGACGTCGCTCGCCGAGGTGTCGCTGGTGTGGGATCCGCCGGCCAGGACGCTCGCCGGCTTTCCCACCCAGCTGGTCCAGGACCTCGCCTCGGCGGCCCGAGGAGCTGGGGCGGCTCCCCGTCGAGCCGTTCACGCGATCCGGGGATCCGACCGGGGTCCGGCCTCGCGGAGTCCGCCCGGCGGAACCGCCGAGCCCCTATACCCAGCTCCTCCGGCGGTACGCGCGCGCGAACGCCGCCAACCCTCCATCTGGACCCGAAGCTCCCCATCAGAGGTCGCCGGCTTCCACTCCGCCTTCCGCGTGGCCCCCGATGGCCAGCTCCTCATCGACATCATCGCCCAGTTCGCCCGGTGTGATGAGTCCACGCGCGAGCGCTGGGGGCGCGCCGTTCCGGGGCGGCACGACGGTGGTGGCCTCCTCGGACGGCTCCGTCCGGTACGTCATCGCCAAGCCCCTGAAGACGGGCGCGTCAATCGGCTCAAGCGCATGCGAGGCCGCCGCCCGCCGGGACCGGCAGTTCGGAGTTCGTCGACGGATGCGACGCCCGGGACCCCAGCGGGCCTGGTGCGCGAGCCAGGGTGACCTCAAGACCCGGATGCTCCGCATGCACAACTTCTCGGCGCTCCACTCCCGGCAGGGTTGACCGTGCCCGATCAATCGCATGTCACGGTGCGGATGTACAACGTCGGCTTCGGCGACGCCTTCCTGCTGCTCTTCCCCCAGGCCGACCGGCCGCGGCGGGTGCTCATCGACTGCGGAGTGCACTCCATGGGGCCGGGTCCACACCCCATGAAAACGGTGGTCGGTCAGATCGTGGAGGACGTCACCGACGGGGACGGAATTCCCGGATCGACGTGGTGGTCTGCACGCGCCGTCACCAGGACCACGTCTCGGGGTTCCAGAACGCCCTCTGGGGCCGCGTCCAGGTCGGGGAGGTGTGGATGCCGTGGACCGAGCACCCCACCGACAAGCGCGCGCGGCGTATCCGAGAGGCCCAGAGCACGCGCGCGCAGTCGCTGGTGCTGGCGCTGTCGCGGCTGGGCGCCGCCGACGGCACCCTGGCCATGGCCCGGAACTCGCTCACCAACGCGCCCGCCATGCGCACCTTGCACAAGGGATTTCTCGGCGTGCGGGAGCGACGGTTCCTTCCCACCGCCAAGAAGTCGGAGCGGAGCTTCTCGACGCGGCGCTTGCCCGGTATCGAGATCCACGTCCTCGGGCCCGTCGCGCAAGGATTCCGTCATCCAGGAGATGGAGCCGGACAAGGGCGAGAGCTATCTGCAATTTCTCCTCAGCCAGGCGGGATCCTCCTCGAGGCGGGTGCGGCCGTTCCTGGAAGAGTGGGTGATGAGCGCTCGGAACTACCGCCGGACGTTCGCCCATCTCGACTTCACCGATCGTCACCGCCGGGCGCTCGAGAAGATCGGCGAGGGCACCGAGTTTCGACCTGGCGGCGAAGCTCGAGAAGGCGGTGAACGGCACCAGCCTCATGCTGATGTTCGTGGTGGGCCGGGCCCACCTCCTCTTCTCGGGCGACGCGCAGTGGGGGACGTGGACGGCGGCACTCGCCGACCCGGAGTGGAAGGCGCTGCTGGCCGAGACCACCTTCTACAAGGTCGGCCACCATGCCAGCCACAACGCGACCCCGCCGGGCTTCGTCGACGGGCTCCTGTCGGCGAGATTCTCGGCGATGGCGTCGACCCGGCCCATGAAGAAGTGGCCGGACATCCCCGAAAGCCTCTGCTGAAGGCGCTGCGGCAGAAGTCGAACCGGGTGGTGCGGAGCGATCGCGCGGATGTGTGCCGGATCCGGCCGGCTTCCGGCGCGAGCGCGGCTACGTGGAGACGCAGGTCCCCATCTGAGGCCCCGCTCACATCGAGGGCCGTTCCGATCGCCACTTCGAGGTCCAGAGCCGGGCTCAGCTCCTCGCCCATGTCTTCCGGCGCATGCGGGAGGCGTCGAGGTCCCCTTGACGCGACACCGTTTCGGGTCCAGCCTCAATTGCGTGTGTGAAAATGGCTGGGACAAATTACCGGACGGGAGGACTCCAGCGATGAAGAACCTGAGTGGAAGGGATGGCGGTAGTAGTGGCGGCCCTCGGTGATAGTCGCGATGATGCCGGCAATCACCTTCGCGCAGATACAGATTCAGGGCTGGGCTCGCTGGACAAGGAGGCTGCTCCTGGAGCAGGCGAAGACGCTCGTGGCTGAGCTGACCTCGATGAAGAGCAGCGGCAAGCTGGACGCGGCCGACACCGCGAAGGTGGACACCATGCTGCCCAAGGCCACCGCGGTGAACACCGGCTCGCCAAGCCCCAGGTCGAGAGCCGAGCCGCTTGACCCAGCTTGCGCCGGTCAGCTCGGCGACCTCCAGAAGCAGTACAACTCGCTCAAGGGCGGATGAAGTAGCCCGATCTCCTACGGCATCGCGAAGGGCGCGGGATCCAGGAAGCGGCGCAGGACGTTCCGCGTCAGGCGCGGCGATAGTTGTTGTCGTAGCCCTTGTGGGCCGAGGCTCCCCACGTAGGCGATGGAGCCCGTCGAGAAGACGGCCCCGCCGCCGGGATGCTCGTAGAAGACCAGTGTCGGCCCGCACCGCGGGCGAGAACTGCCCGTCGGCGCCCGCGAACGGACACGTTCATCTCCTCGTTGACGAGCTGGAAGGCGTTCGAGTGGTCCTCGGAGGAGGCGACCACCAGCGCTCGCGTCGGCGAGCCGAGGCTCGCGTTGAAGGCGTCGAGCCTCGAGCCCGGCGGCGCCGCTCCCGGCGAGGTGCCGAAATCGCCGAGAATCTCGCCCTCGATGCCCTCGAAGATGAAGCGCGCCCGCGGGATCGCGGCTCGCGGCGGTGCGCGCGGTAGTAGGAGGAGCGGTCGAAGCCCTGGGCCACGAAGCCCACGCCGACCGAGCGCGTTGGGCGCGCCGGCCCTGCCGCCGCCAGAGCCCGCCATACTCGCCGGTCGAGCTGTGGTAGTACTCGCCGACCGCTTCCACCCAGGCGCGGGTGCCGTCCTCGGCCCGGCGCACCTCGATCAGTCCTGGGTGCGCGGGCCGGGTACGACGACGCGCCAGTAGAAGCCGTTGCCGCCCATGTACATGAGCCGCCCGCCGCGGCCGAGGTACGCGGCCAGCGCGTCCAGCATCTCGCGCGAGTAGTACTCGGGGTGGCAACCGGTCAGGACGACCGGGTAGCCCTCGAGGAGTGGGCGCGCCCTCGGCGTGGAGATCGTCGTCGGTGATGACGTCGTAGCGACGATCGTCGACCTCGAGCCAGTCGAGCAGGCAGAGGTCGAGGAAGAGGTTCCAGAGCCGCCCGGTCGGCCGCGTGTTCACGATCGGGCGCAGCCGCGAGACATGGCAGACGCCCGGAGCCGTCCGAGTGCGTGTCGTAGGTCGAGCCGCCCAGCTCGGGGTGGTGCATCAGCAGGAGGTCGGTCGGGTCCACGATCGGCAGCGCGCCGATGAAGAGCTCGGCCTGGCCTCGGCCGCATGCGCGCCCGGTAGTTCGAGTAGGCGAGGTAGGTGGCGGTGGAGGCGAGGAACGCCACGCGCGCCGCGCGGCCCGCGGCGCGGCGGGCGCACGTAGAACACCACCCAGAACTCCGGGCCGCCGTCCGCCTCGAGACGGAGCGCGTAGACGCCGCTGCGCGCGTCGGCGGGGACGGTCATGGTGAGGCTCGGGGCCGCCAGCCCGGCGTCGTGGAGGTCGTCGTCGTGAAAGTGGATGGCGCCGTACTGCTGCGGGCGCTCGGCGCCAGTCCATCTCGCTGCCGTCCCAGTTGTGGCCGGTCACCGCGCGCTTCGGCGCGTTCACCGTCCGGCCGTGCAGGTGGTTGGGCGAGCGATCGGTCACGCGGTCGGTGGCGATGTCGGCGGCGAGATCCCAGATGGCCGATCGCGTCCTCGGCCGGCGACGCGCCGTGCTCCGCGCCGTCGCCGCGGCCTCGCAGCGTCCGCCGGCGTCAGCGCGCGGCGCGAGAGCGTCGGGCGGTCGATCTTGCCGTTGAAGTGCCAGCACGTCCGGAGTCGGCCACCCTCGACGCCGCGGCGCGCGGCGGCGAGGAAGAGCTCGCCGGCCGGCGGCGCCGCCGCGCGGACGCGGCGCCGTCACCGCCACCGGCCGCTCGAGGCTCGGGCGCGTGGTCGGCGAGCGGCGTCTGGCGCAGCGACACCGTCCCCGCCGCGAGATCCACCGACGCCGCGACGTGATACCAGCGCCGTGCCGTGAGCGGCGCGCCCGTGGTGATGACGGGCAGGCGAGGGCCCGCGCCGCACGAGCAGCGCGAGCGCGCCCGTCTCGTCGAGCAGGAGCGCGAAGCCGCTGGCGCGATCCTCGGCCCAGGTGCCCATGATGACCTGCCGGCTCGGCTCGGGCCGGATGCGGCACGCGGGTGGGCTGGATGAAGGCCTGCAGCGTGAAGCGGGCGAGCCCGCCGAACGCCTCCGGGCGCTCGACGATGGCGTAGGAGCCGGCGTCGGTCGAGCTGGGGGCGCCCTCGTGCTCGCCGTCGATCGGCGTCGGAAGCGCGGATCGGTCTTGAGGCCGGGGCCGGCGGGCCGGTGTCGCCGCAGACGAGGCGGACCACCTCCGCGCGATAGCGGCGGGGACCGTCGAGGGTGCCGACCATGAACCGGATCGTCTCGCCCGGCGCCGACGCTGAGCGGGATCCGCGTAGCCGAGCACGCTCGACGCGCCATGCGGGGGACGCTCACGCGCGATCGAGCGCGAGACGCCTGGCCGGTGACCGCTTCCCAGCGCATCGCGGAACGCGTGCCACTCGGCCGCCTCGAGGCTGTCGAAGGTGCAGCTCCGGGAAGAGCCGCGGCGGCAGGCCGTGCGGCTGCTTCTCGGCGCAGCGTCCACTCGGCGTGGGGCCGCGTGCACGACGAGCAGGAGGTTCTGGCAGTGGAGCGATCCCCGCAGCACGTTCAGCACCGCCTGCAGCTTCGGGGCTGTGCGGGACCGAACGGGCGGCGCTTGAACTCGCGCGCGAGGTCGGCCCGGCGTCGGATCGATCGTGAACATGGCGGCACGATCATCCGCCGGCCGCGCCAGCGCCGGCGACGCGGCACGAACACCGCCCCCGACATGGAGGCCGGTACCTCCCGGATAGTTACCGTGGAAGAGACCGCCGACCATCTCGCCGCAGGCGTAGAGGCCGGGGATCGGCGTCCAGCTGGTGCTCGATGCACCTGGGCCGCGCTCGTTCACGCGTCACGCCGCCGAAGGTGAACGTGATGCCGCCGGTCACCGGCTACGCGGTGAAGGGCGGCGTGTCGAGACGCTGCGCCCAGTTCGACTTCGGCAGCGCGAGCCCCTGGTCGGCGAGGCCGTCGCGCACGGTCGGATCGAAGGCGCCCGCGCTCCGACCGCGGCGTTGTAGTCGTCGAGCGTCCGCGCAGGCGCGCCGCGGTCGACCGGCAGCTGCTCGCACCAGCGCCGCCGAGCGAGTCGGCGACGACCGGCGTTGCCCGTCTTGTAGCGGCCCTTCGAGGAGGCTGCGTGACCTTGGCGTCGAAGATCTGGTAGCGCGACGCCGCCGCGGCTGGTTGAGGATGATGCCGCCCAGCTTGGCGTAGGTGTAGAACTGGAAGTCCTCGCCCTCGTCGAAGAAGCGCCGGCCGTTGACGTCGACCAGCACGCCGTAGCGGATACGAGAGCCGGTTGGTCTTGTCGGTGAGCTTGCGGTCGCCGTGGGGCGGCGCCTCGGCGTCGATCGGCGTGGAGTGGCAGCCCGTCCACTGCCCGCACGGCAGCGCGCCGATCTCGAGCGCCATGCGCAGGCCGTCGCCGGTGTTGTAGCGGGTGCCGCGCACCTCGGCGTGGTCCCAGGGCCGGCCGAGATAGCGCGCGCGCCACTCGGGATTCGCCTCGAAGCCGCCGCAGCCGAGCACCACCGCGCGCGCGGTCAGCTCGCCGAAGCCCTCGCGCATCGCTGCACGCCGACGCCGGTGACGCGGCCCGCTGCGCGTCCTGGCTCAGGCGCACGCGCGCTGGTGCCGTAGCGGATCTCGACGCCGCGCTCCTGCGGCGGTCTCGAACCACATCGCGCGAGAGCCCGATGCCCTCGTGGCGCGCGCGGATCACCGCGCCCGGCGACCACTTGATCGTGTTGCCGACCCGCACGCGCGCTGAGCGAGAGCGCGGCTTCCATCGTGATGCCCTGCCGCGGCCATCCAGCGCACGGTGTCGTAGGAGCGGCCGATCAGGATCTCGCGCCAGCTCCGGGTCGGCTGCGGCCCTCCGTCACGCGGTCGGAGGTCCTCGCGGAACCGCTTGTGCGGATACGGCTCGACGCCGGCGAGGAAGCCCGGCACCTGCTGCTCGGCGTCCGGGCACGAGCGGCAGCGAGATCCTCCGCGCGGTCGATAGGCGAAGCGCAGGAGACCGCCGCTATAGTGGGTATTGCCGCCGCGAAGCTCCTCCGGCGCCTTCTCGAGGACGAGCACGCGCCGGGCTCCTGCTCCCGCGCGCGAGACGGCGGCGGCCAGCGCGGCGTTCCCCGCGCCGACCACCAGGACGTCGTGCTCAGGCATGCGCGACGCCGCCGGAGCCTTCCTTGCCTCGCACCTCCACGCCCGCCCATTCCTCGTAGAGGCGCGTCACCGCCGCCATGTCCTGATTGGCCAGGCCTTGCGCGGCCGCCGCCTCGTAGACCTGGCGCACCGCGGAGGCCACCAGCATGGGCAAGGCCGAGCCCGGCGGCCAGCCCCAGCGCGAGGGCCACGTCCTTCTTGGACAGCGCGATGCTGAAGTTCGGCGTGAAGTCGCCCTCCAGCACGCTTGGGCATGCGCTTGAGGAAGTGATGCGACCGCCCGCCGCTGCGGTGGACAGAATGTCAAACAGGCGGCGCGGATCGATCCCCGCCTTCACGCCCAGCACCATGGCCTCCGCCGCGACCGCCATGTTGCCCATCGACATCATGTTGTTGACGAGCTTGACGACTGAGGCCTGACCCAGCGGCCCCGTGACGAATCTCGGTGGCCAGCGCCATCAGCACCGGACGACAGCGCTCGAGCACCGCGGCGTCGCCCCCACGATGAAGATCAGCTTGCCGGTTCCCGCCTCGACGGGGCCGCCGCTCACCGGCGCGTCCAGGCGGTCGATCTTCGCGGCGGCGGCCTTGGCCGCCACCTCTCGGCAGGTCTCGGGACTGATGGTGCTGAGGTCGATCCAGGTCAGTGCCCGGCATGGGCGCCGGCAAGCGCGCCGGATTCGCCCGAGATAGGCCGGTGCGGACAGCGGCAGGATCCCGGCAGGCTCGATAGCACGACGTCGGCGGCGGCGGCCACGTGCCCCGGCGAAGACTCGAGGATCACCCGGCAGTCTTGGCCTGGGCGGCGCGCTCCGCGCTCACATCGTAGCCCCGGACGACGAACCCCTGCGAGACGACGAGGCGGCGCGCCATCTGGCCGCCCATGGTGCCGAGAGCCAATGAAGCCGATGCGTGGCTTGGCGGTGGGCATGCTCAGGGCGTGGAGATGGCGGCGGCGGACTCGGCCTGCGCCCGGGCCTGCCTTGGCCTTCCACATCGCGTTGGCGTGATCGACGGCCTTGGCGTCGGTATGATGCGCGCTTTGGCCTCGGCGACCAGCGCCTTCGCCTTCTCGATGAAGCCGCTTTGGCGTCCGGCGACAGCTTCGTCCCGCCTCGGCCTTCTTGATGGCGTCCTCTGCGGACTTGATCTGGACGGGGCAGTTCCAGGCCGCGGCAGGGCCCGCGCCCAGCGCCACCGCGACCAGCGCCTGCAGCGGCGCGCGAACCCCAGGGACGTGGCGATCTTCACGGAGTACCTCCCACGGGACGCTGATGCCCCGCAGCCCACACCAAAGCGCGAGCGTTATCGCCAAGCGTCCTTCGAGGAGAGCGGCGCCAGGCGTTACGGGTGCCTGAAGTGGCGGCACGCGACGCTGTAGGAACTACTCGGTAGGTCTTTCTCTACCACCCTCCGGCGCCCGCGCGGGCCTTCTCCCGGTGCTCTCGAGCCGCGAAGAAACCCGCGCACTTCTTCGCCTGGTCGAGGCAGGGTCTCGGACGTCTCTTGAACTCGACCAGGGCAGCCCGATCCCACCTTATCCCGGGCCCGGTCCCGCGCTACCTTTCACATACTCCTGGAGAGAATCACGACAACTTCCATGCCAGCATCCCACCGGCGATCGCTCCCACGATCGAATCCTGTCAGCATAATATGCGTGCCTCGCTTGGAATGTCTCGCCCACCCTCGGTAGAGTCATCTCCTGTGTGTGCCAGACCGCGGAGGGAGTCAGGCACTCACACTGGTAGCGCGACCGAGGTGCTTCACCGGCTCTATACCCGTGCGGGGGCGACAATGAAGCCGAAAGATTGGTTCGGGGGTGAGAGGATTTGAACCTCCGACCCCCCTGCTCCCGCAAAACCGGAGGTGCAGCTGCCAGGCACGCGCTACACCCCGAACCGCACGCAGATTATCACGATGAGCGCAGCGCAGCCGCGCCGCCCGTGCCTCAGCCGATCCCCAGGGAAACCTCGCAGGATGAAGCGGCCCGTTTGCAGGTCCTGAAGCGCCTGCTCGATCTCCGCCCGCGTGTTCATCACGAACGGGCCCGTGGCGGGCGATCGGCTCGCCCAGCGGGCGCGCCGCCGCGAGCAGGAATCGGCCTCCGGCGGCCCCGGCCAGACGCTTCGACGGAGTCGCCGCTCGCCGAAGACGATCGAGGGCCGGCGCGCTGACCGGCGTCTGCTCGGCCCGAAGCTCACCTCGCCCTGGTCGAGGTAGGCGAACGCCGTGTGGCCGCGCGGCACCGGCTCGCGAAACGGCCGCGCCCGACGGCAGCGTCACGTCGATGAACTTCGGCGCGACCGCCAGGCCTTCCACGGGGCCCGACGAAGCTGCCCGTCGGCCGTCTCGCCCGCGATCACTGCGGACCCGGCGCCCCTTCGTCGAGTCCGGTCTCCGCCAGACGAGACCCCTCGAGGTCTCGCGATACTTCGGGCGGCGTCATCTTGTCGCGAGCGGGCAGGTTCAGCCAGAGCTGCAGCCCTCCGATGCCTTCCGGGCCGGACCTGCGGCATCTCCTCGTGGAGGATGCCGCTGCCCGACGTCATCCACTGGATGTCGCCCGCCCCGATGGCGCCCGCTGATGGCCGAGCGAGTCGCGGTGCTGCACCTCGCCCGTCCGGACGATCGTCGACCGTCTCGATGCCGCGGTGCGGGTGGTACGGGAAACCCGCCTCGTAGTCCGTCGGGTTGGCCGACTCGAAATGGTCGAGGAGGAGGAAGGGATCGAGGTGAGTCGAGTCGCCGCGGTGCCGAGGCTCCGGCGGAGATGGACGCCGGCGCCCTTCGATCGACCGGCTCCGGCGTCACGACCTGCGCCACGCGGCGCGATGACTGGCTCGATTCGGACCTCACCCGCGACGTCACGCTACCGTCAGGAGGATCGTACCACCCGCGTCCACTCGGCCTGGAAGTCGGCCCTAGACGCGGCAGCCGGCGCGGCGCCAGTCCTTCAAACGCGCGGGCGCGCGCCATCGCGATCCCCGGTGGCTCACCGTGTGCTTCTCGTCCGCGGCGAGCTGGGCGAAGGTGGAGTCCAGCGGCGGGTAGTAGAAGATCGGATCGTGGCCGAACCCGCCGGTGCCCACCGGCTGGTCGACTAGGATGCCGTCCACTGCCTTCCGTTGTCGCCTCGCGGCCGCGCGGCGGTCCCCTCGCGGGCCGCCTCGGCTCGACGATGGCGATGACGCAGCGATAGCGGGCGGAGCGCTGAGCGCCGTCACGCCCTTGAGCGCCTCGAGCAGCTTCGCGCACCGCTCCGCGTCCGACAGGCCCTCGCCGCCGTATCGGGCGGAAGCACGCCGGGCGCCGCCGAGCGCGTCCACCTCGATGCCGGAGTCGTCGGCGAGCGCGAGGTCGCCCGTGGCCTGGGCCACCGCGCGCGCCTTGCCGAGCGCGTTGTCGGCATAGGAAGACTCGCCTTCGGGCGGCAGGGTGATGCCCGGGAGATCGGTGAGGTTCACGCATGCGGAACGGGACACCTTCGAGGAGCGCCACCATCTCGCGCGCCTTGGCGGCGATTGGAGGTGGCGAGGACGAGACGGCGATCAGAGGACGAAGGAGACCTCGCCCCGCGCGTCGACGGCGCGGCGCTGGAGGGCGACGAGACGCGCCGATCCCCTGCTCGGCCAGCGCGAGCATGGTCGTTCAGGCTGTCCCGGCCGAACGGCGTCTGCTCCGCCGTTCCCTGCACCTCGACGAAGGCGCCCGCGCCCGTCGTCGACCACGTTCATGTCGACCTCGGCGCTCGAGTCCTCGACATAGTCCAGGTCGAGGGCGGGCGCGCCCGCCGACCATGCCCACGCTGATGGCGGCGACGCAGTCGCGCACGGGCAGCGCTCGGCAGCGCGCCGGCCTTGACCACGGTGCCGATGGCGTCGGCCATGGCGATGAAGCTTCCCGTGATGGCGGCCGTGCCGCGTGCCGCCGTCGGCCTGGATGACGTCGCAGTCCAGCCACACCGTGCGCTCGCCGAGCTTGGCCATCTCGACCACCGCGCGCAGCGAGCGGCCCACCAGCCGCTGGATCTCCTGCGAGCGCCCGCTCGGCCCGCCGCGCTCGCGATTCATGCGCGTGTTGGTCGAGCGCGGCAGCATGCCGTACTCCGCGGTGACCCAGCCCTTGCCCTGGCCCTTGAGAAAGGGCGGCACCTTGTCCTCGATGGACGCGGTGCAGATCACCTTGGTGTCGCCGAACTCCACGAGCACCGAGCCCTCGGGATGGCGGAGATAGTCGCGGGTGATCCGGACGGGCCGGCAGCTGGTCCGCGGCCCGTGCCATCATGAGCGGGCGGCTCATCGAGGCATCTCGGCCTTGGGCGCGCGCAGTGCGCACTCGCTGGTCGTAGCGGCGCTTGTACTCGGCCGAGGCTCGCGTAAGATGGCGCGGGCGATCGCCTCGCGGTGCTCCGGAGGCGCCCAGCTTCTTCTCTTCCTTCGGATTGGTGAGGAAGCCGATCTCGATGAGGACGGCGGGCATGGCCGCGCCGCCCAGCACGTAGAAGCCCGCCTGCTTGACGCCGCGATTGACGAGGCGGAGCGACTGGGTCATCGAGTCCAGCACCGTCTCGGCGAGGAAGCTCGACTCCTGCTGGAACTCGGACTGGGCCATGTCCCAGAGGATGCTCTTGAGCAGGTCCGTCTTCTGACGCGACTGGGGGCTCTCGAGCTGGACCACGCCGTTCTCGATGGCGGCGATCTGTCGGGACTCGTTGTCGCGTGGCCTCGGAGGACGAGAAATGCAGGTCTCCACCCCTTCCGAGACGGCCCGCGGATGCGCGTTGGCGTGGATGGACACGAAGAGGTCGGCGCGCTGCTTGTTGGCGAAATTGGTGCGCTCGCGCAGCGGCACGAACGACGTCCGGTGCTGCGTGTCAGCACCACCTTGATGCCAAGCCCGTCCTCGATCATCCGCGCGGCGCGCCGCGGTCACGTCGAGCACCACATCGCTGCTTTTCACCTGGACGCCGGTGCAGGGCCAGGTGGCGCCCGAACCATGCCCGCCGTGGCCGGCAGTGCCGAGCAACGATGAGGCGGAGTGGCTGGGCGGCACGCTCCCCCGGGTCCTCCGGCCCCGCCTTCCCCGGGGCGGTATGGTGATCGAGCGCGACGCGAGCGGGATCCTGCAGCGCGAAGGCCCTTCCACCCGGCCGGCGGGCGCCTCGAAGGGACTATGCGGAGCACTGGCGCCGGCGCTCGTACGCCGGTTCGGAGCCGCAGCTGCTTCGCCAGTCCATCGTGCGGTCTTCCTGGACCTGCGGCGCGGCGGGAGACGAAGCCCCACGGGAGCCGCAGGCGCATCATCCCCGCGCTCGGCGCTTCCCCTCGTCAGTCGATGGCGCTCGCCGGGCGGCCCCCCGTCTCCAGCACGATCGCGGGTGAAGGGAGGGATAGGAGCGCGCGCTTAAATCCTCGAACGGCACCGTAGAGGCCTGGCCGCCGCCCACGGGCTTGGCGGCGGCCCGCTGGGAGGACACGTGCCGGCGCGGCCACCACCTGCCATCGTCAATCCGGGGCGAGACGCAAGAGGCCCTGGCGGAGGGAGGATCCTCGGGAGCTGTGAGCCAGCCCCCCGAATTCCGTCCGGACGGGGCAAGTATCGAGGAAGTCAGGGATCTCCTGGTGACGAGGATGCGCGCCACCCTGGACGCCGGGTGGATTGAGCCGAGCGGGAGCCCACGGTTTGAGCGTGCCGCGGGTGCCCTTGACGGACCAGGTGCCTTGAGCACCGTGGCCCAGGCGCTCGGCAGGCGGATAAGAGCCGCCTTCATCCAGACTTACGGGTGAGCGAGCCGAGCGTTCCGCCCTTCCCCTGATCTCCTATGGTTCCCGAGCGTGCAGCGTCGCCCGTGCCCGGGAGGGTCCCAGGAGGGCAAAGGGCCGAGCGCGATCCGACGAGACCAGAGCTGCCATGCGCATTGGCGGGGCGGTACCGGCCATTCTAGCAACCGGCCGGAGGGCCCGTGAAGCTTTGTATCGGACTTTAGTCCGATGGGTCGCCCGGCCGGCTCCCCTACTAGTCTCGGCTCAAGGAGGAAACCTTGAAAAACGCATCCCTGGCACTGGCGCTTCTCATTTGCGGCACTGGGCGTGGGCGGTTGCTCGTACTACTTCCGGATCACGGATACCAGCAACGGCCGCGTCTACTACACCAAGGACTACGCGCGGGAGCCGAACAATGTCCGGTTCAAGGACGCGATGACCGGCAAGGAGATGACCACTCCCGGTGGCCGACGTCCGGTCGATCTCATCCGAGGAGTACGAGGCCAACGTCAAGAAGTGACGCGCCGGCCAACGGGCCTGGAATGAGACCTTCGTCGTATTGTCATCCCAGGCTCGCTCGGATCAAATCCAGCGTGATGCGAGGACATCGTCAGCGGTTCCCGCTCGTCGTCCTCGGCATGCTCGCGGCCCTGGCCGCCCAGGTCACCTCTCGCCCGCAGCGCGGGCCCAGACCCCGGCGCCGGAGACCTACGCGGGCGACTTCTGGAACCGGCCGAGGCTCACCGGAGACTGGGGTGGGTTCCGCGACACCATGGCCAAGAAAGGCGTCACGCTCGACGTGGACTGGCTCCAGATGCTCAGGGCGTCATCAGCGGGGACGCGAGAAGGACGTCGGGTACTGGGGGACCTTCGAGTACACGCTGAATCTGGACACCCAGAAGCTGGGGGCTCTGGCCCGGCGGCTTCCTCACCGCCTACGGCATGTCCAGTTACGGCACCACCGTCATCAAAGACTCCGGCGCCCTCGTCCCGTGAACACGGCGGGGATGCTCCCGCGGTGGCCGTTGACGAGCCGACCTCCGCGCTCATGAAGCTCACCTTCGCCCAGTTCCTCGCTCCGTGGGTGGGGGTGGTGGTGGGAAAGTTCAACTCGCTCGAGGGCGATAACAACGACTTCGCCCACGACTACCGCACGCAATTCTCCAATATGGGGTTCAACTTCAACCTCACGGCCGCGCTCGCCCGCGGTCTCGGCGTGGGGTGGGGCCCCGGTCTTTCTGCCGTGGAAAGGCGCGATGATCACGGCGGGAGTCGTCGACCCGGACGGAAGCCCCCACCGACAATAGCGTCGACGACCTCTTCCTCCAGCGGGGTGATGGTCACTTCCGAGGCGCGCTTCACGATCAAGCCCTTCGGCCTGCTGGGGCATCAGCTCGTCGGCTTCCTGTGGAGCCAACAAGAATCGCGTACTGCTCCAGCAGGACCCCGGCAATACCGCCGCCCTCCTGGCCGACAACCGCTTCCCCGCCTGGCGGATCCCGGTCCCATCCTCGGGCGCATCATCAACCGCTTCTTCCCGGACCTGGCCGTCTCGCCGGAGCCGCTGAAGACCCAAGAAGACACCTGGGCCGTCTATTACAGCTTCGACCAGTTCGTTTGGAGCCCGGCCGGCGACCCCACCCGGGGCATCGGCATCTTCTTCCCGCGCGGGCGTCTCTGACGGCAAGGTGAATCCCATCAGGCACCACTTCAATGTCCGGCGTCTCGGCCAAGGGCATCATCCCGGGCCGGCCGGACGACGCCTTTCGGGGGTCGGCTGGTCCCGGGTCGACCTGAGCGGACGACCTCGTCCCCGCCCTCCGCGAGCGGCTCGGCATCGGCCTCGAGCGTGAGGACGCCGGTCGAGCTGTACTACAACTTCGCCGTCACCAAATGGCTGGGGGTGAGCCTTGACCTCAGATCATCGATCCCGCCATCAAGAAGACCGTGAGCTCCTCGGGCGGGGTCAAGGGCGCGTGGACACTTCGGTGGTGGGCGGGCCTCGAGCCTACGCGCGGTTCTGACGGCGACGGCCTCGCGCCGGGGACCCTGAGGGGGCATCGACTTTGGTCGTACTTGACCGACCGGGCGTTTTCTCCGACGCTCGGACCGGAGGATCAGGACATGCGCTTGGGGCGCTGGGGGACATTCGTGTTTCGACCACCGTGGTGGGATCTGCTGGTGGCGGCGACCCTCGGCATGGCCCAGGAAGGCCCCCTTCGGCAAGGTCTCCGGTGGAGAGCAAGTCCGTGGCGCTCGGCGTCGGGGTGAGCTCGGGGCGACGGTAAGCTGACCTAAGGGGAAAGAGCACGTCTTCCGCGGAGGGGCTCAGCGTGGTCGACCTCGGGGTCTCCAAAGTGACCGCCGCCGGAGAGATCTTCAACCTCAGGAAACTCTCGGATTTCTCCGGAAACTATGTCGCCACGGCCAGGCCGGAGCCGCGGTGGGTGGCGGCGCTGGGGCCGATCCCGATGAAGAATCAGCACGGGGGTGGTCATGAAGCTGGACGGGAACGGGAGCGGGTGTGCAGCTGACCGCCGGGGCCGAGGGCCTCGACGTCAAGCTCAAGAACTAGGAAGGCCCGCACTCCCCACCATATCTGGAAGGGGCGGCGGGCCGAGCGGGGCGCCGGCGGCCGCGGGGGCGCTCCCGACGACTTTCAGCTTGGACGGGCCTCCCCGGCATCCTGATCCCCTGCCCTACGGGCGGCTGATGAAATCGAGAATCTCGCCCGATGCTCCGCGACCAGCTTGGTGGCGGCTGTCGCGAGGAGCTGCCGGTCGCACTCGGAGCTAATCGCGAGCCGCGTCGGGATCTCGGCGATGCGCTCCACCACTTCCTGAGGAGTCTTGAGCGGTTCCGGCTCGGCCTTGCAGGCGGGCGGCAGGTCGCTCAGCGTCCTCCGCCCACTTGGCATCGGTATGGCGAAGGGCCACGGTGCCGAGGGTCTTACTGTCGGGGAAAACTCCTTCCAGTTGAGACTGGAAGAAAAGCACCTGATAAGTCGTGGCCCGCTCCTCCATGATGCTCGGGATGCGGGAAAATCGAAGTTGAGGATGGAGAACGGCAAGGACCGAAGCTCGAGCCGGCGTTCTCCGACCGCGAAGGGAAACGAGCTGTCGAACGCGATGAGCAACGCGCGCTTGGTCCGCTTCGCCTGTATCTGCTTGAGATACATCAAGAGGAGCGTCTCGGCACCGTTGTTCTCGTAGAGGCTGCCGTCGCCGGCATGCCAGTAGGTCTTTTCCCACCCACCTGCATGGTGATGGGCCCGACGCAGCGGCGGAAGCGCGATGCCGATGCGGTGGCCACGCCGGCCAGCGGGAGCGGGCAGCGGATCCATGTATCCTCGAGCGGGGTCATCGGCCTGGAGCAGGCCCAGCGCTTCTCGCATATAAGGCGCTGGCTTCCACGTCGCGCCTGCGCGCCCGGAGGGACTTCTCCAGGTCCGCGAAGAAGTCATAGTCGAAGGCTTCGGTCGGCAGGGACGGTGGCGGCGAAGCGACGGCCATTGTTGTAGAGCGTACTGTTGACGATGAGGCCGGGCTACTCCCCTCGCCTCGCGCTCGCTGATCTCTACCAAGGGTCGCCATGGTCGAAGAGGCGATCGCGCAGGATTCCGCGAGCGATCGCGCCGCCAGGGCGGGATTGATCCATCGGAACGACAAGAGCTGGTTCCAGATCAGGGGCGTCTCTCGAAATCCTGGCCCAGGGTCGGCTCGGTACTGGGTGAAGCAGCGGTTCGGTACGCGTCGGAAAGTGAACCATCCGGCTTGAGGATGGCGACCTCTCGACCCGGCTTCTGAGGGTGCGTAGTGAAGCTGGCCGCCAGGCTCCCCTCGGAGACGCTCGACAGGTGCGAGACCTTCCGAGGACCGAGTGCGCCGTCCGCCGCCCGCAGCTCGGCCAGAGCCTCCAGGGCCGGATAGGAAGCCGAAGAGCGCCGCGCGACTACCGGGCCGCCGGACAGCGCGACGCCGACCAGCAAGTCCTGCTCTCGCTGGGAACCGGTCGCAGGCAAGGCACGTCCGCCGTCGCTCGTTTCACGGTGACCACACGTGCGCGCTGGCGCAGCCGGACAGCGAGGGCCACGCCGCCGATGAGCCAGAGGACTACACCGAAACTTCGTCATTGAGCCACCTCGGGGGTCTGGGTGTACCGCCGCCGCTTCAACGTACGGGAGCGTCAGGATGGCCGCGCGCGTGCGCTCCCGGGCGAGCTCTGGTTTCGAGAGCGACGCGTCGTCCTGGAGCCCGACGCGGGGACTGGGCACGATGCACCCGGAGAGTGCCCCGAGTGCACCGAGAGGGTATCGTGACCTTGGTCGCTGCCTGCCATCTCCTGACGCTCCGCCGCGACCCAGCGCGCCGCCGCCCGAGCACCGCGCCAGGACCGCGATGAGCTCCCGCGGCGACCAGCGCGAGCCCGGTCACCGCCCAGGACATGTTCCCGGCGACCGCCCGGCAATCGACGGAGAGTCCGGTTCAGGACGAGGAGACGCTGTTCATCGGGATCATTCCCCACACCGGACCATGCGAGGTAGCGCCAGAACCCGATGCGGGTGAGGCCCAGGCCATAGTTGCTCACGCACGAAGGGGAACGGGCACGACCCGGATGAACGGAATCACGATCCAGGCATGCTCGTCCAGCAGCCGGTCGAGCTGATCGAAGCGGCGGGGGTGGCCGCCCAGCCGCCGCGTCACCGGCGTCGCGGGCGAGATGGCGGAGACGAGGAAGGCGGCCGAGGCCGGAAAGTGCTCGCCAGCACCATGGTGACAAAGGCGACGGTGACAACGCCGAAGCAGCACCGGCGCCGCCACGGTGAAGGGCGTCCCCGGCATCACCCCCGACCATGGCGGCGGAACGTAGAGCGCCAGCGAACGCCACCGGGCCCCAGTGCCCCAGCGCGTCGATGATGCGCCCGGAGCCGCGGCACGATGCCGGCGACGTCCAGGCACAGCGCCAGCTGCGGCGACAGCCGACGCCGAGCGCCGACCAGAGAGAGCGATTCTCCGGCGGGACACCGTCTAGTCGGAGTCCGCGCCGAGAGCGTCGGGTCAAGCGGCGCGCGACCTCGTCGGGTCACCACCTCGCGCGCGCAGCGCTCGATCACGTGGCCACAGGCGGTCAGCTCGAGCACGAGATTGTCGACGATGCTCGCGCCAGTCCTTCACGCCCTGCAAGCTTCGCACAGCGCGGGCAGTAGATCGTGCGGATCAGCGACATGATTGCACCTAGTCATCCAGCACAAGCAACATCCGTGCGCCTGCGAGGAGGTCGGTAATCTCTGCCCTGCGATTCCTACCCCTTAGCGCTGGCATGTCCTCGGCACTGATCCGCTCTAGCATACCGGACGCGCCACCGATGGAGCGTAAAAGGGAGACTCCACTCGTGCGCTCGAGAAACTTCCTGCTGGGAAGGCGCCGTCGCCGGACTCATAGGTGCCGGCATGGTCGCGGTGTGGTTCCTCGCCTACGATCTCCTGAGGGACACGCCATTGCAGACGCCGAGCCTGCTCGGCGCGGCGCTCTTCGGATGGGTTGAGCCACGCCGCGCCGGTCGAGACCAGCACCCGGCTCGCCGTCCAGTACACGATCGTGCACGGTCTCGCCTTTCATCGTGCTCGTTGCGCGCCGTTGCCGGGCTGTTCGCGATCGCCGACCGGGATTTCCGCTTCCTGTTCGCCATCTTCATGTTGCTGTGCTGCGCTTCCAGGTCGCGTTCCCGGCTCTCCTCGTGGTGCTGGCGGAGTGGCTCCTGGATCCAGTCGCCGTGGTGGGCGATCGTGGTCGGCAACGTTCGCGACCATCGGGATGCTTCTGGCGTCTTGCCTCCCGGCATCGGCCGGTGGCGCTGCGCCGCTATGCGCGGACCGGGCTCGAGGAGCCGCGCCTAGCTGGCACGAAAGCTTGCCTCGACGTGAGCAGACACTACGAGCACCACACTACACAGCGACACAAGGGGGACGTGGAGCTCGATCTCCAGCCGGAGGATGGGTGGAGCGTGGTGCTCACCATGTCATTCTCTGATGTCGGGTGTCCGCCAGCATCCTCTTCCTCTTCATCTCCTCGGTATCGGACGCGCCAGCGACCGGGTAATCTCGACGCCGGTATCAAGAGGACCGACATGAAAAAGACCAAGAAGCAGCCGAAGCCTGGACACCTACCGTGATCCGTAAGAATCCCCGGCGCGCGGATTGGAACGGCGGCATCCGGACAAGGATTCCCGGACGCCGCGGAACCGTTTGACGAGAAACTGGTACCGCGGAGATAACCAGTGGCGGCGGACGCTGGGTCGTCGCGGGATGGTGCTGGCGGGACGGTGGCGCGCATGGATAATGCGCCACCATGCGGGTGCGGGAACTCGCGGCCGCAGTGGTCGGCGAAGGCGCGCGCGGTAGCGCCGCGGGCCGACGCGCGTCGCGGCTCTCCCAGATGCGAGTCGACGACACGGACGCCCTGCTCCTGCAGCGCGGCCTCGACCGGCTGATCCGTCGCGCGCGGATCGGCCGGTCGCCAGCGCAGACCCACCGGCGTTTCGTCGTCGTGCAGACCGACGGCCTCTCCGCCGAGGTGCTGGATCGCGCGCTGCCTCCACGTGGCCGCATGCCGTTCCTCCCGGCAGCCTCATGGCGCGTCACGGCGCTACCGCCGCCGGCCTAATGGCGGTAGGCATGCCGACCTCACGCCGGCCTTCCAGATGGCGGCGATGTACGGCGCTGCGACCGGACATTCCCGGCTTCCAACTATCACGACAAGCGCCGCCGGATGGATATCCATCTTCCCGGCCGGCCATGCCGCGCTTGTCAGTAGGCGGATCACACCAAGGACCGCCAAGGGCGTGCTCAACGGCGGGAGCGTGTACGCGGTTGCGTGTTTACCGGCGGCGCCGACGATGCGCTTCTCAGCTTCGCGCGGCTGAGCCGCCCGACGCGCCGGAGGGCTCTCGGCGCTTTCTCACCGGCGGCGTCGTGATCGGCTGGGTGGCGCTGAAGAGCCTGGTCGCTGGACATGCGCGAGATCGCGCTCGGCGGTGCGCGGATGCTTCGGCGCACCGGCGCGGTGAGTTCCGGCACTGGCGATGGCTCCAGCTCCATGTCGGCATCTCTCTCGGTGTGGGTGCGGGAGCTCTCTCACTCTGGCGGTAGCGCGCGATGTCCACGCGGGCTGCCCGGCGATCTACGTCAACTTCCTGGACTACGACGTGTCGGCCCATGCCTTCGGCCCGCGAAGCCGCCACGCGATCGACTCCCCGCGGCGTCGATCGGCCGCGACTCCGCCAGATCTCGGCGAGTGGTCCGGCGGGTTCCCGGGCACCGCTACGACTCTCGTGCTCTGCCGACCACGGCCAGGCCGCCTGCGTCGACTTCCGCTCGCTGAGCGGGGCCGGCCTTCGAGCGCGCCTGATCGAGAGCTGGTCGGCTGCCCCACCGCGCCGGCGGCCAGCGCGGCGGGCGCGAGCCGTCCTATCGCCACGAGCTCCAGACCTATGGCATCGGGCGGCCTGCCCGCCCTCCCGATGAGCGCCTCCCGACTCGATCCACGCCGGAGGCGCGGGCGCGCGAAGCGTATCAGCGTGACGGCATCCGGGTGGTGTCGGCGGGCCCGAACGCGCCTTCATCTACTTCCTCGACGATCCCGCGCAGCCGCTCGACATCGACGAGATCGAGCGCCGGCGACCGGGATTCGCCTCCGCGGTGGCCAAGCTGCCGGGCGTCGGGCTTTCGTCCTCGCCCGCTCCCCCGAGAGGCCCCGTCGTCTACTGGCGCGGAGCCATGCACCGGCTGAGCAAGGGCGAGTGCGGGGCCCTTGCCCACCGGCCCGACCGCGAGGCGGTGCTGGCGCGGCCTCGCGCGACCTCATGGCGATGCGGCGCGCGGCGACCTCGTCGTCTACGGGATCGGCGCGCAGGGAAATATCTCGTACGTGCCGGAAGTGGGCGCGCATGCCGGCCCCTCGCCGGAGGAGCTGCACACCTTCCTCATCCAGCCGGCCGGCAGTGGAGGACACAGGGCCCGTCCAGCATCCGATCGAGCTCTACGATCTCATCGCCAGCCTATCAGACGGAGCGCGCGCCGCGCTGAGGCTTCGCGCTACGCCAACGCGCCCGCCCGGTCCCGGGATGAGCCCCGGGAGCGGGCGGGCGGCTGGCGAAATGGTGGAGGCGGTGGGCATCGAACCCACGTCCGGAAATCCTCGGCGGCAGGCATCTACATCAATAGCCGGTTTTCTTCAGCTCTCGCCGCCCGCCGCTCCAACCGGCCGGATCTCCGAGCAGCCAGCTCCTGATAGATCTCGCCCCGCACCCCGGAGCAGGGCTTGGGGCCAGTCACCAGAATATGACGCCCGTGCCCGGACCCTGATGACTCGATCCGGCGGACGCTGGCGGGTGTTAGGCCGCCAGGGCTAGCTGATTGTCGGCAGCTAGTAGCCGTGCCCCCGGTTTTACGAGGAGAGAGCAACCTCGAGATGCCGCCTGCGCTTCACTGATCCCCGTCGAAACCAGTCGCCCCCTTGTCTGACGGGCTCCGGCTGTCAGCGACCGCTCGGCCGCGTTCTCGCGAGCTTCCTTTGGCGATCTCCGCGGCGTTCGTCGCGCTCGCGGATGCGAGGCCCGCTTGTCGTAGAGTCTTCTTGCCGCGCGCCAGCCCCAGCTCGACCTTGGCGCGCCCTCCTTGAAGTATAGACGAAGCGGGACGAGGGTCAACCCGCGCTCGGCCACCTTGCCCAGCAGGCGCTCGATCTCCCGGCTGATGAAGGAGGAGCTTCCGCGTGCGCTCCGGATCGTGGTTGGCGTCGGTGCCGTGGTGGTAGCGGCGCGATGTGGCAGCCGATGAGCCACGCCTCGCCGCGGTCGATGGAGGCGTAGCAGTCCTTGAAGTTGACCTGGCCTTCACGTAGCGACTTCACCTCGGTCCCGCGGAGGCACGAGCCCCGCCTCGTAGGTCTCGAGGATCGTGAAGTCGTGGACGGCCTTGCGGTTGGTCGAGATGACCTTCTCGCCTGACCGATCGCCTGACGCATCGGGTCCCCTTGACTTCACTCGCTGCGTCCGGTATCCTAGTGAGGCCTGTTCGGGCCGAAGTGGCGGAATTGGCAGACGCGCATGATTCAGGGTCATGTGCCCGCAAGGGTGTGGGGGTTCGAGTCCCCCTTCGGCACCCAAGAACAACGCAACCCCTACCTCGAGGCCCTCTCCGAGACTCTACTGTAGCAGACCTGCGCGACGTCGCGGGTGTGGAGGCCGATCGATGCCGCGTGACGAGGGCCGCCCTTCACTGCCGCCGCACCCCACCCTGGACCGCTACTACGCGGACTCGGACCGGGCGCGCGAGTTCCTCGACTCCATGTTCGAGGCCACCGCGCCCCACTACGGCCGACTGGACGGCCTGGTCTCTGTTCGGATCCGGCCCGTACTACCGCCGGAACGCCCTGCACGCGCCGGCCTCGAGCCGGATGGTCTCCTCGACGTGGCCACCGGAACCGGGCTGGTCGGCGCAGGCGCGCGCGCGCCCTGGTCGGCCCCTCGGGTCGCGTGACGGGACTGGACCTGCGCGGGGCATGCTTCGCGCGAGGCGCGCCGCACGCTCGGCCGGCGGCTTCGTCCAGGGCATGGCCGAGCGCCTGCCCTTTCGTGGTGACTCGCTTCGACTTCCTCAGCATGGGCTATGCGCTCCGCCACGTCACCGATCTCGAGGTGACCTTCCGGGAATATTTCCGGGTGCTCAGCTGCCCGGCGGCACCGTGCTCATCCTGGAGTTTTCCCGCGCCGCGGTCGCGCGGGGCTCGCGGTGCGGCCGTCTCTACCTCAAGCGCATCGTGCCCTGGCTTGCCGATGGCTCGGGGTCCCGAGGCGGAGATCCTCATGAGCTATTGCTGGGACACCGTGGAGCACTGCGTGCCCGGGCGATGCGGCATTTTACGCCGTTATTGTTTCTTTTCTAAGCCCTGGATACGCTCCAGCGCCGGATTCGAGGCCTGTTTTGCGCGCGCTCTGGCGGCTGGTTCGGCGTCTTCGTCGAATACGCCGCGAAGAAACCCGGCCACGCGGCGGCCCGATAGAGCGTGAATGTCCGGTTAGCCCAGCATTCCCCTCTTCAAATCATCGGAGGGCGGCTTGGGACCCAGCCAGATCGCGAAGACCGCATCCGCGAACCCTTCCCGCGAAGACTCCCCAGCTCTGTCCCCCCGGCGGATAGCGTCGTGCCTTTGCCCGGCAGATAGGTGAACGTCAGCGTGCCGCCTTCCCTTCACCTCGGGGAACGAGCGCGAGCATCTTGTCGAAGGCCGCCTTCTCCGCGGCCTGCCCTTCGCGTTCGCCCCGCGCCCTCCTGAAACGCTTGACGAGCTGCGCCTCCGACAGGTCGCGCAGAATACGCATGCGGATGGCCTTCGCCTGGTCGGACGCGAGGATCGCGCCCTGCGTCCTGAGGGCGATTCTCGAGTGCAGGAGCCCCGCCCACGTACCGACCTTGAACATGGCCTCTTCGGAGCCCCAAGCCCGTTCAGCTTCAACGCCGCGCCGGCCTCGAGCGTGCGGCAGCGTAAGTCGCGCCCGCCAGCTCGCCAGCCAGGGCGACGGGCCGAGCGGCAAAACCGTCGACACGACCAGGTGCGGCGGCAAGACTCAGTATGCCCCACGACGGAAGCTTTCATGTGCTTGTGTCCTCCCGATCATCATTTGGTTTCGAGGCGGCACCCCCTGGGCGCGGCTTCAGCCCGACCTGCAGGCGAGTGCGGCGGATCCTCGTAGAGTCTGCGCTACGGCTTGACGGCGAGCTGCCGCCGGCGGCCGGCCAGAGCTCGACCACCACCGGGACCATGGACAGCGCGATCACCACCATCACCACGACGTGGATATAGCGGGAGATGTCGGGAATCAGCGTCCCTAGGAGCAATACGTAACCGAACCAGCGGCTACC
>ERZ1370068.9177-contig-7974_pt1 | contig 41115 bp, 73 predicted proteins | sample MGYA00561227_ERZ1370068 | MGnify/ENA primary metagenome ERZ1370068 (study PRJEB38410, sample SAMEA6850437) | metagenome | study: Metagenomic assessment of the ecological functions of the soil: analysis of the soil microbiota associated with the... | reverse complement strand
TTGTACTTCGTTCAGTTACGCTTATTAACCTCGCTTTTAGTGCGCTGACTTTCAATGTTGGCAGAACGGCGAGCGCGTCATCGTCGTTGCACTAAGCAAGGAGGCCCTTGTGAAGGCGCCGGAGTTCAAGGCCACCGAAAAGACCACGCTTCGACAAGGTGAAGGATAAGGCGAGCGACCTTGGGTCACAAGGCCGCCGACAAAGCGGTTGAGCTGAAAGACCAGGCTACCAGGAAAATTGACGACATGAGGAAGGGCGAGCCGACAAAGCAGTAAATGTTGAGGGACGAGCTCGCGGTCGGTTCGCGCCGGGTTCCCTCATCAGATTGTGGCGTTTTCAATGTTTCAGCAGTTGCTTCTTGTGCTCGTGATCCAGTTCGGCTTGGCGGCCAGCGCCCTGGCAGAACCCTCCAAGCCAACGGGCGAGGCGCCGCGACAGGCTGTGTCCGGTAGGACCCGTGCTGATCGAAACGCAGATCGGCTCATTTCCCATTCGCTACAAGAGCGATGGCACAATGACAGGCCAGGCGCCTGCGTTCGTCGCAAGTCTGGGAACCGAGAAGGACCGCGGCCAATGGTGGGTGGCCGACGATCGTATTTGCCAGCGTTGGTACCGATGGCTGGACGCGAAACAATACTGTTTTTAAGCTGCAACGCGTTGGTACCGCCGTTCATTGGCTGCGCTGATGACGGCCTGTCCGGTACAGCCACCATCCGCGCGCCTGTAATGAGGCTGCGGTGAACGTGACACGGCAGCCGGACTGAGCTGGTGAGACCCATGACAAGGCACTTCCCACTCCTGCTGCGCATCGGCGTGTTCGTCAGCTTGCACATTGGCGTGCGTGCTTGCTGGGCGTGCTGGCCCTTCTGTAGTTCGGAAGGCAGCGAAACGCAGGGTCGTGGCGGTGAGTAGATTCCGAGGCTATCCGCTCCGCCTCGTTCTGCCTAGGGATAGGGTGAAGTGATCCTCGCGCCGGTTCGCGAGCCGCAGGAGAGCAACATGGACGCGACAACCCTACTGATTATTCTGATCGTGCTGCTGGTTCTGGGTGGCGGCGGCTGTGTGGGGCCGGCGGCGCTGGTTCTAAGCTGAAGGCCGCTCCGCTGATCGGGAGACGTGCGAATGTTGCAACTCCCGCACGGCATAACGTTTGGTGCGTTCCCGTCGTGGGCCACGCTGCATCCGGATCGCCCGGTCGCACATCCACCGCTGAGCTCACATAGCCATGACACAACAGCTGGCCATTGACCAAGTGGATGCCGCGCTCGTCGCGCCGGTGCCTCATCCGGCCACTCTGCAAGAGATCAACATCTATAGCCACTCGACCCTTCTCTACTGGTGGCCGGCCTGGGCGTTCGGCTTCGCTCTTCGCCACTTCTCAACGCCGGGCAGGAAAAGTTCCTGGCTACGCGCTGAAGGCGACCAGCCGAGTTCAGCGCTCGGTCTCACTTACCTGTCGATCCTCTTGCTATTGATCGTTTTCACCAATGTCCGACTGCGCGGCATCAATTCGGTTGTGGCATTGCTCACTGTCGCGTTCATCACTGTGCTTGCTGGCTTGGTTCGGCTGGTGGGACGATATCGCCAAGCTGATCCCGTACCTGTCGGTGCATATGAACACCGGCTTCTATCTCGTGTTTTCGACGGGCCTGCTGATCATTTGGCTGATGATGTTCTTCGTGTTCGACCGGCTGACCTATTGGCGCATACGGCCGGGACAGATGACCGAAGAGCACCTGATCGGCGGTGGTGCGGAGAGCTTTGACACCAACGGTTTGCGATTTCAGAAGCTTAGCTCGGATTTCTTCCGGGCGGTGCTGGGTCTCGGCGCCGGTGACCTCAAGGCGACAGCGATCGGGCGAGCGCGGGGCAACGATCGAGATTGCCAACGTCATCTTCGTCGACCGCAAGGTGCACGCCATAGAGAAGCTGATCTCTGTGAAGCCGGAACGTACCTCCTAAACTGGTGCTCGCGCGCCCCTCAACGGAGCGCCGCGGCTTATCGCAGAGGATGATATGGCAAAAACTGCGCTAAGGACTTAAGAACTCGGCAATCGGACGCAACGATCCAATACGGTCGCAGATAATCTTCAAGCTGGCGAGCACCGGTACGGCGACCAGAGCGCCGATAACTCCCCACATCCAGCCGAGCACGATGATCATGACGAATACGGCAACCGGACTGAAGTGTCATTCGTCGGCCGACCACAAACGGCACGACGCCCTGCCAGCAGATCGTCATCACTACGAAATAGATTGCGGGCGCCACGAGGGCGCTGGACGAGGTTGTCGAAGGTCATAATGCCGGCCAGGGATAGTAGAATGACGATCGCAAACTCGCCAACGTAAGGCGCAAAGCTAAGTACCGCAGCAAGTGTACCCCACAAAAGGGGATCTGGGATGCCCAGAACTGCGGCAGCCCCCATCACTACGAACCCTATCGCTATATTGATCGCTGTAATCATGACTAGGTAGAATGAGATATCGGTCTCAATATTCCTGACAATGTCTACGGCGCGTTTCTTGTCTTTGAGGGAAGGAGTTACCAAGACTAGTTTTCTCAAGAAGGTGTCTCCGGAGACGAGAAAGAAGTAAAGGAGGCCGATGACGGCAGTGATCGTAGAGCGTCGCGTGTCCACTGCCAGTTGAGAGGAGGCCCGACAACCCCGGCCGCGTAACTTCCACCTTCTGGATGGGCGGCCCATCTCTCGGCGTCGTTGCTTTTCCAGCTGTTCGGTCGCGTGTTGAAGTTTTTCGAACGGCGCTGTTATGGGACGCATCCTCTCTTCGAGACGGGAGAACCGCTGTGAATCCGTCAGCCAGTTCTGAGCCGGGTCTCGCAGGCTAGCCGCAATGCCAACCAATCCTCCGACGGCTGCTACCACGACAATCAAGGAACCCAATGTGCGCGGCACGTGAGCCAACTCGAGTAGGCGCACAAGGGCGCCAACAGCATGCTCAGGAGCAACGCCGTGATGATCGGGATGAGTATGGGCGACGCGAAATAGAGAAAGTAAAATACCAGCAGGGTGAATATGCCGACGATCGCTCCTGATTGAAGGCGCGAGCTAGCCTCGACGGGGGTGGGCGCCTCGGCGGGCTTCTCGAACGTCTCGGGCACGACGACATCCGACGCAGACGCGTCGTTCATCGATTGAAGCCAAGTCTTCAAACCCTCCAGCAACTTCGGCACGTGAAGCAGATCCTTTGCCTCCCCGAGGAATGCTGGTGTCATCCAGCGCGGCCATGGTAGTCAGTTGCCGGCGTCGGCGCTACGGGCGCACATCGTTGCGCGAGGGGATGACGGTTGCCTCCTTCAATGGCGTACTAGCAAAGAGTATCTAGCGTGTCCTGGCTCCCTCACGAACAACTGCAGCACTTCATCTCAACACACGGCTATTGGGCGGTGGCCCTGATTGTGGGTCTGGAGAGCATGGGCCTACCGCTGCCGGGCGAGACTGTCCTCGTGCTCGCGACGATCTACGCTGCAACAGATCCCAATGTAAATGTCTGGCTCGTGATCACCGCCGCTGCGGTGGGTTCCATCATCGGCGACAACGTCGGGTACTGGCTAGGAAAGAAGTACGGTTACGCCCTTCTCCGGCGATATGGCGGTCACATTGGCATGTCGGACGCTCGTATCAAAATTGGGCAATATCTTTTCCTAAGGCATGGCGGCAAGGTTGTTTTCTTCGGCCGGTTCGTCACGTTGCTGCGCATATTGGCGGCGCTTCTCGCAGGCGTGAACCGCATGCCGTGGCGCGGTTTTCTGCTTGCCAATGCCGCGGGCGCGGTTATCTGGGCTACCGTATTCGGGGTCGGCGGTTACCTCTTCGGCAAAGTGCTGCTGCAATTACATGGCGCAGTCGGACCTATCGCTTTCGTGCTCGCGACGGCCGTACTTCTTGGAGGCGGCCTTTTGATGAGACGCTTCGAGATTCGCCTTTCAGAAGCTGCCGAACGGGCGCTACCCGGCCCCCTTGAATCCGTCATCGAGGCCAAGAGAACATAACAAGAGCCCGCCTCATGGTGATGAGCCGTGACTAGCCGTAAGCCGTAGCGGCTATGACCGCGCGCCAGGGCGATGACGTTCCAGTCAGCATCAGTTCAGACACGCCTCGCGCAGCCGTCGCAGCCTTGATCGCGATCCGGACCTAATCCCGAAGCCCGTTCTTGCCAGCGAGGATTCGTTGGACAATCTCGACCACCGCCTGATGCTTTTGGGGCGTTTGCGAGGCGGTGGCAGCTTCGTGGTGTGTGGTCGCGACATCGGTCAGCAGGTCGCGTGCATCCTTTCGCTAATGATTTTGAGGTCTGTCAACGCGAGTAGAAGCGACTTCGCAGATGCCAAGGGCAGCTATTCCCTCGGCAGCGTGGAACCGGGCGTGTTCTGTCATCTGTTTTTCCTTTCGACCGCGAGCCTATCGCATCTCGGCGTTGCGGGGACTGATCCAGATTGGTGAAATCAATGAGGTCTGAATAACATTCCAATTGCGGTAGATCGGCGCTTCGCGTGACCACGGCCTCCGCTGGACGGCTTGTGTGCCGGTCTTGAAGAACTGCATCGCCGGGGCGATCGAAGCGGCGATTGTCGAGATGGCGGTCGAGCAACCAAACTTCGGCCAGGTACGAGTCCCCCACGAGCTCGCCAAGCGGGGTCTCTCCGTGTCCCCGGCCGCCGTGAGCCGCGTCGGACACCGGCAAACGACCTGGAGACTACAAAGAACGCCTGAGGGCACTGGAAGGCCAAGAGTAGGCAGGATGGGCTGATCCTCACCAAGGCCGAGCTCGCAGCGCCGCGGGATGAGAGACCCCTAGCACGACCACTGCCTAGGTTTAGCCGGTGGTGACGAGGTGGAGCACCGCGAACCCGAGTGGGTTCGGCTTCGCGGTGGCCCCGTTAGCCTAGCCGCGGTCGTGCCAGCGGCGCTGCTGCCGATGCCATCAGCCCACAACGTGGACCTTCGCATCTCCCCAAAGTGGACTGCACCCTCACGCGGTTGTACCGGCCGGCACGTAAAACGCCGCTCACCGGGCATGTAGTAAAATCCGCGAACCTTGTGGCGACACCGTTAGGGCAGCTACCGGTGTCGCCAGGGTTTCCCTTGCGGTCTCTGTGCAATCGACCCGACCGGTGCTGCCAGGCAAGGAGGAGATCAAGAGCTGCCTAAAAGCCTTCATAGGGAGAACTCTGTTCCGATGTCGACATGGACTAAAACAACAACCGCTTGCACTTGACTTCCAAAATGCGGACGCCGCTTTCGCTTAGGCAGGAAACTACTCATTCAATTGTCGAAGAGGGAAATTGGTGGTTCACGGACGATCGCCGACTTGGCCGCTCAGGTCGCAGCGCGAGGACGAGATCAAGATTTGACGCTGACGCGTAGTCAGACTGGCAATGCGTAGGACAGCCTTTCCCGACATGCAGACAGCGTGGCCATGTCCCGCGTCTGGTCCAGCGCGCGCTTGACACTGGCGAGCAGCTCTGCGTGGCCGACTGGCTTCTCAATGAAATCCACGGCTCCGGCTTTCATCGCTTGAACTGCCATCGGTACGGCGCCACTCCTGGTGATCACGATGGCCGGGAGTTGGTGGCCTTCGGCTTTGAGGCGCTCGATCAGCTGGACACCGCTCATGAGTGGGCACGGCCTACACCCTCACTCAGCAACTGGGTCTCAGCTCAGCGACAATACCGTGGAGGTGGTTGCCCACAACGGCAGCGCAACCTCTGCTATCCGATGCTAACTGAGTCATCGGCGCGGCGTGGCATCCAGTCGACGCGAACATGAGGCCACGCCAACCTCCCGCCGCGAGCCCGTCACTGCACAATTTCGACTTTAACCCGGGCCACGCCGGCACCAACCATGCCCAGCATTTCGGCTGCGGGTCGCGAAACGTCGATGACGCGGCCGCTTGCAAACGGCCCGCGGTCATTGATCCGCACGATCACTTGCTTGCCCGTCTTTAGGACCGTCACACGCACACTGGTGCCGAAGCGTACGGTCCGATGGGCACTCAGTAAACGCCTTTTGTCGAACGCCTCACCTGATGCAGTTCTCTGGCCCGGAAGGTCGGGAGACGCTGACAGCCTGGATGCGCCTCCCGGAGTTTGCCCCAAGTATGCAGGCGCTGCTCAGTGCGCAATTCCGCGACTTCGCAGCAATCCCTCCACCGTGGCTACGAGGTGTTGAGGCGATGCAGGCTTGGGCACGTACGCGGCGTTGTCGGCCGCCCCATTATATTCTCTGGGGCTGTACCCACTGTGGAGCACGTACGGGATGTTCTGCTCTTTTAGGCAATCGCAGAGCTGCGAACTCTCGCCGTCGCTCAGCGCATGATCCAAGATGACGGCCGACGGAGCGTCGTCTTCTATGACAATGAACGCCTGGGCAAGTGACCGCACCGTCACCACGCGCGCACCCACATTTGAGAAGGCATCTGCAATGTCGATTGCGATCAGGGCTCGTCCTCGCAAATGAGGATCGAGCAACCAGCCAAGCTGGCGTTGCTCATGGTAGATGTCCCGTGGCGCGGCTAAGCGCGAGCTGCCAGAGGCAGGGGCGGCCTCTTGTAATGGGCCGCGCGGTGTCCCGAGCCGTCGATCAATCCTCGGAACGCGCAGCAAGCGCGATGATCGACGTTGAAGGCCGAACCTGATTAGCGGGGCTGGGTTCGGTGCTGCGTGGATGCCGATATGATACCTGTGGGGAAAATCACGGCACTAACGCAGGTTAGGATGCGCGAGCCGACTTCACCGCTTCTTTGGCTCGCTGCGCCGCGCTCAGGAACTTGTCGAGCGCGCGGTCGGTTCCATGGACTAGGCCGCCTCGCGACTCCTTCAGACTTTCGGGCACGCCAGAGCGCCGGTCCTACAAGACCGGTGCTCTTTGTTGTCGGGTACCGGCTAGGTCGCCCCCTTCCAAAACCATTCCGTGTGCTCGCGCGTCGTGAACGCTATCGCTTGGTTGCGTCCGACCCATGCCTTGTGACGACGACCGTGCTGCGTTGCCCCTTGGCAGTTAGCGTAGCTCGGCGATTTTTGACATCGTCAAGTGCCTGGCGGTGGGTCGAAAACGAACCTAAGCGTTCGTCTCCAATGCGTATGGACCAGCCGTCGTTGGTGGGCTCGACTAGGAAGATTGTGGTGATTGCTTGCTTGGCCACAAACGAGCGTAGCACAAATCGGCGCAGATCAGCGAGTTGCGGTCTGGGCAGGAGCGCGCCGGCACACGGCGTCGGCTGTTGGCCTCGGCCCAACGTCGGCATCTCCCGCAGATGTCCGATTGTCCTGCCGGGGGCCTCATGTTTGCGAACACGGGAATAGAGCCGGTGGGCAGCCGTTGTGGCCTTACTCAGCTCTCGCAAACTCGACACACCATAGAGCTGACTCACAAGGCACCCGCAACCCACGGATTGGTGCCCAATTTTTGGTCACGCTTACTACGAGACCGCGCACGGCGACTCCGCAACCTCGTCCCGCGCGTGGTGCGCCCGGACGCAGCACCTCCTCGATGGCTTGGACAATTTTGGAGGGTGGCGCCGGCTTGCCTACATGTGGGGACTTGCGCGAACTCACCTTCCGTTAGGGGTCACAGTCATGAACCACGCTAACGGAATATTACGTTCGCGGAGCAGTGCAAGAGTTGGGCCCTGCCAAAGTCTGCGCGGGCATCACCGTTTACAACAGCCGCTGACCAGCCGCCCGGCTTAACCAGATCGATTGCACGCTTTAGAGCTCCAATCGCCCAAGCGTGGGCGCCGGCTCTATTGAAAGCATGCTCCAGTTCCACAGCGGCGTGCGGTTCGTTCTCCAACATGAGGATCAATCGGCCAGCGAGGGTCCGCTGCAAGATGCTACCTCCCACGGTAAACATTGTTTCTTCGAGAGTTACATGGCGGAAAATGGGGCGCACTGATCTGTGTTAGTATGCTGACCTACCCGATGCATGCATTCCAGGTTCCGGCGTCGGTGTACTTTGAATTCCACCGTGCCTGCGGGCGGCGCGCCCTCCCAGCTCACGCACCCTTGAGGCTTTGACGCCTGGCACCCGAGACAGTTTAGCTCAGGATGCGGGGAGAGCTGCATCCTGAGCGGCGCACAGCGCACGCGCCGGCCCCCTCAACCCGCATTGTTGTCGGCCAAACAGGCGAATATCTACACCTGGGGCTGGCAGGAGGACGCGCGGTTTCCGCTACGCGGTTTGTGGCCGGCGCTTCGGTAAGAACCTATCTCGGCGTAGAGAGATCGAGCATTCCTCGCCCTCGGCGTCGCGTTGGCCCCTGATGGCCGGCTTCAAAGCCATTGTGGTCTGGTTCCCGCCACGTCATGTGGTGCTCGCCAGCGGTTGGCTTGTGATGTTGGGCGCACTTGGCGCCGTCTCAGCGACCGCACCGGCGGAATTCCTCGTCCAGATCATTGGCTGGCGGGGCCTTTTGCCGTGTTGGCAGGGTTGTTAGCACTCGCGGCGCTGCTCGTCCTCATTGCCGTGCCTGATCCAGACCCCGGAACGCGCCCGCCGCTAGCTTATGGGCCGCTTATCAAGATCGCCGTTTCTGGCGTATTGCTCCGCTATCCGCTGTGGGCGTAGGGACCTCATGGTCCCAGCAGGGTCTTTGGGCGGCACCGTGGCTCCGCGACGTTGAGGGACTGGAGCGCGCGGAGATTGTCAACACTGACGGTGGGCGCTCTATTGCGACGCGCCAGCACCGAGCCCGCCCTCGCTACACGGGCCATGCCTTTCAGCCGATCATCACATTTGCTGCAGGCCTTGGGATTGATTGCCGTTCAGGGGACATCCGCGGCCTGGTTTGAGCACGACGGCTTGTCGGCGGCCATTATGGACCATGCGCTCAGCGACGGTGACAGCAGCGAACTTTGCGCGCGACTAAAGGCGCGCGGCATTCCGCATGTGAGTTATAGTCGTTACAGCCGCGTGAAGGGCGCGAGCGAGATGCACCGCATATAAGCAAGCCTGTGAGCATGGATGTGTTGATGAGCGCAATGGAGGACTTGTTGTCAGGGCCTCCGCGAGGTTCCTAACATGCCGTCGCCCTCCCGCTTGCTTCCGCGCACACGAGTTTACCGGCTGAGACCGATGACAATTGCGATTATTCTCATTTCGTGCGTGGTGATATTCGGCGTTTACTGGCTCGGTGTCTTTGGCGATATGCGGCAGGCGATTACCGTGATTGTAGGAGCAATCGGCGTGACCAGTTGGCTGGTGACATGGTGGACGCTTCCCGATTGAAGAGAATAGAGGGCGGTGCAACGCTCATGCGCACACAAGCGCGAGGATTTCAATAACGCCGAGGGAATTGAATGTGAAGCACGCGGTGCGCGTGGGCATATGCGGTTAGTATAGCAGGGAGTGGATTCCTGAATGCGGCGCCGAGGGCAGCTAGAGAGCGTCGGGATCGAAGAAGATTGGATCCCCAGGGTGGGGATTGGCCGCCGAATTTCTCGACGGACGCCGCACGATGCTCTCTCAGCGCATCCTCGACGGGCGAAGGCATTCCTGCGGGCTTGCTTTGGCTTCTTCCTGCGCGGGCGGGCACTTCCATTTGCGATCTCAAGTTGATCGACCCAGAATGGCGTCAGGTTTTCGGGCCGTGGGCAAGGTGATAGCCACGGGCTTGAAGATTGGCCAAAGCGACTAGTGTGTCGGATGCGTATGGAGCAACATCCTGTCCGGTCAGAGGTATATTGACTTTGAATGGCCACGGGCGGTTCGGTCAGGTCTTGGGAATGTTGTGACCGCCATTTTTCAGGGACAGATTGAAGACTTCTCGATCGGCGCAACTAAAAGTGAACGCAGTTTTGGAAGGCCATGCAAATTCCCGTTGTTGGATGGTGTTACGTGCCAGTGGCCTAGAACCAGCGCCCGTGCCCGTAGAAGCCACCGCCACCGAGAACCAGCAGTAGGATAACAATGATCAGAAGCGTCCGCGTGTTCATGATACTCTCCTGTAAACCCGCGAACCTCCTCGCAGAGTTCGCTGCATTATGAAGGCGCGAAGAAATGGAGCGGGCAGCCTCAGGATCTACTCACATCGTAGTGAAGTTGAGTGCGACAGCCATCGAACTGAATAGCGGAGCTAGCTAATGGTGGACGGGCTGCTCGAGCCAGCAGTGCGCTTGACTGCCGCCGTTGTGGCGGGCGGCGTTGTGGGCCTCAACCGCGATCTTTACGGAAAGCCGACAGGGGTTCGCGCCCATGCGTTGGTGGCATTGGGCGCGGCGCTGTTCGTCATGGCGGCCACCGATCTTGGGATTGCTGACTCGGATAGCACTGCCGTGAGCCGCGTTATTCAAGGCGTAGTTGGAGGCATCGGTTTCTTGGGCGCCGGGGTAATCCTGCGCGGTGGTCAGCGCATCTTTCACGTTGCGACTGCGGCTTCGATTTGGGTCACGGCGGCTTTGGGTATCGCATGCGGTCTTGGCGCCTGGCGTCTCACCGCGCTGGCTGTTCTCGCAGTCGTTCTGATTCTCGTGATCGGCAGCAAGATCGATCATGTGCTGTATGGAAAGCTGGGATTGGAAGACGATAAATGAATGATGCAAGCCGCGAACGAAGAAGGATCAGGGATGAGCGGCGGGATGTGTGGTGTCGCAATCCTGGCAGCCGCGGAGGCATAAGACGGTCGCGTCGGCCCTTGGGATTCAAGACCCCCAGGGGAGAAAATGGAGGACTAGGTCGCAGATGAGCGAAAACGGCCATAAATTTGGGCTTGTCAGATCCCGCCCTCTCCGCCATCGACGGTATGCCCATCGGCATCAAGGACCTGCTCGAAACCAAGGATATGCGCACGCAGATGGGCTGCGAAGCTTTCGCGGCAATTTCCCCGAGCGCGACAATGCGGCCGTGTGGGCGCTGCGCGAAGCCGGCGCCGTTATTCTCGGCCAAGTCCACCACGGCCGAACTTGGCGGATCCCACCCGCCGGCGACAACCAATCCCTTCGATCCGGTGCGCACCGCCGGAGGGTCGTCCTCGGGTTCAGCCGCCGCGGTCGGCGCGCGGCATGATCCCGCTGCTATCGGCACCCAGGTCGGTGGCTCCATCATTCGCCCAGCCGCATTCTGCGGCAACGTCGCGCTGAAGCTCACCCAGGGGCGGCATCAACACGTGGCGAGCGGCAGGTCACCAGCATGAGCACGCAGGGCGTGCATGCGGGTTGCATCAAGGACATGTGGCGGGTCGCAATCGAGATGGCTGAACGCGCCGGCGGCGACCGCGGATGCTTGGGCCTGTTCGGCCCGCGGCAACCGCCTGCCGCACAGAAGCCGGAGCGGTTGATCGTGCTGGAGACGGCGGGGTGGAAGCAACTAGATGCTCGCAGCAAGTCCGCGTTCGAGGCACTGCTCGGTAGTATCCAGCGCGCCGGCATTCAGCTGCTCCGGCGGACTGACATTCCGCTTGTCGAGAAACTGGAGCACGCGATCTCCGACGCCGCTTCCATCTGCAACGCCATCACCGGCTGGGAGAACCGCTGGTATCAACGCAATCTCGTCAACGAATGCCCTGGCGGGATCAGCGAGCGGGCCAAGACCGCCCTCGCCAAGGCCGAGCCATGACTGTCAGCGACTACCGCGCCGCCCTTATCGACCGCGAGGCGGCACGGGCATGCTACTCGGCTCTTGCACCGTTGGCGGACGCGGTCATTACGCTCTCGAGCTCCGGCCCCGCACCGCTTTGGGCGGGCGATCAACCGGGGAAACCTCTCTTGCCCCGCCCGACCGGCGATCCCGTGTTCAACTTCCCAAGTTCCATGCTGTTCGCACCCTCCGTCACCATGCCGCTCATGGCGGTGCAGGACATGCCGCTCGGTGCGCAGGTGATGGGCCAACCGCACGAGGATGCGAGGATTACCGCCATGGCGCGGTGGCTCGGGAGAACCTAGCGCCGTCGGTCGCCGCCTAGCTTCCTCGGGCTGCAGACGAGGTCGTGTACTTAAGCGACGTGAAGTCACAAATGCTGCTGCCGGGCCACCAGGTTAACGCATGCGCCCGCGTCTACTGGCGGAGGCGCAACGGAAATATTGGGTTCAATCAGATCGCGACCGAATCTGACACAATAGGGTGGGTGCCTTCTCACCCGGAAATCATGGCAGGAGTCGAGGAGCTTCGGACAGAAAGTGCGGGTTGAACCCGGGCGCTCCCGAGCAAAGTCAAGCCACACGCGACCGCCGATCACAGCCTGGTCGACACGAAATGAAGATCGCCGGCACCCTTTGCATTCTGCCGTTCCTGGCCGTCACCGTGACAAGCATGACCGCGGAGCAGCAAACTAGAGCCCGCTGTTTGCCTGGGCTCGTAAAGGTAACGGCCGCGGTTGCTGGCGCGGTGTACGATGGTCCGGGCGGCAGCAAGATCGGCTATCGGGCTGCTGGGGCCAGCGACTTACTGGTAGAATCACGAGGCCGCGAAATTCGCGACCTTTGGCATTTCCTCAACGCAAGAGGCCGCGCGCACATCGGCTGGATCAGATCTTTGGACGGTACCACGTCCTGGTCCTGCGGCCAGTACCTTGTCGCGGCATCGGACTCCATGCGCGCAAAAATGTTATGCTTAGCGGAAGGCATCAAAGGAGACCTAGTCTATGGGGGCATTCTTAGTCCTCGGGTTCGTAGCCTCAATGCTGCTGGCGGGACGGATGGCGCGCGACCGCCATCGGTCAGCCAAGGCCTGGGTCTGGATCGCATTTATTGTCGGGCCCCTTGGTCCGCTGGCGCTCTACATACTCGGCAACCGTCCTAACGGAGCATCTCATGTCCTAGCGGCCCCAAAGGCCAGCGCCGCTCTGTCGATCACACCGGTAATGCCGTCAAAGTGATGCGGATCGCCGCGGCGAAGCAACAGAAGACATCGTGGACGACGGCAAAGACCTGGTCCGCCCGGTATGGAACCATGGCGCCTCGCCAACACCTTTGACTTTGCATTCTTTCGTATCGCGATAGCCGTCACCAGCAGCGACAGCACCATGAAGCCGATTGCCCACCAAGCAGAGCCCGACAAACGTAGGAGTGCCTACCGTTCCGGCGCGCGTGGTGCTAAGCATGAACTTCCCTCAAAGGCGCCTACCTTGTCCATCCAGTGTCGCTAGGGAGGACCCCCGAAATCGAAATAGGCACTCATGTCGCTGCCTTTGCCCACTGAGCGACTTGAAACGTCCAACGGCTCTTCCCTTGCAGCGGGGGCGTGGCGTGCGGCGTATGAAGCGTGGTGCGCGAAGCACGACCACAAGCCACTGTCGATGCCAAAACCAAGCAAGACCGATTCCCACAAATCTCCCGCGCTGCTTTCACGGAAGTAAGTTCAAATCGGGGCTCGAATTGACCAAGACTTGAAATACCGATGCTGATGTCGTGTCAAATTTTCAATCTGAAAGAGCCGAGACGGGAGCCCTGGTGAGGACGCGGTACAATACTCCGGCGACGCGGGATTGACCGCTTATTTCGCGGGGTCTGTCATTCGGTGCCAGCGGCGGTGAGTTCCGTCGCAGGTCGGGGATTGTCCTTGGAGCCTACTGCTCTCAGGTGTCAGAGTTTTTCTGTGCCTTGTCGGCGGCCTTGCGGGCCACGTCCTTGATCGCGCCCTTGGCTTTGCCAACGGCTTTCTGAGCATCACCTTTTGCCTCCTGCGCAGCGCCTTTTTGCACGCAGCCTGTCATTGCCGATAGCTTTGCCGACACCTTGCTGTGATCTTGCCGCCGGCTTCGTTGGCATAGCCTTTGATCTGATCGGTCTTGCTTCCCATGGGATTCTCCTTCCTGTGAAGCGGTCATCAAATGAATGAAATCCAAATCAGGCCACACACGCAGACGACCGCCGTCAGCATCCAAACCACAGTGAGCCACTTCGGATCAGGGTCGCTCTTAGGTCCGATTTCGTACCGGTTCGGCATTTGGGTGTCCTAGCCCGTGTTGTGAGAGCGGCATCCAACTTCGCCGCAAGTTGGCCCGTCAGCAGCTTTTGCCGGGCGACGTGCGCCCGCAGGGTCTTCAGATCCCAGCTGACGCGCAAGTCGCGGCATGCTTCGTTGAATAGCTCTTAGGCGTGGTTCAAGAATGCGATCCTCCAACCGATCAATATCCATGTGTTCCCTCCCAAAGGTACCGCATTAGGCGCAAGGCTAGTGACTTCCAAGGGACCGACGGGAAACGTATTCGGAGAGTTGCTCCTCATAGTGGCGGCCGGCTCCGGCTGCGCTGGCCTCTCAGGCCGCCCTTGCTCGAATGAAGGAAGGCGCCATCTGGGCAGCCGTTGGCTGGCCTAGTTGCATCCGCCGAACTGGATTGTGCGACGCACTGCAGCAAATGCGGAACCGGACCGACCCCCGTGTAGGCTACTAGTCCAATCATGCCAGTGCCTCCGGCGCGTATGGCGATGCGGTCCGACTGCGCGAAAACCGCATCCGTAGCTGAGACCTCCAGAGATCCAGCGAGGGCATTGCCGCGCAACACCAGAAGCCAGGTTTCCGTTTCGCCTCCAGACACCATGTGGAGTTCGCCGGCAGGTCGATCCTCTCGAGCACAAAGTGGGGGCCGGAGACGAGAAGCACGCGTTGGTCAGTAAAGCGGTTCGGCCGCACCCGAAAATGAGCCGGGCCCGCATTTGCCACCGCCATTGCTCTCTCGACGTGAAGTTCTCGCTGACGGCCATGGTCGAACAGGCGGAAGGTTGCCTCACTGCGCTGCTGGATCTCGGCGATTACCAGCCCCGCGCCGATTGCGTGAATCGTCCCGGCGGGGACGAAAATGACATCGTCTGGGAATACGGTCTGCCACATGACAAGATCTCGCAATGGAGCCGTCGTCCACTGCCCTGCGCAATTGTTGTCGGGTGAGCCGGCCACTGAGGCCGAGTGCTACCCTGGCACCGGGCGCCGCACTAAGGACGTACCACGCCTCCGATTTACCGTATCGGCAGTCCCATCGAGCGCGCATACGCATCGTTGGGATGGGACTTGGATGGAAAGGGGTTCGCTCGTGAAAAGCAGCTTGAGCAGAAGCGAAGGACGCAAGGAGGGTTCACCAGGTCGATCGTACCAGATTTCGCCGATCGCGACGTCTGTGTTGCCGGTCCTATTCCAGGGTCGTAGGTCGACAACGCCCCAAGGCTTCGGCAGGGCCTGCGTTAGCGCAAGTTCAATCGTCATGATGCTCCGTCAGCGTGAAAACTTGCAAAGCCAGGAAGAGTTAGCGGGAAGCGGGTTGCCTCGGTAGCCTCGGAAACTACTCAGATGATCAGCACAATCGACCAGGCCGCCCTGCAACTCCGCACGGTTGCGATGGCGGCGCAGGAGAAAATGCTCACACCCGGGGCGTGGCCTAACGTGAGCAGGTGACCTGGCGCGAAATTGACGTGGTTCGCACCCAAGGCGTTGCGGTTTTTACCTGACCGATGAATATCCTCCCAGAAGTGCCGGACAGTTTAGAGCGATCCTTGGCGCGTAAGCGGAGCCGCCGTCAATGCCAGGGCCCCCTGCCAATATCGCGATTTGGCGTTTTATCGCAGGGATCCCTCTTTTCCTTTCAAGCGGAGCGAAGCCATCAATGCTTGATAAATGGAGAAGTAGCCGCGTCTTCGATGCGTTGGTGTTCGACGCTGGCTGATAGCGGAGAGGCGGAGCTAGCCTCGGAATGTCCTCAGACTGGGCTCGCTGTCACTTGTTCTGGGAAATTCCTGCAGGGACGCCTCGGCTTTAGCACTCGCGGCACCACTGATCGAGCAAAGCTTCTCCATTGCAAGCTGGATCATGTCGTGCGCTTCGGCTTGTTTTTAGGTCCTCGGCATTATCGGCTGGGTCTCTCTCCAGGGCTGCCTCCAACTCAAGGGGGTCAATAGCGATCACTTGCCTTTTGAGCCGGCAACACCGACGGGAGGCAGCTCGATCGTTGTCGATACGCGGCGATAGGCGGGAAACGATAGGTCGTCGGGTGTCACTTCAACCGTTTGGACCCTGTAGGTTCCGGCGGGTTGGATCCCATCAACATCCTTAAGCGAGAACGGGCGAGAGAATGTCACCGATGTGCGCGTTGTCCGTCCGGCCATGAGACGTCATTCACTAGCGTGCGCGGGGGCACGGGCGGCTGCTCCAGACTCATTGTGAAACCGATCTAATGGTGTACCGGCCGTTGGTATGAAACGCGGACACGCGGTCACCGGCGGAGCGGGCCTCACGAAGCTCCAGGAGGACGTAAGCTTCCGCGCTGGCGCGCCCCCGCTCCGCGGCAAGTCGCTCGAGCCGCGCATCACTTACTTGCTTAGAAGTATTTCTTGCGGTCGCTCGCGGGGATGCTGACACGGGTCGCTTCCTTTTTGTCCAGGTTTCTTGGCCGTGGTTGCCAATCGAGCCCGCTTGAGCTCGAAGCATTCCACCAAGGCTTTTTCCGAGCTGATTTTGAGCCTTATCAGCAGTGTAAGGACGGAGGCAGCCTCGAATCTACGATCCACGATTGGCCCACCGAGAACGATCGCTCTCAATCCGGTGCGGTCGTGTCGTGTCTACCCGTGTCGGCCTCGTCTTGACGTGATACGAGTGCTCCGCATGCTGGGAGTGATTGCGGGCCGAAGTCCCGCTTGGGATCGGTTAGCGGTCTGAGGGAACTGTCCCACACCTGTTTCGCTCGCGGGTGGCGCAATGGCTCTCGCGTTGATCGGATCAGCTGGCCGCCAATCCAGAGGCAGCGAGGAGGAGGAGGAGGGAGGAGGAGGAGGAGGAGGAGGAGGGGAGGTGTATGGCTTGAGCTGAAGCTGAGCAGGGAGGACAGACCCCAACCTAACGGTTTGGACCGAGAAGCGGCCCGGCTTCGCAAATAGAACCAGCGTGGCGGGTCGGTGGCGCCGATGGACCAATTTGTATGAGCACGCGAGAGGCATGTCGTTGCCAAGGTTCGCAAAGTACCGACCCCAGTGCTCGCACCGCGAAACGAGGGACAGCATTTAAGATCCTGCTTGAGGTCTTGCCCGTACAACGCTTGTGATAAGACGGGATTGGGTCGCACGCGTTTCCCTCATGGAAACCGGACTCACGAAAGCCACGACAATGACGCAGCACGAAGGCCGCGACAGGCCGGCCAGACCCGGCCGCAGCCGAACGAGCACGCGTTTCCAAGGCACACGAGTATCGATTTCCCCGTCGTTGCTCTCGGAGCCTCCGCAGACGGCCTCGACACATTCAGGAAGTTGTTCACTGGCTTGCCGGCGAGCTGGCGGCATGGCCTTTGTGTTGATCCAGCATCTCGATCCAGAACACCGAAAGCATGATGGTCGAACTTCTTGCGGTCCACGCGGCGATTTGCAGGTTGTTCAGGTCGCCGACGGCACTGCCGGTAGTGCGCGACCCCGTCTCATCTCAATCCCACCGGGTACCTATCTGGCAATCGCGGCAGGCACTCTGCGCTTGTCGAAGCCATTAGAACGCCATGGCGCACGCATGCCCTTCGACTTCTTCCTGCGCTCGTTGCCGAGGACTGCGGCGAGCGCGCCATCTGTGCGATCCCTCTCCGGCACCGGTACCGACGGTAGCCTCGGATTAAAGGCGGTGAAGGAGAAAGGCGGGCTCGTCATCGTGCAAGACCCAGAGGAGGCCGCCACCAGCCGCCAACGCCAGATATTGGACCTAGTGCTCGCCGGGCACCCAAGCAAGAACATCGCCGCCGATCTCGGCATCAGCCAGCGCACGGTCGACGAACCATCGTGCGGCAATCATGAGGAAGACCGGCTCGAGGTCGCTCCCGGCCCTGATCCGCACAGCGATTGCTGCCGCCTGAGCCACCAAGAACCGCTCGGCGCTGCGGGTGCGGCGTCCTGGCTAATGACAAGCAAATGAGTACTTTCCGAGTCTGTTCATGCCAAGGCAGGCGCCTAGGCTGATGGCAGGCACGGTTCAAAGCGATCACACAAGGTGACGGACAACGGTGGGGGCCGAGTGCCCGCTGATCCGACTTCGACCGCGGTTTGCCGCGACCACAATAGAGCTAGAGAGCTAGCGCCGTTACATACGCGAACCCATCATTAGATATGCGCCAATTATCGTGCCACTCATTCTGCTGTGTAGCGTCGCCGCTGCCACAATCTATCGTCCACCGCAGCCATCGAATGCGTCTAGCAACGCGGCGACAAAGTGCTTGTGTCGGCGTCGGACCCAAATGCGTGCGCTGATACAATGAGCTGTCCATGACCGTACGCACAACGACCAAGAGTGTCACTTTCCGCCGCCCCTTCTGTGCTCAAAGGTGCCGATGGCTTTCAGCCGGCCGGAACCTACGTGGTCGAGACCGAGGAAGAGGCGATTCCAGGTTTATCCTTCCTCGCCTATCGCCGCCGATCCACAACGATGATCCTGTTCAATCGATACGGAGGCAGTGTCGTGCGGCAGGTTGTCACTATCGATCCAGCGGATCTCGAGTTCTGGCCCAGGCGCGAGACCAGGACTGAACATGACCGACGAGCTTCTTGCCACTTCCAAGAGCGGGCCAGGGCAGACAGCGTTATTGATAGCTGATTGCACAAAACACCGGGATAAGCCGGGAGCCCGTGTGACGAGCACCGCTGACGCCACGCCGGCGCACGCCATTGCAATTTCGATCACGCAATTCGAAGCCTCAGCAAGTTGTTCGGTGCATGGCGGTAGGTATTTTCCGTACTGGCAACTCCGTCCACGGCGTGCGTTCATGCTCGAGGATGCGGAGCTGGCGGCCTCGACGAGCCTGACGGGCTATCGCCCTCTACCGGGACCATACACTCAACGCGCAATATTTAAGGAGAGCCCCTCGTGGGATCTACTATCCGTCTCTACTACGACACCATCGTCGCGATAGCCCTGATGGCTGCCTTTGCCATCGTCTGCGGCTTCTGCTGCCGCCGTGATTACAGGCGGCAGCCCGCCAGACTTCACCGTCGCGGGAATTGCGTTTCTGCTCGCCGGCGCGGTTTGGTTTTTCCGCCTCTGGCGCAATTTAGGTCGGCTGACCGCGCGTTGGGACCACCACGCGGCGTCGGTTACCGCGCACAACTCTCCGCGCTTGCCTTGCACTGCAGGGGAGTGATGTCTCTTCCAGACCGTCCCAATGTTTGCTGGCGAGGAAACGCCCGACGGTCTCGTCCTGCGTGGTAGCGAAATAGCAAGCTTGCTGGACGGCACTCCGTGTCAGATGGGCTTTTGCCAGCTCTCCGCGGGGTCAACACGTTGGTTCGCACCCCTGATGCCCGACAAACGGAGATATTCCAATGCGTGACGATGCACAGACGGCGTACCTGTTTCAGTGTGGCGATGAGGAACTTTTCGCAATATCGCCAGACAAAACCGGCAAGAATATTCCGCGCACCAGCTGCACGCAGGGCTGGCTGCTACTGGAGCAGTTTCCGCTCGGCGCCCAAGTGCCAGCGGCTGAACATGATCGGTACTAAACCGATCCTCAGAAGCATCACTGACAAGGGTTACTACATGTGGCGCGCGGGTTTCCTTCCCGCCTGACGGATTCGTACGACGCGCCCGTGGCGCGGCCCACCTCCCGGTAAACCGCAAACTCTCGGTAGGTGGCGAAATGATCAGTACCCTTCAATTCATCTCCCAACAAACCGTGACAATCACCTCCGGCATCCCCATATACAAATTTCCTCCTGCGACGGACCTTCGGTCGCGATGATCAGGCCGGAACAGGGAGGCAACCAAGTCGCCACCCGAAAACTGATCGAGACTTGAGGACGCCATATGCCTCAACAGCGGTTGAGCCGGGATACGACTCAATGCGGAGCCTGCTCGTTTCAGAGGCGGGCGTCCAATCACCTTGGAGCATAACACCATGAAATTTCGTCCCCTCCACGATCGCGTCGCGCTACGCCGGCGTCGAGAGCGAAACCAAGACCTCCGGCGGCATCATCATTCCCGATACCGCCGCCGAGAAGCCGCAGCAGGGCGAGGTCATTGCTGTGGGCCCTGGCGCGCGCGGCGAAGACGGCAAGATCGTCGCCACTGGACTTCAAGAAGGGCGACCGCGTCCTGTTCGGCAAGTGGTCCGGCACCGAGGTCAAAATCGATGGCGCGGAGCTCCTCATCATGAAGGAGAGCGACATCATGGGCGTGATCGCAAACTGAGCGCAGTGCCTGAGTTCCGCGTTCGCAAATCCGACAATCAGAACATTCGTTCAAACATACTCCGGAGACTCAAATGGCCGCCAAGGAAGTTCGCTTTTCCGCCGACGCCCGCGAGCGCATGCTGCGCGGCGTCGACATCCTCGCCAACGCAGTGAGGATCACGCTGGGACCCAAGGGCCGCAACGTCATTCTCGACAAGTCGTACGGCGCGCCGCGCTCGACCAAAGACGGTGTCACCGTCGCCAAAGAAATCGAGCTCGAGGACAAGTTCGAGAACATGGGCGCGCAGATGGTGCGCGAGGTTGCCCAGAAGACCAACGACATGGCCGGTGACGGCACCACCACGGCCACGGTGCTGGCGCATGCTATCCTGCGCGAGGGCATGAAGTCGGTCGCGGCCGGCATGAACCCGATGGACCTGAAGCGCGGCATCGAGAAGGCCGTGGCCCAGGTGGTCGAGGAGATCCAGAAGAAGTCCAAGAAGGTCAAGGACACGGCCGAGATCGCCCAGGTCGGCACCGTGGCCGCCAACGGCGAGAAGGCGATCGGCGACATGATCGCCAAGGCCATGCAGAAGGTCGGCAACGAGGGCGTGATCACGGTCGAGGAAGCCAAGAGCCTCGATAGCGAGCTGGAAGTCGTCGAGGGCATGCAGTTCGACCGCGGCTACCTTTCGCCCTACTTCATCACCAACGCCGAGAAGATGACGGTGGAGCTGGAGGAGCCCTATCATCCTCATCCACGAGAAGAAGCTCGCGAGCCTGCAGCCGCTGCTGCCCGTGCTCGAGGCCGATCGTGCAGACCGGCAAACCGCTGCTCATCGTCGCCGAGGAGGTCGAGGGCGAGGCGCTCGCCACGCTAGTCGTCAACAAGCTGCGCGGCGGCTTGAAGGTCGCGGCAGTGAAGGCGCCGGGCTTCGGCGATCGACGCAAAGGCCATGCTGGAGGACATCGGCGCGCTGACCAACGGCCAGACGATTTCCGAGGACCTCGGCATCAAGCTCGAGAACGTCACGCTGGCCATGCTCGGCAAGGCCAAGCGCGTCTCCATCACCAAGGAGCACACCACCATCATCGACGGCTCGGGCAAGAAGAAGGACATCGAGGCCCGCGTCAGTCAGATCAAGGCGCAGATCGAGGAGACGACGTCCGACTACGACAAGGAGAAGCTGCAGGAGCGGCTGGCGAAGCTCGCCGGGCGGCGTAGCAGTCATCAAGGTCGGCGGCGCCACCGAGGTCGAGGTGAAGGAGCGCAAGGACCGCGTCGATGACGCGCTCAACGCCACCCGCGCGGCGGTCGAGGAAGGCATCGTGCCGGGCGGCGGCGTCATGCTGCTGAAGGCCGCCAAGGCGATAACGGTCAAGGGCGACAACGAGGACCAGGACGCCGGCATCAACATCGTGCGCAAGGCGCTGCAATCGCCGATCCGCCAGATCGCGGAGAATGCCGGCGTCGAGGGCTCGATCGTGGTCGGCAAGGTGATGGATGAGCGATCCGGCTCGTTCGGCTACGACGCGCAGGCCGATGAGTACGGCGACATGTTCGAGAAGGGCATCATCGATCCCGGCCAAGGTCGTCCGCATCGCCCTGCAAGACGCGGCCTCCATCGCCGGCCTGATGATCACGACGGAAGCCGGCGTCGCGGAAGCACGCGAAAAAGGACGCCGGTCAACCGACCATAAGCCATGGCGGCATGGGCGGCATGATGTAGCGGTGTGGATGGTTTTCCTCCTTCTGCGCGTATCTAGCCGCCCCCGCGAGGATGCGGGGCGGTAGGCGCGATCTGCCATCGACAAGGGTTAGTGGTTGAAGAATGCAGATCTGAATTGCTCCCTTTTGGGCATTCGTGACCGATCGAGCGGGGCCGATAAGATTGCCCTCCAGCGGGCCTGCCCACGGGGCGGAATGCGGCTCGAACCTAGCGGAGCCCTAGCGTATTTGTGCCTTCGCCTTGGGCATGGTCGCCTCAACACACGAGGTTATCAAGGCGAGGGACTGGATGCGCTTGCAGGTATTCGACCATTGCTGCTTGGTCATATGCGTCCCGGCATCCCACATTTCTATGCAGGCGACGGCGCTGTCGTGCGGATTTTGCGTGCTGGGGTCGGCAACGGCCTCTGCGGCACTTCCGCTGGGGGCTGCGGCTGAGGGCAGACGGTGGCTCAGAGATGTTGGGTTGCCGTCCGGCGATCCTGCGCCGGCGGCTGATGCAGACGAACCTCCAACGTTAGTCTGAGCAAGAGATGGTCCAGTTCCTAGACTGGTCACAATCACAAGGACGAGTAGTCGCATGGGACGGTTCTCGCACGCCGGAAAATGCGCAAATGCCTCAATGCAACAAGCCGGATGGCGGGGCACTGAAATGGCGGGCGACGCATGAGTAACGGAGAACAGATCTCATGCCACCCGAAAGCATCAGCGCACGCGTTGACTGCGCTGCCAAGGTTCGGAAATTACTTATCCGTTTCCATCGGAGGCGGCGAAAGCTTCTGAAATCCAAAGCCAGCGCAGTTACATCCTCGACATTGCCTGAGTTCGAAAGCTGGAGATCCGTAAGCACGTGCCCTCCTTCCCTAGGTTCCGTCAAATTGGGCGGGAAGACGAGTCGCTCATCCTACACGGCTCACTATCTCAAGATACACGCAGCTGGCTGGAGGACACGGATCGGTCGACTGCAATCATCGATCCTGCGTTGCATACCGAGGGACAAGGGTGGGAGGCGCCCGCGGTCCGCGGTCCTATAAACACCCGTAAAGCGGCAGGCTTAGCATTATCGAAATAAGGAGAACACGCGTGCGCCAAGCCGAGAGTGCCTGTCGCCGCTGACGCAGCCCGGCGCAGACGATAGCGAGTAGGCATTTCCGCAACTGTTCAAGTTTGAGGGCCCGTGGTTAGTGTGAAAACTGGTGCACTCTTTCATTGAGAGCGGAACGTGATGGATATCCCTGCACAGACTAAGCCCGCCATTTGGGGGCGCCGTCGCTGGCACAATTGCCACGCTTATCCTGGGGTTTTATTTTGGCGGATGGCAAACGCCGCGTTCCGCGGAGCAGCTGGCAAATGAACGCTCTGAAAAGAAGGTAATCGCTGCCCTTGCTCCGTTTTGCGTCGATCGGTTCCCGCAAGTCTGCCGATGCGCAGCAATCAGCCGAACTGCTGAAGTTCACGACCGACTACGAGCGTGGCAGTTTCCTTGAAAAAGGCGGATGGACAACCTTACCGGGCTCGACAGAGACGAACTGGGCTGTCGGACGCGCGTGCGGCGACCTTCTGGCTGCCGCTGCGAAAAAGTGAGCTCAAGGGCGAACCGTCGGCGGGCTCCATTGGCTTGCTGGCGTCGTCCATACGGGTTCAGTCGAGGAGCAATCGGTACAGGTCCAGATATCGATCGGCCATGCGGTCTACCGCAAAGCGCGCGGACACCGCCGCCCGGCAGGCAGCGCGATCGATTTCGCCGATACGGCCGATCGCATCCACGGCTGCATCGACGCTGTCGACCAGGAAGCCGGTCACGCCATGGTCGATCAGCTCGGGCATCGATCCGCGGTTGGAGGCGATGACCGGCGTGCCGCAGGCGAGCGCCTCCACGACCGATAGTCCGAACGGCTCGTCGAAGTTGATGAGGTGGAGCAGAGCGCGCGCGGAACCCAGGGCTTTCGCGCGGTCCGCCCCGCCCACCGGGCCGCGATAGATCGACGGAACGATCGTCGAGCGCGGGCGCGACGTGCGCGTTATGATAGTCCTGATCCTGGACGATACCGGCCATGACCAGCCGCCGACCCGCTCGACGTGCCGCCGCAATCGCCTCGGCCGCCCCCTTGTCCGGGTGGATGCGGCCGAAGAAGAGCAGGTCTTCGCTGCCGTGCGGGTCGAAGGGAAAGTCCTCCAGCCGGATACCGTGGTGGATCGTCGCCGCATAGCGCAGGTCCGAGTGGCGATCGGCGTCGCTGATCGCGACATAATGGACGCGATCCTCGTACGCCTTGAAGGCGGGCAGGATGCGTTGCGAGGAAAAGCCGTGGATCGTCGTCACGACCGGTGTCTCCACCAGCCGCGAGAAGGCGAGCGGCACGAAATCCGCCTGATTGTGAATGAGGTCGAACTCGCCCGCGCGTTCGAAGACGTGGGCGACGTGGAGCATCTCCCACGTCTTGGCGTCGATCGTGGGGTCCTCGGAATAGGGCGCCGGGCAGACGCCGGCCAGCTTGCCCGCCGTCCAGCTATCCTTGCGTGGCGAACAGGGTGACGTCGACGCCGCGCGCCACCAGCGCCTCGGTCAACAGGCTCGTCACCAACTCCCATGGACCATAGTGGCGGGGCGGAGTGCGCCAGGAGATGGGCGCCAACATGGCGATACGCAAGCGGTTGTCCTTTCACATGCTCTTTCGTCAAGCGAGCTTCAGGATCACGCCCTCGTCCGCTCGCAGCAGCAGGGAGCCATCTCCGGTCGGAGCGGCGCGTCGGCGACCGTGGACAATAGCGGCCGGCAAGCAGTCGCCCAGTCCGGCAAGCTGCAGGCGATGCGACCGTCCCGCCAGATTGAGCGCCACGATCAATCGCTCCGCATGGTGCCGGCGCGCATAGGCGAGCACGTCACCCTCCGCGCCCAGTAGCGCGAACTCGCCGATCGTGAACGCCGGATGTGCGCGTCGCACAGCCAGTAATCGACGATAGAGCGTCAGCATTGAATGAGGCTCCTCTGTCATCCGCGCAACATTGCGGGTCGGCCAGTCGGCATTGAGCGGTAGCCATGGCCTACCCGTAGTGAAACCGGCATTCTCGCTCCCGTCCCAGGGCATGGGTGTGCGGACCGGATCGCGGCCTAAGGCAAGCCCGGGCTGGCGCAGGCCGCGCGGGTCCTGAACATCGCCAGCGGCAATCGCGACATCGGTCAAGCCCAACTCGTCACCGTAGTAGAGCGTAGGCGTGCCGCGAAGTGTCAGCAGCAGCATTGCCGCGACGCGGGCCTTGAGCCTGCCCACGCTTGGCGGCAACACGCGACCGATCGTGATTGCCAAGCACCCAGTTTGGCCAAGCGCCCGGCGGAAGCGCCGCCTCATAGTCGGCGATCAGCGTTGGCGAGGGAGCGCGCGTCCCACCTGGCATCGATCAGCTGGAAGTTGAAGGGCAGGTGCACCCCGGCCCGCTCGCGGCCGTAGTAGTGCACCAGCCGATCGACCGGCAGGTAGATCTCGCCGATCAGCACGCGCTCGCCGCGTCCGGCGGCGCCATAACCGTCAGCGATGGCGCGCATGTCGCCGGCGATCCCATGCACCTCGGGCTGGTCGGTCGAATGCAGCTGCAGCACGCGGTGCATCTCGCCCATCGCCGGCTGATAGTCCGGGTTGGGCGGGTTGTCCGGGAAGTGTGCCGCCTTGACCAAGTGCCAGAGCACGTCGATGCGGAAGCCGTCTACGCCACGGTCGAACCAGAAGCGCATTACATCGTACATCGCCGTCTGCACGGCCGGGTTGCGCCAGTTGAGGTCCGCCTGCTCCTTCAGGAAGGCATGGTAGTAGTATTGGCCCGGTGGCCTCGTCCCACTCCCAGGCCGAGCCACCGAAATCGCTGATCCAGTTGTTGGGTGGTCCGCCATCGGGGGCTGGATCGCGCCAGATGTACCACTCCCGTTTCAGATTGTCGCGCGAGGAGCGGCTCTCGGCGAACCAGGGATGCTGGTCGGACGTGTGATTGGGCACGAAGTCGAGCAACACCTTGAGCCCGCGCGCATGCGCCTGCACCAAGCAGAGTATCGAAATCGGCGAGGGTGCCGAAGCGCGAGATCGATGCCGCAATAGTCGGCGACATCGTAGCCGAAATCGGCCATTGGCGAGGGGTAGATGGGCGCGATCCAGATGCGCGTCGATGCCGAGGCTCGCCAGATAGTCGAGCCGCTGCATGATCCCCTTGAGGTCGCCTGTGCCGTCGCCGTTCGTGTCCTGAAAGGAGCGTGGGTAGATCTGGTAGGTTACGCCGATCTGCCACCAAAGTGCGGTCATGCAAACGGCCTCCGGCATGGTCGGGCGCACACGATCAGCCTGCTTGGATTCTGCACGCACGCGATTTCTGCGCCTTGCACCGAAAAGCTTCTCCGTTGTAAACGGCAAGGACCGCAATCCTTGCATCAAATCCGCTGCGAGCACCGATTTAGCTATCTATTTGTCCGCAAAGCGAGGCATGATGGGCGGTGACATTATTATCCCCCGATCGGCCTGGTTGCCGGTGTCACCCTTGAACCCCTCACCTCAGGTGAAACGCCTTGGCGATTGACGTTGCGCGCGTTCAGGCCCACCCGAAGCCCAGCGGCATCGCTGATCTGCCGGCCTGGAATTGGGCAGCGAAGATCCGGCAGCGCAGTGACGAGCGTTCCGCGGCTTCGATTTCCGTCGCAAACGTGATCGTCATATAGCAACCGTCATCGCGGTGACAGTGACGGGGTCACCGAGGTGGGGCGAAAACCGCAGCGGCTCATGGAACCACCGACGCGTTTGCTGTCCAGTCGGCGCTACGCGTTCGAATGGATCGAGCCAGCTCCGAACTCCGACTTCGAGGCAGAACGCAAAAACCTCGCTACTGGTCGGCAGCGACAGTGCGCACGTGGGGAAGTTTGCCATGGGCGATGCTTGGCGCGGTCGGAGAGGTGTCGACATCGAGGCTGGACTCGACGGCATGACGAGCCCGATGGCGAACAATGGCGGTGGCGATCCGGCGCCGTATCCGCCGCAGCGCCCGGCGCAGCCGAGTGCGCCGGCTGCGGCGGCACTGCAAAACATGCGGATGCTAAGATCACCCCTCAGGCAAGGGCGGCCCGGGTGCGTGGGCACGCGGGAGCGACGCAATGAAGCCCCTCCAGCGCGTTGCATTCATCGGCAATCATCTTCCGCGCCACTGCGGAATCGCCACCTTCACTCATGATCTACATCGAGCGGTCTCGACGGCCCGCCCGGATCTGGAGACCTGCGTGGTCGCTATGAACGATCCTGGTGGCGGCTATGACTATCCGGCGGCCGTGCGCTTCCAGATCGCCGAGGAGACGACCGATGGCTATGTCGGAGCCGCAGATTTTCTGAACACTGAACGGTTCGACGTTGTTTGCCTGCAGCACGAGTATGGGATTTTCGGCGGTGAGGCCGGTGGACACATCATCGAGCTATTGAAACGCCTCGACTATGCCGATCGTTACGACGCTTCACACGGTGCTCCCAGCGCCGACGCTGGCCCAGTACAACGTCATTTCTAAGATTATTGCCAGGTCAACGAAGATCGTCGTCATGGCGGAAAAAGGCCGCGAGTTCCTCCGGTCTGTGCACGACGTGTCGCCGCAAAAGATTGAGGTGATCCCGCACGGATCCCAGACTTTCCGTTTCTGGAGACGAATCACGCGAAGACCAAATTCGGGTTCAGTGGAAAGACCGTCATTCTGACGTTTGGTCTGCTATCGCCAAGCAAAGGTATCGAGACCGTAATCGATGCCATGCCGGGAATCATTCGCTCCCGCCCGAACGCGCGGTTTATGTCATCCTCGGCGCGACCCATCCAAACCTGGTTCGCGCTCAAGGTGAGGCCTACAGGAGTAGCTTGACGGCGCGGGTGCGGGAACTCGGCATCGAGGACCACGTCGCTTCTTTCAACCAGTTCGTGGGCCAAGCTCACGCTGCTGGACTTCATCTCAATGTGTGACGTCTATGCGACGCCGTACCTCAATGAAGCCCAGATGACCTCGGGCACGCTGGCCTACAGCTTTGGATTGGGAAAGGCCGTCGTCTCGACCCCCTATTGGCACGCCAGGGAACTGCTGGATGACGGGCGTGGCATTTGGTTCCCTTCGGCGATTCAAGAGCCATTGGCTCGCGAGATTGCCGCGCCTGCTGACTAACGACGTCCGTCGGCACGCCATGCGCAAACGCGCGTATGCGTCCAGCCGATCTATGACGTGGGCGCAAGGGGCTAAGCGTTATCTGGCGGCATTCGAGTCTGCACGCGAAATAAGCCGGATCAATAAACGCGTTCGTGCTCGGCACGGCGAGGTATGGCGCAAGGATCACGCCTTTCCTCAGGTCCGGATCGGATCATTTCGTTGTCGATGTGCGACAGCACGGGACTGCTCCAGCACGCGGTTCACTCAGTTCCCGACCGTGCTCACGGCTACTGCGTCGACGACAACGCTCGTGCCCTGCCTGTTGTCGAGCGCGCTTGACGGCTCTGGGCGAAGCGCCGCTTGCCTGAGCCGATGACGGTGCGGTTTTCAGCCTTCATCCAGCACGCCTGGAACCCAGACACGCATCGGTTCCGCAACTTTATGAGCTATGACCGGCGATGGCTCGAAGACACGGGCTCCGAGGATAGTCACGGGCGGACGCTATGGGCCTTGGGCGCATGCGCACGCGGCGATAGCTGATGCGTCGCGCCGCAGGTGGGCAGCAGCGCTGTTCAAGGCTGCGCTGCCCGCCGTCGAGCATTTTCGTCGCCACGCGCCTGGGCTTTCACCCTACTGGGGTTTGGACGCCTACTGCGCGTTGGTGGTGGGAGATCTGGCAGCGGGCCGTATGCGTGAGCTATTGGCCGTTAGGTTGGCTGCCGCGTTCGAAACAACCGAGAGCAAGGACTGGTGCTGGTTCGAAGATGTGCTCGCCTATGACAACGCACGTCTTGCGCAAGCGCTGCTTGTCACAGGCACGGCACTCAAGAAACCGCACGCTGGTCAAGATTGGCCGTCGCATCCCTGCGCTGGCTGATGGCATTGCAGACCACGCCCGGATGGATGGTTCAGGCCCGTCGGCACAGAGAGCTTCGGCGTCAAGCGAAAGGCGCCGCAAGCGTTTGATCAACAGCCAATCGAGGCAGCCGCAGCGATTTCAGCATGCCTTGCGGCATGGAGCGCTCGACAACGGCGCGGAGTGGACGGCAGGAGCAATGCGTGCATTCGATTGGTTTCTGGGCGGCAACGACCTTCAGACATCGCTGGTCGAGCCCAATGGTGGAGGTTGCCTCGGACGGGCTTCACCCCGATCGTCCAAATGAGAATAGAGGTGCAGAGTCGGCAGTTTCCTACCTTCTCGGTCTTGCCGAGATGCGTCAGTTCGCACGCGTTGCCGGGGCGGCAGCACCCGCCAACCTTCTCCATAATTTGCCTCTGAGCGCCTGAACGTTTGCCAAGCTCGCGCAACAAATGCACGGAGGGTGCTAGTTTGTCTCAAGCTATGTTCTTGAATCGACAGACTTTGTATCTGCGGCCAGATCCCGCCAGGGTCGTTGTGCGACCCTTCAAACCGGCGATTGAACCGAAGGACCTCAACCCCACCGACAAGACTCGCGCCAATCGAATTGTCGGAAGAGTTCTGGGCCTCGACCCTGATGCCGCTGAACAGCAATTAGCCGAGGTACTCGAAAACTTCGAAGGTCGCCACAGGAACCTTCTCCAGATCTTCGAGGCGCGTGCCGTCGAGATGGAAGAGGCATTGGAGCCACATGCCGCCTTGAGCAAAACGCAGCTGCATCTCGTCGGTGCGTATTTTCTGCACGAGTACTCCTTCGAAGCCTCTGCCTTGTTTAATCCGAGTATCGTCCGGCATCCGGATCAGTCAGATGCCCCCAATGGAGGGTGCCGCTTTATTCTTAGCCTTCGGGCCGTCGGCGAAGGCCACATTTCATCCCTGACCTTCCGATCAGGATCTATTGCCGCCGAATGGGAGTGTCGCCATCGATGCAACAGCGCGTCTTGCGTCCATTCCCAAAGTAACCAATCGGACGGCAAGGCCCAACGGTGACGATGTCGAGGTGATCTTCCGGCCGGCACGAAGACCTGAGTGAACGGGTCATTTTTCCAGTCACCGACGCACAGGCCAATGGCATTGAAGACGCCCGCTTCGTTGAATTCGAAGACGAGGGCCGAAGAACCTTCTACGCGACCTACACTGCCTACAGCGGTAGAGGGATCAGATCTGAGCTACTCGAAACGACGGACTTCCGATTGTTTCGCATGACGCCTCTCAGCGGCACAGCCACACGCAATAAGGGAATGAGTCTGTTCCCCGCAGGATTGACGGCCGCTACGCGATGATAGGGCGGCAAGACAACGAAAATCTGCATTTGATCTACTCCGACGACCTTTACTCATGGGACGGTGGACGCTCGTTTCTGCGGCCGGAGTATCCTTGGGAATTCGTTCAGATTGGAAATTGCGGCTCACCCATCGAACTGGACGAAGGCTGGCTGTTGTTGACGCATGGCGTCGGGCCAGTGCGGAAATATTCCATCGGCGCTGTTCTTCTCGACAAGCATGATCCTCCCGGGTTCTCGCCCGGGCGCGCGAGCCACTCGTGCGGCCGGAGCCGACAGAGCGTGAAGGATATGTGCCAAACGTCGTCTCACACCTGCGGCGCACTGCGCCATGGCGATCGGATAATTCTGCCGTATGCGGTATCGGACACATTCTCTAATTTTGCGACCATAAACATTGCGGCGTTGCTCGAGGCTCTTGCGCGCTAACGGCGCCTCAATTTGAGGCGCCGAGTGCGCCGTCGCGGACCTCCCATCGCTGCAAGGCGTTTGCGATAAGTCGCGCTGTTGCTCGAGAGGATTTCGCACCAGACCGCAGCGCTGCCGTGACGTCCGCTTTGTCGCATGCGAGGATCTCCTTGCCGCCGAAGAGTCACAGTCCGCGACGATCAGCTTATCTGCTTGAGTACCCCACTCGTTATCTCTCCCTCGTGGGCGAGTTGCGAGGTCGTCGCCGGCGCATCTTGGGCGGAAGCTTCTGCACGCGCGCAGGCCACAAATTTTTGGAAGATAGCAGCCAAGAGCAACGTCCAGGTGCGATCAACATCGAGCGCCCCCCCGATCTTACTAACGTCGAGGTATCACCACGCAACACATGAGTACTTTCCGAGCCTTGCCTAAACCCTGGCCTCGTGTCCGCGTAACCGGGGCACCCGGGTAGCAACCAGGAAGATCATATCATGCAAGAGAAATGGACGCATCGCGCTGTCGGCGCAGGTGTTGGAGCAATCGTCGTGTTGTTTGCGTCCATTCGGTGCGGGCTGGTATACGGCCGGCGGAGCGAAGTCTCTCGCATCTGAGGCGGTCACGAATGCGCTTTTGCCGGTGTGTGTCGAGGCGGTTCTAGCCGATCCAGCGGCAGTTGCGGAGCTAAAAGTTAAGCGCCTAACAGATTACGACGACGTCGTTCGTGACCACCTCAAAACGATCGGATCCTACAAGACCGGCCTCGCATTCTGGCGGGCATGCGGAAAGTTGCTTGAAGGCAAAGTCGACAGAACGGCCTCCAAGTAAACCCTGACAGCGGCGGCCTAACGCTAGGCAACAAGCCATGCATAAGTACGGCAAGTTCACCGATCAGGACATCACCGTGCTGAATGACAAGAACGACCTCGTGGCTAAGGTCCAACCGAAATACGGCTCGACAGGCCCCCTAGGCGTAAAGCGCGTCGATGCGTTCGTGAAAGGGCGGCAGCTAGTTATGCGCATCCAGTCAAGTGGTCGCCCTCGACAATTGTCGGGGGCGATAGACGGACTTGAGATGAACGCCTGCCCCGCACTCATTTGTGCTTTCTTTGTTCACCGCGACTCTGATTGGTGGTCACCGTGACGCCTGCTACGTCGATTTCCTTCTTTAGACCTGAGTTCGACGACTTTCTCTACGCCCCGATCGGCGCGGACGGAGTTGAAATGCCGCTCAGCGTCCTTTCTGCTCTGGCGCGACTGGACGTCGATCTTGGATGGAGGCAGCTGAATTATCCGAGCTGCCGAGGGGCGCTGCCGCGCAGAGATTGGCGTCGTTGATAGCGCGATTGCCTGGCGGACGATGGACACTGGCGGATCCAGGGCAATTGCTGATCGCTTGATCGAGCTCTTGCCCAGTCCTGGCAGTTCGGAGGTTCCATTTGCTCCAAAGCCCCTCTTCGGCCTTCGTGAGATGACTGGTTCGGCGATTGCGAAAGTGCTGCTCTGTGCCGTAGTGGGAGTCACCGCCCTCATCATTGCTGCAACTCGTGAACCTTCGTCGCAGGGCAATCTTGCTGACGCACCGGCCTTCGGCAGAGCTTCCCCGCCGCAGACGTCACCAAGTTCCCGGTGACGATCACCTGGGCTCGGGTCGCATCACCTCGCATTGTTCGGCGGCCGAGCTGTCCCGGTTGATCGGGGCTGCCGAGAAGGTGTGTGAGCGAGAAGGCCAGTGGCCAGAGATGGTCGTCCTGCGGGGGGCTCTTGCGACATCCTCCCGCAAAGAGGATCGGTCCTTGGGCGGGTCTGCCGTAAGTATTTGATTTCGTTGGCTGGGGAACTAGGATTCGAACCTAGACTGGCGGAGTCAGAGTCCCCCTTCCTATTTTGATATACCGCTCGGCTTTTCTCCCAACCGAGGAGAAAAGCAGACATGCAGTATCAATCGGTTGCGACCGTTTTCCCAACCGCAATGGCAAGCTCAGCTGGTTGTAGCCAACGGTGTTGCAATGAGTAACCGTCGCCATCGAAGCGCCCGCCGCTTGCCCCGCCGGCCGAAGCAGATCCACTCAACGGCTTGGATACGCCCGAGGCCATCGAAGCCTTAGAGCGCGCCGCCGAAGAGCTGGTGAAGGGAGCAACCTCGAACCCCGCGAGCTCGTCCGGGGGCTGTTGGCCGATGAAGGCGATCGGCAAGTCCTCGAGCGCGGCCTCGCGCTGATCCAGCACAACCTCGAGAACGGCATCAACACTCTCAAAGTGCAGTTTGCGGAACCGCGCAACACCGCGGATGCACGGCTTACCGCCCGTGCTCTGCAGCGGCTTTCGAAGGCGCTGATGATTTTCAACGAAGATACAGGGCGATCAAACCCGCTTCGCCGATCGTCGTCAGTTCCAGCCGGGTCGCGCTGACTTCGGTCGCGAAAAACGGAGCCTACCGTATCGGCCAGATCGGCGCGGTCGTTAGTTGTTGCGTCTCGAGTTCCGGTGCAGCGTCGTGCGCGCGTAGAACCCACGAGAGACCATCATCATGAGCACCTGCCAGCGCATTTGGATCGAGGCTGCAGGCCTCGGCGGGCGCGGTCAGCGCTATCGCGTGACCCACAATGGCGTCACTTTGATCGAAGGGACGAAGAACCCGGAATTTGACTCAGCTCGAGCATTATTGGCCCGAGCCATCGTCGGCCAAGTCGAAGTTTGGCGACACGGCTCGAACTTTCCCGCCATGCGGCTTGACGTCGAGAAAGGCCGCCAAACTGACCATTGAGGATGGCGACAGGTCGGGTCCGCGCTTCACCCGCTGGCAGCCGCGTTCTGAGGAGGCCAACGGGAACGCGGTTTGTACACGTCGGGCGGGTTAGCCAGGACGGCCGGGGACGAAGCCCCCGCTACCTATCCCCCAGAGAAAAAATCGGCCGTCCTTGACCACCCCCTCCGACCAAATTCGAGCTTGTCGCTTGAGCCCGCTCTTTTGGCGGAGATCTGAAGATGCGCCCCCGACGCCGTCAAAGGCGCCATCGTCGTCTTGCCGGGCATATATCTAAGCAGCTCAACCTCTCCCCTGCTGCCACCAGCACGGACCACCACCAATTTCTCCCCGCATTACGCGCGTGCGCGCGAGAGTCCGCCAAGTCGGCGGAAGATCGCGCCGCTCAACCAGGCCTTCAACTCAAGGCAGCCGGAACATAGGAGCCACTTGAGCCTGCGCACCAGTTCGCGCACACCGCCGAGTACTGGCTGCGCCGAGCGTCGTTGATCGGCGGCAACACTTCGAAGCCTTGGTTGGCGAGCGCTTCACCGACTACGGCGATGTCATTGTGCGGGTTCTTGAGTACCCGACCGATGCGTCATAGGCGCGGTTGCCAATCAACAACGCGATGCGCTTCTCGGTCTGCGCAAACACGGTGTTCGGCAGGAGACATAGAGCAATAGCGACGATAACCCCCACCCACATTGTGTGTTCCCGTAAACCCACCCTGGAATATAGCTGGTCGGCTCAGGCGTAGCCAAGCTCAAGGTAGACGTCGTCGCTCGTCCACTGAGGTTTCGGCCCGCCGCCTTTCCCAATAACGGCGCAGTCCTCGCGCGCAGCCTCACAGGATCGTGCTGTGCCGGCCTGACCCCGCGGGGGCCGTGCACGGCTCGCCGGCGAGAAGGCGAGTCGGCCGGGTCTGGCCGCACATGCTCCGCCATTCCTGCGGCTACTACCTGGCCGATCAGGGCACCGACCTGCGCACCATCCAGGACTACCTCGGGCACCGCGACCCCAAGCACACGGCCCATTACACCCGCGCTCGCCGGAAATCGTTTCGAAGGGCCTATGGCGATAGGCTAGGTGGGCATCCCTTTCCGACGCGCGTGGGGTCCGACCCTAGGTGCTAAGCTCGCTCCTTTGCCTTCAAAATCTCGCAATCCGAACAACTCCGTAGGTACCATTTGTCCAGACTATGTCGCCACAAACCGCCACCCGTGCCAGGGTGGCTACGTTTAAAGTGACCAGATAGTCGGCCGGGTGTTCCGAGATTCTGCCGCAGTCGCCTTCGAAGACCGCCTTCCGCCAGCGCACCAAACGATACCAGCGCGCAATATCGGCCTTCTGTGTAGGAACAAACTTGAAGCTGACGAGCGTCGGGCGGTTGATAAGCCGTTCAAAGGCTAGCCAGGGTACCGTCCAATCAGTTTGTGCTGTCGGTTCGATCACCACAGTCGCGTCAGGCGGAGTATTACCTCGTAGCCAAGCAACAAGCTCGCGTTCATTTGGCGTCAGCATTCGTGTAAGAGGAAGTTGGGGGACAATAGAGTATCGGCAAAGGACACTGCGCGTGGCACGGCAAATCCGATCGCGACTGCCAGCGTGATGATTGCCAGCGTGCGAGCACCATCCCCCGAGCGCTTGGCGCAGCCAAAGCGCGCCGAGCATTATCGTGAGCAACAGAATCAAGGAGTTGGGACGAAACAGGATGAGTGGTCCTAGGAGGTACGTATGACGATCGAAATAGGACAGAACGAATGACAGTATCAAATACGTATACATAACGAGCAGCCAACGTGCGAGCACGCGGCGCTCGGAGGAATGTTCCTGCCACGCCAGAATCGCCATCAAGCAAGTCGCCACTGCCATCCAACTGATCCCGGGTAACCATGCGCGCAGCTTGCCCGAGAAAGGAGCGACATGATGAGGATTGCGAAACCCCGAATAGATCTGGTTGATCGTCGAAATCCAAGTCCGAGATGTCCGGCATTGGGGCAAAGAACCACTCATAGAGGAGGATCGCGAGAATCGGCAGGCAGAGCACCGTGTACGCTAAGAGCGCGCCGCCCATGCGAAGGACGTTTCCGGTCTTGAGTCCGATGAGCCCGATCACGGCGACAGCCCAAAAGCCGCCAACCAGAAAATGGAGGTAGGTAGCGACGGCGGCGACGCCGACGGCGGCCAAATCTTTGTCACGCCAGGCCAAGCCGATTGATGCGAAGATCGCCGCATAGGCAAAGACCTTGCCCTCAACGCCAGCGAACAGCCATTCTGCGGCGAAATAGCATTGCCCAACCAAGACGAACAGCATTAGTGCAATGAGGGTCTCGGCCCGCGACAGTTTCAAGCATCGAGCCAAATAAGAAAACGCAATTGCGTAGGCAACAATCGCGACGAACCGCAGGGCGATCAACGCAATATCATAGCCGAAAAGGACGACCGTGCCGCCAAGAATGGCGAAACTCGCAAAACGGGCCACGCTGTGATCGAAGGCGGCGTGATTTGGACCGAAATGCTCGGGACGGACCGATCGCAATCCCAAATCAAAATAGTGGATCTCGTTCCCGCCCCAACTACGAAACGGTTCGATTTGCAACGTTAGCACGACCGCGACAGCCAGCGCGGTCCATACAAAAGCATTTGATCGCTCAAGCGGAGCCAGCAATCCGTCGAGCATCTGTTTGTCCGGACTCTTCGGATGAAATCTGAACTGGGGTAAATGTATTTTCATGTACCAAACCGGACGGACGAGCTTCATAGAACTCACCAAGAACCAAGGTAACGTGGGTAAGCTTTGATCTGAGATGGCAGCGGCAGTCGCGCTTCGCTACGAGCGGGCCAGACGTGTACAGGTCGTCAAATGGGCATGTCCACGTCCTCAACGCACACATCGCAAAGCCAACGGCGACACAAGTCAACCGTTTCCTTCGTGCATTGGCAAACCATGCGGGCCTGAGCGAGTTTGAGCGCGACCTGATCAGGAGCGCGTGAAGCCAGGCCTGGCGGCCGCGCGCGCGTCTCGCGGCGTCAAGCTCGGCCGGCAACACGGTCAGCGCCCATCAGACAAGAAGCCGAAGCGGGTGCTGGCCATGCACAAGGAGGGCCTGTCCTACCGCATGATTGGCCGCAATATTGGACTAAGCAAGAATATGGTCATGGAGATCGTAAAGGCGCGAAGTGGTGCAACCGTCTTAGCAGTGGTTCGGCACGCCAATGAGATCACGGAAGGCTTCGGCGCTGCAGCGAATCCGTCCGTTGTCTAGGGACCAACAGACACCCTCAGGGCATCGATCCTACTCCCGTGAGCGGGATTCCGTGAGGGGCTCAGCGGAGAATTGCCCCTGCATCAGTAGAATACTGCTCCGCACACTCGTACGCCTGGTCGATCAACTGCACGGCTCGCACCCAGTCGTGCACACTGATCGGTGGCGGCGCGCCTCGTTTCCAGTGGTCGAGCACATCCCGCACTGCGATGAAATAGGGTGCCGTGACATCAGCTCCCGGTAGCGTCTCGTCTCCCTCGGCCGTGGCCAGCTTCATTACCCCATCCTTCATTGTGAGGATGGCGTCGCGGCCGGCGATCTTCCACTCCCCGTCAGTGCCGTTACGGGGGAAGACATTGCCGACTTCGACGGTGCCGAGAATGCCGCTCGCCGAACGGAGCATCACCGAAGCGTAGTCCTCGACCGGTTGTTCATGCGCGCGCCGGCTCAGTTGAGCGCCAGTCACCTGCGTCGGCTCGCCTGTCAGGTGGAGAAACATATCCAACCCGTGGCAGCCCTAGGTTCCGGAGGCACCCGCCGCCGGCCTCGGCGGGGTTGAGCATCCACGCGCAATCCCAAGCTGCGTAGCGTGCGGGCCCCGGCCGGTTGATCCGAACGTAGATGTGCGACAGCGGGCCAAACCGCTCCGCTGGCGAGGAGCTCGCGGGCTCGCGTGGCGAAGGGTCCGTAACGCTGGGCCAGCGGGACAGCGACGGACGCATTTAGCCGGGCAGCCTTGGCAGCCACCGCCTCCACCTCAGCGCGTTGATCCCCAGTGGCTTCTCCATCAGAAGGGATAACGCTGATCGAGCAGATCATGAGCGATGCCGGCCATCTGGCGATGCCGCCCGAGCGCCACGACGAAATCGGGCCGGGTCGCCTCCAACATCTTTCGGTAGTCTGTGAACGTCGGCGGACTCCCACCTCGGCCGCTCGTCTCGCGACTAAGCCAGCGTCGGAGTCTTGGACCGCGACCAACTCCACGTGCGGCATGGCAACGAGGTGGCGGAGGTAGGAGGCGTCGTTGAGCGCATGCCAGTGGCTTACCTCAGTGGCGGCAACGCGAATGGTCATGGGGTCCTCTTCTTGGTCGTTCGTCCTTGTTCCCTCGCTGGCCGCGGCACGCCCATTGTTCGCACGCAATTGACCGAGGAGTTGCGCTGCCAGAGGTGCAGGCTACCCTGGAACATGGCAACATCGCCATTACGAGCGGGTGGCGCAGGACGATCGTTCCACGCCGACTGGCTCGTCTGCTGATGCCCCTTTAAAGCAAGCGTTTTTTTGCACGTCAGCAGGTCGTCGCGGCGCTTGCTCTTTGATCGCTTCTCCTGCCATTTAGGACCGAGCGTGGCGCGCGCTGAGATTGCGTTGGCGCCTTTGGGATCACCCTCCTTGAACATTTTCACGATGAGACCCCTGATCGTGACTTCCACCTACGATTGGATTTCCGCCTGTGTAGGTCGTTGTCGAATTCCCAGAGGCAGTCACCATGTTGCCGTTGCCTGTCGCCGTCGCCGTGCCGACCAGGTGTGCCTGAACCGGCGTATGCCCCACAACGCGCACATTGTTTTCCAGCAGCGGCGCCAACTATCAGAAACTTGTCATAGCCGTGATTGATGGTCTCGATCGCAGCCGGACGTGCAGCAACATTCTGAGCACCTGCCCTGCCACAAACCGGGGCTGCCGAGGTAACAAGCTGAAACGTATCGGCCGACAGCTGCAATTGTTGCAGAGCGCGCGCACCCGCTTTGCGCTATCGCGACAGCGATAGCCAGCACCTTATGCATCTCCCCACACCTGACGCTCTACTTTGTAAGTTGGATCCTAAGCGATATCATTCGAGAGATATGTGATGCGGGAGGCCACAGAGTTGGCAAGAACACGGAGGCGAGCGTCCCGCCGGACGCCCTGGTTCGACCAACTGAATGCGGACCCTCAAGCCGATGCTCTGTGTCACGCATACGGCTAGCTCCAACCTCGAAATCCCTAAAAGCAGAGTGGTTCTGATGGCTGAAGCTGTTCCAAGCTCTGCGACCGACGAGGTGAAGATCGAGAAGCGCACCCGGTTGAACTCACTTTGGGGGTTGCGCAGCAAGGTCGGTACGTGGCGCGTTAGGTTCTGAGTGGGGAAGGATCAAATGACCACTAGAGGAAACTATAGCTAAGGCTGCGTGAGCGTATTGCTGCACTGGTTACTGCCGCGTTCTCCGGTTGACGTGGTTGTGTGGCGTCACCCGGGAGAAACCGAGGCCGAGGCTATAGAGGCGTTACACGCGGCAGCATCCCGAGATTGCGCTCACGCCAAGGGCGAGCGTGGCATTCCATGTCGTCAGCTGGGAAAGTCCTACCTGAGTCTGATCTTCCCGCTTTTCACCCATCTTGTGGGAAGTGTGGAACTACACGCCGGATCGGGCCTGCTGTAGTTCGCCAATTTCCCGCTCCAATTTCGCTAGGCACTTGCGCAGCTGCGCGCCATGCCTGTGGTCAGCCCTGGCGATTGCAGCCGCTCCTGGACGCGGGCGAGCTCCTGCCGCTTCTTGATCAGCGTCTTCTGCTCCTCGGTGAGTTCAGGCTTCTTGTTGCCCTCGAACATCTTGTGCCGAAACTGGTTCGCCTCGCGCCAGCCCGTCGCGTCTTCACCTTGACCCAGTTGCGGCATGGTCCCGCTGGAATAGGGCGAGCTCAAACGCTTCGAAACAATTCCCTCAAGCCCATAGCTGGCGCACCACTCAAGGAGTGGCTCGCCCTCGGGGAAGGATTCGACCAAGTACAAGCAGGGCACCCGCTTTCGGGCCTTGCCGCAAAGCCGGCCCAGATCTCGCTGGCGCTCCATGAGCGGCAGGCCCCTGAGATCGACAGCCCTTCTCGAACAGCAAGTCGAACGCGAAGAAAGCCATTCGTGACACGTCGGGCCGCCCTTGGCGCATTTCGGTGTGGAGGGCCCTGAAGTCAGGGCGACCGCGGCTGTCGCAAAGACACAATTCCCCATCCAGGACGGCGGAGTCGGTCGGGAGCGCGGCGAAGGCCTCCGCCAACCGCGGCAATCCTGTCAGCTCCATTCTGCGCCCCTCTTTGAGGACAAGCCGGACTCCGCTGGCCCCAGTTTTGCGACTATCCATCCTGCCATTTTGGCAGATGAACCCAGCCCGGCCTTGGGTGGGGCTCGGCCGAGGACGGGAAGGCAGGGATCGAAGAAGCTGGAACGCAAGGTGGACACGCCGGCGATTTGTCCCCAAGTGAGCGCGCGCTGCAATGCTAGCGAAAAGCTGAGAAATGCTGGCCGTTCGGGCCTCCAGACAGCGCATTTTCGCCGTATATTCAGGGGGTATGGTCGCGAATGCTAAGAAGACTGATTACGAGTGCCCCATCTGCAGTGGCCGCGGCCGTGTGCCCGGCCGGCTCCCGGGCCGCACGAGGCTTTGCCCTGAGTGTCACGGTACGGGCAGGACCACGCCAATCCGGCGTGAGCAGATCCTCAAGCGCATGAAACAGAAGCGGCCCTAGCGAACTATCCCTGGTCGGCAACTTCGCGACGGGCCACCTTTTTGGTCTACAGTCCGCGTGATGGTGACGAAAAGCCCCACGCTGACGGACTGTCCGACATGCCGCGCAACCGGCAAAGTCGAGTCGCGCTTGCCGTTCAGGCAGAAGACTTGTGGCGATTGCGGCGGCCATGCCCGCATCACGCCTGCCAAGCGCGAGCAAATCATCAAGCGGACGGCAGCGAAGACGCGCAGCGGTTAAGGGCGCCGGACTGTTGCTTGGTCAACGCCTCAGCAACCAACTCGATATCATTGTGCGGATTTTTTAGCGCTCCGACAGAAGAGTCGTAGGACTGATTGCCGATCAGAAGCGCAAATCGATTTTGCCCTACAGGGAGCTGCGTATCCTCCATCATTTGGCCGAGCCTGGTCCGTTCGTGAAGCGGGCGGCCAGACTTGGCTGCCGCCTATGAGACCCGCAGTGCTCAATCCGGGCAGCCCGCCGGGTGCCACAACCGGAACTATGAGAAGAGCGCCCAGCGTTCAGTCCTAGATATGATCCCGCTTCGGAGCGTTCGCCGTTAATGCCGCCGGATGGGTTTAGCGAGCGATTCGTTCGGAGGTAAAGCATGACAGCTGTCGTATATCGGCGCACCTCGCACCAGTGCCCAGATTTCCCAGTTCCAGCAAGTGCTTCAGCCTAGCAGCTGTGCCCCAGAGAGCTGACGGGCCGGCTCCCCAGGGATTTCAATGGACTCAAAGTCTTGTGGCGACCCACGTGATTGTTCTTAATGGCTATCCTGCATACGGAGCTAACCGGAGCACACCATGAAAATGATGTCGTTGGTTCTCTGCGCCGCCATCACGGCCATATTCGGATCAGTCCATCCGAATGGAGCCCAGGCGGCTGAGCTTAAGATGCTCACCTCGGTCGCGCTCACTTCGGTGCTCGACGAACTTGCGCCCATGTTCGAGAAGGCGACCGGGACCAAGCTGAGCATCGACTACAACCTGATAGCTGCTCAGCGAAAGCGCATCAGCAATACGTGGCTTG
>ERZ1370068.6287-contig-528_pt1 | contig 41118 bp, 45 predicted proteins | sample MGYA00561227_ERZ1370068 | MGnify/ENA primary metagenome ERZ1370068 (study PRJEB38410, sample SAMEA6850437) | metagenome | study: Metagenomic assessment of the ecological functions of the soil: analysis of the soil microbiota associated with the... | reverse complement strand
GGTTACGTATTGCTACCCTTCGCGCGACACGGTGCTGGGGACCGTCGGGGACGCGAACGTCGAGAACGCCGGCCCCGCGCGGACCTCCCCGCGGAGCACGACCCAGATCGACACCCAGCCCCTGGAAGAGAAGGCCGCCGAAACGGGGCCGGATGCTCGCCGCCGCCGCGGTCGCGGCTGCCCTGCTGGCCGCGGTGGCCCTCTTGCGCTTCGGTCGTCCTGCCGCGCCCGCGGCGAAGGAGCCCGTTGCCGCCCCGGTGCCGGCGCCGACGAAGGCCGCGGCGGCAGACGGCTCCGCCTCTCGCTCTTCCCGCCGCGCTGCCGACCGCCGCTGCCGAGGCTCCGGCCGTGCTTCCCCAGCCCACGGCCATGCGCAGGAGCCGACCCCAGCCGCGGCGACGGAGGATCGCCCGCAACGGCATCGCCAGGAAGCGGAACAGGCTCGCTCGCGCGCCGCGGCTGCTCGCCGGCTCGCGGAACGGGCGAACGCGCCCCGGCGGGTTGCCGAGCTCTATGCGAGTTCGGCGCGAGCAAGGAGCGGGAAGGGCGCGACCTGTTCTCCCGCGGCGATTTCGCGGCCACGGCGGCCGCGTACGACGCTTGCCGGGATTCCTTCGTCCGGGCGGAAGGGTTGGCGCGCGGGAACGTCCGGCCGTGAGACCGACCGCCGCGGAAACGGTTGCCGCCCTCCCCGCGCCGGCCATCCACGCCCCGTCTCCGGCGGTGGCCGCCCCGCCGACGTCAGCGCCGGCGACGGTCCGCGCGGCAACGGCCGCTCCGCCCCCGGCGGAAGCGCCGCGCGTCGAGCACGTGACGGACGAAGACAGGATCCGCGAGACGATCGGGCACTACGAGAGGGCGCAGTCGGCCCTCGATGCCGATCTCTACTCGCGCGTCTATCCGGCCATCGACAAGCGCCCGCGTGCGGGCGGCCTTCGAGCAGCTGCGCTCCCAGACGCTCGAGCTCGAGATCCAGAAGATCGAGGTGACCCCGGGCGGGAGTGACCGCCGTCGTGCGAGGCCTGGAAAGCGCTCGTTTCTGCCCCAGGTCGGGACCGAACAGCACGCCGTCAACAACCGGCGTGATCACTCCTGGAGAAGCGCGGAGACGCCTGGGTCATCATTCGACTGACGGATTGACGATTGGTGTGGATTGAGGACACCGAAAGATTGACCGATTGAAAGATTGGAGCCTCGACCTCGGCTCAATCAGTCAATCGTCAATCCTTCAATCGTCAATCCCAGAAGCTGTAGTCGAGGCCTACGAGCGGGGAGAACCCGGGCCTGGAGGCCAGCGGCTGTTCAGATTGAAGAGCCCGTTGACCGTGATCAGGAGGTCTTCCCACCGGGCTGGATCCAGCCGACCGAGCTGAGAAGGATCGTCGCGTCCTGTTCCGTCGCGACCAACTGCTTCAGTAAGTCGCGGAATGCAGGTTGACCGGGTCCGTGGCCGGATTGGTGTTGTATTCAAACGTCGTCGACCTCCCGCGGGACCTGGCCGTTGCGGGAGCGTCCGCCCCAGAGCGTCCACGATGAAGGTCACGCGCGGGCTGAGGCGCCCAATCGAACCCGGCCGCGTAGTTTATCTCAAGGTCGGGGGATCTCGGCGGATCCTCCCGCCCGACCATGTGTAGCCGGCGTTGATGCGAGGGAAAACGTTCCGTAGTGCGCGGACCCGATCAGGAAGCCCTGACCTGCGTGGTTCCCGTGCCGAGCAGATCGCGCTCCTCGCCGGTCGGCGAGCCTCACGTCCAGCGCGAACGCCAGTGCCTCGTGCTGGCCCGGAAAGCGCCCGGTACTTGCCGCGCAGGACCACGTCGCCCACCCCCGAGGCGCTCCCGGACTGCTGGAACGTCTCCGCTGTCCTGTCCGTTGGGAAACACGTGGATCCCGGCGGTAGACGAATTGGCGCCGGACGCGAGCCTTGTCGATGGTCGCGTCCGTCTGCGGCCTCGATCTGCACTCTGACGACGGGACCGCCGCCCCCACGTCGAGGCGCGTCCGTGACGCCGTAGCTCACGGGTGAAGGCCGTGATGTCGGTCTGGATCTTGAGAAACGTGCGCGTCGTGATCACGTCCCCCTCGAAGAACGGGCGCAGGCAGCAGCCCGCCGGCGGCAAGGTCCTGGTGCGTCAGCACGATGGCGACGCCCTCGCTGCCGCAGGCCGATGTCGTCGATCCGGTTGAAGGAAAAGTGGCTGAAGTTCATGCCCATCGCGAACTTTCCCTTCCGATCGTGTCGGCGCGATCCGCATAGATCGGCCCGAAGCTGTCGGTGGCGCGCGTGAGAGACCTCAGAGCGCCGGGTCGAGCCGGTAGGTGAATCCCCGGCCGACGACGCCAGCGGGAACGTCGAGAGCTGGGTTGCCAGCGCGCTGTTCAACTGCTCGAGAGGAACCAGGGAGGCGTCTCCGATGAAGTGCGGTGCGAACGTGGCTTGAAACGGAGAGCCCGCCGGCGGGTCGGCGAGGGTGATCCCTCGGCGGAAGAAGTCGGTCAGGAGGTCTCTCAGGTTGAAGCTTGCGCGGCGAGCGGTCCGGCCGAAAGGAAAGCGACAGCCGGGATCAGGACAACCGGCTGGAACGCCATGACGCGACCTCCTGCGCGGTCCAACTGCCACCGACACCCATACACCTGACGACCTTACTGCGGTCGCCCGCGGGTCAGGACACGGTAGTCCTTCAGGTGGCGCACCGCGTCCGCGGGCCGGCCGAGCCTCTCACAAAGACTGGCCGGCGTTGTAGTGCGCGTCGGCGTTCGACGGATCGAGCGCAGACCGCCTTCGTAGGCGGCCAGCGCGTCCGCCACGCCGGTCCGAGATCCTCCAGCGGCCACTCCCATGTTGGAACGCGGCCGTCGCGTCTTCGGGACGCTCCTCGAGAGCGCGGTGGTAATGCTCCCGCGCCTGCGTGCGGCGTCTCCCGCTTCGTGGAGCAGCCTCCCGAGGTTGACGTGCGCGTCGGCGGCGCCGGGATCGCCAACGCGCTGCCGGTACGCCTCGGTCGGCCCTCCTCGGAGTCGGCCGCCTCGAGCTCGCAGCCCTACCGGTACCATTGCTCGGCCGAGATCGTGCTTCCGCTGCTTCCTTCGCGCTCGGAAACGCGCTGCGGCGCGACTGGCGCGGCTCGAGCGGCGTTCGAGATCCGCAACGCCGAAGTCGAACAGGGCCTGTCCTGACCCGGCCGCCAGCGGCGCGCGCCCGTCGCTGACGACGATGCGGTCCCCTCGACCGCGATGCGACGTCCCCGAGGCAGCACTCCGGCTCGGGGAGCTGGCCGCGCAGCTTCGCAGCGTCCTCGCGCACGCGATCGCTCTGGGATGCGCCGGCGCTGCGAACAGCCTCGCGCGCGCGGTCTTCAAGAACAACGAGATCCTGGAAGGAGAAGCGCAGCTCGCGCGCGCTGCCGCGCCCGGGCTCGAGCAGCCCGGCGCGGACGGACGCGCGCGACCTGGCGCGGCGTCAAGCTCCAGGATCCGCGCGACCTCGGCGGCCGATCCCTTCACGATTGACATGCCGGGGCTGGAGCGTAACCCTTCGCGCGACGCCGCTCTTCGCTCGCGCGGCTCCGCGGCATGCGCGCTTCGCGGCGTTTCCTGTCACGCGCCGTACCGCGCGCAGGTCTTGCGGGAGGCCAGCCTGCTTGCCCAGGCTGCCGGCGCAGCGCCTCATCAGATCGATCACCTCGCCCTTGCCAGGCGCGGCGCCGGTATCGAGATCTCTCTCGCCGGTCTCGATCTTGCGCTTCAATTGTTCCTGGATCCGCTTCGACCTCGTCTTCGTACGCCTCGGGATGGAATTTGCGTCCGGCGCGCTGCTCGATGAGCATCTTCGCGAGCTTCAGCTCCGCATCCTTACCTTCTTCCCGGTCGAGTCCCGATCTCGGAGATGGGGCCGACTCATCGCATGTATATGAGCCATGCTGCATGACGAGCCCCTCTCGACGGCGCGCAGCATCGCGAGGTGTACTGCTTGCCGCGTGGCAGCGTACTTCGGCCAGGGCGCACGCGGCCCGGTCGTCCGCAGAGCCTCCGTTCATGAGCCAGTAGGCCTTGTTGCCCCCCTTGTCGGGCCCGAGGTAGTAGGGCTTGTCGTAATAGACCGGGTCCACCTCCGCGACCGGAACGAACTCGGTCACCTCGACCGTCTCGCGTGGACTCCCTCCTCGAGCGCCTTCAGCTCCTCGGCGATGAAGAGGCACGTACTGGTCCTTGGGAATTCGTAGCCCTTGCCGACCATGTCCTCGCGGACGACGACGTTGTCCTCTCCTTGGGGCAGACGTACTGCTGCTTGACCCGCGAGCCGCACTCCTGTTGTGCAGCATGTTGAAGGAGATCCCCGGCCGACGCTGTTGGAGGCCGAGAACAGCTTGACCGGGAATCGAGACCGAGCCCGAACGAGATGTTGGCGGTGCCAATCGCGCGTGCGCTCATAGCGCTCAAAGCACTTAGCAGGCGCGAGTCTTACGCGCGGAAACCCAGGATATTCGTCAGCGCCGCGCCAGCGCGGGCCCGTTCCGCCTCTCCTCGTGCTTGAAGAATACGTACGCCTCGCTCCACGGTTGCGCTGAGCACCTTCGCGCGCGGTCGCGCAGGTCTTCCTCTCCGTAGTCCTGGCGTCGCAGGCGTAGGTACCCCCCATCCGGCGGTGGCGACGAACGGCGTGGCCAGCTCCTCGTCCTCGGCCACGCAGAGCGCGCAGCCGCGGCCCCGGAGCGCCCGAAGACGTCCTCCTCGAACCACGACTCGTGGCGGAACTCGGAAGGCGCACCGGAGCGCCGGCGGCAGGACCGTCAGGAAATCCGACAGGCGAGGCAGGTCCTTCTTCAGGTTTGGCGGGAGCTGGAAGAGGACCGGGCCCATCCGGTCTCCAGCGTCACCGCGATCTGAAGAAATACGCGACCGGATCCGCCAGGCCTCCTTCAGGCGCTTGCGGTGCGTGATCTGCCGCGAGGCCTTTCAGGGCGAACCGGAAGCCGTCGGGCGACCTGCTCGGCCCACTTCGCGAGGCAATGCACCCGGCCTGCGGCATCCGGTAGAACGTGTTGTTGATCTCGACCGCCGAGAGTTCACCGCGTAGTACCGAAGCATCTCGTCGGCCGCCAGTGTCCTCCGGATAGAAGCCCCCTTCCACTCCTTGTAGCTGTAACCGCTCGTCCCCGTGAGAACCCGCACCTCAAAGCCTACTCCCTCTCCCCCCGGCAGAGGGCTGGGGCGAACGGGCTTACCCGAAGCACCGACCAGGTCCGTCGCGCCGCCTCAAGACCGAGCTTCGCGCCGCGAACGCCATCCGCCGACGCCCATCCACCGCCGCTTCTCCCCCGGCGGAGGAAAGCTCGCCTCAAAGGAGTTCTTCGCAAGCTGCGACGACATCTCCCGCGAGAAGACCGAGCGCCTCGGCGGCGGCGCGGTAGTTCTCCGCCACGTACCCGCCGAAAGTACGCCGGGTCGTCGAGTTGATCGTCACGCACAGCCCCCGGCGCGCCAGCAGCGTCCTTCAGGTTGTGCCGCGCGAGCGCACGGAAAGACCCCGAGCTTCACGTTGGAGAGCGGGCACACCGTCAGAGGATACCCGTTTCGCCGCGAGCTCCGGGCGACAGCTCCGGGTCCTCCGGCGCACCGCACGCGCCGTGGTCGATGCGGGCGCCTGCAGCGACGTCGAGCGCCTCGCGGATGTAGCGCGGGCGGCTTCTTCCCCCGCGTGCGCGACCGGGCAGGAACCCGGCCTCGCGGCCGCTCGCGAAAACCGCTCGCGAACTTCGAAGGCGGGTTCCCCGCTTCCGAGGAGTCGAGGCCGACCCCGCGGATCCAGTCCCGGAAGGGCAGCGCCTCCGCGAGCGTCCGCGCGGCGTCCTCGCTCGGGAGGTGGCGGAGGAAGCAGAGGATCGAGTTCGGAGCGTGATCCCGAAGCGGCGCTTCGCCGTCGGCGAGCGCCGCGGTGGATCCCCGTCGCACGACCGTCTGCGAACGCGACGCCCCGCGCCGTGTGCGTCTGCGGATCGAAGAAGATCTCCGCGTGCACGGACCCGTCGTCCACGGCCGCGCGCTCGAGATACGCGCGTCGTCAGCTCGTAGAAGTCCGCTCGGCGCGCAGGACGCCCGCCCCCTCGTAATAGATGTCGAGGAAGGACTGGAGATCCCGGAAGCGGTAGGCCCGCCGCGCGTCTTCGACGCCCGGCGAATCGCAGGCGGCACGTCGTTTCGCCGGGCGATCGCAAACATCAGCTCCGGCTCGAGGGTCCCCTCGATGTGGGAGGTGCAGCTCGGCCTTCGGCAGGCCCCGAAGGAAATCGTCCATCGGCTGCCGCCGGAGGCGGCCGGGACCCTTCTAACCTTTCAGCGCCTGGTACTTCAGGCTTCCGGCCTTCTTCATGACTCTCCATCCCCTCCTGGTTGGTCATGAGCGGCGTGTCTTGAAGAACTTCAGGTGGCCGACCGACGCGACCGAGACAGCGATGGCCCCGGCGCTCGCCGCGTCGGGCATCTCGATGATGCCGATGAGCGTCGCTCGCCCCGGAGCGCGTAGTAGAACGCCTTCAGCTTGCCGCCAGCCCGCTCGACGAGGGCCGTGAAGGCCTTCTCCCGGTCCTCGGATTCCTGGCCAGGGCCGCCCAGCCCTCCGACGATGTAGGACCCCTCGATCAAGAATGCGGCATGGTGTTCCTCCTCCTCGCGCACTCTATTCGGGACTCGCTTCGGCCGGTCAACCGAGTAGACTTCCAGCGCGGCCCTCGCGGAAGAGAGCCATGCGCTCCGGGCATGATCGACATGGAGAGCAACACGACCCTCGTGCAGTGCTACCCGGCGCACGAGGCGATCCCCGATGGCCGCGGGCCCCTTCCCGCCGTCATCGTGGCCCATGACCGCTTCGGCCTGAGCGCCTCCATCCGGGAGTCGCCAACCGGCTCGCCAACAGCGGCTTCTACGCGCTCGCGCCAAGCTTTTACGCGATGCCGACGAGCGTCGCGGACGTCGCCCCGGAGTCATGCGCCCGTCGCCGCCGTCCACTTCGGTACGACGACGAAGCCGGCGCCGACGACGGCGCGTCTGCGCTTTCCGACGAGCGGGCGGCGGTCATCCGCCAGGCGATCGGCCTGCGCGATCGGCCGCGGCGAAGAGTGCGCGGCTCCCGGCAGGGTCGGCGTCCTGGGTTTCGCGATGGGCGGCCGGCAGGCGTTCCTGGCCGCCTGCCGCAACCCCGAGGACGTCGCGGCCTGCGTGTCGTTCTACGCGAAGGGATCGCGGGCTTCTCCTCGCTGCCACGGCCGGCCGCGGTTCGCCGCTCGACCTGGCCAGGAACTCGCGCCTCCCTCCTCCTCTTCTACGGCGAGCTCGACACGACGATCTCCCGCCGCGAGCGGGAGGCGATCCGCGACCAGGTTGACCGCGCTCGGCAAGGACTTTCCGGATGGAGGTCTTCCACGACGCCGGCCAGGCGACTTCTCGCGGAGGACTCGACACCCGCCGCATCCACGCGTCGAAAGTCGCCTGGGAAGCGACCCTCGCCCTCTTCCGCCGCTGCTTGTATCGTCGCCCGCGTCTGTGTGCGGGATCTGCGCCTGTGGGCGCACCGGCGAGCGGCTCGGCCGGATGCGGCCTCGACCGCTCGCCTGATCTCCTCGCAAACGCTCCGCTCCCGCTGGCGCGAGGGCTCCTCCCCTCTGGGGAGACTCCTCGCGCCGCGACCGGGCTGGGGGACGACTTCCTCGGAGAGAGAGTCCTGGGGGCTCCGGAAATGAGGGGAATCCCCACAGCGCTCCCGGGGCTGTGCTGGGCGACCGTGCCAGTCAGGAGGTGGTGGCATTAGAAGCTCATCTGGGACCCGCCGCCGTCGAAGCCTTCGGCGGCAGGGTCCTGAACGACGCGCAGCGCCGCGACGGTGGCGATTCTGCGGCGCTCGGCGACCGGCTCGGACTCTTCAGGATCTTTCCATCGCGAGGTTCCGCGATTGGCACGGAGTTCGCCATCCGCAACGGATTGCGCGCTGCCGCGGGAGTGGCTGGGCGCGATGGCGAGCCTGCGGGCTACCTGAGTTACGACTCCGCCGGAGCAGACGGCTCTGCGCTGCCCCCGAACACGCGCCCGCGCTTCGCCCGGGAGAACGGCCCCCTCTTCTCGGCGGACTCTTCCAGATGCTCCCTCCTTCCGCTCGCGGGCGCGTTCGACCGGCTCGCCGCCGGGAGAAGCGTTCCGCAAAGGCGGCTGGGCGTCCCCCAGTCCGCCTTTCTCGACGAGGACCCCGGGGAGGGATGGAGCGCTTCTCGGCGGTTCTGGTTCGAGAACCACCTCATCCCGTCGTGGACTTCGGCCATGCCGGAGGTGAAGAAGAAGCTCCGCGCGGGCGCCGACGTGGCCGGATCAGCCGCCGCACGCGTGGCGCGCCCTGGATCAAGCTGGCGCTGCGCTTTCCGGATTCCCGCCACGACGGGTACGGACTCCCTGGGGCACGCGATTGCACTCCTGGCGCGGAAAAACGCCCGTATGTCGGGAGTGGCCGACCGCGTCTCGTTTCGACTGGCGCTGACGCCCGGAGGGCTTGCCGTCGCGATACGACGTCATCACGACCTTCGACGTGCCTCACGAGGTCGTGCGTCCGGAAGACTCTCCTGCGAAGGATCCATCGAGCGGCCCCGAAGCCGGACGGCATCTACGTCTGTCTCGAGCGCGAACTGCTCGGAGAACCTGATGGAGAATGCCGGCCTCGCTCGGAGCGCTGCGCTACGCTGCGTTCAGCGTCCTCTTTACCGCATGACGACGTCACTCGCGGCGGGCGGCGAGGGGCCGGGGGCATGGGCCTGCTGGAACCGATGGAGCAGCGAGCTCGGTGCGTGGACGTGGGCTTCGCCAGCGTGCGCCCGCGTCCCGATCGAAGACCCGTTCCAATGCCCTCTGCTGAGATCCGACGACGAGAATTGAAAGATTGAAGATTAGTGACTGAGCGATTGAGCCCGCGCCCGTTGGCCTAATCCATCAATCGTCAATCCTTCAATCCTTGCAATGCCTCGTGGAGCGCGCGAGGGGCGGCGCGACCCGGCGCGGGCCGTGCCGCCGGGCACATCCGGCGCGCGACGGAAGTCTCGAGCGTCAGGCGCTTCAGGAAGGGACGCAGCTCGGGAGCCTCCGGGCGGCGATGTCGCGCACGTCCGTCGAGGATCTCGCGCGGCGGTCCTGGGCCCAGCGCGCCACGCGTCGTGTGCGCGTACGGAAGGGGACGCCGCGGCGCACGGCTCCTCGGCGATGTCCGTCGCGAGCGTCGAAGGGATCGAGCGCGGGCGCTCGGACGGCCGGCCGCAGTCGTGCAGGTCCGCGACCGGACTTCGCGCCATCGCCGGCGAGCGAAGCCTCCAGCGTCTCCGCCGAGTCGAAGAGCGCCTCCTGAGTTTCCTGCAGGTCGCGGTTGTAGGAAAGGGGCAGGCCCTTCACGACGAGGAGCGTGCCCATCGAGGTGCCCGGCTACGCGGCCCGGTCTTTGCCGCGCGCGAGCTCGAGGCCGTCCGGGTTCTTCTTCTGCGGCATCATCGAGGAGCCGGTCGTCGTCGCCTCGGAGAGCGCCAGGAGGCGGACTCGTCGCCGGTCCAGAGGATCAGGTCCTCCGCCAGGCGCGAGAGGTGGACCATCAGCGAGCGCGGCGGCCGCCTCGAACTCGACGATGAAGTCGCGGTCGGAGACCGCGTCGAGGCTGTTGGCCGTGATCGTCCGGCAGCCCGAGCGTCGCGCGCGACGCGCGGCGCGGTCGAGCGGCAGCGTCGTCCCGGCGCAGGCGCCCGACCCGAGCGGCGAGACCGCCGTCGCGGCGGCGGCAGTCCTCCAGCCGCGTCGAGGTCGCGCAGGAGCATCTCGGCGTAGGCGTGGAAGGCGTGGGCGAGGAGGACCGGCTGCGCGCGGGCGCGTGTGCGTTCGCGCCGCGACGACGACTGCGCGCTCGAGAGACGCCTCCGCGCTGGTCGAGGCAGGGCGAGCCGAGCGCGCTGGAGCCGTGCCGGCGCGCGCGCGATCGGCGTCGAGCGTCCAGAGGCGCAGGTCGAGCGCCACCTGGTCGTTGCGCGAGCGCCCGCGTGGACGCGCCGGCCCGCCTCGCCGGCGAGCTCGATCAGCCGCCGCTCGACGTTCAGGTGGATGTCCTCGTCGCCGTCCTCGAAGCGGAACCGGCCTCCGGCGATCTCCCTGCTCGATCGTCTTCAGTCGCCTTCTCGATCCGCGCGAGCGCCGGCCGTCGAGAGAGCCCGGCGCGCCGGAGGGCCCGCGCGTGCGCGCGGGTGCCGGCGATGTCGTGCTCGGCGAGCCGCCGGTCGAAGGGGTGCGAGACGGAGAGCTTCGACGAGCGCCTCGCCGGTCGCGCCCGCGTAGCCGCGCGCCCCAGAGGGCCTTCGCGCGCGCTTTCCGCTCTTCATGAGAAGTAGGCCGCGATCGTCCGCCGGTAGATGCCCGGCGCCTGCGACGCAGCGCCTCGATCGCGATCGACTCGTCGGCGCGGTGCGACTGCGCCGGGGCTTCCCGGACCGAACACGATCGCCGGCTTTCCGCGCGAGGTGCGCGAGGTCGCTGACGCTCGCGAAGCCCGCGATCTCGGCCGCCCCGGACGCCGCGCAGCGCGGCGCGCGCGATCCGCGACGCCGGGTCGCCCGGCGACCGGCTTCAGGCGCGCCGAGAGCACCTCGACCTCCGGAGGAGACGGCGCTCCGGATCGCGGCGATCATCGCCTCGTTGTCGAAACCGCCGATCGTCCGCGCGTCCACGGTCAGCTCGCAGCGGTCCGGCACGACGTTGGACTTCGGACCCGCCGCGGATCATCGTGACGGCGGCCGTCGGCCTTCCCGAGGCACGGGTCCTCCGACCGGGAACTCCAGGCCCCTCGATCGCGAGGGCGTCCTTGCGCCGCGCGCGACGATCGCGTTGTCCGCCAGGTGCGGCCGCGCCGCGTGCCCCGCCCGCCCGCGCGCGTCAGACTTGAGCTTCGACGAGCCCCTTCTGGGAGACCGCGACGGCAGAAGCCGTTGGGCTCGCCGACGATCGCGGCGTCGAAGGCAGCTCGCCGGCGAGCTTCTCCATGCCCTCGCCGCCGGTCTCCTCATCGCAGGTCGCGGCGAAGAGAAGCCGTCCCCGAGGCCGGGCAGCGGCGCCGTCAGGAAGGCCTCGAGCATCGCGGCCACCGACGCCTTGGCGTCGTTCGCGCCGAGGCCGATCAGGCGCTCCGCCTCGAGAGCGCGGCGTCCACGGGTCCGCGCTCCATCCTTCGACGGGCGGCACCGTGTCGAGGTGGGAATTGAGAAGCAGGCGAGGGCGCTCCTCCCCGCGCGTGCGCCAGGACGTTGCGGCCGGCGCCGCGAGGCCGGCACGCCGGCCTCCTCGCAGATCCGGCGATGCGGTCGGCCGAGGCGGACCTTCCTTCCCCGGAGACGCTCGGGATGGCGACGAACTCCGCGAGCCGGTCCGACGATTCCCGCCTCGCGGACGGTCAGCGCTGCCGGTCACGCGCCGACCACCATCGATGCCGCTGCCGCGGTCGCCGAAGATCTCCGAGAGGAGGGCGTTTCTCTGGTTGCCGTTGACGATGTGGACCGCGCGCACGCCCGGCCTCGGCGACGCGCGAGATCTCTCTCGAGCTTGGCGACCATGCCGCCGGTGACCGCGGGCTCCGGGCGAGCCTGCGGGCCTCCGCCGCGGTCAGCCTCGAAGCCGAGGCTCTCCGGGTCGCCCGGCTTCGGAGCACGCCCGGCACATCGGAGAGCAGGATCAGCTTCTCCGCCGAGAGCTCGATCGCGATGGCCGAGGCGATGGCGTCGGCGTTGACGTTGAAGACCTTCCCCTCCTCGTCGGCGGCCGAGGGGCGACGACCGGCAGGTACCCGGCGTCGAGCAGGGTCGTCAGCGAGGCGCGGGTCCACGTCCACGACGTCGCCCACGTTGCCGAAGTCCACGACCTCGCGCTTGCCGGTCTCGCGGTTGATCATCGCGCTTCTTCGAGCGGCGGCGGGCGAGCACGACGTTGCCGTCGATGCCCGAGACGCCGACGCGCGTGCACGCCGTGCGCGCGCAGGGCCGACGAGGATCTCGACGGAGATCTTCCCGGCGAAGACCATCTTGACGATCTCGAGCGTGTCGTCGTCGGTGACGCGCCGGCCGTTGACGAGCCGCGTCTCCATCCCCAGCCGCTCGGCGAGCTGCGTCGCCTGGGCGCCTCCGCCGTGCACCGCCGTCACGCGGATCCCGACCTGGTGGAGCAGCGCGATCTCCTCCGCCAGCGAGTTCAGGTTCGCCGGGTCCTCCGTGACCTTTCCCGGAGATCTTGATGACGAAGGTCTTCCCCTTGAACCGCCGGATGTACGGGAGCGCCTCGCCGCGAGGATCTCCGCGTCGATCGTCGGGCCTGCGGGAGAGTTTTCGCTTCGCTCATCACCGGTCAGAGAGGGCGTCGCAGAAGGACGCCGCCTTCAGCCACGACTCTCCTCTCCCGGCCCGGATCAGCAAATCACCAATCACAAATCACGCATTCTCTTTCGCCAGCCACTCCAGGATCGCCTGCTGGGCGTAGAGGCGGTTCTCCGCCTCGTCGAGGACGACCGAGCGCGGGCCGTCCAGGACCTCGTCGTCCACGACGACGTTGCGGCGGACCGGGAGGCAGTGCATGAAGAAGGCGTCTTTGCCGCGCGCCATCCGCGCCTCGGTCACGCGCCAGTCCCTGCAGCTTCGCCCGGCGGGCCGTCTCCGCTCTCCGGCTTTCCGTAGTCGGCGAGCGACTCCCACGACTTGGCGTACACCGCCTCGACGCCGTCGTAGGCTCCCTCGCAGGTCCTCGGTCACCGGCAGCGATGCCGCCGCTTGCCGCGGCGTTCTCCTCGGCCTCGCGGAGGATCTCGGCGATCCAGGTCGTAGCCCTCCGGGCGGCGCGAAGACCGAGTCCGACGCCCAGGCGCGCGACGCCGAGAAGGAAGGAGTTCGGCACGGCCATCAGGAGCGCCTTCGGATGATAGGCCCATGTCAGGAGGACGCGGCCGCTCCCGGGCCGGGCCGAATCGCTGCGAGAGCGTCATCGCGTCGGCCATCGCCTGGCAGGGTGGCGCGAGGCGGATTCGAGGTTGACGATCGGCACTCCCGAGTGCTGCACGAAGGCCGATGAGCACCGGCTCGCGCGCGGTCCTTCCGCGTAATCCTTCCCCGCGGGAAACGAGCGCACGCCGAGCATGTCGCAGTAGCGCCCGAGGACGCCGGCGCCTTCGCGGACGTGCTCGGCCGCCGCGCCGTCCATCACGATCGCCGTCCTTCGTACTCCATCGCCCAGGCTTCGCCGCCGACGGAGAGGGTGACCGGCGTGCCGCCGAGCATCGAGACCGCCACCTCCATCGAGACCCGCGTCCGCAGGGACGGGTTGAAGAAGACCAGACCGACGTGCTTTCCCGACGAGCGCCGCGCTCGACGCGCCCCCGCGGAATTCCTCGCCCCGGGCCAGGAGCGCCTCGAACGCGCTCCGTTCGTGAGCCCCTGCGTCCGACAGGAAGTGCCTCATAGGATCCTCCGGGCAGCGCTTCGAGGAAGCGGCCGATCTCCTCCGCCGTCAGGACGAGGGGGAAGCAGCCGGAGCACAGTCGGGCAGGTCGCTTCCTCCCACGAGGAATCCGCGCTGCGAGGAGCGCCTCGCGCACGGGCCTGCGCCGGCCGGTCGAGCGCGACGCCGAGAAGGAAGCCTTCGCCGCGCACCTCGCGGACTGCCGGCGAGCTCCGCGAGGCCCTGTTGCAGCAGTTGCGATCCCGCGCGGACGTTCGCCGAGCAGGCCTTCCTCCAGGATGACCCGCGTGGTCGCCTCCGCGGCGGCGCAGGCGAGACGGGCCGCCGCCGAAGCGTCGTGCCGTACTCATCCAGGCTTGACGGTGTCCGCGATCTCCTCGGAGACGAGGACCGCTCCCATCGGGAATCCGCTGCCGATCCCCTTCGCGAGGCGCATCGAGATCGGGCACGACGCCGTGGCAGCCCGGCGAAAAGAAGGTGCCCCGTCCGCCCGAAGCCGGTCTGCACCTCGTCGTAGATCGAGCTTCGACGCCGCGCTCGTCGCACAGGGTCGCGCAGGCCCTGGAAGTAGGACGCGGGCGCCGTGATGACGCCCGCCATGCTCTGGATCGGCTCGAGCAGGACCGCCGCGACCGCGCTCGTCCAGCGCCGCCTCGGCCGCCGCAAGATCCCCGAACGGCGCGAGCCGGTGGCCCGGCACGTTGGGCCTTCCCAGCTCCCGGTACTTCGCGAGTCCCGCGGCCGAGATCGCGTCCGCGGTGCGGCCGTGGAAGCCGCCGTCGAAGGAGAGAACGTCGCTCCGCCCGTCGCGAACCGGCGCCAGGCGCATCGCGTTCTCGGTGGCCTCGGTGCCCGAGTTGACGAAGAAGACCTTCGACAGCGGCGCCGGCGCCTCGCGCGGCGATGGCCTCCGGCCGCGCGGACGCGCACCGGCAGCGCCGACGACGTTCGAATAGAAGAGGAGCGTTGCCCGCCTGCTCCCGGATCGCCCGGACGACTTCCGGATGGCAGTGTCCCGTCGCGGCGACCGCGTGCCCGCCGTAGAGGTCGAGAGTAGCTCTTCGCCCGAGGCGTCCCAGACCGTCGAGCCTTCGCCGCGAACGAGTCGTCACCGGCCAGCGCGTGTACGTCGGAAGCTCCGCCGAGGAGAACGCGAGCGTCTCATGGGAAAGACGCCGGTCATCTTCAGCCCGGTGGGCTCGGGCAGACCGAACATGATGTTCATCGGCCTGGATCGCCTGGCCCGGCCGCTCCCTTCACGAGGTTGTCGATCGCGACGAAGACGAGCGCGACGGTCTCCCGCGCCGCGACGCCGATGTCGGCGAAATTCGTCCCCTTGACCGGCGGCGCACGTCGGAGAGCCTTCGACCAGGCGGATGAAGAACTCCGAGCACGTACGCCTCCCGGTAGAGTCCATCAAGCGCCGCGCCGGTCCATCGCCGCGCGACGAGCGGCACGCATCGCGGTCGCGAAGATGCCGCGCACCAGAGCGGCGCGAGTGCGTCTGGAGAGACGATCCGCCCGGCGGCGGGCTGACCCAACCGCCGAAAGCGACTCCTCGATCTCCGGGAGGTGCCGGTGCCCTTCGATGCCGTAGCGCGAAGAACGCGGCGGCGCGGCGCGTGGATGGTGGTGTCGTGCGAGGAGCGGATGCACGCCGGCGCCCGAGGAGCCGGTGATGGCGAAGACCGACGATCGGGCGCGGTCTCCGCGACGAGGCCCATTCCTCCACAGCGGCGCGAGCGCGAGGATCGAGGCCGTGGCGAAAGCAGCCGGGCGAGGCCACGGCGCGCGAGGACGCGATCTGCTCGCGGAAGAGCTCCGGCAGGCCGTAAACGAACTTCGCTGCGCCGCGCGAAGGCGGGCGGCGGCGGGCCGTAGAACTTCTCGAAGGAGAGCGGGATCCTTCAGGCGGAAGTCGGCCGAGAGGTCCACGACCGGGATCCCTGTGTCGAGCAGCGCCGGCGCGACCTCGGAGGCGTACGCCGTGGGCGCCCGCCAGGAAGATCACCTCCGGCTCGTCGGCCCCCGCGGCAGCTCGGAGACGAACGTCAGGTCGGTCAGGCGCGAGAGGTGCGGGTGGACCGCTCGCGACGGCCTCTCCCGCCTGCGGACCGCAGAGATGACGCGCGACCGGCTCGCGCTTGGATGGTCGAGCAGCGAGGCCGCAGGAGCTCTCCTCCCGCGTAGCACGCTCGGCGCCGAAGATCGCCGCCTTCGATGCGGTCACTTGCGGATCTCCTCGTAGACGATGCCGAAGAGCGCGCGCCCGTCGGTCATCGCGTTGGCGGCCGGCAGCTTCATCTCCTGGCTGATGTACTCCGTGCCGGTCCTGGTTGTCCGTCACCGGACCCGAGACGACGGTGATCGGGATCTTCCACTGCGCCATGAGCTGCTGCGCGCCCCACGCGGCCACGAGGTCGTTGGCGCACATGACGACGGCCTTCGTCGCGCGCACGAGCTCGGGGTGCGTGAAGAACGTCCCGACGCGGTAGTCGCCGAGGATCCCGTCGCCCAGCTCGACGACGATGACGTCCGGTTCTTCTCGCCCAGGCTCCGCCAGGATCGCCCGCGGCGTACGGCGCGAGGTCCTTGACGTGCGCGGTCGAAGGCAGGCCGCAGTCGAGGAACGACAGCGTCGCGAAGGCGCCGTGGTCCTCCATGTCGAGGCGTGTCCTTCAGGCACGCGACGCCGGAGAGCTTCGCCGCCGCGACCTTCAACCCCGCGTTGGCGAAGCGCTTGACGATCTCCGAGGCGGCGGCCGTCTTGCCCGCGCTCATGCAGGTGCCCGCCACGACGATGAGCGGCGGGCCCGTCGGGCAGCTCGCTCCGCGGCGCGAGCGCGTTGCTGCGAGATGTTGACGGGCTCTCCGTCGACGAGGACCGCGCCCAGGACTTCCAGTCTCGAGCGGCGACGCCGACGTCGGGGTTCCGGCCGACGCAGAGGCCGAGGACACCGCCGAGGTTCAGAACGTGGATCGTGTCGCCGACGTGGATCGACTCCGGGCACGACGCCGACGAAGCCCTTCAACGCGCGGCCGGAAGCCGAGCGTGCCCCGCGATGACGTCGCCGCGGTTGATCTTCGGCCATCCGCGCCGGTCGTCAGCTCCAGCCGGTCGTACACGCTCTTCTCCATCGAGCGCCCGAACGGCGAGGACGTTGCCTTCCTTCGCCTCGATGTGCGGGGAGATCTCGACTCCCCGCGGCAGCTCCAGGCGGGCGGTGGAGGAAGCGATCTTGTCCAGCGTGATCATCGGGATTCTCCTTCGCCGGCGAGCGTCCAGAGCCGGCCCGGCAGCGCGAGGGTCTTGCCGACGCCCTTCGCCTCGGCTGCCGAGAGGTACGGCATTGGATTCGCCAGTACGCGCACGACCGGAGGGCGCAGGGAGCGAATGCCGGGCTGCGCACGCCGATGACCTCGAACCGACCCGGCGAGAAGCGCAGCTTCGCCTCGCCGGTCACGCGCGACTGCGTGGCCTCGCAGATACGCGTCGCGCGTCGGCGAGCGCGGGCTCGAACGCCGAGCCCTCTCGTGGCAGCAGACGGCCGTACGGTCTCGGCGACGAGCGCCTTCAACTGCCGCTGCTCCTTCGTCATGACGAGCTTCTCCAGCTCCGCGTGCGCCGCGATCAGCGCGAGCGCCGCCGGCGCCTCGAACACGATGCGTCCCCTTCAGACCCGCGGAATCGTATCGCCCGAGGTGGACCGCGCGCCCGGCCGCGTACCGCCGGCCAGAGCGTTCAGCCGCGCGACGAGCGCGAGCCCGGCAGGGTCTTCCAGCTGCAGAGCGAGACCGGCGCGGCCCCTTGCGAAACCCGACGACCGTCACGCGGGCGACCGGGGCGCCTTCGCCAGCGTGTTGCCCGGGTAGAGGGTCTCCGGCGGAAGCTCCCACGGGTCGTGCGTCTGCCCGCCGCCGATCGTCGTGCCCCAGAGCCCCTCGTTGACCGAGTAGCGGCGTCGTCTTCGCGGGGATCGCGACGCCGAAGGACGCGCAGTATTCCGTCTCTTCCTCGCGCGAGACGCCGGAGTCCCGCACCGGCGCCAGCACTTCGATCTCGGGCGCCAGGACGCGGAGGCCCGGCGTCGAAGCGGAACTGGTCGTTGCCGCGCGGCCGTCGAGCCGTGCGCGACCGCCGCGAGCGCCGATCCGGCGCGCATGGCGCGCCACCGTCGCGACCTGCACGCGCGCTCCGCAGCCACGGAGAGCGGATAGACCCACGCAGCACGTTGCCGAAGATGAGCGGCAGGGCGTAGCGCTCGAAGACCTCGGCCCGGCCGTCCAGGAACGCGTGCTTGACGACGCCTAGCCGCCTTCGCGCGCGCGGCGATTGTCCGCTTCTCGCGCGCCGAGAAGCCCCCGGTGTCCACCGTCACGGCATGGACCCGGCGGCCCTGCTCGCGCAGGAGGATCGCGCAGTAGGTGGTGTCGAGACCACCTGAAAATGCGAGGCACACGACCGGCATGCGGCGTTTCATGGAGCGGCGGGTTGTCGGAGTTTTACGGGTTCAACGCGCCGCCGCCATGGAGGTCCTCCTCCTGGCGGAGCGAGCGCGTCGCGCGATCCTCGCGTGGGAGGCGTTCCACGAGAGAGGATTGCGGCCATCATGGAGGCCATAAGTTGGGGCAAGGCTTCCGCCTTGTCAAGAGTTTTCTTCGACCCGCCCGGTGAGCGCGGCCATCCTCTTCAGGCGCTCGGCGCGCTCCGGGAGTGAGCTCGCCGGGCGCGGCACGCCAGATCCAGTTGCCGCGCCACGCCCGGCGTGTTCATCCGGGCTTCGCTGCCGAGGCCGAGGACGTCCTGCAGCGGGACGACGGCGAGACGGGCGACCGACGTCGAAGCCTCGCGGATGAGGTCGCCGGCGATGTCCGTCCCGTCGCCGCCGACGTAGTCGAGCACCCGGCGCTCTCTCGGGCGCAGCGAGCGCCGCGAACCAGCCCGGGTCGTGTCGTTGTCGTGCGTCCCGGTGTACACGACGGCGTTGGCGACGTGCCGGTGCGGGAGGTGCTCGCTGTCATCCTCGGAGAAGCCGAACTGGAGGACCTTCATCCCGGGGATGCCGAGCGCGGCCAGAAGCGCTCGCACGTCGTCGGTGATGACGCCGAGGTCCTCCGCGACGAGCGGGACGTCCCCGAGCTCCCGCCGCACGGCTTCGAAGAGCTTGACGCCCGGGCCCGGAATCCATCGGCCGGCAATCGCCGAGGTCTCCGAGGCCGGGACGCTCCATCCGGCGGCGAAGCCGCAGAGTGATCGATCCGCGCGGCGTCGGCGAGCGGACGTCGCCTGGCGCAGCCTCGCGATCCACCAGCGGAAGCCGTCCCGCTCCATCGCGTCCCAGCGGTAGAGCGGGTATCCCCAGAGCTGGCCGGTCGCGCTATAAGCGTCGGGCGGCACGCCCGCGACGGCCTCCGGCATCCCGGCGGAATCCAGATGAAACAATTCCTGCCGCGCCCAGACGTCCGGCGCTGTCGTGGGAGACATAGATCGGCACGTCTCCCAGGATCGCGATCCCGCGCCGGTTCGCCCCGGCCTTCAAGTCGGTCCACTGGCGGAAGAAGAGGAACTGCACGTACTCCTGCCAGGCGATCTCCGCCGCCAGGTCCGCCTCGCGGCGGCGAGCGCCCCGGGCCGGCGCTGCGCGGAGATCCTCCGGCCAGGACGTCCAGGCGCCAGGATGCTCGCGCTTCAACGCCGCGAAGAGCGTCCAGTCCGGCAGCCACGAGGCCTGGGCGTCGGCGCGCCGGAAGGCTCGAAACTCCCCGCGCGAGGCGACGGTCGCCGCGGAATGCTCCCAGGACGCCCGCAGGATCCTCTCCTTCCACCGGCGGGCCCCGCGGAGTCGAGGCGGCCTTCCGGAAAAACCGGCGCGCCGTCGAGCGCCGCTCCCGGCGAGGTATCCGTCCTCGACGAGCCTCTCGGGCGAGATCAGCAGCGGGTTGCCGGCGAACGCCGACGCCGCGCCGTAGGGAGAGTCGCGCGAGAACGGTGGGATGGAGCGGCAGCGACCTGCCAGAGGCCTCTGCCCCGCCGACTGCGCCCATGCGCAGAAACCGGTCCGCCTCCGGCCCGAAGTCCCCGACCCCGAAGCGCCCCGGCAGGGACGTCGGGTGGAGAAGGATCCCCGCTCGGCGTCGGGAAAGCGCGCTGAGTCGATTCGCCCGGTCCATCCGCTCGCTAAGGATACCGGGCGGAGACCGTTCAGCCACTTCCCGCCCTGTCATCCCTGAGACGCAGCGAAGGATCTGCTCCTGCCCACGACCATTGGCGGCGCAGATCCTTCGTCGCTGCGCTCCTCAGGATGACAGGCTGCCGATCGCTTCAGATCAGGTCCTGGGAGGGAGCAGCTCTCACGCGGCCCTTGAGCCGGCCGTTGGCCAGAGTCGCGACCCGCTTCTCCGGAGGCGGGAAGGTAGCAGTTCTCGAGGTACTCGATCATCATCCGGTCGGACGGAGAACTGCCGGGAGATCCGCGAGGCGCTCTGGATCATCTTCTCGATCCAGCCGAGCGGGAGATTCTCTTCGTTCCTGCTCGAAGAAGAGCGGGAGAACCTGGCGCTCGATCGTGTCGTAGAGCGCGGCGGCCGTCTGGTCGTCGGGCAACTCGTCGGTGGCCGGGCCGATCGGGAAGCCGGTCTCCTCGTAGGGAGCCTCGTCCCACCAGCCGTCGAGGACGCGAGAGGTTCAGCGTGCCGTTCATCGCCGCCTTCATCCCCGAGGTGCCGCACGCCTCCCGCGGCCGGATCGGGTTGTTCAGCCAGACGTCGCACCCGCGACGAGCGCGCGGGCGAGCGCCATGTCGTAGTCGGGCAGCGAGCACGACGCGGCCTGCGAACTCCGGGCGCTGCGCAGAACCGGGCGACTTCGCTGGAGATTCTGCTTGCCGCGGGTCGTCGTGGGGGTGCGCCTTGCCGGCGAAGACGAGCTGCACGGGCGCGCGGGCGAGGATGCGCACGAGCCGCTCCGGGTCGTGGAAGATCAGGCCCGGCCGCTTGTACGTCGTGAATCGCTTGGCGAAGCCGATCGTCAGCGCCTGCGGGATCGAGCGCCCGGAAGGCCTCGCCGATGCGCTCTTCGGGATTCGCCGCTGCTCTCGCGCGCGCGTTCGACAGCCGCCGGCGCGCCGGTCTCCACCAGCCGGCGCGCGGAGTCGCTCGTGAACGCGCCAGAACCGTTTCGGGGAAACGGCCGACCGGATCGTCCACGAGCGGCAGCTTCGCGACCTCGGGGTCGGTCCAGGTGCACGCGATGAACGCCGTTGGTGATGGCCTGGATGCGGATGTCCTCGTCCGCCAGCTCCGGCAGGAGTCCCAGCCAGAGCCGCCGGGAGACTCTCGCATGGAGCTGCGAAACGGCGTTCGCGTGGCCGCAGAGGCGCAGGGCCAGCACGGCCATCGAGAACGGCTGGAGCGGGTTGGGCGGGCCGTCCTGCCCGAGCCTCAGGAACTCCTCCCAGGACAGGCCGGCGTCGGCGACGTAGGAGCCAGGTACTTCTCGACCAGCTCGGGCGGAAAGTGGTCGATCCCGGCGGGAACCGGCGTGTGCGTCGTGAAGACGTTGCTCGCGGCGGCGCGCTCGCGCGCCTCGGCAAACGCGTAAGCCGCCATGCGAGACGAGCAGCCGGATCTTCTCCAGGCCCACGAACGCCGCGTGCCCCTCGTTGATGTGGCGGATCGTCGGGCGAAACTTCGAGAGCTCCAGGGCGCGCAGCCCGCCGATTCCCAGCACCAGTTCCTGCCGGATGCGCGTCTCCTGGTCGCCGCCGTAGAGCCGCGCCGTGATCTCGCGGTCCTCCGGGCGCGTTTCCGGCAGGTCCGTGTCCAGAAGCAGCAGCGGCACGCGCCCGACGCGCACGAGGCGAATGAGGACGGAGACCGAGCGGCCGGCGATCGCGAGCTCCACGATGGCGCGGAGGCCTCCCGGGCACGTGCGGGAGGCAGACCGGAGTACGGTTCAAGTCGACCGTCCGGGTTGCTCTCGCGCTGCCAGCCCTCGCCGTCGATCAACTGGTGAAAGTACCCCTCGCGATAGAAGAGGCCGACCCCCACCATGGGCAGCGCGAGGTCGCTCGCGGATTTCAGGACGTCGCCCGCCAGGATGCCCAGGCCACCCGCGTAGATCGGGAGGTGCTCGGTGAGCCCGAACTCCGCCGAAAAATAGGCGATGCGCTCGTCGCGCTGCCGGAGCGTCAGCGCGGCGCGGTGCGCGGGCTGCGTCCCGTCCTCGAGCCCGAGCTCGGCGGCCTGACCGCCGACACCTGATTGAGGAAGCGAGGCGTCGCCGGACGCTCACGCGAGCCGCTCATCGGAGACCGCGAGAAGGAGGGCTCACCGGGTTGCCGCCCGCTCGCCTCCCAGCCGGACGGATCGAGCGACGGCGAAAACGGCCCGGACCGTCGGCCGCCACGCCCAGCGCAGATCCCGAGCGCAGGTCCCACAGGGGAGCGAGGGTTCGGGAAGGCGGGGATGCGGTGTCTGGTCTGGTCGGATCAACTCATCGGATTATAAATGAAGATCGAAGTCCGCCCTGTCATCCTCGCCATCCCGGCGCACAGTCTCTGAGCGAAGCGAAGGATCTGCCCTCTCGATGAGACGGGAGTCAGACCCTTCGTCGCTTCGCTCCTCAGGCTACGGGCGTCGACTCGGGCGACAGGCGGGTGACCGAGGTCTCATAGATCTCTCGGCCGTTGCCTGCGGCCGGGTCGTTGCTGACGGAAGGCTTCCAGACGCGCCGCAGGAACTCCTTCTCCAGCGAGCTCGCCGGGCTCTCCGCCGCGAGCTCAATCGCGCGCGGCGGCGAAGCGTAGAACCTGCCGCGTCTCGAGCCCCGCCGGGTCGTCGAAGAACCAGCCGCAACTGGCGAACATGCGCATGGCGTAGCGCTGCATTTCGAGCAGCCGCAGCGCCCGGGCGGCGCTCCGAGGCGTCGAGGGCACGACGCGCGTGGGCTTCGGAAGAAGCGCTCGAGGTTCTCCGGCGAAGGCTCGTCGAGAGACCGGCAGGGATTCGTCGCGCGCCGCCCACGGATCGCGAAAGTGCGTTTTCTCCGTCCCGCTCGAAGCGCAGCGCCAGCGCGTCTCGCAGCCAATCGAGGGCCTGCCGGAGCGGCGCCCGCCAGGTCTGGCTGCCAGCCGGGATGCTCGTCCCGTCCGGCAGCCGCAGTCCTCCCGCCAGCGCCCGATCCCGTGCGCGCAGCTCCAGGACGTGTTCTCCCGGATCTCGGCCTCGAACGCCGGCGGATTGCTTCGCGAGAAACTCGCCGTAATTCGTCAGGCGCACGCCACTCCTCCGCTTCGAGCGAAGCCGAGACGCCTGCGCAGGACCCGGTCGCCGCCGCGATGATGGTGCCCGTACGTCTCGCCGTCGGTCGCCGCGTGCGCGAGCTGCGGCTCGGCGCAGTCCGTGAAGAGGCTCGTCAGAGCGCCGCGCGAGCGCCTCGCGCGCCTTCCGCGCGAGCCCTCCGAAGCGCGATCGCGTGGGCGGTCGGTCCGTCGTAGAAGAAGACGAGCGATCCGCCGTCCGGAGGCAGCGCCACTTCGTAGGGCCGGCGCGTGTCGAGACCGGCCGCGGGCGCCTCCTGCCAGCCGGATTCTCCGCTGCTCACGCCAGGACCGCGCCTGATCGCGGCGCGAGGATCGTGAACCGCATCCGCTGCACCGGCGAGGCCTCGAGCGTCGCCGAGTCCACGGCGGTCTCCGGGAAGCCACATCCCCTCCGGCGCGCGCCCGAAGCGGCGCTCGAAGTCCCGGATGCCCCACCGCGACCTGCGTCCGCTGGTCGCGGCGCGCTGGCGAGCGGCAGGATCACGTGGCTGTAGCGCCTGCGCGATCGCCGGAGCCGTGCCCCGGAGAACCGTTCCCGGCTCTCGCGATCCGCCGCGAGGACCGCCTGCGTACACCGGTCCCGCCTCCCGCTCGAGCCAGGACAGCAGCGTCGGGCCGAAGTTGAAGCTCATGCGCGCGTAGTTGCCCGCCTCGGCGTTGGGCGAATAACACTCGGCCGTGATGCGCTGGTTCCAGTCGTGGAAGGGCGCGGCCGACGCCTCCGGCTCGACGCGGCCGGTCCAGGGGTTCTCCCGCGGCGGCTGATAGAAGTGGCCGTGCACGCACACGAACCGGGGCATCAAGGGATGTTTGGATTCTGGATTTTGTGATTTTGGACTTCCGAGAGGCTCTCGGCTCCCTTCCGGGCAGAGGCGCGGGCGTGAGGGGATAGCTTGAAGAACACCGCTGCCAACGGCGGCAAAGTCAGGCTCAGGCTGTACGGCCTTCCGTGCGCGGGATCTCCTCGGCTTCGACGCTCCCGAGGTTTCCGGACACCGCTGCCGCCGTACTCCACGGCGTCGCTGTTGGCGATCTCGCGCCAGAACCCGCCGGCGGGCGCGCCGACGCGATAGCCGAAGCGCGGGACCGGCGTGAAGTTGAGAGCCACGATCACGACTTCTTCGGGCGTTCCTCCCGCGCGCGCGAGCGTCAGGATGCTGTCCTCCCAGTCGTGGCAGTCGATCCACTCGGAACCCGGCCGGATCGAAGTCCCGCGCGTGGAGGGCGGGCTCGGTCGCGTAGAGGCGGTTGACGTCCGCCATCCAGCGCTGCACGCCGGCGTGGGCCGGGTTCTCCAGCGAGGTGCCACTGCAGGGACGAGTCGTGGTCCCACTCCGCCCACTGGCCGATCTCTCCCCCATGAAGAGGAGCTTCTTGCCGGGCACCGACAGACTGGTAGCCGAGGAGCAGCCGCAGGTTCGCGAACTTGCGCCAGTCGTCGCCCGGCATCTTCGACAGGAGCGACCCCTTCATGTGCACGACCTCGTCGTGCGAGAGCGGCAGCGACGGAAGTTCTCCAGAGTAGGCGTACATCGGCCGGAACGTCAGCTCCGTGTGGTGGTACTTGCGGTGGATCGGGTCGCGCGCCAGTGTACTCGAGCGTGTCGTTCATCCAGCCCATGTCCCATTTCATGTCGAAGCCGAGGCCGCCGATGCGCGTCGGGCCGCGAGACCATCGGCCAGGCCGTGGACTCCTCGGCGATCATCGAGGACGCCGGGGCTGCGTCTCGCGATCGCGTCGTTCAAGCGCCGCAGGAGCGAGATCGCCTCGAGGTTCTCGCTGCCGCCGTAGACGTTGGCGATCCACTCCCCGCCTTTCGCGAGTAGTTCAGGTTCAGCATCGAGGCCACGGCGTCCACCCGCAGGCCGTCGGCGTGGTAGCTTCTCGAGCCAGAACGCCGCGCTGGAGAGAAGGAAGCTGCGGACCTCGCTGCGCCCGTAGTTGAAGATCGCGCTCTTCCAGTCGGGATGGAAACCCTGCCGCGGGTCGCGCGTGCTCGTAGAGGTGCGTGCCGTCGAAGTAGCCGAGGCCGTGCTCGTCGGACGGAAAGTGCGACGGGCACCCAGTCGAGGATGACGCCGATGCCGTGCCGGTGCAGGTAATCGACGAGGTACATCGAAGTCCTGCCGGCGTGCCGTAGCGGCTGCGTCGGCGCGAAGTAGCCCGTCACCTGGTAGCCCCAGGACCCGTAGAACGGGTGCTCCATGACCGGCAGGAGCTCGACGTGCGTGAACCCCATCGCCGCGCGCGTAGTCGGCGAGGAGCGGAGCGATCTCGCGATACGTTCAGGAACCCGTGCCCCGGCTCGGACGAGCGCCGCCACGACCCCAGGTGCACTTCGTAGATCGAGATCGGCGGCGTCGCGGCCGGTGCCGCCGCGCCCGGTCGGTCATCCAGTCTCCGTCCCCCAGGCGAAGTCGAGCTCCGCGACGATCGAGCCGTGTGGCGGCGGCGCGCTCGGCCGCGAACGCGTACGGGATCCGCCTTGTCCACGCGGTAGCCGTTCAGGCGCGACACGATGTGGTACTTGTACGCCGCGCCCGGCGGCCACGCCGGCAACGAATCCTCCCAGATGCCCGATTGCCCGCGGGCTCGAGCGAACTCCGCCCTTGTCCCAGCCGTTCCAGTCCCCCATCACCGAGACCGACCTGCGCGTTGGGAGGCGAAGACGGCAAAGAGACGCCCGCCGCGCCTTGCAACGCGAGCGGATGCGCGCCGAGCTTCTCGTAGATCCGCAGGTGGGTCCCTCGTTGAAGAGAGTGCAGATCGTCGTCGGTCAGAAGAGTGAAGCTTGCCGGCGGGCTTGCCGCTGGCTTCCCCCGGCGTGCCGCTGGGCGCGCGGGCGACGCGATCCTTCTTCTCTTTGTCGGCGATCTTGCACCTCCGGGGCCGGACGCCAGCCACGGCGTTAAGTCCCCCAGCCGTCGGCATTCCCTCGTCGGCACGCGGCGGCGGCCGCAAGAGCAGCCGGCCGGCGAGTTCTCGCGAGTAGAGGCACAAGCGTCGTGCCAGCTCGTCACCATACTTCGGCAGCGCCGACGAACCCGGATCGCTGACTCTCGGTGTGCCGGTGGCGGCTCGGGTAGGTAACAGAGTGGCCGCTGCAGTTTCGACCGCCGCGCGGCACGCGGCGAGCCGGCCGCCGACTGGGCGCTAGCGATCGAGCGAAAGCTACGGATCGACCTGGACGGTCCCGGTCATCATGCTCCGGTGGACGCTGCAGTAGTAGCGGTAACTGCCGGCCGCCGTGAGCTTCTTCGAGAACGTCTGTCCGGCGTACAACTGTCCCGAGTCCCAGTTGCCGTCCGCCGAACGCAGTGCCGCCGTCGCCGTAGTAGCCGCCGGCCCGCCGTGCAGGTCCCGGAAGTCGACGAATGGATAGTCGGCTCGCCCTCGGGAACACCCACTTCACCGTGTCACCGACACGGATCGTCGTGAAGCTGCCACCGCTGACGGCGTCGACAAGAAACTCGATCGCGCCTCCTAACCCGACGTTCACGGTCCGGATGGTGCCCGCGGCCTGGCGTGGGCGTCGGGGTCGGTGTCGCCGTCGGCGCCGCGGACCGTGGGCGTCGCCGTGGGTGCGGGCGTGAAGCCAGGAAACCGGACGTGTCGAACTTCCGCACGACGGTCGTCGCCGATCCTGGCGTCGTTGTAGCGTCTTGGTTGACCGTGGTCGCGGTCTCCTTGACGGCGAGCGTGTAGTTCAAGTCCGTCAGCGCCGCGTAGAACACCCAGTAGTTCTGGCCGATCCCGGAGGCGTCCACCATCTTGACGATGACCTCCGGGTTGCCGCGTTGCCGCGTGATCGCGGGGATGCTGAAGATCCCGAAGATGTCGTTGTGACGCGATGACCTGGCCCTGGCCGCTCGGTGCCCGTCCGCGGGTCCGTCGCGTGACAGCGAGATGTCGAAAGGGTGCGCGGCGATGAGCTGCAGCGTGTCTTCGCCCGCCGCGCGCCTGGCTCGCGAACCGCGCCGGACCAGGCGGCCGGCTCGGCCACGGCCGACGAGCCCGAAGCCGGAGGTGTCGAACTTCCCGCACAACGGTCGGACCCGATCCTGGTGTCGTTGTAGGCCTTGGTCGTCCCCGTCGCCACTTCCCTGACGCGGACAGCGTGTAGTTCAGGTCCGTCAGCGCCCCGTAGAAGACCCAGTAGCTCTGTCCGATCCCGGTCGCGTCCACCATCTTGACGATGACCTCGGGGCTGCCCGCGTTGCCGGTGATCGCGGGGATGCTGAAGATCCCGTAGATGTCGTTCTGGGAGACGACCTGACCCGCGCCCAGTCGTCCCCGGTCCGCGGGTCGGTCGCGCGGTCAGCGTGATGTCGAAGGGGTGCGTGCTCATCAGCCGCAGCGTGTTCGCCGCCGGTGACCGGACAGGATCCGGCTCGAGGTCGCGCGTCGCGAGGGGCCGTCGTCACGGTCAGCGTCACCGGATACTCTCCGGGGTTCGCGTAGGCGTGCACGGGGTTGGCGCGAGTTCGAGGTCGCCCCGTCGCCGAAATCCCAGAGCCAGGACGTCCGCTGCCTGCCCGACGACCCGTCCGCAAACTCGGACGGGGAGCTCGCCGCCGGGTGTGGCCGCGTTCATCGAGAACGCCGCGCTGACGGCAGAGGCGGTCCGCTCCTGGCCGCCCGCAGCGCAGGAGACAGCGCGACTACGGACAGAGTCTATGAAGAGCGCTCGTAGGGGTCATGGCGATCAGAGAATCTATCCCTGTCAGCGTGCCTGCAGAGAAGCGAGTTTTATGAAACTCTTAAGCGCCTGTAGATTCACTAGAATGATCGCGCCATGAAGAATTTGAGCCGCTTCCTGGCTCCCCTTGCTGCCGCGGTCTCGCGTGCGTGCCCTTGCCGGCCTCCGCCGGCGGCCTCGCTCGGAACGGCGCAGGCGCGCCGCGTCTCGACCCACTACCACCTCCTCGACAAGATCGCCGGTCGGGCGGCGAAGGAGGTTGGGACTACCTGACGCTCGACGCCGCGGCGCGCCGGCGCTCTACGTCTCGCGCGGGTACGCGGGTCGTCGTCCTCGACGTGGACTCCGGAGACGACCGTCGGCGAGATCCGCCGGCACGCAGGGCGTCCACGGCATCGCGCTCGCGCCTGAGCTTCACCGCGGCTTCACCAGCAACGGACGGTCTTCCACGGTGACGACCTTCGACACGGCCACGCTGGCCGTCGTCTGGCTGCGGTCAAGGCGACCGGCGACAACCCGGACGCCATCATCTACGACCCGGCGTCTCATCGGGTCTTCACGTTCAACGGCCGCGGCAAGAACGCGACGGCCATCGACGCGGCCACCGGAACCGTGGCCGGCACGGTTCCGCTCGATGGCAAGCCGGAGTTCGCCGCGGCCGACGGCAAGGACGGGTCTTCGTGAACATCGAGGACAAGAACCAGGTCACGGTGATCGACTCCCGGGCCTTGCGCGTCGAAACAGAGCTGGCCGATCCCTCCTGCGACGAGCCGACCGGCGCTGGCCCTGGACCGGAAGCACGGCCGCCTCTTCGCCGTCTGCCACAGCCGCATCATGGCCGTGCTGGACGCGGAGACCGGGCGCGCGGTGGCGACGCCTTCCGATCGGCGACGGCGTCGACGCCGCCGCCTGCGATCCCTCGACGTCGCTCGCCTTCGCTTCCAACGGCGAGGGCACGCTGACCGTCGTCAAGGAGGACGGCCCGGACGCGTACCACGTCGTCGAGAACGCCGCCACGCAGAGAGGCGCGCGGACGATGGCGCTCGACGAAAAGACGCACCAGCGTCTTTCTGGCCGCGGCCGAGTTTGGCGCCCGCGCCGGCCGCCACCGCCGGAGCAGCCCCGCCCGAGGCCGCCCATGCTGCCGGGCTCCTTCACGATCCTGGTGCTCGACCCTAGGCCGGATTCCGGTCATGAGCCTGGCTGAAGCCCTCCTGCTCGGCGTGATCCAGGGGCTGACACATGAGTTCGTGCCGGTCTCCTCGACCGCGCACCTCTACATCGCGCAGGCGCTCCTCGGGAATCGGCAACGACGCCGATCGCGCTCTCCTTCGACGTCGTCCTGCATCTCGGCACGGCGGCTCGCCCTCGTTTCTCGCGCTCGGCGGAGAGATCTCTGGCGATCGTCGGAGAGAGCTCTTCCTCCGTGCTGGCCGGGCGTCCCGCCGCGAGCCCGCCGCCCGCGCGCGTCATCGTTCCCCTGATCGCCGGCACCATCCCCGGCGTGCTCGCGGGTCTCTTCCTGCTCAAGAGAGTTCGAGAGCGGCGCGCACGCTCGGCCTGATCGGTGCTCGATGCTCGTCGCCTGCGTCTATTTCCTGCTACCCGAATGGCGGTGGCCGAGCGCGCCGCGCCGGGAGCGGGATCTCTCGACGCTCTCGGTCGGCGGATGCGCTCTGGATCGGCCTCGCGCAGGCGGCGGCGGGACTCCTGCGCCGGGTTCTCGCGCTCCGGCTTCACGATCGCGACCGGCCGCGTGCGGGGACTCGCGCTCAGCAGGCCGCCCGGTTCTCCTTCCCTCCTCGCCCTGCCGATCATCCTCGGCGCCGGAGGAAGGCTCTCCTCGACCTGCGCAAGGCGCCGCAGCCGGCGCGTCGGCGCCGCCGCCGCTCGCCGCGGGATTCCTCGGCGGCGGCGGTCGTCGGGTTCTTCACAGTGACGCTTCCCGCTGCGGTACCTGAGAAAGCGCTACCCTCAAGCCCCTCGCCGTCTATCTCGGAGCGCTCGGCCTCGTTCTCCTCGCCGCTGACTCTCACCGGGCTTAGGACCGCTGACCTCGCTAGGTCTGCAAGCGTCGCATCGACGCTGTGACGGCTCGCGTGCGCGGCGATGAACAGAGGAACAGGAAGCAGAGGATCACGGCCGCGCTCGCCCTTGTTCTGGATCGGCCAGGTGCCCAGTGGCGCGTGCGCCTTGAAGTATGCGACGGCCATCTCCCTGGAGGCGATGAAGGCGCGCCGCGCGCGTCAGCAGCCTGATCGCGATGAGGACGCCGCCGATGAGCTCGATGACCGCGGCCGCCATGATCATGGTCGACCCGGTCATCACCTTGCCTGCCGAACGTGCCGAAAAGCTTCTAGGCCCGTGGCAAGCGAAGAGCAGCGCCCGCGACGAACCGCATCAACGCGCGAACGCGATTTCGGTGTAGCGCGAGCATGCGACCGTTCATCGCTGCCCCTTTCGATCGAACGACGTCCCGCCAGATGTCTGGAACGGCGGGTCACGCGGCGGCACGCGCCGGCGCGGACCAGCCACTCCTTCATCTGCGCGCTCGGCACGACGCCGGCCTGCTGGAAGACGACGGATCCGCCCTTGAGCACGGCGAAGTTCGGGATGCCCTGAACGCCGTACCGCGCGGCCAGCTGCGGATGCTTCTCCGTGTCCACCTTCGAGGACGACGGCGCGGCCGGCCATCTGCGGCCGCGGTGCGCGCGACCTCGGGTGCCGCGATCCGGCAGGGACCGCACCAGGCCGCCCAGAAGTCCACGAGCACGGGGACCTTCGCGCCGCGCGTGACTTCCTGAAGATCTCCGGGTCGGCCTCGATCGGCCCGGTGACGGAGAGATCGGCGTCTTGCACGACCCGCAGCGTCCGGTATCGCGCGAGCCGTTCCGCGGGCGACCGGTTCTTCCTGCCGCAGGAAGGGCACGTCAGGATCATCGTCTTCGCTTCCTCCGGCGTTCCCGTAGAATCGTAGCACGCGGCAATTCGCAAAGGAGATCTCATGATCCTCGCGGCGGCCGTCCTCTCTTCTCTACTCGCGGCGTCCGCCGCCGGAGCGCCGCCCGTGCCCTCGCTCGCGTTCTTCGAGTCGCACCGCGAGAAGTTCCTCGCGAAACTCCCCGCCGGTTCGATCGCCGTCCTGCCGCGCGGCGGGAGAGACAGCCGCGGACGCGCGCGGACTCGTTCCGGCAGGACTCCGCCTTCTGGTACCTGACGGGCCTCGAAGAGCCCGAACGCCGTCGCCGTGTTCCGTCCCCGGGGCGCCGGCGACAGTCCGGTACCTCCTCTTCGTGCAGCCGCGGGATTTCGCCGCGGAGCAGTGGACGGTGGCGGGCGGGAGTGGAAGGCGCGAAGAAGGACTACGGGGCCGGCCAGGCCCGGCGATCGGAGAGTTTCTGAACGCTTCCCGCCGCTCGCGGCTTCCGCCCGGAGCCTCTACTACGCGAGCGGCGGCGACAAGGAGTTCGCAGAGACAGCTGCCTCGAGGCCTGGAACGCGCGGCAACGCGAACCCGGCCCGCCGCGCCCGGCGGCGGAGGCCGCGCACGATCCTGGACGCGATGCGGCTCGTCAAGGACGCGCTCGAACAGGACCTCCTGCGCGAGGCGAGCCGCATCTCGGCCGACGCGCACCGCGCCGCGATGGCGCAGCGCCGCGGCCGGACGCCACGAGTGCGACCTCAAGGCCGCGATGGTCGGGACGGTGCCTCTCCCGGCGGAGCCGCGCGGATGGCCTATCCCCCGATCGTCGCCTCGGGCCGCAACTCCGTCATCCTCCACTACGAGCGCGACGACAAGAACGCTCGACGACGGCGAGATCCTCGTCAACGACACGCGGGTGCGAGTACAGCATGTACGCCGCGGACGTCACGCGGAGCTATCCCGTCTCCGGCCGGTTCTCCGCCGACCAGAGGAAGATCTACGAGATCGTGCTCGCCGCGCAGAAGGCGGGCTTCGCCGCGGTCCGGCCGGGCGTCGCCGTTCAACGACGTGCACAACGCGACGGTCGAGGTCGTCGTCGACGGACTGCTTGAAGCTCGGCATCCTCTCGGGCGACCGCGACGGAGATCCTCAAGACCCGCGCCTACCAGAAGTTCTATCCCCACGGCTCGAGCCACTGGATCGGCCTGAACGTGCACGATGCGGGCGGCTACGGGAATCCCCGGCGTCGAGGCTCGAGCGTTACGGGAAAGCCGAAGCTCTCCTCGCGCGGGATGGCCTGATGTTGGCCCGGGGATCTACTCCCCAGCGTTCGACGGGACCCCGGTGGTGGAACATCGGCGTGCGCATCGAGGACACGGTCCTCGTGACGGCCTCGGGCGTGTTGCCTCTGCGTGGGCGCCCCGCCCCGTCGCACGCCGACGTCAGGCCATCGTGGCGGAGGGCCGTCAGGCGCCCGGCAGTGATGCGATCTCCTCGGTCCCCGACGGCGGCCATTCGCGCCGTCGCCGGCCGTCGGCGAGAAGCCGGGGTTCGCGCAGCACGTCAACCGCGAATGGAATTGCGGGAATTGCGGGCGCTCGAACAGGTCCGGGGGTAAAGCCATGAACGGCACCGTCAGGTGCGATCACTGCGATCGGAGATGAGGATCCGGCCGAGCCGCGCCCGCGGAGGCGAGACGCCCGGCCAGCCGACCGGTCGGGCCCCGGACGCCGGAGCGCGGGAACCCGCCCCAGCCCGGAAGCCCCCGCCGGTTAGCCGCCTCCGCCCGCTGGTCGCTCCGACGTCGTGGTGGAAGGTAGTGACCGGGAACCCTCTCGCTCTTCGCGGGAACATCCCCTCAATGGGTGTCGTCGCAAGCACCCGGACTGAGGAAGAAGGGAAACCGGGTGCATCGGCGCCGAGAAGCGACGATCTTGATAACGAGCTCCGATCGCAGGTGAGCTCGGCGCCGAGTCTCTTCCCCGCCAAGACGCGATCGGACGCGACGACTCGGTCCGGCCGGCGCAGCGCCGGCTGCGCGTCGGCATCATCGACCTGGTCACCAAGGGGCCCAACGCGCGCTCTACGCGCGCGCGTCATGAACGCGAACCTCGCCAGCATCATGCCCCAGGTCGTCGGCGGCGTGGTGCGAAGCGGAAGGCGCACGAGGTCACGCTCGTCTGCTACACGGGCCTCGAGAACCTGGTCGAGGAGCTGCCCGGCGAGCGTCGACCTCGTCTTCATCGGCGCGTTCACGCGAGGCCGCCCTCCTCGCTTACGCGCTCTCCAACCTCTTCCGGTCGAAGGGTGCCGTCACCGTCCTCGGCGGGCCCCACGCCCGCTGCTACCCGGAGGACGCCCGGAAGTACTTCGACTACGTCGTCGGCTTCACCGACCGGGCCGTGATCAGCGAGGTGCTGCGGGACTGCTCGCCGCACCGGCCGCTCGGCGCGCACCTGCGGCGCAGCGGCAGCCCGCGGCGCTCCCGGCGTGCGCGAGCGCTGGAAGTTCATCGAGCCGACGCTCCGAAAGCGCCCTGTTCCTAAGATCGTGCCGATGATCCGGCAGCCTCGGGTGTCCCTACACCTGCAGCTTCTGCATCGATTCGGTCGTCCCCTATCAGCCGCTCGATTTCGGCGTGCTCGCCGACGACCTCGCGGTTCCTCGCGCGAGACGTCTGAAGCGGCCGCGCGTCGGCTGGCACGACCCGAACTTCGGCGTTCGATTCGACGACTACCTGAACGCGATCGACGCGGCGGTGCCGCCCGGACGGATCGATTTCATCGCGGAGAGCAGCCTGTCCTCTCCTGTCGGAGCCGCATCTGAAGCGGCTCGAGCGCAGCGGCTTCAAGGCCCTGCTGCCCGGCGTCGAGTCCTGGTACGAGCTCGGCAACAAGTCGAGGACCGGCCAGCTCAAGGGAATGGACAAGGTCCGCCAGGTCTCCGAGCACGTCAACACTGATCCTGCAGCTACGTCCCCGTACGTCCAGACCAACTTCGTGCTCGGGCTCGACTCGACGCGGGGACGGAGCCCTTCGAGCTGACGAAGCGCTTCGTGGACATGACGCCCGGGGCCTTTCCCGGGTACTCGCTCCTCTCGGCCTTCGGCCGAGCCGCGCCGCTTGAACCTCGAGTACCAGCGCGCCGACCGCGTGCTTCCGTTCCCGTTCCACTTCCTCGACAACAACCACGCCATGAACGTCGAAGCCGAAGAACTACTCCTGGCGCGACTTCTACGACCAGGTCATCGGCCTGACCCGCTACACGTTCTCGCCGCGCGCGATCGTCCGAGCGCTTCCGGGCGACGCGGACGATCATCCCGCGATGGATGAACGTGCGTCCGCGCGGTTTCCTCGGAAGGCTTCGGCCGCCTCGAGCACTACGGGCGGCTGCGGCAGCGGCTGGACACCGACCGGCAGGTTCAGCGCTACTTCCGAGCAGGAGACGACGGAGCTCCCGGAGTTCTACGCCGCGCAGATCCGGCGTGACCTCGGTCCGCTCTGGGGTAGTGGCCCGCCGGGGCCTCACCCACGATCCCAACGTCCTACCGCGAGTCGGAGGAGAGGCGGCTGAAAGCAGAGCCTTCCCGCCGCCGGCGCCGGCCGGCGTTTCGCTTCGCTCACCTGACCGCGGCGTCCCACTCCGCGGCGCCGCGCCGAAGAACATCCGCCAGGTCCTCGGGCAGGAGGAAACGCTCGCGGATCTGCGCCATCGCCGCTTCGCGCGAAGAGTCCGAGATAGCGTTCGCGCGAGCCGTACCGCTCCTCCAGGGATGGGCCGCGGATCGCCGGTCCGTCTCCCGGTCGGCCCGCGTCTTCCGGAAACGGGACGTGGCGAGCCGACGAAGCTCACGCGCTCTCCCGCGAGGCCCGTCTTCGGATCGCGCAGGTTCCAGCCCGTGTACGTTGCGACGGGCACCGCCATCTCCGCGATGCGCACGCCGGAAGCTTATCGTTGCCGTCCGCGTCCGCGCGCGGCACCAGCGTCGCGAAGGGCTTGCCCGCGCGGGGAGGCTCGAACGCCACGAGCCCCTCTTCCAGCGCGGGCCGAAATCGAGCCGATGGCGCCTCGTGCGCCCGCGCCGGCGGCGGCAGCCCCGGGATCGCGGGAAACTCCAGCGCCGCGCGGGGGACGAGCGTCCCGTCGGCGACGCTCGGGTAGCGGCTCTCCGGCGGCGCGGCGCCGTCCTGACCCACGCCTCCATGTCGTCGAAGAAGGCCCGCCACAGCCACGGCGATCGGATTCGGATTCTGCGGGTGCGACGGACGCAATCCGCGGGAAGGTTCCGCGCTCGGAGGAAAGGTCCCGGTGAAGTGCTGCAGGCCCGCGAGGAAATAGAGCGCGGACTTCGGCCGGAATCGCGACGCGTCCCGCCGGCCGTCCGGAGACGTCGCGACGAGCGAGGCCGGCCCGGCCCCAGTACTCGTACGACGTGTTCGTCGTGAAGATCTTCGGCGCGACCTCACGCCCGCGCCCGGTCGAGCAGTCCGGCCGTCTCCGCCCGTCTCCGGATCCGGTCTCCGGAAGATCCGTGAACGGGAAGAGGTCGGTCGGATAAACGAGCGCGGACACCGGCTGCGCGTCGCGCGAGGGCTGTGCGAAGCGGTGGTTGAAGCTGCCGATCCCGGCACCGGCGACGTGAACGAAGAGGCCGTCGAAAACCTGGCGTCCGCTCTCGTCGGCGTTGAAGCCTGCTGCGACGAAGTGCCGCAGGAACCGTCCCGACTGCGAGATCCCGAGCCCGAGACGCGCCGCGCCGGCGCGATGGACTCGGGTCGTTCTTGAAATACGACGCGGCATCGCGGATCGCGGCGAGGCCGAGGCCGGCCACGACCGGATCCGTGAGCGACATAGACGACCTCGTAAATCCTTCCCGGCTGGAATCCCCGAGAGCCAGAGCGATCGGTCGTCCGCAACCGCGCCGGCCGGACTCCTCGCGGGCGAATCGCCAGCGGTCTCTCGGGATGACCCGGCGCGGCGAAAACGGCGCATCCCGTTCCGTCAGGACGTTCTTCGCGCTGCCAGGCTCGGACGCGGGATAACTCGTTCCGCCGATTGACCCGGTGATCACGTGGCCGAGCGGGTGGGCGGCCACCGGGCTCGTCCACCGACGAAGTCGGCGCGGACGTAGGCCGGTGATCGTCTTCCCGTTGTCCTTCGCGACCGGCGCTTCCAGGCGGAGGCGGCCGGGCTCGGCGCGGACGTCCCACTGCCAGCCGACCCAGGCGACCGTCGCTCCCCGGCGCATCAGGAACCCAGTCGCCCAGCTCCTCCGCCGGGTCGAGGGATCGAGCGCGCCGCGCCCCCGGTTCATCGAGCGCGAGGATCCCCTTGCCGCCGCGGTTGGGAACTTCGAGGAGGGAGCGTGCCGCTTCCGCGGGCCGGATCCTTCGGCTTCAACACGAAGAAGTCCGCGGAGGAGACTCGACCAGCGCCCTCGGCGTTTCGCGGTGCGCGAGCGAGATCGACGATGCGCGTCGTCGCGCGAGTCGCCGGCTCGACCGCGAAGAACATCGTGCCTCGAGACCTTCTCGTAGGGCGCCCGCGAGGCCGAAGCGCCTTCCCGCCAGGAGGTCGCGCGCGTCCGGATCGCGACCCGGACAACGCGCGCCCGCGCCGGTCTCGGCCGCGGCGAGAACAGCCAGGCAGACGAAAGCGTCCGGAGGACCAGTCTCTTCATGGCGCGTCAGGCTATCGCAGAGCCCGGAGCCGGCCGGTTGTGAGATTCTGCGTCGCTCATGTCCGGCTCACCGCCTCCTCCGCGATTCGATCCGCGCGCCGCCGCGCCGTCACGGCCGCGCTCGTGCTCGTGACGGCGCTCGCCTCCTTCGAGTCGACCGTCGTCTCGACGGCCGATGCCGACGATCATCGGGGACCTCGGCGGCCTCCCGCTGCTACGCGCTGGGTCTTCTCGATCTACCTCCTGACCTCGACCGTCGCGATGCCGATCTACGGGCGCCTCGCCGACATCCACGGGCGGCGCCGGCTGATGCTCGTCGCGATCGCGCGTTTTCCTGACCGGCGCGATCGACCTGCGCGCTTCGCCCGCTCGATGCCGCAGCTGATCGCCGCGCGGGCGATCCAGGGCCTGGGCGCCGCGGGCTCGATCCCCGATCGCGCTGACGGTCTCGGCCGACCTCTACTCGCTCGAGGAGCGCGCGCGCATCCAGGGCCTCTTCTCCGGCGTCTGTGGGGCTTCGCGGCGCTGGTCGGGCCGCTCGCTCGGCGCGTTTCTCACGGTGCACTTCGGCTGGAGATCCATCTTCTCGATCAACATCCCGCTGGGCGTCGATCGCGCTTCTTCCTCGTCGCGACGCGCATGATCGAGTCGCGCGCGCCGCTGCCGGATCCGGCTGGACGTCGCCGGCGCGCGACGCTCGCGGTCGGCGTCACGCTCTGCTCTTCGCCGTGCTGCACGCGCCGGCCGGCGAGGCCGCGATCGCTCGCTGCGTCGCGCTGGCGCCTGCTGTCTCGCCGGCCGCCGTCCGCTCGCGGTCTTCGCGCGGCTCCAGACGCAGGCGCGCGCATCCGCTCGTGCCCCCGGAGCTCTTCCGGCGCTGGCAGACGGCGTCTCCCTATCTCGCCGGCATCCTGCTCGGAACGACGATCTACGGCGTGGACACGTTCGTGCCGCTCTTCGTGCAGGGCGCCCGCGGCGGAACCGCCGGCGCCGCGGGAGCCGTCGTCACGCCGCTCATCTTCTTCTGGGCGACTCTGCGGCCGCCGCGGCGGCGAGCTCGATCCTGCGGCTCGGGTTCCGCAAGACGGCTGCGCCTGGGCGCCGTGCTCGTCCTCGTCGGGCCTCGCGCGGCCTCGTGGCGCGGCGCCCTCGCGCAACGCTGCAGTGCCCTGGATCTCGCGCGGCCTGCGCGCTCGTGGGCGCCGGACTCGGGCCGTCCTCGATGTCCCAGGTGCTCGCGATCCAGCACGTCGCGCCGGAGCGCCAGCGCGGCGTCGCGACGAGCCTCGTCCCCTTCTTCCGCACCGTCGGCGGATCGATCGGCGTCGGCGCGCTCGGCGGCGTTCTCGCCGCGGGCGTCCGCTGCCCCGCCTCGGAAGCGGATGGAGGCGGAAGCCGCTTGCTCGGGCTCGCACGATCCGGCCGCGGCAGACAGTCCCGCGATCGCCCAGCCGTCTTCCGTCTGCGCGGTCGAGCGGTCAGCTCCGTCTTCGCGCGTCCTGCTCGGCCTCGCCGTCGTCCAACCCTCTTCGTCGCCTCGCGCCCGAGACGACCGCCTCACCGCAGAAGTCCGAGAGCGGGGAGCTTCACGCCGAAGGTTGAGGCGTCGAGTCCCACGACGACTCTGAACACTCCGTCAGATCGTCGGCCTCAGGCGCGCGCCGGGCGCCGCCCGGCCACCGGAGCTCACCGGCCCAAGGACTTGCGGCATCCGCGCCGAGGTGGTGCCAGCTGGCTGACCGTGGTGGGTCCGACGACGAACTGCGCGGTGACCGGCGCGCCAGCAGGCGAGCGAGAGGGGCGCCGCCCGGTCCAGCTCGTCGTCCGTGAACGCGCGCGTACCGGCGGCCGCCGCCTCCCGGCTGTTCTTCTTCAAGGCGCAGGAGTTTGCTGCGGCGGCCTTCGTCACGCTCCGCCTGGTCGCCGGCGCTGTTTGCCGACACAACCCGGCGACGGCCTCCCATGTGACGTCCGTAGACGGCCTCCAGCCGCTGGCGATCGCACGCGCGGATCGACCTCAATCCGGGTAGACAGCTGAGCCCATGGTGCGCGATCACGACCGACGGGCCGGCGGTCCCTCCCGGTCGACACCGGTGTACGCCACCATTTCCGCTTCCGAGAGCCCTTCCGGAAAGGCCGTTCGAGACCAAGGCGGCCCACTTCTCGGGATGCTGATCCGCCAGCAATTCAGCGCGACTGACCCATGGAGGCCCTCCTTTTGTGACCAGAGGTCTTCTGTACCGTGACAAATACTCGCCGCTTTGACCGAAGGTTCCGCGTTTACGTTCCTTTAAGCAATCAAGCTCGTCATTGTACCGACGTCATTTCTTCGGCTCGACCGGAGCAGAAACGCTTGCGGATACGAGGCGACGGCCCTGACGTCTCTGTCGGCGACTTCCGAGATCTGGTACTTTGGATCGTCGCGTCCGAGGAGACATCGCCGCTTCCGGCCCCGTGAGCTGGTAGTCCTGTGCTCGAGCCAGCCGGCGAGCGCGGAGGTCGCCTCGCGGAAGGCTTTCTTTCGACCGAGAGAGCCGCCGGGACCATGGCCATGAGCGATTCGGCGTTCTCGACGCGGCGAGGCGCGGAGAGGCTCTTCTGCCGAACTGGACGTCCACGGAGGGAGCACTCGACTTCTGAGCGAGGTCTCCAGGGCGTTCCCGTTCCGCTCTGCGCCGTCCCCCTGGAGCGCGTGGCCGTCGCCGACGTACAGCAGAAGGCGCCGGGCTGCGCGGCCGGGTAGGCAGAGGCGTCGCCCCTTCGCGGACCTGCACGGAAGTTCCATGTTGCCGCCGACCCGGCCCGAGATCGCCGTCCGGATCGGCGGGAGCGCCGTAGCCCGGCGCGACGCTCACGCAGCCGAGCATCCGGGCCGGACGGGGACCGCGAGGTGCTTCGGGCGGGCCGTCGGCTGCGCGAGCGTCGCGACGCCCCCTTCTCCGCGATCGAGGTTCCAGCTGACGTCGTTGAAGTTGTTGTCCTTGTGCTCGGACACATCGTCGGCACGTGTCAGTGCCCGTCCACCAGCCCGTGCGTCGCCGATGGCCGTCGTCCCCGGTTCTCCCGAGCCGCAGTCCTCTTGATTCGGACGACCAGGACGTCGCCCGGCATCGCGCCTTCGACGAAGAAGAAGGGCCCCGTCTGGGGATTGCCGCCTGAGCACGCGCGTCTTTGCCGCAAGCTCGATCCACTCCGCCAACGCGTCCACCGTTCGGGTGCGCACCGTGTCGCCGGGCCAGACTCGTGGGCACGGGCGGAATGGCGCTCCAGAAAACTGCGCGATGGAACTCGACCGGCTCCAGAGTCCAGGGTCCGCGGCGCCGGCGGCGCGGTCCTTGTCGCCCGGCTCGCGCCGCGCCGTTTCCAGTCCGTCGGGGGCGACGTCGCCCCAGGAGCCGGCGCCGGCAGACCGCCACCTTGCCCGAGAGACCGCCGCCCGCAGAGGCTCCCGGCGTACACGGCCTTGTGCCGCCCGTCTTGCTGTCTTTCACCTCGAACTGGATCGTCTCCCCCTTCGACCTTCCCGGTCAACGGAACGTTCTTCCCGCGCCGGTAAATCGAGCCGGAGAGTTTCCCTTCTCCTGCCGAAGCTGGAGACGCTCGCTGCGTTCGTTCCCGAACGTCACCGTCGTGAGCACCCAATCTCCGGAGAGTCCGTCGGAGCCGCCGACAGGCGTTGGCTCCGGCCGCCGCGACCGCCCGGCCATCAGGCGACCATCCAGACCAGCCACGACCCAACCGCTCTGTCATCGGACCTCCCGCGATCTGGACGCGCATCGCAATCCGGCTCGTTGACCTGCCGCCTGTTGACTGTTGACTGTTGACTGTCGACTTCACGTCCTCACCTCGGTCTGCCCGTTGCGAATCCGCGTCTTCCAGGCACGGCTGCGGGAAAGCGGAGGGCCGTCCACGACCTCTCCCGATTCCAGCGCGAAGCGCGACGCGTGCCACGGGCATACGACCGTGTCGCCTTCGAGCTTGCCTTCCGAGAGCGGGCCGCCCAGGTGCGCGCAGGTCCCCGCGAGGGCGTAGCACGCGGTCGCCGCGCCGGACGAGCAGCAGCGGCGTCTCCTTGTACAGGACGCGCTTTCAACTTGCCTTCCGGCAGGTCCTCGTCGGGGAGAAGCGCCGTGAATTTCTCCGGGAGCTCGCGCCCCGAGCTGTGGTCCACGCCGATCTGCTCGTGGTAGACGAGGCTCGCCGCCCAGGCACGCCGCGGCGATCGTGGCGAGGTAGCCCGTGAGCGCGAGCCCGCGCCCGGCCCCGCGGCTGCCGCGCCCGCGAGAAGAGGGCGACGCCGTGAAGAGCAGCGTCGCCCCTACGTTCAAGGCCGCGTGGGCGACGCCGAGCCGGCGCGCGCGGCCGCGCATCCGTCTCCGCTCCAGTCGGCCAACCCGGTGACGGCCGAGCCCAGGGCGCCGGCGAGGCCGAGGCACAGGCTCGCGTCGGCGGCGCGGGCGACACCCGAGCGGCCGCGGCGATCCGACAGGGCGTCGAGCAAGAGCGTCGCGGTCCAGGCGCCGAGCGGGATGTCGGTCATCACGGGATGGAGCGGATGCCCGAGCCACGTGCCGTGCAGGAAGTTCTTGACGTCGCGCCGGAGCGGGCCCGAGCGCGTCGAAGGCCTTCTTCACCGCGGGCTGCAGCGCGTCCGCCGTCGGGTCGAGCCAGCCCTGACCGTCCACCCAGGCCGTGATCCATCGCAGGTCCATGGCGTTCCTCCTTCTCTCTAGGCTCCGCGTTCGTCCACGCGCCGAATCGTGCCGCGGCGGGCGACGATGATCAGCCTGTTCATCCCGGCGCCGGAAGGGGCGGCCGGTCGAAATCTCCCCACAGGTGCACGACGCGAAGGCCGCAGGGAGGCAAAGAGCGCCCGGACCTCGCCGGGGTTCCAGGCCCGCGCCGTGAACGTCGCGTCGAGCGTCCGCGGCCTCAGCCGGGGCGCGTGTCGCGGAACCGGTAGCGCGCGCGCCAGAAGTAGCAATACGTAGC
>ERZ1370068.10517-contig-9209_pt1 | contig 41118 bp, 62 predicted proteins | sample MGYA00561227_ERZ1370068 | MGnify/ENA primary metagenome ERZ1370068 (study PRJEB38410, sample SAMEA6850437) | metagenome | study: Metagenomic assessment of the ecological functions of the soil: analysis of the soil microbiota associated with the... | reverse complement strand
TAGTTACGTATTGCTGGTATACACAGCGGGACGGGAGCTACCCTGTTTTGTGTGGGCGGCCTGCGATTCCGCATCGTCATCTGTTACGACTTCGAACTTCTTCCCGAGCTTTTTCGGCGCGATCGCTCGTTGAGCGTGGCGCGGCGTTGAAGCGCTTGTGCCGAGCAACAACAGCCTTTCCGCCAGCGAAGGGCGGCGAGCTCGTGATGGAATCGCGAAGCGTCGACATCGCGACCGCGATGGCGAACCGTCTCTGGGTGATCCGGCGCTGACGTCGCCGGTCGCTGCGGCGAACTGGTCTCTGGATCGTCGGCGATCGTCGACCTGTCGGGGACGGTTTCGATAATCGGCGCGTCAATTGAATGACGATCTGATTGTCGCGCGGGAGCTATGAGTCCAAGAGTCCAGATTCCCTCCGACATCGAAGATCATCGCGATCGGCACTGGCGGCGCGAGGAGACGCCATCAGGTCGAAAGCGCCTTCGATGCCGAGCGCTTCATCGAGCAGCGTCGGCTTCGCCGCCTGCCTGACCGACTCACGCCGGCCGGGGCCGTCGCTCTACGTCGCCGTGTGCGGGCGGCGCGACGCCGTGATGCCGCGCAACGTGCAGAAGGATGAGGAGGCGTCGCTGACGTGGCTGCTGAAGGACGAGCTCATCCGGCGCGGCAAGGTCTACTACGCGAAGCTGGCGCGCGGCAAGGCGATGTTCCTCGCGCCGCGCATGATTCCGCACTTCCACGCCGATCTGGGGCGTGCGTCGAGCTGAACGAGAAGCGCGGCTGAGCCGCAACGCGCAGGCGATCCTGAAGGTGCTGCGCCAGGAATGGGAGATGGGCACGGCGGACCTGCGCGACGAATCGGGCGTGACCGATCGCGCAGGCGTTCACCGAGGGCATGGACGAGCTGCAGGCCGCGATGATCGTCGCCCAGTCAGGTCGTTCTATCAACCTAAGTTCACCTACATCTGGACGCTCGGCGTCGGCCGGCTTCCCGATGCGCTCTGGCAACGCGTGAATCCGTGAGACCGCGTTCAGCGAAATCGCGCGCGGTTTTCTGACCGGCGCGGGAATGACGATCCCCGGCGAGCTCGCGCGTGTCACCGGTCTGTCGAGGCCTCGGAAGCTGGACGCGGCAACCGTGCGCTCGTGGCCGAAGGCTATGCAACCGACGAGCGCGCCAGGCGTATCATCTGTCCCAACGCCCCGGAGACCGTGCTCTGAAACCGTCCCAACGAGTCGCGACACCTGCAGGCGTCATCGTCTGGGCCGTCGCTCATGTGCGCGGCGTGCGTCTCACCCAAGCGGGTCGCCCTCAAGTCCCCTTCCCCACTGACATACGGCGGCACCGACGATCCCGGCCAATGGCGTCGCCGTGGGCGTGGATACGGCAGCGGATTGGCCGGCCAGGAACTCGATCGCGCCTCGATCCTCAATCTCAACCTCGGCACGGCGTGCTCGATCGCGATCAGCGTGTCGGCGGCGGCTACGGCGGCCACGAGAGCGGTGACGCGCCCGGGGTGCTTGTGGCGGGCCAAGGTGCGGCTCGGAGAGGGTTCGGGCCCCGCAGCAGCGTCGGCGTGCACGTGGTGTTGCGACCACTGACCGTCAGGACCTGCCGGCGCAGGACGAAAACCTCCGCTCGATCGATGTCGCGGTGCCCGCCGAGTTCCTGCTCAGCGATCCCACGGAGCGGGGCAAACGCAGCGTTTACGTCGGGCCACGTGATACGCGCAGACGTATCACGACGAGCTGGATCGGCGCCAGGACCTGCGGGCGACCTACGCCGGCGTCCTCGGCGGCGCGCACTGTTCGCTACGGAGTCCTTCATCTGTTCGCCGAGGCCACGCTGAGCATGTGCCGAAGAGTTCGCTGCACGGCGTGACCTATGGCGGCCGGCTCACCGTGATGCCGACGGTCGGCGCCCTCCTGCGCATCGGGACTGAGCACAAATGGGAGGGTCGATGATCATGCCCGCGAATCGAGCGTGTCCCAGCGTGCGTAGAGCTCGGCGAGCTCACGCTCGATCGCGGTGCTTCTTTCGAGCGCGGCGGTGATCGTTGCCGCCGGCTGCTTGCAGAACGCTGGATCCGGCGACGTGTCTCGCCCAGCGCCCGATGTTCGGTCTCCAGCGCATCGATCTTCGCCGGGCAGCGCGTCGAACTCACGCCGCTCCATGCACGACAGCTTCTTCGCCGAACGTGGGACCGGGACGTCCGGGCGCGGTCGGCGCTGGTTTCCTGTGCCCGCCGGCGGTGTGGTGGTCTCCGGCGGCTTGCTGGCGCAGCCAGTCCTCGTAGCCGCCGACGTACTCCTCGACTCGGCCGTCGCCCTCGAAGACGAGCGTGCTCGTCACGACGTTGTCGAGGAACACGCGGTCGTGGCTGACGAGCAGCAGCGTGCCCGGCCACTCGACGAGCTGCGCCTCGAGCAGCTCCAGCGTTTCGAGATCGAGATCGTTGGTCGGCTCGTCGAGCACGAGCAGGTTGGCCGGCCGCGTGAACAGCCGCGCCAGCAGCAGCCGGTTGCGCTCGCCGCCCGACAGCGCCTTCACCGGCGACTGCGCCCGCTCGGCGGGAACAGAAAGTCGCGCAGGTACGCGTTGACGTGACGCGACCGGCCGTTGACGGTCACCGTGTCGTTGCCGCTCGCCGACCGTGTCGAACACCGTCCGCTCCGGATCGAGCTGCTCGCGCTGCTGATCGTAGTAGGCGACCTCCACGTTGGCGCCGCGCCGCACGTCTCCCGTCGTCGGGCGCCAGCTCGCCCGAGCAGCAGCCGCAGCAGCGTCGTCTTGCCCGCGCCGTTCGGACCGATGAGCCCGATGCGATCGCCGCGCATGATGCGCGTCGAGAAATCCGCGCACCACCTGCGTCGCTCCGAACGCCTTGCTGACGTCTTCGGCCTCGAACACCAGTCTGACCCGACGACTCGGCCTGCGCTCGATCTGCAGCCGCACCGAGCCGCAGCTGCTCGCGGCGCGCCGCGCGCTCCTCGCGCATCGCCATCAGCGCGCGCACGCGCCCTTCGTTGCGCGTCCGCCGCGCCTTGACGCCCTGGCGGAGCCACGCCTCTTCCTCGGCCAGCCGCTTGTCGAACTTCTCCTGCTGCACCGCCTCGTTGGCCAGCCACTCTTCCTTCTTGCGAAGAAACGTCGCGTAGTCGCCCGGCCACGACGGTCAGCTGGCCGCGATCGATTTCGACGATGCGGGTGGCGACGCGCTGAAGGAACGCGCGGTCGTGCGTCACGAAGACGCACGCGCGCCTGGATACTCGGCGAGGAACGTCTCGAGCCAGGCGATCGCGTCGAGATCGAGGTGGTTGGTCGGCTCGTCGAGCAGCAGCACGTCGGGCTCGGCGACCAGCGCGCGCGCGAGCAGCACGCGGCGGCGCCAGCCGCCGGACAGCGTGTCGACGATGGCATCCGGCGGCAGGTCGAGGCGCGACAGCACGAGCTCGACGCGCTGTTCGATGCGCCAGCCGTCGCGCTCGTTCCAGATCGTGCTGCAGGCGGCCCGAGCTTCTCGCAGCAGCGCCGGCGTGCCTGTCGTCGTGCGACGCTGCGACGGCCGTTCGGTGGTAGCGCGCGACCAGCTCGCTCAGCTCGCCGAGGCCGTCGGCGACGACGTCGAAGACCGAGCGATCGGTCGAGAGTGGAACGTCCTGCTCGAGCGCGGCGATGCGCAGACCCGGCGCCGTCCACACCGAGCCCGGTGTCCGGCGGCTGCTCGCCGCTCGACGACCCGGAGCAGCGTGGACTTCCCGGAGCCGCTTGCGTCCGACGACCGAGACACGCTCGCCCGGCTCGATCTGCAAAGTGGATTGATCGAACAACGGTAAGTGTCCGAAGGCGAGTGACACGCGATCGAGGGACACCAGGGGCATGGGCGGAGCATTCGTGACGGGTCGGCGCGTTTGCCGCGTAAGCCGGGGCGGCCAGATGGGCCCGATGATGCCACTGGAGAAGCTACCGGAGTCGGCTTCACACGCCGGTTGGGCCGCTTCCACTGGCTCGCCCCTCATCGCGCCGGCACGACATCGACTTTCACATACTCTTGAAATCGGCCATGTGGTCTCGAATATCGGGAATTGCCGCGCCACTTAGACCTCTGCGCCAGGTGCGCCGGTCAATAGTGCCGGATCACGACGTAGTCCGGCGGCTTGCCCGTCGTGGAAAGGCCAGCGGCGATGATCTCGCCCTCCACCTCGAAGCGATCGACGATCAGTGTTTCGCACATCACACAGAGGCGGCATGTCTTGTTCAGAAGAACGGAGTCTCGGTGCGCCGGCATGTTCGACATGCACGACCAGAGGGAGTTTTTCGGACTACGAGTCGAGGCCTCGCAGCCTGGGCACTTCGTGAAGCGTTCACGAACGTACGGGTTGAGCACCAAGGAGTATCGCGGCGGCAACGCGCCCATATGAACTCCGTCCGTCCGTCTCCGCGGTGTGCCCATCGTTTCGAGCTTGACGCCCGTCGCCGCCGTTCACGATGCCGAGAGATCGTGTTCGTAGAATTCGATTAAACCGGCGATGTCCTGCACGAGTTCCGCGGGCAGTTCCTCTTTGCGAAGCACACCGGCAGCCACTGCCGACGCCACGGCCGGCTCGAGGTGGGTTGTGGCGTACTCTTCCAGAGTTCTCGCGAAGTGTTCTGGTGGAATCGATGCACAAAGATCGTTCGGTTGGAACGCTCTGATTTCGTCACGTTCCCACCGATCGAATTGGACGCGAAGATCATGCAGGGCCTTGCGCAGTTCACGATCATGCGCGATTGCTGCCCAATCTCGAACGAGACGTGGAGGTATTCGCGGTGGTCGCGCTCGCCGCGATCGATGAAGAGCGCTTTGGCTCACGAGTTGCTCCGGCGAACTTGAACACGAGATGTGCGGTGTGGTCATCGGAGAATCGAATCTCCAACGCACCTACCGAGTCGTCGCTGGGTTCGACCCTTCCGAGGATCTAGCGCGCGACCTCGTCATTCAGGTTGCGATAGAATCGCCGTCCAGACGACCGCCCTGGATACACGATCAACCGCGTTTGTGGACGGTCAGAATCCGGCGGGAGGCGGCACCGATGATCTCAGCGACGAGCGGGTTTTCCAGTTGCAGCGGGGCGCCGTGGATCGGACCGTCAGCCGAATCCAACATTCGCGTTTGCGCTGCCCGCTCTGATCCCGGCGCGGCTGCGTGCGCTGCTGCGCGATTGTCTGGATCTTACTGTTCCAGGCGGGCTTGCGCGCCGGGCGGAAGGGGCTCGAGGGCGGGAACGAAGCGCTCGCGGTCGTACGCGCAGCTCGCCGCCCCGTTGCGGCAGACGACTTTCGTCTCGCACTCGCTGCTGTAATAGGTGGACGGCAGGAAGTTGGAGCTCACCATCGCGCCTCGCTGCCAGTCCAGCACGATGTCGTTCCCGTTGTCCCAGCGGAAATTCACGCGATGCGCGACGGGATCCAGATCCACGGCCAGCTTTAGGGCGAAACCCGTCGACGGATCGCCGATTCGGACTTTTCTCTTCGCGAGCTGATACCCTTCCCAGCATGGCGGACTTCCTTCAACGCGCCGGTCGGCGAGTCGAGAATAAGCAAACCGGCATCGTGACCGAATTCCGTGGCGCCCCGCACTTCCGCTCTCGAGCCCTTGAAACTGAAAGGTTCGACCGCTCCCTGCGTATTTCCCGAGCCTGCAGGTGACGTTCTTGATCTCCCACATGCCGCTGGAGTAAGTCGCAATCAGCCGGCCTCCGAGAGCAGACTGATATGGCCCGTGGACGAAAGCTCGCACACTCCGATACCTGTGACCATGTGGCCATAGGCGTTGGTGCCGCCATCTGACGTGAGCTGCAGGTCCCACGTTTCCGTCCGCATCACCGGATAGGTTGCCGTGATTCGCTCGGTCGCCATCGCGCCGAAACTCAACTGGAGGCCCGGCGCAAGGTCGATTGTGCCGCCATCCGGCAGCTCGCACCGGGGAATGACGATCATCTTGCGGATGCCGGGATTGGGAATGCGATCGGCAAAGCACGCCGGCAATCGCGCAACGCGGTCAACGCCCGGAGATACGTTCGAATCGGGTTGAGGACGTCATTGTCATCGAGGATGCTGAGGACCGTTGCGGGACCGCTGGCTCTCGCGAGTAGGGCTCCTTGATACATCCGGACAGTGGTGAGAACGGCACGTTCGAAGATCTGACATTCGTCCGGCGCCGCAGCTTCGGTTTCATTCAAATACTGACTGTCGCCTGTGGAAAGACCTTGCCCGCCGAGTGGAACGGCGAGGCAGCCGACGAGCGCCAGCACACACACAATCAGGTGGTTGTTCATGCCTTGACTGCCGCCGTCGTACGTGTGGGACCCCAGGGGCGGGGATTGTAGCACGCTGGTGAGGCCGGTGCGCTGGATTCGGCTGTCACCGCGCGTCGTTACGAATTCATAATGCCCGCTTCGCGAACTGAAACTTGAGAACTCGAGTTGAGACTTCTGGAAATTGGACCGAACCGTTTGGCCGTAACGGTCGTCCGCGAGCTTGAAATACGGGAGATACTTCACCACCGGTGCATCCAGGTCGATGCTGCCTCGCTCGACGAGTTGCATAGTCGCCGTGCCCACGAATGGCTTGGTAATGGACGCCATATGAAAGAGCGGATCGAGGCGTCAACTGATCCAGCGGGCGGCCGAGTTGCTTGAGACCGAAGGCGTGCGCATACACCAACTGATTGTTCTCGATGATACCGATGGCAAGCCCAGGGATCTCCTGCCATTGAACAAACTGCTCCAAAAAGAGGTTGCAGCTGTTGCACGTAGCGTTGATTCGCCTGAGGCGTTCGCACGGTCCGGCACGAAGAACTGACACCGACGATCAGGAGCGACGAGGAATGCAAGAATGGGGTTTCTGTTCAAGCGCAGGTCACCTCGAGACTCCGTGCAGGTCAGCGTTGTCGGTGGCGTCCCAACTTCGACGTCTCGTCAAGCGGTCTAACGTCGCGCATCGCTGAGCCGCGGCGCTAACCTCATCAGCGGCGCCGACGGCTCCAGCGTGGTGTTCGACGGCTTTTAGGCACGAATCTGGCCTTGGCTACGATGGCAGGACGCTCCGGGCATAGTCCTCGACTGTGTGCATCGTCAGTGGGAAACGTCTTCAGCGTCGGCGGCCATATCAATTGACGTGTGACTGGCATAACCGAGCATCAGACCAGCGCATGATTTCTGCATCTGGTCGGTGGCTCCAGCCAACTGGGCTTGCAACGCTCTCGACAGGGACATGTGTCACTTCAAAGGATTTGCCGCTGATCCGCTCGAAAATCTTGACCACATTAGAAGGGCTGATACCTTGGGGCCCGCCCAATCCGAATGTGGCATTGTGCGCCTGCGGGTTGTTTACGCTGGCAGCTGCGAACTGGGCCACATCCCGCAAGGAAATCCAGCTGATAGGGTTGTCACCCCTTCCGTAGATGACCGCCTTGCCGTTGGCGTAGTCGAATCCGACTCGCAGGGCTGAGCCAGATCTCTGTGAAGTAGGTAGGCCGCAAGATCGTATAGGTTAATCCGCTCGCGCGCAGCGCCCGTTCCACAGCTCGCTTGGCATCTTGCAGTGGGAACGAGGCCGCCAGTGGCGGGAAAGACGTATAACGAATTTCTGCACACCTGCTTCGCGAGCCATCGTCACAAGGCTCACATAACCATCCTGGTCCGTGGTGTGCGGTGTGTTATCGCTCGCGTTGTAGGCGAAGGGCATGGCCGACGCTGTGGTGACGACGGTTTCACTCCCTCGGCAGACGGCCTTCAGTGACCTGACATCCCGGAGGTCGCCCTGCAAAACGGTCGCACCTAGAGCCTTGAGCATCTCCACCTTGACGGGATCGGAAGTGCTCGAACCATGGCCCTGACGGGCTTGCCCGCCGATGTCAGTAGTCGGCAGATTTCCGCACCCACCATTCCGGTTGCACCAACGACGAGATTCATTGGCTCCTCCAGTGATTGTGAAGGACTAAGCTACCGTGCCGACCTCCAACGTAAGCATCCCGACGTTCCACAAGTCCGTCGAACTTTACTGATTAGTCCGGCGGCTTGGTTTCACAGCCATACCAGGTCTTCGCGGGGAGTCTCTGCTCGATTCTGCCCGCAAATCAAGTCGTCACCAGCCTTGATCGGCCGTTGCAGGTCGTTGGCTCCCAGCGTGTCGGCGCGATCCTATCGCGTTGCAGCCAATGCCCGCATGGGAGCACCACCGCTGCACATGCAAAACTCCAGTGCGGCGAATCTGATAGCCACGCGGTTTTGTGACGCGCACGGCGACGTTGGCTAAATCTCTGAGCGCCCGCCTCGCTTGCCCCTACTTCCGCACCTCGTGGCGAAGCGCGACCATCCCGCTCGTGTACGCTTTCACCTCCACGAGGTGCAGGGCGACATCCTTGTCGAGCCCGTCGAAGAATGGGATCCCTTCACCGATCAGGATGGGCATGATCGAATAGCGAACTTCGTCAGCCAGTCCGAGCCGAAGGCATTCACCCGAGACGGCGCCCCCTCCGACGAACCAGATGCTGCGGAAGGTCGGTTTCAGCCGCTCATGCACCAGGTGCGCGAGATCGCCAGAGTAGAACTCGACCGTCTTCCTGGTCCTCGGCAACTCGCGACGGGTCAGGACGAACGTCGGCTTGTCGCCATAGGACCAACCGAATCCCTTGGCCTCGAAGTCCAATGCGGTCTCGTAGGTGCGCGAGCCCATGACGTAGCAGTCGATCGTCTTGAGGAACTCCTGGACGAACTCCGGGTCCAGGGTGTCCCCGTCCTCGAACTCGTCTGACGTTTCGAGCCAGTCGACGCGGCCGTCCTTTCGGGCGATGAACCCGTCGAGGCTCGCCACCATGTGGATGGTTACGCAGGACTCTGTGCTCGCCATGGTCACGCCTCCACCTTGGGTGCGAGAGCTTACACCAATGATTCGTGGAGCTGAAATGTGCTTCACCGGTCTTTACGCCGGCTAGCTGCGTGGAGAGTTGGTGAATTGGCGAGTTACTGAGTTGGTGAGGACGATTCTATCGCGGGGACTCGCGTTACAATCCGCGCATGCTTCGTCGAACCTTTCTCCGCTGGTCCGCTGCGCTTGGCGTTGGTGTCGGCGCTGGTGCGTGTCTCCGCCGGCGCGCCGAGCGCTCAGGGGAAACCGACCGCCCGGGCCAGGCCACCGGCGGCGGCGCGGCCGACGTCCCAGCGGCTATTCGCACGCTCAAGCCGATGACCGACGGCATCGTGCCGATCACGGACGATGAGCGAACAGGCGCGCATCGAGAAGGCCCGGCGGCTGATGGCCGACAACCGCCTCGACGCGATCGTGCTCGAGGGCGGATCGAGCATGTTCTACTTCACCGGCGTGCGCTGGGGCCTGAGCGAGCGGCCGTTCGTCGCCGTGATTCCCGCCAAGGGCGAGCTCGCGTGGGTCTGCCCCGGATTCGAGGAGAGCGCGCGCGCGCGAGCTGGTCAAGTCGTCGGCGACCGACGTGCGCACGTGGCAAGAGGACGACAGTCCGCATCGCGCTGATCGCGCAGGCTCTGAAGGATCGCGGGCTGACCGCGCGGCGGCGTCGGCGTCGAGGAGCGGCTGCGCTTCTTCATCTTCAACGGCGTGCAGGAAGGAGTCGCCGGGCGTCGACTTCGTCAGCGCCGATCCGATCACCGCCGGCTGCCGCATGATCAAGTCGCCGGCGGAGATCGCGCTGATGCAGCGCGCCAACGACATGACGATCGCCGCCTACAAGGCCGGGCTCGCCGACGCTGCGCGAAGGCATGACCCAGGGTGACCTGCGCGACAACATCCTCGCTGCGCTATCGCGCGATCGGCGCGCCGGCGGCGGCGTCGCGGTCAGCTTCGGCCAATACACCGCGTTCCCGCACGGCAGCATCACGCCGCAGAAGCTGAAGCGAAGGCGATGTCGTCCAGATCGACGACGGCGTGCAACGTGGACGGCTATCAGTCCGACATCACGCGCACGACGGTGTTCGGCAAGCCGACCGCAGCGGCAGATCGACGTCTGGAACCTCGAGAAGCGGGCGCAGGCCGCGGCGTTCGCCGCCGCGAAGCCGGGCGCGCCGTGCGAAGCGGTGGACGCCGCGGCGCGCAAGGTGATCACCGACGCCGGCTTCGGCCCCGACTACAAGGTGCCCGGGCTTCCCCATCGCACCGGCCACGGCATCGGCCTCGACGGCCACGAGTGGACGAACTTCGTGAAGGGCAACAAGACGCCGCTCGCAGCCCGGCATGTGCTTCAGCGACGAGCCGATGATCGCGATCTACGGCGAGTTCGGCATCCGGCTGGAAGACTGCCTGCACATCACCGAGAGCGGACCGAAGTTCTTCACCGAGCCCAGCCCGGCCATCGACAAGCCGTTCGCGTGACCGGAGATCTCGCGGCGCGACTGGCTGAAGGACGTCGGAGCGGTCACCGCCGGTTACGCGCTCGCGAGCCAGACGCGGAGACGTGCCGGCGAACGGCACGATCGTCCCGCGGACGTCGACCACCGGCGTCTTCATCCGCCGCGCGGCTGATCGTTCCAGAAGTTCAGCTTCGACTTCCCCGAGCCGTCGGTCGTCTTCGACGGCCACGAGTTCAGCTTTCGCGTCTTCACGCACGAGAACACCTACGCGCCTCGACGCCGCAGATTCGCGTCACCGCTACCGATCGCGGGCTGGAGATCGCGTGCGCCGAGTTCGTCTGGGCCGGCGGTCAGGAGCGCAAGCCCGGTCGGCTCACCGCGCAGGTCACGCGAGCGTCCAACGGCGACATCGAGTGCGGCCACCGCCGAAATGGATCGGCCGGTGAAGGCCGTGGCCATGGTCCTCCGCGGCGTGCCGCGCGGCCGCGTGTCCGCCGGCGGCGCGCCATTCTTCGATCCGCGCGACGACGAGGTGCTGCTCGGATATCCGTTTCAGGGCGGCGACCTCTTCGGACCGCAAGGCAACGGCGGACTCACGACGCCGCTCGTGCTCGTCCAGCCCACGGGCGGCGACGCGATCGTTGCGCTGTCGGCGCTCGACGATCGCGTTCGGACCAAGCGCTTCTATTTGCAGCCTGGGGAAACCGGCTATCGCGTGGAAGCGCTGGTCGAAGCCGAAGGCTGGCGCCGATCGACCACGCTGCAGACGCCGCGCTGGCGGATCGCGCGCGCGACGACGATCGCGGCGGCCGCGGAGCCGCATTTCGCGCATGTCGAGCAAGCGTTCCGCATTCCCGCTGGACGACACGGGCCGACGTGCCGGACTGGCTCCGCAAGACGCGCGGTCGTCGTCACATTGCACGGCATGCACTACACCGGCTACGTGTTCAACGACTACGCGCGGATGCTCGCGATCCTGCGCTGGATGGCGACGCGCATCGCCGGCCGAGCGCGTGCTCGTGTTCCTCGCGTCGTGGGATGGCCGGTACTACTGGGACTACCCGATCTACAAGCCGCGCTGATCGCATGGGCGGCGAAGCGGGCTTCCGCGCGCTGATCAAAGACGGACAGGCGCTCGGCTTCAAGATGATGCCGATGTTCGGCGCCAACACGGCCAACCGCGAGCAGCCGATGTTCGCGCGCGATCGCCGACGCCGCCACGTCAAAGATCGACGGCGATCGCTTCGATCTCAACTGGGTGGACTGGGACAACGACCGCCACCATGAAGGCTGGCTGTCGTACATGAACCTCGGCGTCGACTCGTGGCGCACGTGGCTGACCGATCGCATCGCCGAGACGATCGACCGCTACGGCGTCGACGCCTACTTCCTGGACATCATCGGCGGCTGGGTGAACAACCCGACGGCCGACATGCACGAGGGCGCGCGCCGCATGGTCGCCGATCTGCGGCGGCGCTTTCCGCGGTGCTTGCGGTCGGCGAGATGCACGTACGACGCGCTGCTCGAGTTCATCCCGCTGTATCACTCGTTCGGGCAGACGCTCGTCGCCGATCTGTGCAGCGGCACGCGAAGTTCTTCCAGCATCTGAGCCATCCGGCGCCGGGCCGCGGCAGCACGCGGCGTGCACGAAGCCGGATTCGGCCGCTGGAACCCGCAGACGCTGTCGCTGACCGATACCACGATTCCCACGCTGAACATCGTCGATGACACGTTCGACGCCCATCGCGACGACATGGGACGCCGTTATCCAGCGCGCCAAGGCGCGCGGGTAGGAGGGCGTAATGGTGGTCAATCGGTCGGCGCCCGGCGCAACGGTCGTTCCTGTGCTGGTGTATGAAGACGCCGGCAAGGCTGTGGACTGGCTCTGCGACGCCTTCGGTTTCACGGAACGGCTGCGGGCGGGACCGCCTCGGCGGAGCCGTCTCTCACGCGCAGCTCGTCGTCGGCGACGGCGCCATCATTGTCGGCCGCGAAGGCGCCGAGTTTCGACGGCCCCGGCCGCAGGAAGTCAATCAATACGTCAGCGTCCACGTCGACGACGTCGACGCGCATTACGAGCGAGCGAAGGGACGCGGCGCGACGATCGTCAAGCTGCCCGCGGACATGCCGTTCGGAGAGCGGCAATACACGGCTGAGGACATCGGCGGTCATCGCTGGACGTTCTCGCAGTCGATTGCCGACGTGCCGTTCGAGAAATGGGGCGCGCGATCGCCGGACGGGAAACGATCAGCTGAGCCTTCGCGCGGTGGCCCTGCGCATCTCTTTGGTGCGAATGCGGCCACACGTTTCTCCGCGAGGAACCCGACCTGCGCGTGGATCCGGCATCCGGCGATCTGCGTCGCCGCGGGACACTGGATCCGGCTCCTGACGACCCGGCCGGCCATTCGGAATACATCTGCCGGAACAGCGGTCATCCGTTCTGCTTCGCCGGCTCGTAGCCGAGCAGCGGTTTCAATAACCTGTGGCGTCCGACTTCAGCCGGATTCTCAGGTCCGCCTAAAGGCGGACACCACGTTGGCTGTGAAACCGCTTCCACACATTTCGGCGCACGATCGTGGCGGATTGATCGACCATCTGGAGATCGCGCCGTACGATCCCGCCTCGGGCCGCTGCGTTCGAGGCCGAACGCGACCGGCTCGCGCATGCGCTCGGCTCGCTCGCCCGACGGATCGATCACAACGGCTCGACTGCGGTCCCGGGCCTGGCCGCCAAGCCGGTCATCGACATTCAACTCTCGATCGACGCGCTGCAACCACTCGACGCGCATGGACGACCGCTGAGCATCCTCGGATATACCCACGTGCCCTATGCCGACGATGCGGTGTGTCCGTTCTTTCATCGGCCGCAGACGTGGCCGCACACCCACCACCTGCATGTCGTGCAGCACGGCGGCGACGAAGAGCGCCGGACGCTGGCGTTCAGAGACTACCTGCGCTGACCACGCGGAACGCGAGGCGCGACTATGCGGCGCTCAGCGGCGGCTCGCGCCGCGCTACAGTTCCACGGACCCTTCGGCACGCGAGGCCTACGCGGACGCGAAAACGGAGTTCATCGAGCGAATCATTCAACAGGCGTTGGCCGCAGGCTATCCTCATCCATCGTGAAGCGTTTCCTCGAGGAACTCGTCAACGCCGCGCTCATCGCGACCGGGATTCTCTCGGCGGGCATGGGCCTGAAGGGATTCCTGCTGTCGAGCAACTTCATCGATGGCGGCGTGACCGGCGTCTGCATGCTGCTCGCGAAAACGACGCCGGTGTCGCTGGCGGTCTGGCTGCCGGTCGTCAACCTGCCGTTCGTCGCGATCGGCTACCGTCAGATGGGCGGCGCGTTCGCGGCGCGCAGCGCGCTGGCCATTGCCGGACTGCGTCGCCGCGCTCTTCTTCATCCCCTATCCCGACGTCACTACCGATCTGCGTCTTGACGGCGGTCTTCGGCGGCTTCTTCATCGGCGCCGGCATCGGGCTGGCGGTTCGCGGCAACGCGGTGCTCGACGGCACCGAGATCGCGGCGCTGCTGATCAGCCGGCGCGGCGATCTCCTCAAGGTCGGCGACGTCATCCTGCTGTTCAACGTCGTGCTGTTTCTCGTTGCGATGTCCACGCTCGGCGTCGAACGAGGGGCTCTATTCGATCCTCACCTACATCGCCGCGACGAAGACGCTCGATTTCGTGCTCTACGGGATCGACCGAGTACACCGCGATCACCATCGTCTCGACCGAGCATGCCGCCATCCGCCAGCGAATCACCGGCGAGCTCGGCCGCGGCGTCACGGTCTACAAGGGCTACGGCGGCCTGAGCGGCGAGGAGCAGCGAGATTCTCTACTGCGTCGTCACGCGGCTGGAGATCGGCCAGCGTCAAATCGATCGTCCGCAGCGCTCGACGGGCAGGCGTTCATCGTCTTTCATCCGCTGACCGGCGCCGGAAGGCGGCGTCGTGAAGCAACGGTCGCACTGACATGCGTGTGTGCATCGCGTTCCTCGACGTCCTGGCCGCGGCGTATCAAGCGCCGCGGATGCCGCCGATCGCCTGGCAGCCGCAGACCTCGGGCGTGGCGGTCCGCCTGCGCGGCGTCAGCGCGGTGTCGGCGCTGGTCGCCTGGGCCAGCGGGGCGAATGGCACGATCCTCCGCACGACCGATGGCGGCCGGACCTGGACGCCTCGCCCGGTGGCTGGCGCGGAGACGCTCGATTTTCGCGACATCGATGCCTTGAACGAGCGCGTCGCCTACGCGCTCGAGCATCGGATCGGGCGCGGCATCGCGCATCTACAAGACGAGTGACGGCGGCGAGCATTGGACGCTGCAGTTCCAGAACCGCGATCCGAAGGTGTTTCTCGACGCGATGGCGTTCGCCGACGAAACGCAGGGCGTCGCCTACAGCGACTCGGTCGACGGTCACCTCGTCATCCTGACGACGAACAACGGCGGGCGGGAGTGGAGCGGGTAACTGACGACCGGCTGCCGCCGGCGCTGCCCGGCGAAGGAGCGTTCGCGGCGAGCGGCACGAACGTCGCGCCTCATCGGCCGCGAGCACGTATGGATCGGCACTTCCACGTCCCGCGTGGTTAGATCGACCGACGGCGGCCGGACCTGAGCGCGACAACGACGCCCGGTCGCAACCGGCGACGCGACCGGGATCTTCTCGATCGCTTTTCGCGACACGCAGCACGGCGTCGTGGTCGGCGGCAACTATCGCAAGGAAGGCGACGCGGTGGACAACGTGGCGGTGACTGCCGACGGCGGCGCGACGTGGACGCTCGTGAAGAATCGCGGCTCTCCGGTTTCCGTTCCGTCGTGGCATGGGTGCCGACCGCCGGCGAACGATCGGTGATCGCGATCGGTCCATCCGGCGCCGACTGGTCCTCGGATGACGGACAGACCTGGACGCCGCTGCGCAGCGACGGCTTCGACACGGTCAGTTTCGCTCCTCACACTCTGGTCGGCTGGGCTGCCGGCCAGGGCGGCCGCATCGCGAAGCTGACGGTGACGCGTAGAACACCGCGCGCTGACAAACGATGCACACCGGCTGAAAGGTGGCGCAGCCCTTCCCGCCGTCCGCTCGCTCACGACTCACGCGAGCTACGGCGAGGCACGCCGAAGCGCCAACGGCGCGAAGGCGGCAGGGCTGCGGAGAAACGCAGTGGCCAAAAGCCCTGCGCCACAAAGAAGACGGGTTTACCGCGACGACGCCAGTGCTGCGCCCAGCGCCAGTTTGACCGATTTCGAATAATACGATACCGTAATATTCATGCGAGGGCGAATCCTATGACGGACACTGAACTGACGCGCGCGCTCGAACGCGGTGACGTTCCCAACACCGGGTTTCGCCATGCCGACCATCTCCGCGTGGCGCTGGTCTATCTGAACGAATCGCCGACGATCGGCGACGCCATCGATCGAATGGCGGCCACGCTCCGCCGGTTCGCGACGTCGGTCGGACAGCCGCAGAAATACTCACAGGCGACGACGGAGTTCTGGATGCATCAGGTCGCGGCGGTCCGTGCCGTCATGCCGGACGCATCGGCCGATACGCTCTTTGCCGCCTTCCTCGCCTGCTGGACAAGCGGCTGATTCTCGCGCATTACTCCGACGATGCGACTGCAACTGGTGCCACCCATTCACCGCGCGACACACCGAATCGGTCTCTATCTGGCGACGCTGCCTGAGGACGGACTGTCGCAGGGCGAGGCGCATATCCTCGCGCTGCTCGCGACGTCGGGGCCGTCGACGATCGCGGATCTGCACAAGGGCCTCGCGCACAAGCGGTCGACACTGACCAGCATTCTGGATCGGCTGGCCGAGCGCGGCCTGATCACGCGAGCCGTCGGAACGTCCGATCGCCGAACCTTTGTCGTTACACCGACCGCCAAAGGGCGGCGCGTCGCCGATCGTGTGCACGCGCACCTGGCTCGATCTCGAACGCACCGTGACCGCTCACTTGTCTCGCGAACGACGTGCGCGCCTTCCTGAAAGTGATCACAGCAGTCGAGGAGGAAGCGCGCGGGCGGGCGCCACTGCTGCTCACGGCTTCTCGAGCTTCTTCCACGCCAGCACGCATTCGTCCACGTTCGCGGCGGTGACGATGTCGACGCCCGGAGTCGATGATCGGCGACGGCGGCATCTTGCCGGCCTTGATGTCGGCGCAGCAGCCGCACCGACTCGCTGCCCCAGCCGAAATACTTCTGACCGAGCAGCACCTGCACCTTGCCCGCCTTCAGCAGATCGGGCGCCGGCGGAATGGTGTCGAACGAGATGACCTTGGTGCTCGGCCGGCACCGCCGCCAGCGCGTTGCGCGTGAACACCGGCCAGCCGCCGACCGAAATCCAGGCGCCGAGATCCGGATAGCGATTCGTCCCCGACGCGATGATCTCCGCGCAGCGGACCGGATCCTCCTTGATGTCGTAGGTCTCGACGATCGTGCATGCCGGGATTTTGGCCAGCACCTCGCGCACGCCCTGCAAACGCCGTTCGCAGATTGACCGCGCCGACGCTGGTGATGATCGCGACCTTGCCCTTGCCGCCGAGCAGCGTCACCGCCTGCTCGCCCAGAATGCGGCCGGCGGCCAGGTCGTCGACGCCGTAGAACGCCATGCGCTTCGACTTCGGCGCGTCGGCATCCCAGGTGACGACCGGAATGCCGGCATCGACGGCGCGGTTGATGGTGTCGGTCAGAAAGTCGCCGTTGAGGCACGAGATGGCGATGCCGTCCACGCGCTGCGTGATGAAGGATTCGAGGATCTCCTTCTGTCGCAGCTGATCCGCGCTCTCCGGCCCGCGCCAGATGACCTCGACGTTGCCGCGGCTTCGCCGCCTCGCGCTCGGCGCCCACCTTCGCGTAGTTGAAGACCGGGATGTCGAGCGACTTGGGAATCACCGCGAAGCGCAGCCGTCCGGGCGCTTGCGGCGGCCGGTGGCGCGTGCTGCCGCACGCGGCGATCACAGCGATCAGAAGGATGCCGATCAGACGTTTCATGCTTCTCTCCCGCGAGGTGTCCGTCGCTGTAACAACTGATCCATGACGACGATGCCGATCACCACCAGGCCGACGATGAGGCGATCGTAGAACGTGGCGCCGGCAATCTGCGGCAACGCGTTGCGAAGCACGCCGAAAATCAACGCGCCGAGCACCGCACCGATCACCGACCCGCGTCCGCCCGACAAGCTGGCGCCGCCGACGACCGACGACGCGATGATGTCGAGCTCGTAGCCCATCGCCAGATCGGCCTTGCCCTGACCCTGCACGATAGCCAGCGCGATGCCCGACAGCGCCGCCAGCGACCGCCGCGATCACGTAGACCGACGCCTGAATGATACCTACGCGCACGCCCGAGTAGAGCGCGGCCGTCTCGTTGCCGCCGATCGCGAAGATCGCGCGGCCCCACTGAAAGCGCGTCATCAGCAGGTGGAACAGCAGCGCCAGGCCGATCATCGCGAGCGGCGACGTCCAGTCGAGCGGCACGCCGAGCAGGCGCCAGCCGGCCGGCAGATCGCGGGACAGATCGAAGTAGCGCCCCTCGGTGATGATGAACGCCGCGCCGCGCGCGATGCCCATCACGCCGAGCGTCGCGATGAACGGCGGCAGCCGCACGAGCACGACCAGCGCGGCGCTCGCCAGCCCGCACGCCGCGCCGGCGAGGAATCCGGCCGATGCGCTGGCACCAGGGTCCAGTGCCGATCGACGAACAAGGCGCCGGCCACGACGCCGGTCAACGCGATCACCGCGCCCGGCGACAGATCGATGCCGCCGGAGATGATCACGATCGCCGCGCCGACCGCCGCGATGCCGTAGATCGAGGAGTACTTGAGCATCAGCAGCGCGTTGCCGGCGTTGAAGAACGGATGCGACCGGCCGCCTTCCGGCCACAGAATACCAGGTGAAGAAGAGAATCTCGAGCACCAGGATGACGACGGTGCTGAATTCCCGCAGATGCCACAGCTTCCTCACGCCGCGTCCCCAGCGGTCGCCGCCAAGCGCATCACCTGCTCCTCGTCGGCCGTCAGCGGCCGCGATCTCGCCCGCGGAGCCGGCCTTCGCGCATGACCAGGATGCGATCGGCCAGCGCCAGCAGCTTCAGGGAGATCGCTCGACACGACCAGGCATGCGGCGCCCGGATCGGCCATGGTGCGCACGATGCCGTGGATGTCGTACTTGGCGCCGACGTCCACGCCTTTGGTCGGCTCGTCCAGCAGCAGCACGCGCGGGTTCAGCGCGAGCCATTTTGCCGCCACGAGCTTCTGCTGATTGCCGCCGCTCAGCACGTCAGGCGTCTCCTCGGGTGCACGGGCGCCGATCCGCCAGCGTCGCAGCACGGCCGTCGCCTGCTCGCGCTCCGAAGGTCGAATGACGCGCACGCGGTTCGCTTCGGCCGAGCGGCAGCGCGATGTTGTGACGGATGTTCAGGTTGAAGAACAGCCCCTGGCGCTGCCGCTCTTCCGGGACGAGCACGACGCCCGCCCGCGCCGCGTCTCGCGGCGATCGGAAGCGCGACGCGTCGTCCGTCGATCGACAGCGATCCGCTCCGTGTCGGCCGTCAGTCCGACGATCGATTCCAGCAGCTCGGTCCGGCCCGAGCCGACGAGGCCGAACAGATGCCGACGATCTCGCCGGGGCTGATCGGTCAGCGAGACGCCCTGAAGCACTGGCGCCGGTCAGTCGATCGAGCACGAGTGGCAGCAGCTGCCGCTCGCGCGTTCCGCGCCGCGGCGGTCGAGCTCGTCGCACACGCTTCGGGATCGCGCGCCCCACCATCGCCTGGATGATGTCGTCCGGCGTCGACCGCGTCGCGTGCGAAATGTGCCGACGAACCTGCCGTCGCGCAACACGCTCGACGCGCTGGCACAGACGAAACACTTCCGGCAGCCGATGCGAAACGTAGATCAGCGTCACCCCGTCGCGCTGCAGATCGGCGAGGACGCGAAAGAGATGCTCCGCCTCCGCCGCCGGTCAACGCCGTCGTCGGCTCGTCGAGCGCGAGCGGTGCGGCAGTCGAACGCGAGCGCGCGCGCGACCTGCAGGAGCTGGCGGTGCGCGACCGGCAGCGATCTCCACGGCGGTGTCGGGCGACACGGGCAAGTGCAGGCGCGCCAGCAACGCGCGCGCGTCGATCGCGCATCGCCCGTCGCGGAGCCAGCCGAAGCGGCCGGTCAGCTCGCGGCCGGCGAAGATGTTCCCGGCCACGGTCAGGTTCGGGAACGAGCAGCATTTCCTGGTGGACGAGGCCGATGCCGCGCGCCAGCGCGTCGCGCGGGCTCGCGAGCGTGACTGGCGCGCTCGCCCAGGCGCAGCTCGCCGCGGTCGGGCCGCAGATTCTCCCGCGAGGATCTTCAGCAGCGTCGACTTGCCGGCGCCGTTTTCGCCGACGATGGCGTGCGCCTCGCCGTCGTCGATGGCGAAGGACACGTCGCGGAGCGCGTCCACCGCGCCGAAGGATTTGTCGATGTGACGAAAGCGCGACAGCCGCCACGGTCACTGCTGCGTCGCTGAGCGTGGCGCAGCCGCTACAGGGCTGCGAATCGCGATTCGACAGGGCTAAACCCTGCGCCACGCGGCCGCTTCTCGGTGCATTCGTTACCTCTGAACCGGTTAGGTGGGCGCCCTTTCGCGCCAGGCCGAACCATGAACACGCCACCCGCGTGCGGCTGCTCGGCGCGCTCCTGCGGCGTGAGCTTCACGTGCGCGGTCGTGATGTAGAGATCGCCGAGGTCCGGGCCACCGAACGCGCACGACGTTGGATATCGCGTCGGCACGCGAACCACCGTGTCGCAGCGTCCATCCGGCGCGTAGCGATGCACGGCGCCGCCGCCCCACAACGCGACCCACACATAGCCTTCGGCATCGAGCGTCATGCCGTCCGGGACGCCTTCGCCGCGCGGAATGCGGACGAACGTGCGGCGGTTGCCGATGTTGCCGCCGCGTCAGATCGAAATCGAAGACGTCGATCGTTCGCGTCGGGCTGTCGATGAAGTACATCGTGGCGCCAGCGTCACTCCAGTCGAGGCCGTTGGAGATCGTGACGTCGCTCAGCATGCGATGAATGCGGCCGTCCGGGTCGAACCGGTATAGCTGCGCCGGCGCCGCGGCGCTCGTCGAGCGCCATCGTGCCTGCCCACAGCCGTCCTGCGGGATCGCACTTGCCGTCGTTGAATCGCAGGTCGGGATGAGCCGCGTCCAACCGGGCGACGCTGCGGACGGCGCCGGTCCGCGTGTCGAGCCGTGCGAAGCCGTCCTGCACGCGCCAGCATCAGGTCGTCGCCGTCCGTGAGCACGACCGCGCCAACCATTCGACCGGACGTCGTAGCTGCGCACATCTGGTGCGCCGGATCGAACCCGAATGGACGCGTCCGCGCAGGATGTCGACGAAGTACAGGCAGGCCGCGCGCGGGTCCCACATCGGACCCTCGCCGAGCTCGGCCTGTGCGTCGAGCGCGAGCGCCGCCTCGGTGGCGATCACGTTCCGCGCTTCTCCCAACCCTCTTCGAACAGCCTGGATCCGTCCGCCGGTTCGCGGATGCCTGCGCACGCGTCGTGATTCAGCCGCACGCCGAGGCCCGGACGATCGGGCAGCGGCAAAGCATCCATCCGCGGCGATCGACGCGCGGCGCGCCGATCGACCAGTTCGTGCACCCACGGGTCGGCGAAGTCGTTGAAGTGCTCCAGCACCTTGTAGTTCGGCGTCGCGACCGCGAAGTGCACGTTGGCCATCGTCCCGACCGGACCGCACACGTTGTGCGGCGCCATCAGCAGCGAGTACGCGTCGGCCCAGCCGGCCGAGACGCTTCATCGCGAGGAATCCGCCGAAGTGGGTCAGGTCGACCTGCACGACGTCGACGAGGCCGCCTTCGATGAAGCGGCGCATGTCTTCCATCGTGTGCGCGCGCTCGCCGGTGGCGATCGGCAGTTGCGTCGCGGCATCGCACGCGCGCGCTAGCGCCAGTGGCATTCTCCGGCGGAACGCGGCTCTTCGATCCATTCGGGATCGTACGGCTCGAGCAGCATCGGCAACGGCGACCGCCGTCGCCGGCGTGAAGCGGCCGTGCATCTCGATCATGATCTGCACGTCGGCGCCGACGGCGTTCGCGCACGGCGGCGACGATCGCCACCGCGCGGCGGCGCTCCGGCGGCCGAAGCTCCGCGCTGGCGTGCGCCGAACGGGTCGAGCTTCAGCGCGCGATAGCCCGCGCTCGACGACGGTCCTGCGCGAGCGCGGCGATCGTCGCCGGCTCCCGCTCCGCCTGATACCAGCCGTTCGCGTACGCCGGCACGCGATCGCGAAAGCTTGCCGCCGAGCGATCTTCCAGACCGGCACGCTCGAGCGACTGGCCGATCAGATCCCAGCAGGCGACGTCGAAGCGACGCGAGCGCCGACTGCGCGACTTCGCCGGGCCGGCCGTATTCGGCGCGCTGGACGTTCCACGCCAGGCGCTCGACGTCGAACGGGTCGGTGCCGATCACGTATCGCGGCGCCAGCTCGCCGATGCAGGCGACGAGCGTGCTCGGTCCTGTTGACCATCCGCACTTCGCTCGAGGCCGACCAGCCCCTCGTCCGATCGACCAGCTCGAGGAACACCAGCTCCCGCCACGGCGTCCCAACGACCGTCGTCCGAACGTCGGTGATTCTCATCGGGTCGTCAGTCTGTTCGCCAGGGCATGATGCTGAGCCCGCCGTCGGCCGCGAACGATGCGCCGGTGATCGCCGACGCCTCGTCGGACGCGACGAACGCGACCAGGTTGGCGATTTCGGCGGGCGTGGCCATCCGGCCGAGCGGATGCGCGCCAGCACCCGCCGCTCCGCGGCTGCCGGATCGGGCTGCGTCGAGAGCCACTCCTCGACCAGCCGCGTGCGCGTGTAGCCGGGCAGCACGGCGTTCGACGCGGATGCCCGCGCGGCGCGCATTCGAGCGCGAGGCGTGCGCGTCAGGCCGACCAGGCCCGACTTGGCGGCGCGCATGGGAAACATGCCGCGCGATGGTGAGCGTCGCGTGAATCGACGCGATGTTGACGATCGATCCGCGCCGCGCGCGCTTCATCGGCCGCAGCGCGTGCTTCGCGCAGCAGCCACGCGCCCCTTCAGATCGACCGCGAACACGCGATCCCACTCCGCTTCGGTCATCGCCGTGGCGTCGAAATAGGCGTTCACGCCGGCGTTGTTGACCAGCACGTCGAGCGCGCCGTGCCGGTCCAGGACGCGCCTCGATCGCGCGCTGCACGTCCGCTTCGACGGTGACGTCCGCCGCGGCGGAACTGCGCGCCGCACGCCCGCCGCCGTCAGCTCAGCTTGCCGTCTGCGCGTCCGGCCGCGTCGTCGACGTCGCCGAACGTGACCGTGCGCGCCTTCGGCGGCGAACTTCTCGACGATCGCCCGGCCGATGCCGCGCGCGCCGCCCGTGACGAACGCAATCTTCCCGGCGAGACGTCTCCATGCGGGTGGTGGCGTAATACTATACGGCTCCATGGTGCGGAAGCCGTTCCCTGTCGTCATCGCGATCGGCGCGATGGTCGCGTGCGGGGGTCGAAGCAAGACGGACACGCGCTCGCGGCGTCTCCGCCGCCCGAGAAGAAGGCCACCGTCGCGAGCGCCGCCTTCGGCGAACTCGCCAACGGCTCGGCGGTCACGATCTACACGCTCACCAACGCCAACGGCGTCGAAGTCGGACCATTCCGCATGGCGCGATCATCGTGTCGGTGCGCGTGCCCGATCGCAGGCTGGCAAGGTCGACGATGTCGTCCTCGGGTTCGATCGGCTGGACGGCTACCTCGGCACGCATCCGTCATTCGGCGCGATCGTCGGCCGCTACGCCAACCGGATCGCCAAGGGATCGCTTCACGCTCGACGGCCAGACGCATTCAGCTGGCGACCAACAACGGCCCGAACGCACCTGCACGGCGGCGCTGAAGGGCTTCGACAAGAAAGTGTGGACGCGCCGAGCTGTTCGACAGCGAGCGGCAACGTCGGCGTCATCTACACGGGTGCGAGTCCGGACGGCGACGAAGGCTATCCCGGGCAACGCTCAACGTCCAGCGTCACCTACACGCTGACGCCGGAACAACGAGCTCATCGTCGACTACGACGCCAGCACCGACAAGGCGACGCCGATCAACCTGACGCAGCACAGCTACTTCAACCTCGCCGGCGAAGGCCGCGGCGACATCCTCGGCCATCGGCTGACGATCGACGCGCGATCGCTTCACGCCGGTCGACGCCACGCTGATCCCGACCGGCGAGCTCAGGCGCCGGTCGAAGGCACGCCGTTCGACTTCCGCAGGCCGACGGCGATCGGCGCGCGCATCGACGCGGACGACGCGCAGCTGCGCCACGGCGGCGGCTACGACCACAACTGGGTCCTGAACCGCGACCGGCGACGGTCTCAGTCACGCCGCGCGGCTCGAGGAGCCGGACGAGCGGCCGCACGCTCGACGTCTCGACGACCGAGCCCGGACTGCAGTTCTACGCCGGCAACTTTCTCGACGGCACCATCAGCGGGCAAGTCGGGCCACGTCTACGCGAAGCGTTCGGGTCTCTGTCTCGAGACGCAGCACTTCCCCGACTCGCCCAATCACGCCGGCTTCCCGTCGACCATTCTCAGACCTGGCGAACGCTTTCGATCCAAGACCGTGTTCACGTTTGGAGTGACGAAATGAAGTTCCACACGACGCTCGCGCTCGTCGCCGCTGCATTGGCGACGGCATGCGCACAACCCACGCCAGAGCAACAAGTCGTCAACGACGCCGCGACGGCGCTCGGCGGCCGCGACCGGATTCTCGCCGTCAAGACGCTCGTGCATCGAGGGCGAAGGGACGAACGGCAATCTCGGTCAGGACATGACGATGGACGCGACTGGCCAGACGTTTCAGTTGTCCGGCTACAAGCGCAGCGATCGACGTCGCGGGCGGCCGCGCGCGCACGGAGCAGACGCGCACGCCGAACTTCGCCTACTTCCAGGGCCGCAGCCGCAGAAGCAGGTCTTCGGCGTCGACGGCGACGTCGGCTACAACGTCGCGCGCGAACGGCACCGCGACGCGCGCGTCGAACGCCGCGGCGAAAGATCGACGAGCGGAGATCTATCATCACCCGCTGACGCATCGTGCGTGCCGCGCTCGATCCCGCGAGCGAAGCTCGACGAACCCGCGCGACGCCAACGGTCAGCGCGCCGTCGACGTCACGACCAGCGGCGGGCTGACGTTCACGCTGGCGATCGACGGATCCACGAAACTGCCGACGCGCGTCGTGTCGATGACCGACAACGTGAACCTCGGCGACGTCGCGATCGAAACGAGTTTCGCCGACTATCAGGACGTCGAGCGGCCTGAAGCTGCCGGCGCGTCTGACGACGAAGACCGACAAATGCACAGACCGCGGACATCCGCGTGACGCGCCAGACGGTTGACGGCGACACCGGCAACCTCGCGGCGCCGCAGGCGGCGGCGTCGGCCGCGCCGGTCACCGGTCCGCCGCCGGCGACGGTGACAGCCGAGGAGCTGGCCAAAGGCATCTGGTTCCTGGCCGGCCAGTCGCACCACAGCGTCGCTCGTCGGAGTTCGGCGATCACCTGATGCTCATCGAAGCGCCGCAGAACGACACGCGTGCGCTCGCGGTGATCGCCAAGGCGCGCGAGCTGCGCCCGGGCAAGCCGATCACGCAGGTCGTCAACACGCATCACCACTTCGATCACTCGGGCGGCCTCCGCGCCGCGGTCAGCGAAGGGACTCGGCGGTCCTCACCCAGACGGCCGAACGTCGCGTTCTACAAGGACGCGACGACGCGCGCCGCACACGATCGCGCCCGACGCGCTGGCGAAGAACCCGAAAGCCGCTGAAGATCGAGGGCGTCGACGAGGACGATGACGCTCGCAGGACAGCGCGATGACGATGACGCTGCTGCTCATCACATCGCCGGCAACCCGCACGCCGACACGCTGCTGATGGCCTACTTCGCCGAAGCAGAGACTCCTGGTGGAGGTCGACGCCTACAGCTCCGGGATCGGCGGTGCAGCCGTATGCGCGCCAACCTGATCGAGAACATCAAGAAGCGCAATCTGCAGGTCGATCGCATCGTGCCGCTCCACGGCACGATTGCGCCCTATAGCGACCTGTTGAAGGACACAGGCCGTGGCCACGCATTGATAGAAAGTGGCGCAGGGCTTTAGCCCTGCTGCGATCGCAGCCCTAAAGGGCCGCGCCACTTCATATGGCAGACAAGGTCGTCGTCATCACCGGCGCCAGCAGCGGCATCGGCGCCGCGCTCGCGGAGTTGCTCGCCGGCCGCGGCACGTCCGTCGTGCTCGTCGCGCGCCGGAAAGAGGCGCTCGAAGCCGTCGCGGCGCGATGTGGTGGGCGCGGGCTGGTCGTCGTCGCGGACTGCTCGCGGCGCGAGGAGGTCCGGCGCGTCGTCGACGAGGCACTGGCCCGTTTCGGCGTCATCGACGTCTGGGTCAACAACGCTGGTCAGGGCATTACGCGTCCGCCATCCGAGCTGAGCGATGACGACGTCTGACGAGGTTGTGCGCCAGAACATCAAGACCGTGCTCTACGGAACCCAGGAAGTGCTGCCGCATTTCAAGGCGCGGAATGCGGGACACGTCATCAATATTTCCGTCACTGCTCGGCCGCGTGCCGTTCGCTGTCATTCGTTCGGCTTATTCGGGCGCCAAACACTTTCGTGAACGCGCTGACGGCGATGTTCCGGGAGGAAGTGCAGCAGACGCACCCGGGCATCCAGTTCTCGCTGTGTCTCACCTGGCGTGGTGCGCACGGATTTCGGGCTGCACGCCCGCCACGGCGGATCCGACTCGCGCGAACTGCCCTATTCGCAGAGCGCCGAGGAAGTCGCGGCGGTGATCGCGAGCGTCATCGAGTCGCGCAAACCTGACGTCTACACGCGAGCGGGCAGCACGCGCGCGATCGCCAGTATTACGCGTCGTTGGGAAGAGGACCCGTAGGTCGGTAGGTCCGGCTAAAGCCGGACGCCACATACTTGAAAGCCGGACCCCACGTGCAGAGGAGCAACCGATGCCGTCACGCTTGGCGTACTGCCATCGCGGCCATCACTTTGCCGGAGCGATCCCGGCCCGCGCCAAGGCACGGCCGCGGACTACGCGCGCGCGAACGGCCTGCGCGCGAAGTACGAGGGACTGGTCGTCAACGTGCCAGGCCCGGCCACCTGGATCGATAGACCGACCGCTTCTGGTGCGGCGCATGATCAAGGGCGGCAGCGAGTTCATCGTCGTCGACGCCGAGACGCAGCAGAAGCGGCCGGCATTCGACCACGAGAAAATCGCCGCGTCGCTGACCAAGGCAACCGGGACGTCGCTACACCGCGCCTCACGCTGCCCTTCACACGCGATCGCGTTTGCTGACAACGAGCGGACCCTCGGAGGTGACCGATCGACGGCACGGCACTGGCGGTGCGGCCTTGCCGAGTACGACTGCCGGAAGGCTGACCCCAATCGCGCCGGCGGCAGGACGCGGCTTCGGTCCGCCTCGGCGGCCCGAGGCCACGGCCCCCCGCGTGTCGCCGGACAAGACTTGGGAAGCATTGGATCAACAACTTCACAACGTCGTGATCGCGCGCCGGGCACACAAAGATCACGCCGCTTCAGTTTCGACGGCTCGGAAGGCAACGCGTACGAGCTCACATCCATCGTCTGGTCGCCCGATTCGAAGCAGCTCGCCGCCTATCGCGTCAAGCCGGGCTACCGGCGCGAAGTGCACTACGTCGAGTCGTCGCCTGAGGATCAGCTGCAGCCGAAGTCGTCGACGCTTCGTTACGCCAAGCCGGGCGACGTGCTCGACGTCGAGCAGCCGGTGATCTTCGACGTCGCGTCGAAGACGCCAGATCGTCGCCGACAACAGCGCTGTTCCCGAACGCCTACGCCGTGTCTCGTCTGGAATGGCGCAAGGACAGCCGCGCGGTCACGTTCGAATACAACCAGCGCGGCCACCAGGTGTATCGCGTCATCGAGGTCGACGCCGCCAGTGGCAAAGCGCGCGCCGTCGTCTCCGAAGAACCGAAGACGTTCTTCAACTACCGCACGGCGAACGGCAGCCAGACCGATTCCGGGCAAGAAGTACCGCTTCGACGTCGGCGACGGCAAGGAAGTGGTCTGGATGTCGGAGCGCGACGGCTGGAACCATCTCGTACCTCCTCGACGGCGCGACTGGCGCGGTGAAGAACCAGATCACCAAGGGCGCCTGGCCGGTGCGCGGCGTCGTACAAGGTCGACCCGAACAGAAGCGGCAGATCTGGTTCAGCGCCAGCGGCATGTATCCGGGAAGGATCCGTAAGTTTCGCCTACTACTACCGGATCAACTTCGACGGATCGGGCCTGACGCGCCTGACCGGCGACGCCGACGCGAACCACATCGGCGGCATTCTCGAGCGACGGAAGTATTTCGTCGACACCTACTCGCGCATCGACATGGCGCCGGTCGTCCGAGCTGCGCGCTGGCGAGCGACGGCGCGCTGGTCGCGGAGATCGAGCGCGGCGACATCAGCGCGCTCGCTGCAAGCCGGGCTGGCGCGCGCCTGAAGTCGTTCGTCGCGCAGGGACGCGACGGCACAACCGACATCTGGGGCGTCATCGTCCGGCCGACGAACTTCGACCCGGCGAAGAAGTATCCGGTGATCGAGAACATCTACGCCGGTCCGCAGGGCTCGTTCGTGCCGAAGTCGTTCGCCGCCTTCAACCCGATGCATGGCGCAGGCCGAGCTCGGGTTCATCGTCGTGCAGATCGACGGCATGGGCACGTCGAACCGATCGAAGGCGTTCCACGACGTCGCGTGGAAGAACCTCGGCGACGCCGGCTTCCCCGATCGCATCCTCTGGCACAAGGCGGTCGCCGCGAAGTATCCCGTGCTACGACATCACGCCGCGTCGGCATCTACGGCACATCGGCCGGCGGACAGAACTCGCTCGGCGGCATGCTCTTCCATCCGGAGTTCTACAACGCCGCCGTGTCGGCCGCCGGCTGCCACGACAACCGGATGGACAAGATCTGGTGGAACGAGCAGTGGATGGGATGGCCGCTCGGTCCGCAGTACTCCGCTTCGTCGAACGTCGACAACGCCTAGTCGGCTGCAGGGCAACGTGCTGCTCGTGGTCGGCGAACTCGACACCAACGTCGATCCCTCGTCGACGATGCAGGTGGTGAACCAGCTGATCAAGCACGACAAGGATTTCGATCTGCTGTACATCCCCGGCGCCGGCCACGGCCCGGCGGCGCACGGGCGAGCACAAGCGGTTCGACTTCTTCGTGCGCCATCTGCTCGGGATGGAAGCCGCCTGATTGGACGGACCGCGATCGCAAGGCCTCGACACAGGATCAGGACGAGGACCAGGATCGGCCGTGATCACACGCCGTGATCTGTTGAAGCGGCTCGGCGCGGCATCGGTGGCGCAAGGCTTTCTTGCCGCGCCGAAGCGCCAAAGGCGCGAAGGCGGGAGCCCTGCGATCACCATTGCCGGTCAGCCGGCCGAAATCCTCATCACGCCAATCAGCGCGCTCACGACTCGAGTCACCGTCGTGCGTGCAGGAGCGCCGGCGTCGGTTGCCGGTGACGGCTCACTCGTCGATCGCGCCTGGCCCGCGCCGGTGGCGAGAATCTCGACGCTGGAACAGGAACGGACTGTTCGAAGCGGCGAGCTGACAGTCGTCGCGCTCGGCTTTCAGCCCCCGACAGCGGCCCTGGAAGAGCCGCCCTACAAGTGATGGCGCCTGGCAACCGCGCTTTTCGGAACCTCTCGATCGACTTGCAAACAGGGCGGCTGACGTTCGCCCTCGGCGAGGCCCGTTGCTCGGCCTCGGCGAAGGCGGACCGCAGTTCGACCGGCGCGGATCCACGATCGGCGCGCGCAGCGGCCAGGGCGGCTACCAATTGCGCACGCATGGCGGCCGCGTCCCCGTGCAGTGGTTGATCGGCCCAAGCGGCTGGGCGCTCTTCGTCCATCAGCCGTACGGCGTGTTCGACCTCACGGGGCCGACGGCGTATTCAAGGCCTCCGCGGAAGGCACCGATCCCATGCCGCTGCCCCTCGACTTCTTCGTGGTCGGCGCGCGAGAGCCGGAGGCGATCATGGCCGAGTACGCCCGGCTCACCGGTCATCCCGAAATGCCGCCGCTGTGGGCGTTCGGTTATCAACAGTCGCATCGCACGCTCGCGAGCCGCGAAGAGATCCTTCAGGAAGCCAAGACCTTCCGCGAGAAGAAGCTGCCCTGCGAAACACTGCATCTATCTCGGCACCGGCTTCTGTCCGTCCGGCTGGAACACCGACAACGGCGAGTTCGCGTTCAACCCGAAGGTGTTTCCCGATCCGCAGGCGATGATCCGTCAGCTGCACGACGATCACTTCAAGGTGGTGCTGCACATCGTCCTCGAGGGCGGACGCTCAGCGGCGCGATCGAGCGACGCGTGCACGGCGGCGCCGCTGCCGAGCGGCCGGACGCCGGACGGCACGCTGGCCCGACGATCGCGCAGGTGAGCTGCTACTGGCCGGTTCACAAGCCGCTGCGTCGATGCCGGCGTCGATGGCTGGTGGCCCGATCAGGGCGACGGCCTCGATCCGGCTGTCACGTCTCGCGCGAAATCGGATGTATTACGACGGCTCGCGGCAGTGGCGGCCCAACGAGCGGCCGTTCGCATTGCACCGCAACGGCAGCGCGGGCATGCAGCGCTATTGGCGCGTTCCTCTGGTCCGGCGACGTGTACTCGACCTGGGAAACGTTGAAGACGCACGTGCCCGTCGCGATCAATACCAGCACTGAGCGGCATCCCGTATTGGGGCACCGACATCGGCGGGTTCGTGCCGACGAAGGAGTTCACCGGCGAGCTCTACGTGCGCTGGTTTCAGTTCGGCGCCTTCTGCCCGCTGTTTCCGCGCGCACGGCCGCACGTGGAAGCTTCGTCTGCCCTGGGGATGGAACACCGGCGAGCTTGGACCGGACGAGATTTCGACCTACCACGGGCGGCGCGGCGAATCCGATCCGAGTGAACTGCACAACGCCGCGGTCGAGCCGATCTGCCGCAAATGCCTCGAACTGCGATCGCGGCTGATGCCGTATCTGTACAGCGCCGTGCGCGAAGGCCACGAGACCGGCTTGCCGATCATCCGCGCGATGTGGCTGCACTACGCCACCGATCGCATCGCGTCCGCGCGCGGCGATCAGTATCTGTGGGGCCGCGACATCCTGGTGGCGCCGGTCGTCGAGAAGAGCGCGACCGTCGCGCCATCTCGTACCTGCCGGCCGGGGCGTGGCACGACTTCTGGACCGACGAGCGCCACGAGGGCGGCCGCGAATTGACGCGCAACGTGGATCTGGAGACGATGCCGCTCTACGTGCGAGGCGGGGCGATTCTGCCGCTTGGACCCGTGAAGCAATACGTGCATGCAAGGCCGTCGACGAGCCGCTGACCGTTCAGATTTATCCCGGCGCCGACGGCGCGTTCACGCTGCTATGAAGACGATGGCGCGAGCTTCGACCATCAACGGGGCGAGTGGATGGGGATCGAGATGCGCTGGGCGGATCGCGAGCGGCAGCTCGACCTGCGGCTTGCCGCCGGGTCGAAGATGCGTCCGCCCAACCCGCGTAGGCTGCGGTTCGCGTCGCCGGCAGCCGCGACTTGCGCGATGCGACGTTCACGGGTGCGCCGCTCTCGGTGCGGTTGTGAGTGAATACGGGGCGTCCGCCTTCAGGCGGACCTTCGGCGCGGTAGGTCCGGCTAAAGCCGGACGCCCCTACGTCCGGCTAAAGCCGGACACTACGCTATCCACGGAAGAGCTCGAGCGCTCGTGCGCGCCGCCCGACAGGCTTGACCCAAGGCAAAGAGCGCGTGACGATTAGGTTTCAAGCGCAGCCCGACGCAAACGCCGGCGCCGTCATCGAAATCCGCACAACAGGAACACCGCCATGAGCACCATCGCGTTGAACGTGAACGGCCGGGCACAGACGGTGGACGTCGATCCGGCCACGCCGCTGCTCTACGTGCTGAGCGACGACCTCGCGCTGAACGGCCCGAAGTTCGGCTGCGGGCTCGGACAGTGCGGCGCGTGCACCGTGATCGTGGGCGGACGCGCGATCCGCTCGTGCGTGACGCCGGTGTCGGCTGCGGCCAGACGCCGAGATCACGACGCTCGAAGGTCTCGGCACCATCGAGACGCCGCATCCGATTCAACAAGCCTTCATCGACGAGCAGGCGGCGCAGTGCGGCTTCTGCCTGAACGGCGTCATCCTCACGGCCAAAGCGTTCCTCGATCAGAACCCGAAGGCCGACCGATCCGCAAATCCGTCAGGCGATGTCCGGCGTGCTGTGCCGCTGTTTCACGCACACGCGGATGCTGAAAGCGATTCAGCGATACCAAGTAGGTCGGCTAAAGCCGGACCCCACGACCGATGACGCAAATGTTGTACGTGGGGTCCGCCTTCAGGCGGACCTCGAGGATGATATGAGACTCACGCCTGATGCTCGTGCCGCGCTGAAATCCGCGGGACTCTCCACGACGACGCTTTCTGAAGGTGGCGGCGCGCTTGTCGTCGGCTTCAGTGCCGCCGGGCCTCGCCAGCCGGCTTGGTCTGGCGCCCGGCGCGGCATTGGCGCAGGCGACGCGCGCGACAGATGGTCAGCTCGACTCGTGGCTCGCCATCGCCGCCGACGGCAGCGTCACCGCGCTACACCGGCAAGTGCGAGCTCGGCCAGGGCATGCACACGGCGCAGACGCAGCTGATCGCCGAGGAGCTGTCGCGTGCCGGTCGGCGCGCGTTCGGCTGGTGCAGTGCGACACGCCGCGGTCGCCCCGACCAGGGAACGACGTCGGGGAGCCAGTCGCATCCGACCAACTTCAACGAACGGAACCTGGCGCAGGCCGGCGCGACCGCGCGCGAGGCGCTCGCTCGCAGCTGGCGGCCGACGCGTCTCGGCGTTCCTGCCGATCAGCTGACGATCGCCGACGGCGTCGTCGCCGCGAGAAGCGACGCGACGAAGCGGGTCTACGCTACGGCGAGCTCGTCGGCGGGAAGAAATTCAACGTCGCGCTGGATCGAAGGCCGCGCGGAAGCCTGCCGGCGAGTGGAAAGTTCTCGGCACCTCCGTGCCGCGCGTCGACATGCCGGCGATGGCCACCGGCCAGCTCGAGTTCGTCCACAACGTGCGCGTGCCCGGCATGGTGCACGGTCGGGTGGTGCGTCCGCCCGAAGTCGGCGCGACGCTGGTCGAGCGTCGACGAGGCATCCGTTGCCGACGTGCCCGGACTCGATCAAGGTCGTCGTCAGGAAGAACTTCGTCGGCGTCGTCGCCGAGAAGCCGTGGCAGGCGATGCAGGCGGCGGCGCAGCTGAAGGCGACGTGGACCGCCGGCGTCGGACTGCCTGCGCAGCAGCGCGGTTCTACGAGCACCTCCGCACGCCAGCCGTCGCGCGACACGCTCATCGTCGACTCGCGGCGACGTCGATCGAGCACGCTCGCCGGCGCGGCAACAGTGGTCAAGGCGACGTACCTACCATCCGTATCAGATGCATGGCTCGATGGGCACGTCGTGCGCGGTCGCAGACGTGCAGGCGGCAACCGCGCCACGATCTGGTCGCTCGACGCAGTCGGCGTTCGGCCTCAGGAGCGCGCGCGGCGAAACTGCTCGACCTGCCGGTCGACGCCGTGCGCGTGGTGTTCGCGCGCGGGTCCGGCTGCTACGGCATCAACGGCGCCGACACCGTGTCGCTACGACGCCGCGCTGCTGTCGCAGGCGGTCGGCCGGCCGGTTCGCGTGCAGCTCTCGCGCAAGGACGAGATGGCGTGGGAGAACTACGGCTTCGCCTACGTGATCGATCAGCGCGTCGGCCTCGACGCCAACGGCACCATCGTCGCGTGGGACTACGAGGCGTGGTCGCCGTCGCTCGGCGGCCGGCCCGGCTACGACACGCCCGGGCAACGTCGATCACCGGCATGCTCGCCGGGTTCGAGCCGGCGCCGTTCGCGCCGCGACGCCGGCGCCGGCGCCCGCCGGACGCTTCAACAACGGCAGCAACGCCGCGCCGTCGTATGTGACCGGCTGCGTCGGCGGCACCTGCGGCGGCACGGGCACGGTCACGAGCGAGCGCGTGCTGACGCACACGATTCGATCGCCGTTCTTCACCGGCCGCTGCGATCGCCCAGCCGTCTGCAGAACACGTTCGCGCACGAGTCGCTGCATGGACGAGATCGCGGCGCAGGTGAAGGCCGATCCGGTCGCGTACCGGCTGCGACACCTGAGCGACTCGCGGCTCAAAGACGTCGTCGCGGCGGCGGCCAAGGCCGCGAACTGGGAGGCGCGGCCGTCGCCGAAGCCGGATCGGCCGAGCGCACCGGGCGTCGCATCGCGGCCGCGGCATCTCGACTGCGTGCTGTACGAGGGCGACAACGGCTACTGCGCGCTGGTGGCCGAAGTCGAGGTGGATCGCGCGACCGGGCACGGTGACCGTCGAAGCGGCTTCGTCGCCGCGCAGGACTGCGGTCCGATCTCGACGCCCGACGGGATGCAGAACCAGCTCGAAGGCGGCGCGCTGCAGGGCTTGAGCCGCGCGCTCGGCGAAGAAGTGACGTGGGACGACACGAAGGTCGACCTCGATCGACTGGCGCACCTACCACAGCCTGACGCTCGGCGCCGAGGTGCCGGCGATCGAAGCGTGCTGATCAACCGGCCCGACGCCGAGGCGATGCGGCGCGGGCGAAACCGCGATCACGCTCGTCGCCGTCGGCGATCGGCAACGCGATCTTCGACGCGACCGGCGCGCGCATCCGTCAGGTGCCGTTCACGCCCGAGCGAGTCAAAGCCGCGCTCGACGCTCGCGGCGCCGGCGCGGGGCTAAAGCCCTGCGCCACATCTTCAGTGCCCCAGCGGCGTGGGTTTCAGAGTGGCGCAGGGCTTTAGCCACTGCGATCAGGATTCAATCGTCGTCCGGCGGCGTCTGGAAACCGCCCGCGAATCACGACATCGAATTCGAATCGGCGATCCTCGTCGGTTGACGCCATCGGCGTGCCGATCGACGCGTGCGCGGTGGTCTTCCGGAACGATCAGGAAGATGAAGTCCTTCTCGTTCAGCGGCTCGTCGGGAAAGTACATCTGCGTCACGAGGCGGATGCCAGATCCGAGAATCGAGAAATGCACGTGCGGCGGACGCCACCAGCTGATGTCGCGCCGCGCGATGTGCGCGCCCGGCTTGATCGTCCGCACTGCTAGCTGGCCTTCGTCGTCCGTCAGCAGGCGTGCCGAAGCCGTAGAAGTTGGGATCGAGCGGCGCGTCCGTTGCGGCCGGCGTCGATAACGTGCGAGTAGCGTCCGATGCGCGTTCGCGTTCCACACCTCGACGAGCGTCCGCGCGAACCGGGCGTCAGTCTCCTCGTCCAGGATCCGGCCCGGCGATCCACACCGGCGTCGCCAGAGGCGCGAGGCCGTCCGGGTCCGATGCGCGTGAGATCGTTGTCGCCGGGCCGCACCAGCGGCGCGGGCGGACACGGCGTGAACGGATCGCGCGCGCCTCGGCGGAATGCGATACAGCGGCTGCGCTCGGCGTGCCGCGTCTCGCTCTCGCGGTCGTTCGCAACCACCGACAGGACGCGCCCGGTTACGCGTGTGTCGATCCATCAGGCGCAATCGTCGAAGAACGGCGTTTCCGCCGTCACCACGGATCGGACGATGTCGATGTCGCGTATTCGCGCGCTTCGCCGCCGTCGCTCGACACAGCTCCGCTCGAAGCGCGATGCTCTGCAATCAGCGCGATCGCGCAGCGTCGGATCGGGAATGCTGCTCTGCAGGATCGGATCCGAATCGTTCAGCGGCTCGTCCGTCGAAGAACAGCTGCGTCACGAGCGCGGTCGATGCCAGACGCGAAAATCGTCAGGCGCAGGTGCGGCGCGCGCGCGACGCCGCTGCCGTTCGGCACTGGGTGTGCACCGGGCTTGATCGTGTCGAAAGCGGACGCTCGCCATCGTCCGGACGTGCAAGCCGCGCGAAGCCGTCGAATTGCGGATCCGAGCGGCGCCGCGGGCGATCGTCAGTGGATGGCGATAGCGGCCGTGCGCGTTGCCTGCCAGAACTCGACGACGCAGGCTTGCGAACCGGACGGCTGCAGTCGCGTCGAGGAAGCGCGCGACCGACCACGATCGGCTGTCCACCGACGGCCCGATGCGCGACCAACGGCGCGACCGTCCACAGGCCCTGCGGCGTGCCGCTGAGAAAGGCGCCCGGATCAGAGGGACCGACCGTGGCTTCGGGCGTGTGAAGGCGGCCGGTCGTCGCTCACGTCGCTCGGCGCAGACGGCTTCACGACGAACGTCAGCGCGCGGGAGCAGGATCCGCCTCGGCCGATCCATTTAGCCGGCAACCCGAGACCCGCAGCGCTGGGCAGATCGACCATCGCCATGGGCTGAGTGGCCCCATGCGGGGCTCTCTGGTCCGGATCCCGGCACATCGCGCTCCATGTGGAAGTCGAGCGCGGCCCGTTCCGATGTGGATCTGCTGCGGCGTCGTCGCCACCAGGTGCATCTCCACGCGCGATCGATCGCGTTCCAGACCAGCGCGGTGGCGCGAAGCACTCGATATCGAAGTCGCCGTCGAGCTCCCGATTGATCCGGACGAGCAGATTGCGGTTGAACGACGGCGGTGACGCCGAGCGGATCATCGTCAGAAGCCCAGCGGCAGATCGCGCTCCGGGCTTGACCAGATCGCGCGATCGGCCGCGCATCGCCCGCGGCCAGTGGCAACAGCGGATGCCGCGAGGAATTCCTCGGCGCCCGGCGGGATCGCAGTTGCTGATGTTCGATCCCGAAACAGCACCGAGCCAGTGCGCGCCGGCCGGCGTCTGGCGCGCCGCGTCGAGAGTCCCCGCCTCGGTAGGTCGCCTGATGCGCGGTGTCGCGCACATCGTCGAGCGACCGAGTATCCGCGCCGAGTTCGCCAGCGCTTCGCCGGAGACTGTCGACGAGATGGACGTCGAGCCCCGTCCGCGGCGGTCCGCCCGCTTCGATCAGCAGCCGGAGCTTGTCGCCGCTCCCTGATCCGAGCTCGACGATCGTGGATGCCGATCCGTTCGCCGGAACACCTCGGATCCAGCGCGCCGCGAGCAGACGCGATTCGGCGCGGGTAGATCCGGATACCGGGGCGAGACGGCAGATCGCCTCGAACCAAGCGCCGACCCGGAGCTCATCCGTGAGCAGCGCGACGGCAGTGCCGCGGGTTCTGCAGCAGGTAGTAATGCACGTCGATCGGCAAACTGCGCGACCGGTAGCTCATGGTCGGCTGCCCTGTCCTGTTCGTGCGTCACCCGGAATTCGGACATCCGGCGAGACGTCACAGGCCGGGGGCGCGCGTCACAAGTGCAGGTCAGTTCTGCGTCCGCCAGATCCAGCCCGAAGCTGTGCACCGGCTGCTTGTGGACGAGCCGGAACCGCCGCCCGCGAGCACGGATGTCCGGGCCGCATTCAGCTGGCTGTGCGCTCCAGAGCGCACCTTTGCGATAGCCGTTCTGCCGGGCGAACTTCACGCACTCGGCGATGGGCGTGCCGATGCCCAACCCGGCGCGCCGCCAGGTCGACGATCAACAGGCGGAGCTTGGCACGTAGCTCCGACTTGCGGACGAGAAACACCGACCCGACTGTCGCGCCGTCGCGCTCGGCGATCCAGCAGCGTCGCGCGCCGGCGTCGAACTCTCCACGAAGGTGTTCGACGATCTGCAGCGACCAGGCCTCGAAGTGGCGGTCAGTCAGCCGTACTCTTCGGCATAGAAGGCAGGCTGGTGCCGCTGCGCGACCCACTCCGCATGTCGCCCGGCTCGGGCGGACGCAGTGATGTAGGCACGCGAGCCCGGGTTCGGCGTCGCCCAGCAACGTTGTCGATGCGCTCTGCACGGCGCCGACGATCCGCCGGTGCTCCGCCGCCGTCAGACGACGGAGGAACGTGCCAAGCGGCCTTCTGCGATCCGTCATCGAGCTTGTCCGACGCCAGCGGCCCGGTCGCGCGGTCAGCTGCAGGCTGTCGCTGACGGCGGTCCGTCGCGGAGGCGCTCGCCGCCACCAGGCCGCGGCGGCCGAAGCCGCGCGGAGGCGACTGAGATAGCCGGCATCGAGGTCCAGGGCCTTGCCGAGGTCCGATGCGGTCGGCCGATCGCGGTGCGCGAGCTCGTAGGACCGCGGCCCTCGGCCAGCGAGAAGGCTGCCGACCATGCCCTGCTGGAGGAGGCCGAGTCGCTTGGTGTAGAAGCGGTTGAAGCTTGCGCACGGCACGGACGCCCGGTCGTCGAAGTCCATGCCGGACATTGTCAAACAACCAGTTGACTGAGTCAACTACTTGACCTGTGAGGTAGTGAAGGACCGGCCGTATGGCCCCGGGGCAATCACGCGCGTCCGCCCCACGCAGGCTCTCTCTACTTCACGCTCCCACCGCAGCAAACCCGCCTCGCCGCCAGCGGTTGTAGGCCAACGCCGGTCCGTCCAGGACTTCCGATACGCCGCCTGGCCGCGAGTTCAGCTCCTTGCTCAACCCATCCGAGGACGCCGACCGACGCGTCGGTCGGCCGCTCGTCGCGCCGCCGGCCACGTCTCCGGCGCCGCTGTTCACCACGCCGTTCAGCCAGATCAGGTTCTGATAGACCTTGTAGCGACTCGACGTACCACTTGTCGTCGCTGTGGCAGCTCGGTGCGCGACACGAGACCGCAGCTCCGACCGCCAGGAGCTTCTGATCGAGCTCGCGCGAGCGCCGTTCCGCGTCGGCGTTTCCGGCGTTCGCCTTCAGGTCGTCCTCGATCTGTCTGCGCAGCATCTCGAGCGTTGTTGACCATCGTCGGCGGTCGGCGCTCATGTCGTCGCGGATGCGGATCTGCGCCGCGGTCGACGCCATGCAGGTCGGCGTCCGCGCGCCGATCGACGGATCCTTGACCACGTCGAGCGCGCGCGGTAAACGTCTTGACCGTTGATGTCGGACGCGCACGCCGTACTTGCCGGGCGTGCGATCGGACCCGTCGACCTGCGCGCCCTCGATGCCCCAGTGGACGACCGGCCGCGTCTCCTGCTCCTTGAACCGCGGCTCCTCCCAGATGTGCGGGTTGTCCGGCGGCGTCGTGCGAAACGCGACCTGCGTGGCCGGTCGTAGCCGGAGATCCCAGGTCAGTCCGGTTCAGCCCGGCGCGCGCCCGGCGCGATTCGAGCGTGCGAATCACGGCGCCGTTCGCGTCCAGCGATCTCGACGCGGGCCGGATCCGGCGGGCGCAGCCTTCGACGGTACAGGAATCTCGGCCCGGCCGCCGCGCGCAGCCGGAATGCCGGTCGCGGATCGTAGACATGCACGGCTGCGTCGGTCTGCACTTTGTCCGACTGCTCGAGCGTGCGTGATGTCGCTGCAGGATGAAGAGCCCGCGGCCGTAGGTCGAGACGACGACGTCGTGCCAGCGCTTCGGCACGACGATCCACGTCACCGGCGCCGTGCGGCAGGCCTTCCTTGAACTTGCGTCCAGCTGCGCGCCGTCGTCCAGCGAGTAGTAGAACGCCGTGGCCCGTGCCCGCGAACAGCATGCCCCTTCGATTCGGGTTCTCGGCGACCGACATGCGCGTAGTCGAGCGGATGCTTCGCCGGCAGACCGTCGCTGATCTTCGTCCACGTCTGCCCGAAGTCGGTCGTCTTGTAGATGAACGGCTCGCGGTTGTCCATCAGGTGGAAGTCGACCGACCACGTACGCCGTGCCGGATCGAAGTGCGACGGCTCGATCTTGCGAATCGTGCCCCACGGCGGCAGCCCGGCGATGTTCTTCGTGACGTCGTTCCACGTTGCCGCCGCCGTCGCGCGTGTTCCAGACCTTGCCGTCGTTGGTGCCGGCCCAGATCAGACCCGCGCTGAATCTCCGACGGCGCGATCGCGAACACGACCTCGCCGTAGAACTGGCCCGAGGTTGTCGCCGACGATGCCGCCGGACGAGACGATGCGCGCCGGATCGTTCGTCGAGAGATCGGGGCTGATCACGTTCCACGCTCTGGCCGCCATTCGACGTCTGTGAAGATCACCTGGCAGCCGTAGTACACCGTGTTGTGATCGAACGGATCGATCGCGAGCGGCGGCGTCCAGTGGCAGCGGTACTTCGAGCTTGGTCGGCGGCGAGTCGAGCGTGTGAATGCCACGGGCTCGACCGAGCGCGCGCGGTCGCGTGCGCGCGTCGTAGCGCGTCACCTTGTTGCCGTAGCAGCTCGCCCAGACGATGTCCGGGTTGGTCGGGATCCGGAAGCGTGAAGCCCGACTCGCAGCCGCCGAGGTTCGGCTGCCATGGCGTCGTCCGACGCCGCCGCGGCCACAGCCGCCGTCACGCCGCCCGCGACGCCGCCACGTCCACCAGCGTCAGCGCGGCCGCCGACCGACGCCGCGTCGCAGCCGCGTACGACGGCAGCGTTCGGCACCGGCGACCGGCGATCGCTCGGACCGCGCATCGTGCCGTCGTCCTGCCGATTGCTGTAGATCCAGTACGGCACGCTGGTTGTCGACGGCGACGTGGTACATCTGGCCGATCGGCAGCGCGAACTGCGTGAAGCTGCTGGCCGTGATCGCGTCGTGATGCCGCACGCCGCCGTCGCCGGTCAGCGACCCAGTGTGCCGGGTTCTTGCGGATCCATCCAGATGTCGTGGCAGTCGCCGCAGCCGCCGCCGGCGTCGATCGGGTAACGTCTCGCCGCCGTCGATCGAGCGATGGAAGCTGCTGTTCGCGACGAGCACTTCGTCCGCGTTCTGCCGGGTTGACGTCGAGCCGGATGTAGTAGCCGGCGCGGCCGATGAGCGTGCGGTCCCAGCTCGACGACCTTCCACGCGTCGCGCCGCCGTCGTCCGAGCGCCAGAGCGAGCCCTGATTCGCGGTCTGGATCAGCGCGTAGCACGCGCTTCGGAGTCCGACGGCGCGACGGCGACGTCGATCTTGCCGACGGGCGACTGCGGCAGCCCGTTCTGCGAGCTTGTTCCACGTCGCGCCGCCGTCGTGCGTCACGTAGACGCCGCTGCCCGGCCCGCCGCTGAACATGCGCCCACGTGTGCATGCTCGACCTGCCACGTGCCGGCGAAGAGCGACGTTGGGATCGTTCGCGTCCATCGACGAGGCCCGAGCAGCCGGTGTTCTGGTCGACGAACGAGCGACGCGCTCCACGTGCGTGCCGCCGTCGGTCGTCTTGAACACGCCGCGCTCCTGCTGCGGGCCGGTCGCCGCGGCCCAGCGCGCAGACGTAGACGATGTTCGGGATTCGTCGGATGGACGATGATGCGGCCGATGCGGCCGGTCTCGGCGAGCCCCATGTGCGTCCACGGTCGCGCCGGCGTCGGTCGACTTGTAGACGCCGTCGCCCATCACGTCGCTGTCGCGGATCGTCCACGCCTCGCCGGTGCCCGCCCAGACCGATGTTCCGGATTCGACGGCGCGAGCGCCAGCGCCGATCGCCTGCACCGGCTGGTCGTCGAAGATCGGCTCGAAGGTCTTCGCGCCGTCGGTGGTCTTCCAGACGCCGCCCGACGCGGCCCCGCGTAGTAGGTCGCGTGTCGCCGGGGACGCCGACGACGCGATGCGGCCCGCGCTCTCGGGTCCCATATAGCGGAAGCGCAGGCCCTCTATCGCGGGCGCTTGCCCCGTTGCGCGAAGGCGGCTACCGTCAGCGTCACGGCGCAGAAACCGGCGAGGACAGTCTGGATGGCGTCATAAAGGTCACTCTAAATGACATCAGCCACGGAACCGAAGCTCCGTGGCTAGCAATATC
>ERZ1370068.1308-contig-11199_pt1 | contig 41123 bp, 66 predicted proteins | sample MGYA00561227_ERZ1370068 | MGnify/ENA primary metagenome ERZ1370068 (study PRJEB38410, sample SAMEA6850437) | metagenome | study: Metagenomic assessment of the ecological functions of the soil: analysis of the soil microbiota associated with the... | reverse complement strand
GTATTACTTCGTTCAGACAATATTGCTGTTAATCTGAGAGAGGCGTCATAGGTTCTTGATTAAACTCCTCCCCCACCTGGGGAGGGTTGGGGTGAGGGGGCTTTACGCTGCCAAATCCTCTCTCCCCTACCCTTCGAGGGCAGAGCCCGCTTTAGCGGGCGACAGCAGATCTCGAATGCGCCCACACCGCCCCAAGCCACCCCGCAATCGGAGGCAGCAGCAACCCAATCAGATCATCCCATCCCGGCCGGCGCGCAAATACGAGCGTCAGCAACCCAGCCACAACACCCACCACGACCCCATGCAAGGTCCGCTGAGACTTCCCCGCCGCACCACCCATCGCGCCGCAATTACGACCAGCAACGAAAGAACAACCGGAGCGAGATACGGTATGTAGTGACTGGCAAACGCTGAGATCTTGTCCGGGTCAGGAGCCCCCTGCGCTCTGATCGCCAGCACAACTGCGTAACCCGTCACCGTGGCCGCAGTAATAGCCAAAGTCGCCAGGAACGCCAACACGCCCCCGAGAATTATTGCCAACCATGGTGCACGTGGTTTCTCTTCCATAGGATGCCTCGTGTGTAACCAACTGCATACGCTTTTTTCGAGGAGATAAGATCAAGAAAGATCTACGCGCGGCGAGCGAACTTCAGCGATGAGGTCAGTACCATCCGCGTGAGCGGATGGGTTAACTCGTCAATCTGAGGCGGACCTATCTGTCAAATCTCATCCAAAGCGCCGTCGGCTGACAGACTGCCGCCCAACGACGAACACAACTCGCTCAACTAACCTGCCAAATCGCTTTCCTATTTACGATTCACGAATTACGATTGCCGCATGAAGTGGACCAAAGTTCTTCTCCTCCTGTTAATTTGTCCGTCGATATTCGCCGGGCAGAAATCCCGCCGCACAAGTTCAACCTCGTCTGACGCGGACCGGCTCCGAGCATGGTCACTATCTATCGCGACACGTACGGTGTGCCTCATGTCTTTGGCAGCACCGACGCCAGTACCGTCTTCGGTTTTGCCTACGCGCAGGCTGAGGACAATTTCTGGCGCGTCGAGGAGAACTTCATTCCTGGCGCTCGGCCGTGCCTCTGAGTTGTACGGAGAGCGGTCTCTGAACGACGATCGCCTCAATCACGCGCTCGAGATTCCGCGGCTGGCGCGGGAAGAATACGCGCGACTGGATCCGAAGATGCGCGCGCTCTGCGACGCCTTCGCCGCCGGATTCAATTACTACCTGACTCGTCATACGGAAGTGCGCCCGCGGCTGCTCACAAAGATCGAGCCGTGGTACACGCTCGCTTTTATCCGCTTCAACTATTTTCAGAACGGCTTTGCCCGCGACCGTAACCTGCCGCGTGAGGTGCAGACCGCGGAAATTGATCGCGCGCTCGCGGACAACGTCGGTTCGAATGGATGGGTGATCGCGCCTTCGAAGAGCGCGACGGGCCACGCGATGCTCTTGATTAATCCACACCTTCCCTTCTTCGGGCCGGGCCAGGTCTACGAGGGCCATGTGCACAGTGACGAAGGGTGGGACTTTACCGGCTACACCTGTTTCGGATTTCCCTTTCCGTATGTCGGACATCAACGCCGCCCTCGGTTGGGTAAGCACTGACAACGCGGCCGACCTGGAAGACGTGTATACGGAGACGTTTGACGACCCGGCGCATCCGCTCGCCTATCGGTATGGCGCCGGACACCGGCTCGCGACTGAGCGAGTTGAAGAGATTCGCGTGAAGACGCCCGCAGGTTTCGAAGTCAAAAGCTTCAAGATGATCAAGACCCATCACGGACCGGTAGTGGCTAAACTCGACGGCAAACTCCTGGCCATCCGCATGGCGCGATTTGAAGAGGACGGATGGCTGCGCGAGTGGTACGACATGACTCGCGCGCGAAATTTGGTTCAATTCAAAGCGGCGCTGCAACCTCAGAAGATGCTGTTTGGAAATGTGATGTACGCGGACACGCAGGGCAACATTTACTACTTGTATAACGGCGCCGCGCCGCGTCGCGATCCGAAATTCGATTGGACGAAAGCTCTGGATGGCAGCGACCCGGCGACTGAGTGGCAAGGGTTTCACACCATCGACGACTTGCCGCAGCTGACTAATCCGAAAACGGGCTGGATGCAGAACTGCAACACGACACCTTTTCTTTGACGAGTGAAGGCAATCCCGACCCGGCGCGCTTTCCCAAATACATGGTCCAGGAAGGCGACAACCCGCGAGGCCGCATCGCACGACGAATTCTTTCAACCGCCCCGCCCTGGACCTTCGAGAGCTGGACCCGCACCGCATTTGATACGCGCGTGATCATGGCGGACGAACTGCTGCCCGTCTGGCTTCCGGAGTTGAAAGAACACCTTAAAGCGGTCTGAAGAAAATCTGCGTAATCTGCGGATAGCCTACGATCTCCTCTCAGCCTGGGACCACCGCGCCACCAACGACTCAGTGGCAATGACGATCTTCAACCGCTGGCGAGAACGCATCGGCCGGATAACGCAAACGCCGGTAACAGCAGAGGCACGGGCCGCCGCGCTCACCCAGGCCCTCGATGGACTCGTGGAGCGGTTTGGTAAGTGGCAAGTAACCTGGGGCGAGCTCAACCGCCTCCAGCGCCGCGACGAAAGCCAGGCCGAACAGTTTGACGACGCGCGCCCGAGTCTTCCCTATCCCCGGAGTCGGCGGCAATGACGGCGCGGTATTCACCTTCGCCGCCGGACCGTCGCCGGGCCAAAAGCGCTTCTACGGAGTAGCCGGCGCGACCTACGTGAGCGTGGTCGAGTTCGCGCCCAGCGTGCGCGCCTTGTCTATTCACACCTTCGGCTCCAGCGGTGATCCGAAAAGCCGCCACTACACAGATCAGGCGGAGTTGTACGCGCGAGGGAGAATTCAAGCCAGCCTGGTTCACCCTCAAAGAGATCCGCGCGAACCTCGAAGACCTCAGCACCATCCCGGCGATGAGAAGTGAGCGTTGCGATGGATGTGTGGGAGCAGATTCAAAACACTGGGAGCGCGGGCGCTCGCCCGCATTCTTCACGACGTAGCCGTGACAGTAATTAGCCGGGCAACCAACGTGTCAGAGCCCCGAGATGTTCGGCGTAGTGGGAAGAAAGGACGCTACTTCCAAATTAGCGGTCTCGCGCAGTTGAGCTACACATCATTGACTTGCTTTGCCATGCGCGCATACATTCCGCACTGCAGATGAAGAGACGACTAACGAAGACGGCTCCTCTGACCACCGCTCCAGGAAACGCATCACTCGCGCAATACGTCCACAGCCTGCGCGGAAAATTCCGCGGCAAGAGGACTTCTGAAGGCTCTGATCGCTGAGAAGAAACGCGAGAGGTAATCACTCACCCTCTTATGAAGAGAGACTATTACTCCGATTCAATCGCGAATTTTCTCACCACGTCTACGAACGAGATTCTCGGAACGCTTACAAGCAACAGCGGCTTCGCGGTGGAACCACCTCAGCGCGACGCTTGGCTGGAAGAAAATCCGTATTCTGCAAAGTGTCTATCCGGCGTGGAGGGGATCAATATACTTTGAATACGCGATCCCGCGTATGGGCAAGCGGATTTGATGTGGTGCTTCTCGTTGGGTCGGCGATCTTTGTCCTTGAATTTAAAGTTGGCGAGACCGAGTTTTTCCCTCGTATGCGCTAAATCAAGCTTGGGATTACGCGCTCGACCTGAAAAACTTTCATGAGACGAGTCGTGAATACTTCATTGCTCCGGTGGTCATAGCCACCAAGCGTCCCCCGCCACACCAATCATTTCGACGACGGCACACAATGACAAGGTGTTGAATCCTATCCGATTGCAACGTTGAGTTGTTGGGCTTAGTACTCGAACGGGTTTTGGACTTTACTGATGACGCTTTCATCGATCCGGCGCATTGGGAAACTGGGCGGTATTCTCCTACGCCCACAATCATCGAAGCTGCTATGGCGCTTTATAACAATCACTCGGTTAGCGAGCATCTCACGTAGTGACGCAGCCGCGATCAATTTGACCGTTACGTCAGAGACGATTTTAGGGAGATTATCCAATCTGCCCGAACGAGTTCCTTCAAAGCGATCTGTTTCGTAACCGGCGTTCCAGGTGCTGGCAAGACATTGGTGGGACTGCAATATTGCCACTCAACGTCGGGATGAATCCAATGAACTATACAGCGTCTTCCTTTCCAGGTAATGCCCCATTGGTTGCAATCCTGCGGGAAGCTTTGGCGCGGGACAGAGTCCGACACGACAAAGAGCAAGGACGAAAGCTAAGGAAAGGCGAAGCGATGAGTGAAGTAAAGGCGTTCATTCAGAACATTCACCATTTCCGGGATGAGTGCCTCATCGATCAAGCACCGCCAATAGAGCATGTTGCCTTGTTTGATGAGCCCAACGCGCTTGAGAACCTACAACAAACATCTAACTTTATGGCGCGCAAAAGAATACTCCGAACTTCAATCAGTCGAGCCGGAGTTTCTTATCTCTTGTCTCAATACGGCACCGCGATTGGGCCGTAGTTGTTTGTTTAGTTGGTGGCGGCCAAGAGATTAATACTGGAGAGGCAGGAATTAGCGAATGGATGGACTCACTTAACCGTTCGTTCCGAGACTGGCATATTTATATCTCGTCTCGTCTAACGGATAGCGAATACGCTGCCGGACATGTTTTGGAGGAACTGCGGACAGCGTCCGAATGTCACTACTAAAGATGAGTTGCATCTTGGCGTTTCGATGCGCTCGTTCCGCGCTGAGCATGTCTCTCTGTTAGTCAAACAACTTCTCGATCTTGACAAAGAAGCTGCGCGTGAAACACTAGGAAGGGTTTCCCAAAAGTACCCCATGGTCATCACGCGTGATCTCTCGCGCGCAAAGCGATGGCTGAAAGAGCAGGCGCGCGGCTCTGAGCGTTATGGCATTGTCGTTTCTTCCCAAGCTGAGCGGCTAAAGCCGCACGCAATCGATGTCCGGTCGCCTATGGATCCGATTCACTGGTTTCTTGATGGACCTGAAGATGTACGGTCGTCGTTTTATTTAGAGGACGTGGCAACGGAATTTCATGTTCAGGGATTGGAACTCGATTGGGCTTGCATAACCTGGGACGCCGATTTTAGATATTCGGATAGTGGTTGGGAGCACCGATCCTTCACTGGCGATCGCTGGAATTACATCCACAAACAAGACCGAAAGACTTATCAGAAGAATGCTTATCGCGTGCTCCTGACTCGCGCCCGACAAGGGATGGCAATCGTTGTTCCTTCGGGACGATTCAGAGGACCCACCCGCAAGCCGAGTACTACGATCCGACTTTTGAATATCTACAGGAAATCGGATTCAACGTCATTTAGTAGTCGTTCTACCCTTCTTGTTGAAAATCGCTTCCACGATGATGAGCGAAGGAAATCGGGGTCGGGCTCAGCAACCTTCTCAGGCATGCGAATGGGCTTACCTTCAAACGGAACGAAACTCTGCTCTAACAAATTCTGCGGGAAATAGGTTCTCAATCTTTCGTGCAAGACCAAGCATAACTTCTCGTCTAGCGTAATCAACCCATCGTCAAACGCAGCGTCGTGAAGGCTCGAAAGGCAAAAGTCCGTTGCGCGGGTCGAGTCGCTCTTTCGGAAAATCGCGCCAAGGTTTGATGTGGCTTGCAACCAGCAGCCGCGGAACATTAATGCCACTTATGCAGCAGCGCACTCCATAAGAATTGATTACCGTCTGTCGGAAAAACTGTTGTCCACGTCGAACGCGAACCGATGCGGTACTTTCAGTTGAACCTGCAGGCGGATTCCTTGGTTTCTCAAGCCGAACCCTATCACGCTCCAAGAAGTCCACTTCGCGATCATTATCACTCGTAAAGAGATCATGCAGGACCTGTTCGCTTTCTGGAGCAAGGTTCTCAGTATCTGCATGGAATTCTCTCCACATGTCTCGATCTTGTTTGCTTGCGCCCGAGAGTCCCTTTTATTCCTCTCGCTCTTTGTACGGGATCGAGTGAAGCCAAATTACTGAGCTTCATTGCTAAGCTGCTGGGTGACCGACCCATTCTGGAGGCGACGTCAACGATCACCGGATGCGTGTGGTGAAACTGACCAAATAGGAGTTTGCCGTAGAGATTTAGAGCTATGAGTTCGTGCTCACGTGTCCATTTTACGGTGGGGGCCTTGGCCATGGACGTAGTGTAACGATTGACGGCCGCGATGCAAGATTTTTTACCTTGCGCCAGATAACGAGTGCCTGGGTAGTATCCGCCAGACTTCGCGGATGAAAACAATTCTCGCTAACACCTACTTCTCTGGCGCTGGACTCATGGACATTGGCCTTGAAGCTGGCGGTCTGACTCTGCAACAAAGCTTTGAGATCGATGCGCTCTGTTGCGACACGATGCGTCGGAACTTCGCTCACGAAGTCGTGCAGTGCGACATCACCAAGAAGCTCGTGCAGGCTGAAAAGGAATGTCATGTGATGGTGGCAACCTATCCGTGCACAAAATATTCGCCGATCGCTGACATTCACGGTGTGCGAACGGGAGATGATTTGTTCCTGCATTTCTTCCGGCACGTTGCTGATCCGCCGGCCTGAGCTTTATGTCGTCGAGAATGTTCCGGGGATGAAGAAGTTTCCGGTCGTCATGGAAGCGATGACGAAGCTGCCGGACTATTACGTGCATGTTGCTTGTCCGGTTAAGTCTTCGACTTGGCTGCCGCAAAAGAGAGACCGGCTAATCATTATTGGGAGTCGAAGATACTTCGCTTTGGCGCGAGCCTGTCGGCCGAAAGGGCGGTTACGCTCGCAGAGATACTTGAGACCAAATCCTGATCCGCACATTCCGGATTATGTTAGCGCGGCGTCTTGCCGGCGCGTATCGAGACCGGCCAATCGTAAGTGATCCACGACGCGGCGACATCGCGCCGACATGCGTTGCACATTACGCGAAAGATTTGAGTACGAGGTTAGTTGCTGACAAGAGATTTCCGCATGGCGTGCGGCCGTACACCGTTCGAGAATATGCACGGCTGCAGGGAGTGCCTGACACGTTCACCTTCGCGGGCAGCGACAACGATGCGTACCGGATGATCGGGAACGGAGTTTCAGTACCGGTTGGAGAGTGGATCGGTTCTGAGGTCGTGCGGTATTTCCAGTGAGCGGATCAAACCTGCGGAGCAGGTGACAGCAGCAATAGCGCGGGGCGTAAGCCCCGGGCAGAGGCATAAGAAGAATATCGAGCTCGCGGAGCGAGCGACGGCCTCTTTGCTCCTCAGTTGGTAAGCGAGGGTTGATTCTTGATTCCCGTCGCTAGCGCTCAGGATCCTGTCGCTCTGTCGCGCCGCTCCGCGGGGCTTAGGAACCTTTTGGGATTCTGTCCCGGGGCTTACGCCCCCAGGCTTTATGCTGTCGCGCGCTACGCGCGCTTTTCAATCGGCAGCGCAGAGTCTTCGCCGTGAATTTTCTATTGACGTCGCCTCAATCCAGGCGTATATTTCGCGCGTTGCAAGATAGTTGCAGGTTTTGGTTTTATCCTTTTGATTCAGTGAGTTAGTTCATTGATCTAGCTGCGTGAGGTCACGCGGTTTTACCCAACTCGGTCTCAACGGCGCTCAATCCAGCGCCGAGGTTGTTCTCAATGAAGTTTTTCCGGCTCCCAGGCCCTTTTCCAATCAAAACAGTCAATTTGTGGGCGCAGTCCGGCCTAATCCTGAAATCTTTGTTTACCACAGAGGACACAGAGTTTTGCCTAGGGAAGGCAGGGGAGCTATCTCTCCGATTTGCAGGTTTACAGAGAGGGCTGACGGTCGCGCTTTGCCGACTCACGGTCGCGCTTTTTGCCGACTCACGGTCGCGCTTTGCCGAGACTCACGGTCGCGCTTTGCCGACTCACGGTCGCGCTTTGCCGGCTCACGGTCGCGCTTTGCTGGCTGACGGTCCCGCATTGACGGCTGACGGTCGCGGGTTGGCAACTCACGGTCGCGCGCCGAGCGCTGACGATCGAGACATTGGCGGCTGCATATGACGCGACTTCAACGGATCGTCGAGCGGTAAAGGCTCGCGGTCGATCATTAGTCAACTCACGGGCAAACATTCGCGGCTAACAAGTGCGCGCGTGGCGCTGACGATCTCCACGATTCCGGCTTCGCTTTGAGCAACGGCGTCTGGCGGACGATGCCAGCGCTGCTTCGTTACTCCGACACTGCCGAGCCGGCGGAAACACGAACGACGGTGCTGCCTTCTCAACGGAGGCGGCTAACTTCACCTACTTCACAACCAAAAAGGAGAACCTCATGAATAACAATCAAACAAATAGAGTCACGATGTTCAAGACAGTCGCTTCTCATCTTGATGACAATACCCCCGATCTGCGGAACGGCATGGCGCCCGATGCAGACTGCGGTGACTGAGTTCAAGAACAAGATCGCGGCGATCGATGCGTCCGCGCAGACGCAGGAGGCGCCCGGCGGCGCAGCCGGACAACAAGGCCGCCGCGCGTGACGATCTGGAAGATGTTTTGTTCTTTGCGTGCGAGGCGCTCCGGGACTCTCGCGCATACAAATAAGGATCGCGATCTCGCGGCGCTGGTGGAGGTCACGCCTTCAAGCCTGGACCATCTGGGTGAACAGGAATTATCAAATCGCGCGACGATTGTGCTGGCCGCGGCAACTGCGAGGAAGACCGAACTCGCTGCGTTGCAGGTGACGCAGGCGAACCTCGATGAGCTGGACCAGGCGTTGCAGGATTTCAATGCGAGCAAGGAAGGTCCCGCGCCAGGCGACGACCGAGCGCATGGCCCAGACGGAATCACTGCCGCAGTTGATCCGTGAAGCCAGTGAGATTCTGCGAGCGCGGATCGATCGCATGGTGAATCCTGTTTAGACGTACGCATCCGGATTTTGTGGCTGGGTCATCGCGGGGCTCGTGTGATTGTGGATCGAGCGGCGAGTCGGGCGACGACAAGACCAACGGCGCCGGTTCAACCGACGGCATGATTATGTGCCGCCGCTCCGCGGCTGGTTGAGTTTTGAATTGGGAGTTGGGTTTGTCATCGCTAACGCCCTCTCCCAAAGGCATCTATATAGTCAGACTCACCAGAATCTTATCAGCGGTAAGATCCGGTATGTGAATCCCGAAGGGATTCTTACCGCGATTGAATTCTGCAAGATGCCCTGGTGAGTCGACTATATATAGATGCCCCCGAGGGAGAGAGGGCTTTTACTTTTTCTTCTTCGTCCGGGGCAGGACCTGCGTGGCGAGGTAGGTCGCGGTGTCCCAGGCGTTGTGGATTCCGATGAACAGCAGCAGGAGCGACACCGCGCCTACCACAAAAGTGCGCGCTGAGGTGTACGCTCAAGCAGGATGGACGCCGTCAGCAGTCCGCCATACGCGATTAGTCGGCAGGATGGTGTGCCAGATCCAATCCTCCAGCACCGGCTGGTAGGCAATCTTTCGTCTCGCGCGATGGAAAGTGATCACGCTGTACGACAGGCCGCCGCCTCCACATGCGCCCAGCGCCCAGGCCACGCTGGAAAGCTCCGGTCCAGGGGGCGCTAAGAATCGCGGCCAACAGGAGCACGGCGCAGAAATGTATGACTGTCGGAGTGGCGAAGGTAGCTAACTCTCGGCTGGTGCTCGGTCGCGCCGATTCGGTGGTCAGGGCGATCACCACAAACTGCAATCCCGTCAGCGCCGCGCCGGACGAGCCGACGATGACGTAAAAACTTTCCCAGGGAACAATTAGTGTGTGGGCTTCCTGCATGATCATCCGCAGATTACACAGATAAGCAAAAAGAGAAAGACCCGTGACGGCGCGGTTTTTCTTTTCTGCTTCAAACGGAGTTATTTGTCTTTGATTTTTCCCATCTGCGTAATCTGTGGATTAATCGCCCGGCTAGTGACGATTGCCACGTCTCCCCTTCTCGATGCGACGAGAGGGGTCACGCCAAATTCCCGCCAGGGTACTTCTTCGGTTGGTCTTACTATCGAACCGGTAGGGCTTGCTTTGATCGAGCGGCTTGTCACTCGCACTTATGTCGGATTCTTGTTTCGCCTGATCCGTATCGTTGAATAGCCAGCCGGCCACGTCGTAGCGAACACCAACGAAAGCCAGCAGCATGAATGCAAAGATCGCCACGGCGAAGGTCGGCATGCGGCTGGGCGGCGGCAAGAAGCCAGTCTGCCTCTGCGGGCTGCTCTTCGGCCTGAAAGACAGAATTGTTTATGAACAGATTATCGATGACGATGCGCGGCCGTGGTTGGGCCTCGAGTTTGACCTCAGGTTGGGCGGGTTTGGCCTCGACCGCCATGGTCGTACTCACATTCACAGTGCTGACTGATTGCGGCGGTACCGCGAGCGCGAATTCGTTGGCGACAGCCCAGCGTGAATAGTCCGCCCGCCGCAAAGCCTCGCGGAATTCTTCGGCGGTGTCGCAGCGGTCGTCAGGGTTCAGGGCCAACGCCTTGTGCAGGACGGTGGCGATATCCGGTCCAACCTCTGAGTAAACTTTATGCGCCGGCAGCAGCGGATCCGGCTTGCCCTGGGCCAGGGCATTTGCGCGCGTCATTGCATCCGGTGGTTTGACGCCCGTGAACAGGTGATACAGCGTCGCGCCGAGTGCGTAGATATCACTTCGAGGCGTGGTCCCCAGATCCTGGATTTGCTCCGGCGGCGAGTAACGCCGGGTAAAGCCAAAGATACTTCGCCGGGAGTTTAAAGATGATTCGGTCGTCTCAGATTTTGCCAGACCAAAGTCGAGCAGAGCGATCTGTCCCGCGCTGGTTACCTTGAGATTGTGTGGTTTGATATCACGATGAACTATTTGACGGTCGGGGGCATGGAGATAAACAAGGGCATCGAGCACGTGGTCGGCCCAGGCGATTACCTCTTTGCGAGGAAAGGGTCCACGCCGCTGCGAGATGACATCCGCCAAATCGGGGCCCGGAATAAATTGCATGACGAGAAAGGCCCGATTGGATTCAGTGAAGTAATCCGTGACTCGAGGCAATGCCGGATGATTCAGTTTTGCCAACATCCGCGCTTCGCGAGCGAACTGGCGCCGCAAACGGCGATCGGTTGAGAAACTCTCCTTCAGCGCCACCGTAACATTCAGCCGCCGATCAACTGCTTCATAGACGGCTCCCATTCCCCCACTACCCAGCCGTCTGCCGATGCGGTAACGACCTTGCAGAATTGTAGCCCGTGGCAAAAAGACGGCCGATGGTCGGGGTGCAATGCTTTCTTCATTTGCCGAAAAGTGGCTGGAGCGAACCAAAACTCGTGGCAACCGAGTTCGGCTAATTCAATTAAGCGGAGGGGCTTTTCCGCGATTCGTAAGACCCGAGGAGAGTCAGTGTTTCTGTGGTGCGAGACTATACTCCACCTGTCGCCGCAAAACAATGCCGAGCGTACGATAAGCGGGCGGCGAAATTCGGGCAGCGAACCGGCGGCATCGCCGCTTGATGTGCTGAAAAGCTCCGCTTTTCCGTCACGCTATCCTATTTTTGCGGCGGCGCAGCCTCCAGATTTTGGGAGGCGGGTGTCAGAAGCCCGACCGTAAGGCAGGTCAACGTCGATACCCTGAACGATCGTCGATTAGAGTTGCCCTCCCTGACGGTCGGGCTTCTGACACACCCGGCAGGGGATTCTCGCTTCATTCCCGGTTAATTTTTGTTAAGTCTTTGCCGTTCGGCAACCTTTGGAAATCTTTTTCTCGTAGATTCATTCAGACGGTAATTCATTCCGGGTAATACGAGTGTTAACGCGAGTAAGGCTCAGAGCGTCTATGGAGTAGGTGCGACGGAATATCTCTGAAGTTCGCGGGAAAAGGATCTTTTTCCGAAAATAGTTGAAACGAACCAGGGGTTTGGCGCACTTACTATTTGAAAAGGCGAGTGGTACTTGAAAAGCCGGAGGGACGACAGTTATTAACCCTCCTTAATTGAAAACCCTCAGGCGGGCGATCCCGCCTGGGGGCCCGGGTCAGGCCATGCGGTTGTCATACGAAACCGACTGACCTGGGCACTAATCAATCAGGAGCTGCGCCAAAGACGGAAAATCAGGGGTTTGGTTATGCTGAAAGTACACACAAGAAATCTTGGTAATGTCGCTGTTGTTTGCCTGCAGGGACGAATCGTTAACGGTGAAACGGCGTCCCTGCGCGATGCGGTCGATTCGCAATTGAATGCGAGCGCCGTCGTGCTTGATTTGGCGCGGGTCAGCACGATTGACGCCAGCGGCCTGGGCTTGATGCTGTCGCTGCGCAACCAGGCGGAATCGAAAGGCATCGGTCTCAAGCTGATGAATGTCAGCAAATTTGTGAAGCAGGTGTTTGAAATCACAAGGCTCGACACTGTCTTCGAAGTTATCCCCAGAGTCGAGTCCCTTCCGTCGCTCTCGCAGACGCGCACCGCGCGAGTAGAGTGGGCGGCCTGCGCTTAATCCGCAGATTACGCAGATTACACAGATAGGCATATAGAGAAAGACCGCGCTGGTTGGCGCGGTTTTTCTTTGCTTCAAAGAATGTTTACTGAGTCTTTTTCTTTATCTGTGTAATCTGCGTAATCTGTGGATGCTTACTGCTTCAGACCCTTCATTATCTCGGCGTGGGTTTCCAGGATGCTGTTTGCCTGATCAGCTCGCGGCTCGAGTGACCAATCATCGTGATCGAATGTGCCCCCGAGAATTATTCCATCGCGTCTCGGGAACATGTAGCCACGGCTCAGGTAACAATAATCAACTTCCGGCTGCGGCAGGAGTACTTCGAGCTGGCCGCGCACCGGTCCCAGTTTCTGATCATCGAACAGCGCGCGCGCACCAAGACCGGTGCAGTTAAAGATCAACGGTTCAGGTAACCTCATGATCTCTTCGCGGCTGCGAAACTCTTTCACCACCACGCGGCCGCCGGCGATGTAAAAGTCGCGCAGCAACGCGCTGAGATAGATGGACGGCTCGATCAGCATCGTGCTGAACTGTTTCACATAAGGGAAACCGAAATAGCGATCCGGGTCGCGATGCATTTCGATTCCCGGATAAAGCTCGTTCCCGCCGGGCAGTTCGTCGGCCCCAGGGTCATTGCGATAGAACTGAAAGGTCTCGATCCAACGCACGCCGTATTCGGCGCCGACGAGCAACTGGAAAGCTCGATTCGAAATCCGGCAGGCTTGCCGAAACTGCTCATTGAATTTTGCTGAGACGCTTTCGGAATCAAACACGGTGGTGGGTGACCAATGCGCGCCGGCAATGTTTGAAGTGGTGTTCGGCGGCACGTCTTTGGCGTAGATCGTGACCGGCCCGTTGAAGTGTCTTTGCACTGAGGCGCGCGGTCGAGAGGCCGCTGACGCCGCAACCCAGGACAGCAAAGCCAGGCGCCGCGCTTTGGCGTGAACTCCTCCTGATCCCACCCGCTGACGCGGGCGGTACTGACCCGCGCGCGAGGTCTATCGCCAGCGCAGCCGTTCCCCACGAGAGGTCATGCCGCCTCCGCCGTGCCCATAGTTATGAACCAGGAGTTTGTTGCCGATGCGCTGAGCCTCGACCACAAAGCCTTCATCACGATAAGGGCGCAGGCCGACGACTTCGCGAATGACTCGATCGCGCGAGACTTTGACCGGGGCAAGGTGACGCTGTGGACTGAGTGCCAGGACCCGCGCCTGCGACGCCGCTATCAGCGCGCCGGTGGCCAGTGCTCCGCGCAGGAAATCACGACGATTCGTTTCCCAGGCCATGACATCCACAGATTACGCAGATTTCAGAGAGAAGCAAATAGGAAAAGTTAGGAGGGAAGGTATTAAGACTGGCGCGCAACCGTCTCGGTTGCCGGGGTCGATTGCAAGCGAGGACGCTTGCGCTCCAGTCCATGGCTACTTCTTTGGCTTTACAAAGATCGCGTCATCAATCGTAACGTTTTGTTTTACTTCCGTAATCCTAATCACAAAGTGAGCGTCGTCAACCTCATGTATCAGGAACGGAACCTTGATGCCATCGACTGCGCGATAGTCGTCGTACTCGGTGGCGCTGGTGACTTCGTTGGCGGCGTTGTGTTCTTCGACCCGCACCAACAGTCCGGTGTGCGCGTCGAAATAAAAGAGCCGCGGATAATTGTTTCGCGGCGCCTGAGGACTACCAAGTCGCGCTCGACACCTCGTTCACCACTGGCTTTGAAAAGCGCCAGCTTCACCGAGCCTTTGAAAAAGAGATTCGGATATTGCGCGCGCAATTTTAGCGGTTGATAAAAATCAGCGTCGCGCACCGCGTTTCCCAATTCCAAGCCTGTTTTGTCGACTACGCCGTCGTCCGGATCCGCTTGCCAGCCGACCGTGCCATCAAAACCTTCCTTCAGAGTCGGTCTGTCCCGGCACCGTCAGAATCGTGAGCATCTTGTTCGGTGCCTTCTCAAACATTTCCGCCGGTCCACTCAAAGCAATTCCCAGCACTTCGAAACTGCCTTTCGCGCTTCTGACTGCTAATCTTCTCCAGTGCGGCGCGTCCACCGAGCGCGGTTACGTATGAAGCCAGCACTTCATCGGCTTTCTGTTTAGCCTCTTCGGTGATTGCCGGAGCAGTGCCCTGAGACGATGTCGTTGATGAAGGTGGCGACGGTTTCAAGTTGAGCATGAACTTCAGCGCCTCACTGCCGAGTTCCTGAAGATAGTCTTTGTCGGTGGCGGCAGAGTTGGTCATGGCAATTAGCGCCACCGAATCGTCCGGGGCGAGTATGAGACGCGACTCGAATCCCACGTCGCCGCCGTCATGCATGACCAGACGATGACCCTGGAGATCCGTCGTGAACCAGGAGATTCCTTCTTTCATGCTGAATGCGCTCACGACTGGTTGCCACATCAGCTCAGCGGTTTCGCGCTTCAGGATGCGCCGCCCGTCGAGTTCGCCATGATTCAAGTTGGCAATGGCCCAGCGGCTCATGTCTTCGATGTTGGAATACAACGTTGAGCTCGGAGCGTGCGCCCGGTTGTAAGGGAAAACTTTGCTGACGACGATCCGGCCGTTCTCTTCAACATGCGGCGAAGTCAATAGCTGTGGATTGGCCTCCCGGACGAGTAACGTGCTGTCCTTCATTCCCAGCGGCGTGAGGATGTGGTGCTGCACATAATCCTCAAAGCTCTCGCCCGACACTTTCGCGATCAAATCGCCGAGGATCTCGTAGGCGGTATTGCTGTAAGCGAATTTTTCGCCGGGGTGAAAACAAGTTTTTGATTGGCGGTGCTGCGCACAAAACGCTCGAGGGCGCCTTCGTCATATTCGGGCTGGTCCCAATGATAATTCGTGGTGTCGGGAATGCCGGAAGTGTGACTGAGCATCTGGCGAACCTTAATGTCGCGGTATCGCTCATCATCCATCTTGAAGTAGGGCAGATACTTTGTGATCGGCGCATCGAGATCGATCTTACCCTGCTCAACCAGTTGCATTACAGCCGTGGCGACGAACGTCCTTGGTCACTGACGCCATGTGAAACAACGAGCGGGAAGTCACCAGCGTATGGGTCCCAAGTTTCGCCAGGCCAAAGCCTTTCGCGTAGATCAAGCTTGCCATCTTTGACGACGCCGATGGCGAATCCTGGCAGGCGCCCTGATCTGATTGTTTCAGTGATCTTCGGCTCGAGTTCCGCGCGCAAACGCGCGGCTTCGTCTGCTGGCGGCGTGACAGTTTGTCCGGGGGCCTTGGCCGCAAGCAGGCAGAGCGTAATTAAGACCGGCGCCAATAGCAGTTTGTGGTTCGTCATCACGTGAGATTGACGGATAGGACGAAGCTTTCGTTAACGCGGCCATGAACCTGCCAGGGATAAACACGGATTCGACGCGAATAACCCTGAAAGCAGAAACCCGACCGTTAGGAACGGTGCAAAGGTGAAGGAGCACCCTCTAACGGTCGAGGTTCTGTGTAAATCCGCGTTCATCTGCGGTTAATTTTTTGAAGGCTAGATATCCAGGTTCCGCACATCCAGCGCGTTATCTTCGATGAACTTGCGACGAGGCTCGACGGCATCGCCCATCAACACAGTGAAGATTTCGTCGGTCTCGACCGCGTCATCGATACGGACTTGCAAGAGCGTGCGCTTGGCCGGATCCATCGTGGTCTCCCACAACTGTTCAGGATTCATTTCGCCCAGACCTTTGTAGCGCTGAATCGTAAGATCCTTTTTGCTGACGTGAGGACCCGATCAAGCAGAGCTTCGCGGGTAGCAATCTCTTCGCTGTTGCCGTTCTCGCCGGCGACGAAAGGAGGGGTGAGCTGATCTTCCAGCTTCATGAAAAGCTCGACCGCCTTCTGAAACTCAACATAGCTGGCGAAGTTGTAATCAACCGTGACCGCGACGCCGGAGTTCGTGATCGTATCGATCTCCCACAAGCCGTGCTCTTCATCTTCAGTGAGTTCGGTCTTGTAGCCGGCTTTGTGGACCACACCTTCGATCTTCGCCATTGCGTCTTCATCCTGGAAGGTCTGTCGCAGCGTGGCGCCTTCTTCACGCAAAACGCCTTTCTTGCCGCCGAACGCAATTAGTAGTTGATCAAGCAGGTAGGCATCGCCGCGGAGACGGCGCGCGGCTTTTTCAAAATACTTTTTGAACTCGTCCATCGTTTCAAGTGACCCGGCAAGTTGTGCGCCTTCGATCACTGTCTGGCCCTTACCGGCAAACACTTTCATATCGCTCGTCGCCTGGCGCATCAGGTACCGGACCATTGAACCCTCGTCCTTGATGTACTCTTCCTTCTTGCCTTTCTTCACTTTGAAGAGCGGTGGCTGGGCGATATAGACATAGCCCTGCTCCACCAGCTCGGGCATTTGACGGAAGAAGAACGTAAGCAGCAGCGTGCGAATGTGCGAGCCGTCGACGTCCGCGTCGGTCATCAGAATGATGCGATGATAACGAAGCTTGGTCAGATCGAAATCTTCCTTGCCGATGCCGGTGCCGAGCGCCATGATCAGCGCTTTGATTTCGTTGTGCGCCAGCATCTTGTCGAAGCGCGCTTTTTCGACGTTGAGAATCTTGCCCTTGAGCGGCAGGATTGCCTGGTTCTTGCGATCGCGGCCCTGCTTGGCCGAGCCGCCGGCGGAATCACCTTCAACGATGTAGATTTCCGATAGCGCCGGGTCCCGTTCCTGACAATCGGCAAGCTTGCCCGGCAACATGGTTGAGCCCATCGCTCCTTTGCGCACGATTTCGCGGGCTTTTCGAGCCGCGTCGCGCGCGCGGGCGGCATCGAGCGATTTTCCGACGATGCGGCGGGCCACGGTAGGATTCTGCTCGAGGTATTCGGTCAGGCGTTCGTTGAGAAATGATTCGACTGCGCCTTTGACGTCCGAGTTGAGCTTGCCTTTCGTCTGGCCTTCGAACTGCGGTTGCGGCAGTTTGACGGAAATCACCGCGACCAGACCTTCGCGCACGTCATCACCAGTAAGTGAACCTTTGAAGTTCTTGGCCAGGCCTGACGATTGCGCGTAGGCGTTGATAGTGCGGGTGAAGGCCGAACGGAACCCCGAGAGGTGCGTTCCGCCATCGACCGTATTGATATTGTTCGCGAACGAGTACACCTTCTCGTCATACCCGTCGTTATATTGGATGGCAACTTCGATTGAAAGCGCGTCGTTAATCTTTTCGAAGTAGATCGGCTTGTCGTGCAAAACGCTGCGACTTTTATTCAAGTGTTTGACGAATTCAGCGATGCCGCCGCGATAATAAAACTCGTGCGACTTTTCCGGCTCTTCACGTTCGTCTTTGATCGAAATGCGAATGCCTTTGTTGAGAAAAGCCTTTTCGCGCAGACGTTCGGACAGTTTGTCAAAACTAAATTCGGTAGTGTCAAAGATTTCCGAGTCGGGCTTGAAAGTGATCTTGGTGCCGCGCTTCCGCGTCTTGCCTGTCTGTTCCAGGATGGCCACCGGAATGCCCCGCACGTAATCCTGCTCGTAAGTCAAACCTTCGCGCCAAATCTCGAGGTGCAGCTCTTCCGAAAGAAAGTTAACGCAGGACACGCCGACTCCGTGCAAACCACCTGAAACCTTGTAAGCATTCGAGTCAAACTTGCCGCCGGCGTGCAACTTGGTCATCACAACTTCGGCCGCCGACTTTCTCTCTTTCTTCATCAAATCGACCGGAATGCCGCGGCCGTTATCGATTACAGTGATCGAGTTGTCCAGGTGGATTGCTACTTCAACCGTGTCGCAGTATCCGGCGAGCGCTTCGTCGATCGAGTTATCGACGACTTCATAAACCAGGTGATGCAGACCGATTTCGCCCGTCGATCCGATGTACATCGCCGGCCGCTTGCGTACCGCGTCGCGCCCTTCGAGCACGGCTATTGATGATGAATCGTAAGTGTCTTTTTGTTCTTCAATTTCGATGTTGGTGTGGCCAATTCTTCATTACCTTCGTTCTTATCTTCAGGGTCGTCAAACAACATTTGCCCGCTCTCATCATGGGCGCGTTAAAGACCGTCTCTTCACTCGCAATCCCTTCACGCACCTCGTAAAAATTCGCCCTCTGATTGAACCGCTCAAAATGATTTCGCTTGGAAGTGGTAACGAACGTTTGAGTGCGTCCGTCGAGGTATTCCAACAGCCGTTCAATGCGGATTCCGTCGAGTTCTGCGTCCACGTCATCAATGAGGAAAATCGGGTAATCCTGATGCTTGGCATGATACACTGAAATCGCTGCTAAATCAAGTGTTATCAATGCGCTACGCTGCTGACCGGCACTTCCAAAACTGCGCAAATTCCGGTCCCGGAAAAGAATATCCAGTTCGTCGCGATGAGGACCGATGAGACAGGCGCCGGCAAACATTTCAGCTTCCAAACGAAGCCGTAAACGATCGGCCATCAGGTGTTCATAATTCGTCAGATCGCCTTTGCTTTCCAAAGACGAAACGTAGCGAATCGAAAGGGCATCGCCAAATAAAGAATGTTCAAGGGCCTCGCTGAGCAAATCAACATATCGATTTCGCGCCCGGTGAATTTGTCCGGCCAGCGCAATCAACTGTTGGTTCCAGGGTTCAACCAATTCCCTGAGTTCATCCAAACGGATCTCGCTCTCTGCAGACTGATCCAGGAGCCGCTTCTTTGCTTGATGACCCTGGTGTAATCGTTGAGAGTCTGAGCGTATGGCGAATGAAGTGAGATCACGCCGCGATCCAGAAAACTACGCCGGGCGTCGGGCCCACCGCGCACAACTTCGAGCTCATCAGAAGTAAACCAAACGGCATGCAACTGGCCCAGGTATCGCGCCGCCGTTTCGCGTTTGCCGTTGACGAATGTTTGCCTGGTATTTCGTTGAATGCCCACGCGCAGTTCACGATCGATCGCGTCACCACGATGAACTACCCCGCTGACTGCCGCTAATGACTCGCCAGAAAGCAATGGCTTCATGAAGATGCCTGGTGCGAAAAGACTTTCCGTGCGCAAGGACTTGAATGGATTCGAGCCAGTTTGTCTTCCCCTGTCCATTGTTGCCATAGAGGACGTTAGTGCCGCTGGCCCAATGAATACTTCCCGACAGGTTGCGAAAGCGTTCAACCTCAATGGATTTGAGAAACACCGCGAAATTTTATCATAGTGCGGCGGCATTCTGCTGGTGATTCCTAAAAACAAAACGAGCGCCTTTTCGGGGCGCCCGCGGGAAATCTTTCAGAAACAAGAGAAGGTCAGAGTCTCATCGGCATGACGATGTACTTGTAATCATGAGCGTCATCCGATACGGGTTTGAGCTGCGCCTGTGAGTTTCCATCTTTGAATTCGAAGGCAACCTGTTCAGTGCCGACCACGCCCAGGAAATCCTGGAGGTACTGGGCGTTAAATCCAATGTCGGTATCGTCGCCGCCGAAGCTTGTTTCCACAGTCTCGCGAGCTTCGCCTTCTTCCGCATTCTGCGAACTGATGAGCAGTTGATCTTTGCTGAGATGGAAACGAATAGCGTGTGAGCGATCGTCGGCCATCAGGCGACGCGCCGAATTGCCTGGTTGAGTGCGGTCGTGTCGAAGGTGGCTGACTGATCGTTATTCTTCGGCATAACCATTTCATAATTGGGAAACTGTCCGGACAGCATCCTTGAAATCAACAGACGTGAACCAACCTGAAAATAAACGTGATTTTCATCCGGAACCAAGGTTGATGTCACCGTCAAAATCGGACGTGAGCTTGGTAAGCTCTGCCAGTGTCTTTCTGCGGAATCAATACATCCAGGGTGCCGCCGCCGTCCGCCCCACCCGCGGTCGTCGCCACATAAGCCAACCGGTGACCATCGGTCGTAACCATCTTTACACCCTTATCGTCGAGTTCGAATTTGGCGCCTGATAGCGTGTAACGACCCTCTTCCTGCGTGATCGCGAAAATTGTCCGGTCGATGAGTAGTTTCAACAAAGCCGCCGGCAGTTTGAGCGGGGTGGATTTGAATCCGGGCAGCTCTGGGAAGGTTTCCTTTGAGATTCCCGGCAGACGAAATTTTGAACGATCGCATTCAACCGTTACCCATTCATTTTCTTCCTTGCGAAAACTCACCTGGAGCATCGGGAAGCAATCGGGCGATATCAAAAAGTTTCCGCGCCTGAACACAAATAGCGCCCTGGGACTTAATCTCTTGTGCGTCCGCATCACATCGAATCGTAACATCCAGATCGGTCCCGCTGATTCTGATCGCGTCTTCACCGGCCGATTCAATCAGAATATTTGCCAGGACCGGAATGGTGTTCTTTCGTTCGACGACACCTTGAACAAAGGCGAGTTCCTTTTGCAGTGCTCCACGAGCAATGACGAATTGCATATCGACTCCTAAGATTGTTGAGCGTGAACTTATACCACAGGTCCGCGCTGGATGCGCACTACGCGTTTTCTACTTGAAATAAAAATACCTTTATATTTTGAGATAGTACTAGTAGTAAGGCCTGTGAATGTGTGAAAGTCAAGAAGTTACAAGGCTTTTTCGCTATCAAGCCTGTGGAAACGAACCGGTTGCTCGGATGGAAAAGCTAAGCTTGAATCACACCTTCAATATCCACATAACTACCAACCAATATCCACACCATACCTGTGGATCAATCGATCTCAGACGCCGATACTGTCGGTCAGCCGTTTGATAACTGCTTCGATTTCTCGATCAGAGCTGATGAGTTGATCGATCTTCTCGACCGAGTGCATTACCGTCGTGTGATGTTTCCCACCGAACTGCCGGCCGATCTCAGGGAAGCTTTTCCTGGTGAGTCGCTTACAGAGGTACATCGCAATCTGTCTGGGAAAAGAACCTGGCGCATGTTCGATCGCGCTTTGAGGTCGTCGATACCGATCTTGTAATAATCGGCCACCACCTTCTGGATCATCGGAATGCGTGATCGAATCAGATTCGGGTGCCTGTGACACATTCCGCATTGCATCCTGGGCCAGCGTTTTCGAGAGCGGAACGCCACGCAATGAAGCCATAGCCAACACTCGAATTAGTGACCCTTCTAACTCTCGAATATTGTGCTTGCTGTTGGAGGCGAGGAAGAGAGCCACGTCATCCGGCAGATCGATTCGTTGCAACTCAGCCTTGCGTCGAAGAATGGCGACTTTCGTTTCCAAATCCGGCGGCTCAATATCTGCAATCAAACCCCATTCAAAACGGGAGTGCAGCCGTTCTTCCATCTCAGGGATATCTCTCGGCGGACAGTCAGAGCGTCAGGACGATCTGTTTCTGACCGTCATAGAGCGCGTTAAAAGTATGGAAGAATTCTTCCTGAGTTCGCTCTTTGCCGGCGATGAATTGGACGTCGTCGATCAGCAGCACATCAATCGATCGATACCGTTCGCGGAATACTCTCGTTTTGTCGTAGCCGTACCTGATTGCGTTTATGAGTTCATTCATAAACCGCTCAAGCGACAGGTAAGCAACCTGAAGAGTTGGATTGGCAGATCTGATCGCGTGTCCGGCGGCCTGAATCAAATGGGTCTTACCCAGTCCCACGCCTCCATATAAATACAACGGGTTATAAGTCTTTCCCGGGTGATTCCGCCACCGCCTTGGCCGCAGCATGTAGCGAAGCGATTGCACGAGGCGACGACGAAACTCGAAAATATGTATCTTTCGTTGAGAGCCGACGGAACAGCTTCAACAAACGGAGTGGTCTTCGTCTTCTTTGGGACTGAGACGCTCAGATGACGTGACGAGCATCGATTCTCTGCTCACTTGGGAACGCATGCGCCGGTGTTGACGGGTCTCGTTCGGCTCTGGCATAGCGACCATTGAACCTTGATATCGGCCGAGTTCGATTTTCGGCCAGCGATTCCGTCAGAGCGCTCTCATAGTGACGCAATGACCCAATCCTTCACCACCGCGTTCGGCGCCGCAGATGTGCAAAACCTGATCCTGGGGTGAAGTAGTAAATTCAAGCGGTCGAAACCAAGTCTCGCAAGCCTGCCTGCCTAGTCTCCGTTCCAACGAAGAAAACAGTAATTGATGGGGGTGGTGTTATACATTGCGCCAGTACTACTAAGTAAATAAATGCAAAAGCAACAAGAGTTCTTCATTAGCCTATTGGTGAACCCCGTGACGCTAACACATGCCCAAAACCGGTGGCAAGGAAAACACCCGAGAATGTGCGGGACGCCCCTGTCAGGACCGAATTCACACGGCAAATCGCCAAGCGGTCAGCTCTCTCGGGCATACAGTGTTGTAGCTTCAGAGAATATCGTGTTGTGCTATGAGGTTGGAGACGAGGCTGTAAATGCTAGCTGGTAGCATCTTCATTTCGGACAATGGCGGTGAAAATACGGTCCAGGTCGGCGAGGCTGTAGTACTCGATCTCGATCTTTCCAGGTGAACCAGATCGCTGCGGGTGGATCCTTACCTGGGTCGACAGAGCCCTGCGAAGTTTCACTTCAGCTGCTCGGAGATTCGGATCGATGGTCTGAGGAGCTTTGGCGGGTAGCGTTTTCCGATCACCGAGATGCTTAACGCGTTGCTCAGTCTCACGTACAGACCAGCTAGTGCTTGACGATCTTTTGTGCGAAGCGACGTTGGATCACCGGATCCTGTATTCCGAGTAGTGTTCGCGCGTGACCGAATGAAAGCTTCTCCTCTTCGAGCAGGGTCTGGATGTCGGTCGGTAACTTTAGGACGCGCAGATAATTTGTGACAAAGGTTCGATCCCTGCCGACTCGCTGAGCTACCTCTTCCTGCGTTAGTCCGAGTGAGTCGATCGAGTCGCTTATACGCGTTCGCCTCCTCGATAGGATTCAGTTCCTGGCGCTGAATATTCTCAACCAGCGCAAACTCGAGCAGCCGGTCGTCGGGTATCTCACGAATGATCGCCGGAACGCGAGCCAGATCCGGCGATTTGAGCCGCGCGCCACCGGCGCTCGCCCGCCACCAGTTCAAACAGCCCGCCCATTGGCCGAACCAATAACGGTTGGATAATGCCAGTGGTACGAATGGACTGGGCCAGCTCATCCAGCTTCGCTTCGTCGAAAAATGTCCTGGGTTGCTGTCGACCAGGTTGAATCAGATCGAATCTCAATTTCTCGGATTTCGTCACGATCCACCAACTGCGGATCGGTTGAGATCAGTGCGCTCAGTCCTCGACCCAGCGGTCTCTTGATCATTGGCCAGAACCTCCCTTTGCAAGCAGTGAATAGGCCTCGGCTCCGCGAGACTTTTCGTCGTAATAGATTACCGGCTTGCCGTGGCTGGGTGCCCTCGGCCAGCCGAACATTCCGGGGAATTGCCGTTTCGAAGACCGAGACCACTGTAGAAACTCCTCAGGTCCTGCGGCGACCGCCGGCGCGAGGTTGGTGCGCTCGTCGTACATGGTCAGCAGTAGCCCCTCGATTTTCAGTTGAGGGTTCACAACTCGGCGCAAGCGGGCCAGCGTGTTAAAGAGTTCAGAGACGCCTTCGAGGGCGTAGTATTCGCACTGGACCGGTACCAAGAGAGAGTCCGCGGCCGCGAGGGCGTTAACCGTCAGCAGATTCAACGCAGGCGGACAATCCGAGAAGGATGAGGTCGTAGCTCTCGCGCAGCGGCGCAATCGCGGCTTTGCAGAATCAGCTCGCGATTGGGCATTGAGATTAGCTCAACCTCTGCTCCAGCGAGGTTCCTGTCTGAAGGAACAACGTCGAAGCCAAAGTCGCTGGAGACTTTGATCTCGGCGAGTGGCATACCCAGGACGAGAGCGTGATAAGTCGTGCGTCTGACGGAAGCTTTCTCGATTCCGACTCCGGACGTTGCGTTAGCTTGTGGATCGACGTCGATCAGGAGAATGCGGCGATTCAGTTTGGCCAGAGAGGCCGCGAGATTTACGGCGGTCGTGGTCTTGCCGACACCGCCCTTCTGATTAGCAATGGCTATAGTTTTTGCCATTAAACCTGACTATGAGACGGCCACCACAGTAACACAGACGCAGGTTAGGGTGCTACTGCTTTGACGGGTTCGAGGGATTGTCGAACGTTTCACGTGAAACATGGAAGGCAGTATCATCCGGACCCGTGTCGAACGTTTCACGTGAAACATCCGAATCAGGCTGAAGCTGTTTGCTGGGCCGCGCTCAGGTGCACCAGAAGGTTTGCCAGGGCTGCTGGCGTCATGCCTGGAATTCGCCGCGCCTGGCCGAAGTTCTGAGGTTGAGCTCGTTCGAGTCGCTCGACGATTTCATGCGAAAGGCTGCTCACTCGCCGAAACGAGAAGTTTGCCGGAATTCTCGAGCAGGTCGTGCTGATGCAGGCGTCGATTCACGTTGGCTTGTGAGTCCAGATAACCCGCGTAGAGGTGGTCCGCGAGCACCGTTTCCAGGTCGGTAAAAGTAAACGAGGTTTGAGCCGGCCGGCGGCAGGAGTTCCATTATCGTGCTGATTTCCACTGCGGGTCGTAGCGCAAGCTGAGCCAACGTCAGCGAGTCGCCCAAGTCCTGGCCAGTCATCTGTTGCAGAGCGGCCGTATTGGTCGTGAGTCCGCTGAATCTTTTCGCGGTTCAGAATTGTGCGAATCTGAGCTTGCCGGGTCCGTCGCCGGTTGAACTTCTCCCATTCTTCGTCGCCCACCAGCCCAAGTTCGCGACCGAGCGGCTCTAACCGCTGGTCGGCATTGTCGTGGCGGAGCACCAGTCGACATTCGGATCTCGAGGTGAACATCCGGTAAGGCTCGTCCACGCCCTGCGTAATCAAGTCGTCTATGAGGACGCCGATGTAGGACTCGCGACGATCGAGCTGGATCGCCTGGCCGCCCGAGCGCCCCGAGGCCCGCGTTGATTCCGGCGATTAGTCCCTGACAAGCAGCCTCCTCGTAACCGGTCGTCCCATTGATTTGACCTGCGAGAAAGAGACCCTTGATTTGTGCTGTCTCGAGGAACGGGCGTGAGTTCTTTCGGATCGACAAAGTCATACTCGATCGCGTAGCCCGGCCGAATGATTTGAGCCTCGTCAAAACCCGGAATGAGGCTAACCAGCTGCTGCTGTAGCTGCGCCGGCAGAGAGGTTGAGAACCCGTTGAGGTAAACCTCGTTCGTGTTGTATCCCTCAGGCTCGATGAAGAGTTGGTGGCGAGGTCTTATCGGGAAACTTAACGACCTTATCTTCGATCGAAGGGCAATAACGCGGCCCAATGCTCGGTGATCTGACCTGAATAAAGCGGAGACTCGTGCAGGTTCTTTCGGATCGCCTCATGAACCGTATCATTCGTGTAGCCGATGTGGCAGTCGAGTTGTTCCTGGTCAATCTGTTCGGTCGAAAACGAGAAGGGAACCGGCCGTTCATCAGGTGGCTGACGTTCAAACGCCGCCCAGTCGATGGTGCGACCGTCCAGACGCGGCGGCGTGCCGGTCTTCAATCGACCGACTCGAAAACCCAGGTTTTTAAGCGCCTGCGCAAACTCGATCGACGCGGGCTCGCCGGCCCGTCCTCCCTGGTACGTCCGTTTGCCGGAGTGGATCTTTCCCGTTCAGAAACGTTCCGGTCGCGATCACAATCGACCCGGCTGCCGATGCGACGAGAGTCCTGCAACTCGATTCCCAGCACGCGTTTGTCTTTGACAATTAGATCCGTGTACCACGCCCTTGTCGCAAGCTGAGATTCGGAGTCGCCTCCAGCGTGCGACGCATCTCCGTCCGATACAGAGCTCGATCAGCCTGCGCTCGCGGCGCGCGCACGGCGGGACCGCGTGAGCGATTCAGCAAACGGAATTGAATGCCGGTGCGATCGATGACCCGGCCCATGATGCCGCCGAGCGCATCAATTTCACGGACGATGTGGCCTTTCCCGATACCGCCGATCGCGGGATTGCAGGACATCTGTCCGATCAGATCGAGGTTCAGAGTTACCAGCGCGGTGTTCGCCCCAAGGCGCGCTGCGGCCGACGCCGCCTCGCAGCCAGCATGCCCGCCGCCGATAACAATCACATCAAAGATTTCGTCGAATACCATGACTCTATAGAAACGTGATTACTCACTTGCCGATACAAAAGGTAGAAAAGATCTGTCCGAGGATTTCATCGGATGTTGTCTCGCCGGTAATCTCACCCAGGAAGCGCAGCGCGTTGTGCAGGCCTACCAAAATCAGTTCTTCACTCGCGTCGTGTTCTGCAGCAACTCTTCAGATGCGTCAACTGCCCCAACGGCGCACCGCAACAGATCGTGATGCCGGGCATTCGTGATCAGCAGTCCTTGAGTGGCGCTATCGCCGTTCTTGAAAGATGTCCAGTATAGCAGTGCGGAGTCCTTCTAGTCCTCCTTCAGTCTTTGCTGAAACCAGAAACGATTCGAGGTTGGTTGGAGGAAAGGATCTCGTCGTCTCGCTCGAGTCACAGAAAAGGTGGGAAGGTCACTCTTATTGATCGCAACGATATGAGGCTGGCCCGCGACGTCCTTCAACACCGTGCGGTCATCGTCGGTCAACGGCTCGGCGCCGTCGATGACTACTATCAACACGTCGGAGTCCGCCGCCTCGCGTTTCGTCTTATCGATTCCGATCGATTCAATCCGATCATCCGAAAGTCTCAGGCCCGCTGTGTCTGTCAGAATAACCGGCACTCCGTCAAGCGCGATCGATTCAGTGATAGTGTCTCTGGTGGTGCCTGGAACCTCAGTTACGATGGCCCGGCTACGCCCCAGTAAACTATTGAACAGACTGGACTTACCGACATTTGGCCGGCCTACCAAGGTTACTTTGAGGCCTTCGCGAATTAGTCTGCCGCGGCTAAAAGTGTTGGCCAGCTTCTCCATTTTCATCTTGCAACAACTGAAGAGAATTGCAGAAGTTGATCCGTCTCAAGTGCGGGCAAGTCATCTTCGACGAATTCGAGCGAGGATTCCAGCCGCACAATTATTTTCAACAACTCATCTTTAACGGGTTGCAGAGTGTTTGATATTTCACCCTTCAATTGTCGCGTAGCCTGACGGACGGCTGCGTCTGTCTGAGCGTCGATCAGATCGCGGATGGCTTCCGCCTCAGTCAGCTTCAACCGTTGATTCGCAACAGCGCGCAAAGTGAATTCTCCGGGATCAGCCAAGCGAGCGCTCAAGCTCCAGAGCGGCATCGATCATCGGAGCGGAGCAAGAACCGGCGAACCATGACAGTGCAATTCGACAACGTCTTCACCGGTGAACGAGCGAGGTGCTTTGAAGTAACAGACGAGAGCGTCGATCCAGAATTGCTCGGTGGTTTTGGGATCAACCAGAGTGCGAAGCGTCAGGATATTTGGATCAGGATCGAACGAGTCAGCGGCAACGAGCTTTCGCAGGATGGTTAGAGAGTCGTGACCGCTCATTCTGATGACGCCGACACCGCTGCGGCCCGCAGGCGTGGATAAAGCGATAATAGTATCCGTTTGGGCGATCATCGGTCTGGAGGGGTACTACCTGAGGAAAGACTTTACTGCGCGGCGGCTGCTTTCAACGCGACTCGCAAACGTCGCCCGTTGCCTTCGCCGATAGATTCGGTCACGAGATCCTGTTCGTCCGCCAATGAGAGATGGATCACGCGACGCTCGTTCGCTTCCATCGGGCCGAAAACGAATGCGGTTGAAGTGGTTCGTACCTGACGCGCAGCATGTTCGGCCATCGCTCGCAATTCTGATTCGCGCGCCGCTCGGTAATTATCTGCATCGCAAATAATCCGCTGTCCCTTCGGCAGGTTGCGGCCGTACGCCTGATTGACTATCTGTTGGAGCGCGTCGAGCAATTCGCCGCCTTGATTCAACAAGAGTCCACAGTCGGCTCCTTCGATCGACAGCAAACAGCCCAAATCAGTTTCCGAAGCCGCGGCTTTTACTTCAAAGCCGGAGCTCTCGAAGATCGAGTTGAGCAAGTGCTCAGCATTGGCGCAGATTTCGTTCATTTCCAAGGCGAGGATTGTACCTTAAGCGAGGTTCGTCTGACCAAGCGTCAGAAGCACCCGGGGACGAACTGAACGGCGGTGAAGGGCAAGATCTACGGGGACGGCGACGCCTTGCGGACAAAGATCTCGCCGCGCCTGCTGAGGCCTGCCTTGCCGGCCAGCGTGAACATCACGGAATCGAGGATGTCTTTATTGTCCAGTCTGAAGCTGGCGACGCCGGAAACCTGGCTGTCCTGATCGTTGTACTGAAGAGTCAGATACCTGACTTTGGTTTTGATCATACTTGCGGGCAGGCCGATATAAGGCGCATGCTGTGCGACCGTGGCTGCCGCTGGCTGGACTCTATGAGTATCGCCGGCAGCACCTGTAATGGCGTTGTACGGAACAAATAGAATCTCCTTGCCCTTTTGATCACGGAACACCAGCCGCTGGCTGCTGTCATCGAAGTTGAGTGTCCCTTCCAGCTTCTTGGTATAACCAAAAATGCCACCTTCGTACTTCGCGCTAACGGTTGCCGGCGCCGGCGGAGGCGCAGGCATGTTGGTCGCTACTTCAGCAGAATCTGTATCCTGAGTGGTGGTACTCCGCGGCCGCTGTGCCGCCGACAGTCCCGGTCGACTAGAGCGACGGCGACGGTCGCTCCTAAGAATCTGGGCGTTGATCAACATCTGAGGACCTCCGTTGAATTGGCTGGAGACAGTGCAACAAAGACGCTCTTTCGAGCGCTGACGTTGCCAGCCTGGCGACTAATACCGGCGCGCTTTAGCTCCAGTTGCTCGTCAGCAAAGGTGTAGCGCGTGCTCTTTAAGGTACCCTGAAAAAACGTATAGATAAGTCCCTGCTTCATGATTACGAAAGATGGTTGAAGTCTGCGTTTCATCACGAGTGAAGGCGCTGTTCTTCAAGAGGTTCATCGACTCCGGCGTATCTGAAGAGTGTTCATGCTGCAAGACGATCTCCAGGACCGTGCCCACAAGTTGTGGCTTTAGTTTCTTCGCCGTGACAAATTTCTCGTTTACAAAGCTGACCTGGGCCGTACCGCCCATGACCGTAAAGCGCAAAACGCCATCAGGGCTTTCGCCGATGGGTTGCGCCGAGGATCTTCACGACGTCGGCCCGATTTGATTTGAAAGGCTCGATGCCATTCCACGTGGCGCCGCGCGCGTCAAGCTGCGATCAGGAACGCGAACATCAGATCGCCAGCGCTGCGCGGAAAACTCAGACCATTGATAAGCCTTTTCATGTGACGATGCTAATCCACGCTCATGATTTTGCAAAGGGCCGCATCCGCTCAAGGCCCTCTCTTGAAATCCAGCGTCATCGGGCGCGACTTTGAGCGCCCTTTCGTAGGTGGCGAATGCCTTCGGATACAGCTTTGACTTTTCGTAGTCGTAGCCTAACTCGCGATATGCGTTCGTATCATTCGGAGTCTTGGCGACAGCTCGCTCGAGGGCTGCGATCGCTTTCGGAAAATTGTTGGCTCGCGAATACGACAAACCCAGCAGGTAGAGCGTGATCCCGGATACGTTGTCACCGGCCGCAACTCGTTCCAAAGCGGTGGCCGCGCGCGCATACTGCTGAGCGCCGATCAAAGCGCGCGCGTACAGTCCCATTGCTTCTTCGTCAGACCGCAAACGCGTCAGCGCTTCGCCGGTTCTCACCGCGCCCAGATAATCCGCGCTGGCTTTGGTTTCGTCTGTGGCACTCGTCGCGCGCCGCAGGTAAGCCGACGTCAAGAGAAACCAGGCCGACGCTTGTCTGGGATCGTTTGCTGTCGCGCGATTCAACATCGAGATTGCGGTATCGAGATCTTTGCGGGCTAAGGCGATCTGGCCGAGGTAAACCAGCGATGCGGTGTCTTTGGGATTAGCTTTGATCGCCCCGTTGAAAGATTTTTCAGCGTCGGCAGTCTTCCCGGTCTTGAACTCAGCGATGCCGCGATAATAGCGAACGTCGCATCAGGCGTGGCCCCGGCTTCCGCGTTGTGACCGCGACCAGCAAGGGCAGCGCGCGGTCGTATTTTTCCGCCAGCGTATAACTTTCGGCGAGCGCGTCAACGGTGTGCGAGTCTTCCTGATTGGCTTTGCGCTGCAGGTCGAGGGCCTTCTGCAAATCCTCCGAAGCGACGTCGTACTGCTTCAAATAGAATTCAGAAAAGCCTGCCAGCTTCCAGGCCTCAGCATTGCCGGGATCATTGGTGGCAATTGCTTTCGCTTCCTTAGCGGCTTCGGCGTATTGCTTTTGCTGAAACAGCTGGTAGGCGTGCATCGTGTCGGTCGATGCAGATACAGGGGCGGTTCCCACAGGCTTCGATGGTTTCACGTCCAGCAGGGGCGCGTTGTTGTTTGCGGTCGGTGGAGGCTCTTGGCGCAGGTCCCAGCAGCGTATCGGGCGTCGGTGTAGGGGCCGGCGTAGGTGCGGGCTTTACGCGGCGCGGCCGAGTCTGGGCGTCTGCCGTAAGGGTTGCGAACAGGAACGCGGTTCCCACGACGAGGCTCAGCGAAATCAGGCTTAAGAGAGGATTTACGGTAGTTCATTTCGGGTGATTCTTTCAGATTTGCACCAGTTTTTTCAAACAAAACCGGGAAGAGACTTGAGGCGATCCTTCGGATGCAGGTCTGAAGGGACAGGTTCGCCGGTATTTTCGAGCGTTGGGCGCTGACTAATAGCTGACCCGACGCGCGAGCGCTACAGCGTCCGGGCGCGTCCTCAGCCGTTTTGAAGCTTTGATATGGATCAGTTCTGAGGATCAAAACGATCCTACAACCTGCAGATCAGCAACTCGCGCTCATAGATCATTTCCGGCGGCAGACGATCGTGCAGATCTAGAAACAGCTCTTCCTGGCCCAGCACTTCCTGACGCCAGGCGCCGTGGTCGAAGGCTTGTAGTTCTTCGAAAGTTTCTTTCGGAAAATCCATGCCGCTCCACTCGATATCTTCATAGCGCGGCGTCCAGCCAATCGGCGTCTCCTGGCCCAGCGAGCGGCCGTGGGCGCGATCGACTACCCATTTCAGCACGCGCATGTTTTCGCTGAAGCCCGGCCACATGAAGTTGCCGTCGGCATCTTTGCGGAACCAGTTCACGTGAAACACGCGCGGCGTCTCGCTCAGCGAGCGCTGCATGCGGATCCAGTGACGAAAGTAATCGCCCATGTGATAGCCGCAGAACGGCAGCATGGCCATCGGGTCGCGGCGCACTTTGCCGATGGTGCCCGAACGCGGCCGCGGTCATTTCTGATCCCATCGTCGCGCCGATGTAAACGCCGGAGGTCCAGTTGAACGACTGATAGACCAGCGGCATGGTGGTCGCGCGGCGTCCGCCGAAGATGATTGCGCTGATGGGAACGCCGTTCGGATTCTCCCAATCCGGATCGATCGTCGGACATTGTGTGGCCGGAGCGGTGAAACGCGCGTTGGGATGCGCGGCCTTCGCGCCGGTTTCTTTGGCGATCTCCGGCGTCCACTTGTTGCCTTGCCAGTCCAGTGCATTCCGCCGGTGGCTCGTCGGTCATGCCTTCCCACCAAACGCCGCCTTCGGGCGTCAGCGCGCACGTTGGTAAAGATCGAAGTTGGTCGCGAGCGTCGCCATCGCGTTCGGATTTGTTTTTGCCGAGGTGCCCGGCGCCACGCCGAAGAATCCGGCTTCGGGATTGATGGCGTGCAGACGTCCGTTGGCGTCCGGTTTGATCCAGGCGATGTCGTCGCCGACGGTCCAAACCTTCCAGCCCTCGAATCCCGCAGGCGGAATCAGCATGGCGAAATTTGTCTTGCCGCAGGCGCTGGGAAAGGCAGCGGTGACGTAGGTCTTTTCGCCCTGCGGATTCTCGACGCCGACGATCAGCATGTGCTCGGCCATCCAGCCTTCGTCACGCGCGATGTTCGAAGCGATGCGCAGCGCGAAACATTTCTTACCCAGCAGCGCGTTGCCGCCATAGCCCGAGCCGTAAGACCAGATCTCGCGAATTTCAGGAAAGTGAACGATGTACTTTTCTTTGTTACAGGGCCAGGGCACATCTTTCTCGCCCGGCTCGAGCGGCGCGCCGACCGAATGCATGCACGGCACGACGCGTTTGTAGTCCTTATCAATCTCCGCATAGACGGGCAGGCCGATGCGGGCCATGATGCGCATGTTCACGACCACATAAGGCGAGTCGGTGAGTTGCACGCCAATCTGTGACATCGGCGATCCGATCGGGCCCATGCTGAAGGGCAGCACGTACATCGTCCGCCCGCGCATCGAGCCGTCGAAAAGCTCTTTCAGCTTTCTGCGCATCGCGAACGGCTCTTCCCAATTGTTGGTTGGGCCGGCAGCGTCTTTTGAAAGCGAGCAGATGTAGGTACGGTCTTCGACGCGAGCGACGTCGCTCGGGTGCGAGCGCGCGTAATAGCAACCTGGCCAAAGCTCCTCGTTGAGCTTGATGAAGGTGCCGCTCTCAACCATCTGGGCTTTGAGCATCTCGTCTTCTTCGACTGAGCCATCAACCCAATGAATGGCGGCCGGCTTAGTTATGTTGGCCATCTTCTCAACCCAATTGAGCAGGTGGACATTAGTGCTGAGTGGCTTTGCCGGGTCGCGTTCGATTGACTTTTGAATACTTGGAGAACTCATCTTCTGCTCCGATCTATGAGAATGAATAGCGGCGTTGTTTTGGTATCAATTTTGAAGCTAAGTCTTACATCAGAGGGATGGCAGAATCAAGTTGAAGAGGAGGTCGCTACTGTAATTTGAACACCGCCCCAGAATTCGTTCAGCAGCGTGGGTCCTGGCGCGAAGCGCGGTCATGAAATAGACGCGACCGTCAGGTCGCAGTCACCGTTCTTTTGAGATCAGAGGCCTTAGGGCCTGCATTACGAGACTACGAAGCCGACTGCGGTGAAGAAACGTAACATTGCGCCTGACGTGGTCATTTCGGCGACGCAGGGAAGAACCCGGCGAAGTACTCGTTGAGAAGACGATCTTTCGGATCGTACTCTCGGCGAATATCGTTGAACTGGTCGAGTTTATTGCCGAAGGCTTTGCGAGCCTGTTCGGGCGTGAGCCAACGCGTCTGATTAAAGAGCGGCCTGCCGCCGCGCTCGCTGCAGAACTCGTTGTACGCCTTGAGAAAATCCTGCCACCCCTCGTCGCCCGTCCCAACCGGATCGACGGTCATGCAGATACCGTCCCAACAATAGGAAAAGAGCGAGCTGTCGTCCTGATTGATGCGATAACCGACGTTGAGCATGTTCGAACGATATCCATGCTCCCGGTAATAGTTGGCACAGAAATCGAAGTAGTCGCGCACCATCTGCGGAAAGATCTGTTCTGGAAAAGCCCAAAGACTGAAGCAGTATTTGTGGTTGCCGCCCCTGGGTGGAAAACGAATCAGTTGATCCGCGGCTGAAGTGTCGGGAGCCCTCATGATCAATCGCATCAGGAAGATGACGAAAATATTTAGTTGATCGATGAGGAAGTACCGGAGGCGTTTCCAAGGAATACACTTCACCGCCAGATAACCGATATATGGGAGGAGTACGCTCCAGAAAAAGTTTCGCACGCCCCATCTCCATCCATGAGCTTTCGGCGCCGGGCCTTCTCCATAACTTCTGAATTCGACGTTCAACTTGCGGTTGTGGGGAAAGAGGTACATGAACATTGAGTCGCCGCGGGCGCGGATGTTGGGAAGTTCCCGTTCGAACTCTTCCAGGGTGTAGGTGATGGTTTCGACCCTCATCGGCGCCACGGGTCTTACGCGGAACGTCACTTCGTAGACGATGCCCAATAGCCCATAACTCGATCGCGCGACACGCAGCAACTCTGGCTGATCTTCATTTATTTCGATCAGATCGCCGGACGGGGTCACCAGCTTCATGCCGATGGCGTATGAGTTGCACTGGCCAAACTCTCCGGGCATCGAAGAATCTTTGGTTCCACCACAGGCGGCAGTGCCGATGCTCAGGCATCCGATTTCTAGGTTCACGTGGAACTGCTTGTCATGCTTGCGCAACTCTTCAGCGACGTCGATTAGGATCGCACCGGCCTGCACGACGACCGTGTCGTCCGTAATCGCGAGAATGTGGTTGAAGTGGCGCGTCATGCAAACGGCCGTTCCATTGTCCGAAACGGTGCAAAATGTGGTCGAATGATTTGACCCGATGCCGCGGATCGGAGCCGGAAATCGAGCCTCGTCCTTCATGATCGTGATCAGGTCGTCGACTGTTTCCGGATAGGCGATGATTTTCGGGTGAGCAACCACACTGCCGTCCCAGTTCACAAACTCAAAAACCGTGGTTTCCATGGATTAATCCTCCGATCCGCGGAAGAGACACGATGGGCGGTTCCCGTCAGTCCATCTCGATGTTTGGCAACGAAGCGGGGACAACGATTACGACTGATGGAAAAGCGCTCATCAGCAGGGTTGTGCGAGGGAAAGTCGGCGACAACTTATGCCTTGAAAGACTGGATGTCAACAATTTTGGGGAGTTGGTTGGCGCGTCAGATGTTGTTGCTCGTTGGAACGACACCGAATCGTTAGGGCGCGCCCACCTTTCCGGCGTCTCAACGGCCTTCGCGTTCCTGGGATTGAGACTCAGCGACTTCTCAGAAATGTTCGCTTGTCAGGGCTTTGCCTTTTGCGCCACGCGTCTGCTATTAGCTTGAACAATGAATCGGAAACCCGGCAGAGCAGCTTTCTCTCACAAGGAGTGGAATCTAATCCAGCGACTGAACACACCGGCCAAAGTGCAGCGCTGGCTGACCGAAATGCCTTACAACTGGGAACGCCAGGGCGGCACTATGCGATCGTTTAGCGAGGTCGTGAAGCGAGACGAAGTGCATTGTCTGGAAGCTGCCGTTGGCGCCGCAGTGATTCTCGAGCAGCATGGTTATCCGCCGCTGCTGTTTGATATCGAATCGAAGGACTTGCTGGATCACGTCATCTTCGTATTTCAAAGGGACGGACGCTGGGGATCGATTGCGCGTTCGCGTGACATTGGCTTGCATGGACGCAGGCCGGTGTTTCGAACTCTGCGGCAATTGGTTTGGAGCTACTTCGATCCTTACGTCGACATGACCGGACGCATCAAGGGATATGGACTGACCAGCTTGTATGAGTTAGGCAATTACGACTGGCGCTTCAATTCGCGGAACATGCACAAGATCGAAGATCACCTGCGCGCGATTCCACATCAGAAACTGCGCTCGTCAGATCGACGCTACGAGTATTGGCACGAGCGTTACAAACAATATAAGCAGCGATGGCCTGATAGGTCACCATCGTATTATTCCAATCGTCATCAATGGATGTTGTGAGCTTATTGATTCATTCATGTTCTTCAATGAGCCAATGAATAAATGGTTCAACCGTCAGTTGTTGGCCCCGACCAAAACAAACGGCGCCCAATAGTAAGGATTGCGCCAGGTGACCTGCCGGCCATGCAACAAACCAAGTTTTGCCTCTCTCAGCGCTTCATCTTTCGACTGGCCCTTCTTCAGATTTGCATAAAAGGACTTCATCAACTCTGCGGTCGCAGTGTCGTTTACGTTCCATAGACTGGCGACCACGCTCGCGCGCCGGCATACATGAAAGCGCGTGTCAGCCCCAAAACTCCTTCCCCGCCGACAATCTCTCCCAGACCCGTGCGGCAGGCCGAGAGCGTCACCAGGTCCGCATTCAACTTCAGCCGCATAATCTCCGGCATTTGCAGAATCCCATCTTCCTTTTCATTGCCCACCAAAGAAAGAATGATTCCGGAACGCGAGGGCACATCTTCATCAACAAATCCGTGCGTCGCGAAATGCAAATAACGATAGTCCGCAAGGGCAGCACTCTTGACGTTCTGTTCGCTGGCTTCGGGCCCGAGAAAAACTTTCTCTGCGCGGCGGGGAACAGCGCGCCGATGTTGTTTGCTTCCGTCCGACTGTAAGGCAGCGGCCGCAGATCGATTCTCCGTTCCTCCAGGTTGCTCTTCACGGGCAACGCGATCGATCGCACTTCGGCATCCGCTGCCTCGTAAAGCGGATCAGCGAAAGCCAGCAGCCCCTGCGGCTGTAGACGTGACCTCGTCTCCTTTACTTCCGCCAGGGCCGAAGCTGAGGGCGCATACGTAATCGCGAACCGCTCGACCAGGTATTCATTCGCCGAACGACCGGCGGTTTTCGGGCCGGCAAAGTTTCAAAAGGAAGGTAAGCCAGCGATTTGTCGACCACGATCAGCAAACGCTGCGTCGCAGCCAGACGATTTTGGAAGGGTCCGATCAGCGCGCCGTACAAACGTTCGCGGAGATTGTTGAGTTTGGCCGCCGGCTGCGCCTCAGAAGTTCCGCTCGACCTGTCGAGCAAGGCCTTGCGATACTCATTGATCAGGCCGTTCAGATCTTTTTCGGGCGGCAGCTTCGCGGCGACAATTCTATCTTTCGAAACCAGCCATCCGTATGATGCTTCGTCGCCCAAAACATATTCGAGCAGGGCAGTTTGTGAATCCAGCAGCTCCTGCTGAATCCGCGCGGGACTAAGCGGCTGGAAATGCTTAAGACTTGCGTATTGTGGATTCGCGCGATGCGCTTCCAGCAGAAATTGTTCGAGCGAGCTCTCAGCGTCGGCCAGATCCTGTTTCAATTTTGCTCGGTGGCCGGCGGAATGTTTTCCTGCCAGAGCTGCTTCTGGATTTCTGAGATACGGCTGAGGATTGCGTCTTCGTTGACCAGTAGTTCACGCGGCAGCGCTTTCGCAGATCCTCACGGGACTCGGCCAAAGAATCAAGAAACGCGCGACCGTGATAAGACTCAGCCACGGCCAGCGCCTCGTCGTGTCTGCCCAGCGCGGAGAGCAAGTCGATCGCGGCGACGTACACAGCGCTCTTACCCGAAAAATTTCGCCCGGGCGCGCTCAGTCGAGATGGACAGCAACCGCGCCCTTTCGATCAGCGAGATGGCCGCGCGTAAACTTCCGAGCGCGTCTTCGTTACGTCCCAGCTTGCGTTGTGCCAGCGCCTGTGTGGTACAGCACTCCCGCCCGGACCGAAGGATCTCCACCGCTCCGGCGCAACATCGCCAGCGCCGCAGCCGCCGAAGCGAGTGCTTCGTCGATCTTTCCCATGCGCAGTTGCACTTGCGCCAAACTTGCGCGCGTGGCACCTTCCGCCGATGCAATTTTTCCCTGGTGCTCAAAAGCCACCACCTGTTCCAGCACACCCGAGGCCTCGCTGATTATTTCCGGCTCCAAAATGCGCGACGGCCACATCGTGAAGCAACTCGTTTCGCATGGCGGCATCGATTTCCGTAGAGGTGAGGCTCAAAGCTTCGGCGGAATACTTCAGTGCCTGGTTGTAATTCGAGCGGCCAATCTCCATATCTGCCAGCTTTGCCAGGGCGCTGAATTGGACCAGTTCATCACGCAGTTCCACCGCCATGTCCAGTGACTCGCGCAGTAACTGCTCAGCCCTGGCATAGTCACGCATGACGGCGTATATGCGGCCAATGTTGCCGAGCAGTGAAGCTTCCGCGGCGCGATTCTTGAGTCTGCGCTGCAGAGTTAACGCTTCATTATAGAAAAACAGTGCGTCGTCAAACTGGCCCACGTCTACCAGCAACACCGCAGCGCTGCGCAACGCCAGCGCTTGCAACCGCGGATCGCCTCCTTCAGCCGCAAAAGCTGCCGACTGTTTGAAAGGTTCAATCGATTCTTCCAGATGTCCGCTGTGAAAGAGTGCCAGTGCGACGTACATTAACGATCGCGATTGTCTAATCTTGTCGCCGATACTTTGACTCAGCGAAACTCCCTCGTAGGCCTTGGGTCCGACTGCTTCAAAGCTGCCTTTCGCCATGAGTTGGCGGCATTCGGCGATCAACTGATCGACGCGCGCGGCCGTTGGATTTGTTGCGAGGGGACTTGCGGTGGGTGCAGGTTGGGGCGTCTGCGCGAACGACGCGCACGATACTCCCGACGCAATACCCGCTAAGAACAGCAGGACGCCGCGGAGCGGCTGAAGGCTGATGACTTGCAAGACCTTCATCTATTTCCTGAGCACGCGCAGATCATATTCGGCCAGAAACTCACGCTGCGTCTGATTCACGCCGTAAAGCCGGACGCGATAATCCCCGCTTCCAGTCGCGTTGCGGATACCCTGACGACTAACGATCCCGAACGGTTTGACCTCGCACCGTTAATGCTCTCGATGGGTGCCTTGTTGCGCGTCGTAACTTCCAGACTGAAACTCTGAAAACGGTTGCCGGGTTCAACCGGAATTTGCAGCAAGATCGATTTCGCTTCCGCCGGAATCGTAATCTGAGCCGCGCTGCCTGCGTCTCTGCTCGATTCGAGCGTGACCGACGGAGGCTTTGCCTGCGCGAGCAGATTCTCGTCGGGCCGGGGCGAGGCTTTGGTCTTCTCCACCTCGTCCAAACGACGCTGCAATTCGGCTCGCGCGGCTTCCAGCTCCGCTGTTTGTCTTCGTACTGCCGGCGCACCTGTTCGATCGAGTCCTGCGCACCGGCTGCACCAGTTTGTCTCGTTTGCCTTTCCGCAGCGAGCTGTTTTTGCAGCTCTGCACGGCTGAACCAGACCCAGGCGAGCGCGACGGCCAGCACCAGTGACGCTACCATCGAGCAAGCCAGTACCGGCCGCCACCATCCGGCACCCCAAAATGAAGCAGCTGACGCGCGGCGCTTGTCCGCCTCCAGCGCGCCGGCCGCAGCCGCGTACCGCACACGCGCGATGTTCTCGGACATGCTTTGCGCCTGCGCGAAGCATTCATCGCACTCAAAAAATGCTCCTGGAAAGCACGTCGATCATCGAGGGTCAGCTTTCCCAGCACGTACTGCTCGACGATCTCTTTGTCGATTATTTGCTGATGCGTCATCCCCTGTTCAATAGTGCAGCTAGTTCCACTTATGTATCAGTTCCCTTCAGCCGCGCGTAGATTTCCTGAAATCGCTTCAACGCGCGTGATTTGATTAGTCGCAGGCGCTCCTCCTTGATCCCGAGCGACTGAGCGATCTCTTCTTTTGACAGCTCTTCGTAGTAATACATCCTCAGAAACTCTCGGTCGCGCTCTTTCAACTGCGCGGCCGTCGCGAGGATAAGCCGCGCCTCCTCGCCTTGGACCATCGTGGTCTCAGGCGAGCTGTGATCGGGAAACTCATGTTCAGTATCGGTTAAAGATTCGCCGCCGGTTCGCCGCCGGTTATGTTCGCGTATGACATTGAGGGCGATGCCGACAATGAAGAGGAGATTGAGCCAGGCTTGCGCAGCTTGCCCGCGCGCAGAGCCTGAATGACCCGCAGAAACGTCTCGGCGCGTACGTCTTCAGCATCTTCACGCGAACACCTTTCGCTGAGGGCGAGATAGAAGACGCGATCGGAATACTTTCGTAGAGGGAAGCTTCAGCCGTCCGGTCCCCAGCCGCGACGGCGGCGGCCAATTCCGCGTCTGGCAATGAAGTGGGGTTCGTCACCATGACGGGTGGGATTCTACGCGCCGGAAAGTCCAAACCACAATGAAAATCAAAATTGCCACATCCGCTGATACATTTTCGGCCGGCCTCGCACTATTTACCAAAGAACTGCGGATTAGACGGAGGTCAAAGATGAAAAAATGTTGCTCAGCTTCGCGGTGGTCATGCTGATTATGACCGCGCTCTGTTCGACTGATGTCCTGGCCCAGCGGCGTCGCGCCGTCGTCGTGCATCCGGTTCGCCATCCGGTAGCGCGCACGCATTTGGTGGTCCGCCCCGGCCATCCGATTCGCCGAGTGCTGCCGGCAAACGTCGTTGTACGGACTGCGCGCCGGCCGGTAATTGTGCGTCACCCGTTGGTTTATCTTCCCGCGCTGGCCTGGCGCCCGGTCGTGGTGGCGTTGCCGCCGCGCGAACGAGTTGTGTGGACTGATACCGAAACAATCACGCGCGATGAGGAATGGGTGGATACCAATTACGGGGTCGATGCGTCCGGTGACGCACTCTATCTGGACCTCAGCGGCAAGACAAAGTTGAACTTCGCCGAAGTGACGTTTGACGACGGGCACGTTCAGGTCGTCGATTTCAAGGAAGAGACACACGATCCAGGCGTTTACAAGTTGCTCGACGTAAACAGTAGCCAGCACGTAGCCACGGTTCGCATTCTGGCCAAGTCTGAAAGTGACGATACGAAGTTGTCGGTTTTATTTAAGCAAGTGAACGAGGGGAGAAAAACGGTTATGAAACGCAGGATCATTTTAGCGATCACGCTCGTGTTGGGCGTAGCATTCGCATCGCAGCTTGGTTCTGACGCAACCCTCCAGGCTCAACCCGCGCAGAAATTCCGGTTTGAAACGAGCGTCGTCAAACTCGGGCCCAATCAAATCATGCGCGTCACGATCGATTGGGGCGATGGCACAGCCGGCAGCGTTCGCTTCGGGCAAACCACTTACACGCAGGGCGGTTGCAACACTGACGGTGTTTGCAAACTCACCGGCACAAATACTTTCACTGGACCAATAACGCTGATGCCGGGCGAAGCGGCGTCTTGCGACATCCTTGCCGCTGGCACCTACGGGCGCGGGATAGTTGTGACCAACAATCGGAACGCGCGAGTAAACGCATCCATCATTGACGCGACCGGACGAGTTGATGCGGTTCTCATAGCGCTGTTGATGCCATAACAGGCTGACTTTGGAGTGCACCGGCCGAAGCGTTGCCGGTGACGGCGCACTGCATTTCTCAAATGATTGGAACAAAAGGAAGGCTTATGAAAAATCAATCGAGAGTATCCATCGTTTTAGCGTTGAGCTTGTTCATGTCGATGCTGAGCTTCCCTTCGAGCACTCAAGCACAACCACGACCGAACCGCCTTAGGGAGCAATACGTAACG
>ERZ1370068.1080-contig-10988_pt1 | contig 41125 bp, 65 predicted proteins | sample MGYA00561227_ERZ1370068 | MGnify/ENA primary metagenome ERZ1370068 (study PRJEB38410, sample SAMEA6850437) | metagenome | study: Metagenomic assessment of the ecological functions of the soil: analysis of the soil microbiota associated with the... | reverse complement strand
TACGTATTGCTCACGCTGATGATCGTCGCGCTCGAGGTCCCGTTGAACCCGGCCATGGCCCACTGGTCGCATCGACGCGCCCCTCATGCTTGGCATGCTGCTGACCGCGATCGGCTTCGGAGCGATCGGGCTGTCGCACGGCGTGCCCGCGATCGCGCGACTGTCGTGGGATCTGGACGTTCGGCGAGATGGTCACCTTTCCTGTGGGAACGGCCTATGTCGCCGACATCGCGCCGCTGCCAGGCCGCAACGGGGAGCGGCTAAGGGCGCGTTCCTCGAGCACCATCAGCATGTCGATGGTCATCGGGCCGTGGGCCGCGTGCCGCCGCGCTCGACCGCTTCGGTCCTCCGCTGGATGTGGAGCGGCGTGTTCTTCTTTGCGGCATGATCGCCACCGGCGTTGTTGCGCTCCTCGAAAGAGCCTCGCGGCGCATCGCTGGTCGACGCGCGCATTCCGGCGGAATCGGCGCGTCGTCGACATCCGCGAACCGCTGGACGCTCGTCGCCACGATTCTCGCCTCGATGCGCGACGTTCATCGACGGCGACGGTCGTCAACGTCGCGCTGCCGGCGCTTCAGGCGGATCTGCACGCCACGATCACCGACGTGCAGTGGGTGATCGAGGCCTATGCGCCTGTTCCTCGGCGCGCTGATCCTCGTCGGCGGCTCGATGGGCGATCAATTCGGCCGCAAGCCGCGTGTTTCTGCTGGGCGTGCGTCTGCTTCACCATCGCCTCGGTCGCTGTGCGGTCTCGCGGCGTCGCCGGCGATCGCTCATCGTCGGCCGCGCGGTGCAGGGCATCGGCGCGGCGTTCCTCGTCCCGGGAGCCTCGCGATCATCAGCGACGCATTCGACGACGCCGAACGCGGCCGGGCGATCGGCACGTGGTCGGGGTTCAGCGCGATCACCACGGCGATCGGGCCGGTCGACCGGCGGCTGGCTGATCGATCACGTCAGTTGGCGCGCGGTGTTTTTTCTTGAACGTGCCGCTGGCCGTCGATCGTGCGTCGCTGCTGTCGTGGCGATTCATGATGGAGAGCCGCGACCCGTCGCGAACGAGCCAGATCGATTGGATCGGGGCCGGCGCTCGCGGTGCTCGGTCTCGGCGGCCTCGTGTTCGGTCTGCTCGAGTGGCCACCGCTCGGGACTCGGCCACCCGCTCGTGCTCGGCACCTTGGCGCTGCAGGCGTCGTGTCGCTCGTCGCTGCTCGCTCTTCGTCGAGCAGTCGCGTCCGCGAACCCGATGTTGCCGCTGCACGCTGTTTCGGTCGCGGCCGTTCTCGTTCTGGCCAATGTCCTGACGCTGCTGCTCTATGCCGCGCTCGGCGTCGTGATGTTTCTCGCTGGCCGCTCGAATCTCATTCAGGTGCAGCACTACTCGGCGACCGCGGCCGGAGCAGCGCTGCTGCCGTTTCCGCTGATCATGTTTCGTGCTGTGCGCGGTGGTCCGGCACGGCTCGGTGGCGCGGGTCGGCAGCCGGCTGCCGCTGACCGATCGGACCGGTCGATCGCGGCGCTCGGCATTGCCCTCTACGCACGGCCGGGGATCGGCGGCTCCTACTGGACGACGTTCTTTCCGGCCGTCGTCGTGCTCGGCATGCGGCATGGCGATTACGCGTGGCGCCGCTGACGACGACGGTGATGGAGCGCGGTCGACGCGCACGCACGCCGGCGTGGCATCCGGAATCAACAACGCCGTGGCGCGCGTCGCCGGACTGCTAGCGATCGCCGTGTTCTGGCGTCGTGATGGCGCGCACGTTCGCCACGAGCGTGGCGCCGCGTCTCGATCGCGTCGGGCTCGCGCCGGAGGTTCGCGCGGCAACGGATCGTCAGCTCGTCAAAATGACGGGCGCGGAGCTGGATTCGGTGGTTGCGCTCCAGCCGTCGCAGCGTGCGGCCGTCCGTGAGGCGATCGACGGCGCGTTCGTCATCGACTTTCGGCTGCTGATGTTGATGGCCGCGGCGCTGGCGCTGCTGTCGGCCGTGCGCCGGCGCGGCCATCCGGAAACGCGAATTGTCCTAGTGATGCGAAGAAAACCAGTGTTGCCATCGCGCCGGCGGCGTTCAATTTAGAGCATCCAATACTCGCCGAGCATTCCATGAGCACCATCCGCAGTGGCAAGGGCGTCCGTGAAGATTCTCGTCATCGACGTCGGCGGAACGAACATCAAAGTTCTCGCATCCGGCCGGCGAACGCCGATCAAGATTCCGTCCGGATCCTCGAATGACGCCTCGGATCATGGTCGAAGAGGTCCTGGAGGCTACGTCTGGTTGGGAATACGACGCCGTGTCGATCGGATATCCGGGCCGGTGATCGGACGGGCGTCCGGTGCGCGAACCCTGGAACCTCGGTAGGGGCTGGGTCAGGTTCGACTACAAGAACGGCCTTGCGACGGCCGGTCCGAATCATCAACGACGCGGCAATGCAGGCGCTCGGGAGCTACGCCGGCGGAAGCATGCTGTTCCTCGGCTTAGGCACCGGCCTCGGCTCGACGATGATCGTTGACAAAACGCTCATTCCGCTCGAGCTGGCCCATCTGCCGTACATGCACGGAAACCTACGAGGAGTACTCTGGGAGAGCGCAGGTTTCGAGAAGCCGGCAAGCGCGCGTGGCGCGCGGCGTCGCTGGCCGCGTGGTAGCGTGCTGGCATCGACGCCTCGCGTCGACTATGTGGTTCTTGGGGAGGGAACTCCAAGCGCGCTTCGACGATCTTCCTCCGAATACGCGGCTTGGGTCAAACGCGAACGCGTTCAAGGGCGGCTTCCGTCTTTGGAGGGGATAAGGAGTGAGCCGCGTCGTCCTTGCTGATGCGCAGCGGCCGGAGGATCTGCTCTTGTCTTAATCAAATCCTCATCCAATCCGAAGCGATCTCGCGATCCCGAACCGCTTGCATCGCGAGCCCCGGTAACTACTATTGCCATAGTTGACGCTACCGGAGCACTGCATGCGCGTGTGGAGGCGGCCCAATCCCTTGTTCTCATTGTAGCTTCAGTGATCGCGCTCGACTTGCCGCACAAGATCGGGGCGCAGTGCAAGTTGCATCGGCTCGTCAACGGTCTCACGGTCACGCCGCGCGTGCTGATCATCGGTGCCCATCCCGACGATGACGACCCTCAACTCATCGCCTGGCTCGCCCGCGGCCGCATGGTTGAAACCGGATATCCCTCGCTCACCCGCGGAGAGGCCTGGCGACAACTTCATCGGGAATGAAGGCGGCGTTGCGCTGGGCGCCATTCGTACTGAGGAAGTGCTCGCCGCGCGTCGCATCGACGGCGGCGTGTCGTTTTTCACTCGCGCGTTCGACTTCGGCGTCCGAAGAACGCCGATGTCGCGTTCGCGCGCTGGCCGCGCGACTCACTGGTCGCCGACATCGTTACGTGTCATCCGATCGTTTCGGCCACACGTGCTTATCGCGGTCTTTTTCCGACTCGCTGTCCGACGGCAACGGACAGCATCGAAGCGATCGGTATCCTCGCGCGCGAGGCGTATGACGCCGCGAGCGACACCGTCCGATTTGCGCCGGGTCGCTACGGTCCGGCTGTGGAGTCCGCAAAAACTGTATCGCCGCGGACCTAGGCTACTCGATCGACGCGAACGGAATACGACGCGGTATCTCGGCCGCACCTGCTGCCGACCTCGCGCTCGAGAGTCGAGCGCAACATCGGTCGCAGGATTGATCGACCTCGCCGCGCCCAAACGGCGCGCCGCCTCGATTGTTCGCCTTCAGCGCTACGGCGTCGCGTGTCAACGAATCGACCGCACCGGTGGACGAGAAATCCATCTTCGACGGAATCGACACGACGTTCGCGCGATTCGCCATTCGTCGCATTCGCCTCCCGACGTCGCCGGATCATTCCGGCCATCGCCGCCTACGCCGACTCGGCGCGCCGCGCGCCGACCTGCGCATCCCGTCGTCGGTCGTCGAACATCTCGCGCGCGTCGCCCGGCTCGCGTCCGACGCGCGCGGCTCGCTTCCGTGGTGCAAGCATCCATCGATCGATGCTGCGGAGTCGGCGATCAAGTCGCTGCGGTGCGAGTCGCGGTGGCTCGGACGTCGATGCGTCGATCGATCGGGTTCGACGCCGAGCCACCGAGGCGTTGCTCGCGGCGGCGCAACTGTCGATTCAGGCGACCGCCGACCGCGACGTCATCGCCGAAACCGGACACGGTTCCGGTCGTCGTCACGGTGGCAAATCACGGTACTCTGCCCGTGACGTTGACAGATCTCGCCGCATCGGGCGCGATCACGCACATGCCTGGCCCTGATCACCGTGCTTCCCTGACAGCGCGGCGCGCGTGTCGATCATGACCTCGAATCGCTGTGAGCGGGCGACAATGGTGTGATTCGTCCGCGCGTGAACAGCATGTTCACAATCGGTGCGGTCGTCGGTGGACGGACTCGAGCGACCTGGCGGAATGATGCTCGCGCCGTTCATCGTTCCAGTGTCGCGATCCGGAGGAGATCCGCCGCGCGACGGACGTGACCGCCCTCTGACGATCGCCGGCATTTCCGTCACGACGAGCATCGGCCCGGTCACCCATCGCGCTGCCGATCCGCTGCTCGGCGTTCAGACGACGGCTGTCAGCGGGCGCGCCCGCGGTGACGCTTTGCCTTTCGAGCGCGGCCTCGAATGGATTCCGGCCGGCAAGCCCATCGCGAGGCAGCTTCGTCTCGCGATCAAGTCATATTCCGACCGCGCACAACGGTTCGAGCTCAAGGTGAGTTGCGCCTGTGGGAGTGCGCGGATTCGCGCTGCCGTCGTCCGTGACGCTTGGTCCCGGACAGCAGCGCGAGCTCTTTCTCCACTCTGCGCGGCACGCTGCCGCCCGGACGGTACGAGTTCGGTGTCGTCGGCCGATCGACTGGCGGCGAGGAGTTTCTCGAGGGATTCCAAACACTGCGGTACGCGCACATTCCCGCCCGTGAACTTTACCGCAGCTCGGCGCTCTATCTGCAGTCGGTCGCGATCGACGCCCCGAGCCGGTCTCGTCGTTGCCTACGTGCCCGGCGTCCGCGACGACGTCGACGCGATGCTCAGGCAGCTTGGCGTCGCCAGCATTGCCGTGAATGCCGAGGACTTGTTGTCGGTGGATCTGTCGAAGTTCTCGACGCTGGTGATCGGCCCGCGCGCCTGCGAGGTCCACCCCGAGATCGCGGCCCAGAACGCGCGTTTGCTCGACTTCGTTCGCAACGGCGGCACGATGTGTGGTCCTGAACGGCCAGTATCGCACGAGCGAATCCGGAGTCCTGCCGTATCCCGCCGTGCTCTCTCGTCCGGCACCGGAGCACGTCACGACGGCCGACGCGCCCGTCAGGTGCTCGGCGCCGACGGTCGCGGTTGTTCAACTGGCCGAAGCGTGATTGGGCCGAACTGACTGGAGCGACTGGGTGCGCGAGCGCGCGCTGTTCGTCCCTCAGCGGTGGGCCCGCAGTACACGCATCTGCTCCGAGATGCACGACCCCGGCGAGAAGAGAATGAGAATTCTCTATTGACCGTATCGCTGGGCAAAGGGGACGTTCATCTATTCGACTCTGACGTTCTTCGAGCAACTTCCCGGCGGTGTGTCGGGGGAGGCGCGGCTTGCTCGTCAATCTGTTGAGCGCGGGCTGTCGGTCGGCCTGCCGGGGACGCGGCCGGTCGCTGCTGAGCCTTGTCGCGCCGGACTGCAACAGCAGCGCGGGAGTTACACGGAAAACCGCTGCGGAAACGGCTACGGATCGCCCCTCAGCGCGAAGCAAGGTCCCGAGCCGATTAAAGAGGACTTTGTGCCGGAATCGACGCGCGGATGCCGTACTGGCGTCCCTGAGCGTCTGTGGAAAGAAAGGAAGCGCTCACCGTAGTGACTGACACGGGCATTTCTGCGTCCAGTGCAGTTTCCGTAGCAGTTCTCAGTGCCACCCGCGGCTGCTTTGTGTTCCTCCGGCGTCACGGGAGCTCACGAAAGATGATCCGTCCGGTCAGCGTCGCGCGTCACTACCCGGCGAATGGGCCGATACTCGAGTCGTCACCACCAGGCGCCGGTGGCGCGCTTGGTGGCGCGGTTCGGTGAACCAGTATTGCCACAACACGGCTCGCACGTGCGTCGGTGGGGCGCCGTCAAACGGATCCCTTCGAGAGAGTGCGAGGACGCTCGGGCTCTGCTCCAGCAGTCGTTCCTGCGCGAACACGACCCATAGATCGACGCGCGCCACTTGGCCCGAGCGACGCGAACCAGAGGTTCCACTCGAAGCGTGGTTGATATGGCGCGTAAATGCCGGGGCGCGCGTTGACGTTTTGCGGTTTGTAGCGAAACGGATACGGAACCCACGTCACGCCACCGTCTCGGCTTCCCTGAAACTCAATCTCGTATCGCGCCTTCGGTCATGCTGGCGAACAGCCCGGTATTGGTTCGCGATTCTGAACGGCGCGAGCAGGCGCGCGTGCGCGCCCAGCGGCGTTCTCGCGCAGCAGGACGGCGACAGCGCCGCGACCGTCGCGTAGAGCACACACGCCAGGACGGCGTACTGGAGATAGTCAGGCCACCGCGTGGGGAGCGCGAGTGATGCGGTTGTCTTCGAGGCGCATGTGGCCAACACCTCGTCGTCGAGCAGGAGCACACCGAGCACAGAGGACGAGGTAGTTCAAGAACGCATAGTTTGCCGTCGCGATGATTCCGAGCTGAAGCGCCGTGACGACAACACAGCACACGACGCGAAAACGTCGTCGGGAGAAACACCGCCCAGACGAGCGCGAGCTCGACGCGACAAGCGTGACCACCACCGTCAGCGCGTGGAACCAATGCGTGAAGCTGCTGCACGTACGCAGCCGGGCCACGCGGGCAGCGGACCATTCTGGTAGTAGTCGTCCATCGCCGTGAGATTCGCCAACGCACGTCGCCGCTTGCGAGCTTGGCGATTCCCGACTCGGAGTAGATCCGAAACCACTCCCACCGCAACAGGAACAGGCTCGCCTTGATGGCGGGTCACCGCCGCCGAGGGCCGGGCGAATTCCAACAATGCGGCGCAAAGAATGTCGAGATGGAATCCGGCCTCGAGGAGCATCCCCGTCGGATTGGTACGACGAGAAGTCCTGCAAGACGGCAATGCACGACAGAAAGAGCAGCGTCGACAGGGCAACGCTCGCTTTCGGCCAGAGATTCGCGACGAGGAGCAGCGAGGACACGATTCCCGCGACGACGACGACCGTAAGTGCCGCGTCGCTCGCGTTCGTCCACAACACGGTGGGGATATACCAGAAGCGCTGGAGCCCGACTCCCGCGGAGCGAACCGGTCTCGAGGTAGGCGCGGGCCGGCAGAATGCCGCGCTCTCCGACGAGTCCCTGAATCTGAAAACAGCAGCGAGTAGAACGCCGACAGGAAGATCAGCGCCGAGCGCGCGAAGAAGCAGCCAGCGTGCCCAGAGAAATCCGGGCGAGACAGCGCGGCCCCGAGAGTGGAAGCGACTCGTAGACGTTGCTCACGGGGATCACATTTGTTCTGTGTCCACATTCGCGTTGCACAATTCACACTGACATCTGCGCACTTTGCGAAACCGGGATGATAGGTTCATGAGAGCGGAAAAGTTCTTGGCCGTCCGATCGTCGTCACGTTTCTCGGCCAGACTGTGCTTCCCTTTCACTGGCGAGTGGATCGACGCGAACCTGACAACATCTGCGAAATGCGCATCTTGTTTTCCGCGCCTCATCGGTCGCGGCGGCTGTGCAGATCGTCATGCGGCCGCGGCTGTCGCGCGTCGCCGCTCAATCGCTGAATCGTTCCCGATGGCTCGGCGGTTGGTCTCACGCGTTCTGGAGATTCAGCGCACACTCCTCGAGGTCGACGAGCAACGCCGGCGGCTCGAGACATCGCTCGAGCCGGTCGACTCGGTGTTGTGTCTGCTCGCGCACGACAGCTCTCGAATCGTCGCCTCACGAGACCGGCGACGGTCGATGGAGACGTCGTGCGCGTCACTGTGCTCTTACGCGAAGCTCCGCGTTGCTCCGGATTCACTTGAATATGGCGGCGAGACTCGTCGAGGCCGTGAGCGCCGTGACGCGCGACTTCACCACGTTTGAGGGCTCGCTCGGTGCACGCCTCCTCTCGGCCTCGGCCAGCGCAGGATTATCTCGTACGCTCGCCGCATGCGGCGATCGTGCCGATCGCCGGCAATCTCCCGCCGCGCGACTCACCGCTCTGGGAGAAGATTCGGCAGAGCGACTACGGCAGACACCCGTTGGCGGGGATTACGTCCAGCGATGTCGCCGCACATCGCGCCGCGGTAAGCGACAGCGGATTCGAGGCGTATCGCGCCGCGTTGCTCGGCGCGTTCGTGAACACGAATGGCAGACATTCGCCAGACTCAGGCCTCAACTCAAACCGAGGTCCAGCGGCTCCTGGCGCAGAGCGAGGCGATCTCGCGCAAGCCCTCAGCGCAGAGGACGACAGCGCTGGTCGCGCTCCAGTCGCACGCCGTCAACGTCGGACTGCCCGTGTTCGCGGTCATGTTCATCACACTGCTACCGCGCCGCGAATTCTATCGAAGCCCCGGAGCTGCAGCGGTGGATCTTCCACGATCGGGGATCATGTTGAGATGACTACCTCTCGTGTGATCGTCGCCGGCCTGCTCGTTCTCGCGCTCGGCGGACGAGCCAACGAGGCGGTGGTCGGGACGGTCTCTCAGGGGCGTGCTCGGCTACGGTGTCGGCCGCGTGGCGCCCAGGCGGATCGATGCCCCAGCGGCGCCGCGCGCCGGTCGCTGCGCCAGTCGTAGCGAAAGCTGTCATCCTGACGCGAGCCCCGGCGCGCTGAGCCAAAGTTCAGGGGTAAACTGCTCTTTCGCCGGCAGCTCAGAGGCGCGTCAGGACGACATCCTACCTCATATCGGAGCGCCTGCATCGGATCGGGATTCGCGACGCTCGGAGCGCCGGGACATAGCCCGCTGCCAGCGCGACGATCACGAGGGCGACAGCCGATGCCGCGCAGGACTCACGGGATCGTGTCCCTGAGCTCGAACAGAGCGAGGTCGCCCAGCGCCCGACGCCCAGCGCCAGCGACAATGCCGATGATGCCGACCAACGAGCGCCATCATCCCAACCTGCCGAAGCGCCATCAGCGCGAACGGCGCCACCGTCGGCGCCCAGCTGCCATCCTGACACCGATCTCTCGCGCGCTGCTGCCAGCTGGACGCGCGAGCACCCCGAACAATCCGACGGCTGCCGCGAGTAGCGTGGCGAGCAACGCGAATCCCGCTGGGAGCATCGCTGATCTACGCGATCGAGATAGACATTCTCCTTTCACCGCCGCGGAAGCGCCTTCAGACTCTCCACCGGAAGATTGGGATCAAGCTTTTTCACGATGCAGGGAACCGCAAGCGCAACACCTGCGCCGGACTCTCCTGATGTCCGCACGTAGAAATGCAGGCGGCTGCCTACCAAAGCTGTCCCGCCGGTACGGAACGATGAACATCTGCCGGCTGGGCAAGTTGCGCTTCACACGATCATACTTTTGCATCCTTGACGACGCCGACGATCTCTGCATGTCGGTCGTGTCGCCCTGCCTGCGCTGCGCGATGAATTTGCCGATCGCGTCGCGACCAAGGCTGAATTTCCTGGTGAATGCCTCGTTCACGATTGCGACCTTCGGCGATCCGAGTGCATCGGCCACGCTGAACTCGCGGCCCGCGACGACCGGCATTCCGAGCGTCCGGAAGTATCCGGGGCCCACCTCATTGAAGCGTGAATTAGCGTCGATGTCCGGTCCTCGCTTGAACCCCTGCACGGCGACGTCGCTTCCCAACTGCTGTTTGATAGAACGGGAACCAGCGCTGACGATACACCGTCAACGCCGGGAATTGCCGCGAGCTCCTCTTCCAGTCGCGCGAAGAACGGCTTCGATCGCGCGGCGCGTAGCCATTCAGCTCTGGAGAGATTCCAACGTGACGACGCGGTCGATTTTCAGGCCAAGGTCAACACGGCTGACGTTGGTGAGACTCTTACCGAATAGTCCGGCGGCGGCGAGCAGCGCCATCGAGAGCGCAACCTGTGCGACGACGAGCGACGTGCGAAACCTCGCCGCGGAGGCGCGCGCCGGCCAGCTTGCCCGATCCGGCGCGAAGCGTCGACACGAGATCGGACGAGTGCTTTGCAGCGCCGGAAAGAGTCCGAAGAGCAAGCCCGTGCCGAGTGAGAGAACCGCAGCAAACACCACGACGCTCGCGTGCAGCGAGAAATGCAGCGTTGACGCCGTATCGACCGGGAGCAGCGCCGTCAGCAGGCCGAGGGTCAGATTCGCCACTAAAGAGGCTGACGATTCCGCCGAGCACCGCGAGCAGCACCGACTCGCGTGAGCAGTTGCGACAGGAGCTGCCGGCGCGTTCCGCCGAGTGACAGGCGCACGGCCATTTCGGTTGTTCGTCCTGCGGCGCGCGCGAGCAAGCAGGTTGGCAATGTTCGCGCACGCGATACGAGTACGATCGCCGTGATCGAGAGCAGCAGAATCAACGGCGACCGCGTCTGCGCGTGCATCGAGCTTGAGCCACGCCGCCCGTCGGCGAGTGCGATCTCCTTCGCCCTGAACTTGACCATCGTGGCGGCGCTCATTCCGTCTTGCAGCGGCGCCTCGACGTCGTTGATGATCGGCTTGTGGACGACGTGCGTCGGCGGCTGACTTGGCTTGCGCCATCGTCGCGCCGGGCTTGAGCCGGGCAAAGAGATATACCCAGTACGTGTCGACGCCGCGTGAAGCCGATTAGTCCGGCGTTCATGACGTGTCGCATCGTGATCGGCACATGTACACGTTTGGCGACGCGCCCAGTGTCGTTCCTCGAAGCCCTTCGGCGCCACACCGATGATCGTCATCATCTGGCCGTTGATGATGATCTTGTCATTGACGATGTTTGGATTCGCGCCGAGCTTCGTCTGCCAGAAATCGATAGGACAGGACGGTGACGTAGTGTCCGCCGATGGTCTGGTCGTCGTTCGTGGTAGAGAGCCGCCCGAGCGCCGGCTGGCAGCCCAAGCACGCCGAAGTACGATCCCGACACGAAGCATCGCGTCGCCGTTCAGCGTCTGGTTATGGTAGGCGACGCCCGGCGCCGAAGGCAGCGATGCGCCGCGACGCCGCTGAACCCTGTGCGTTCCGCCTCGAGATCGCGAAACATTGGATAGCTGAATACTTCGTCGCAGTCGCCGGCGCTCGGTGCACGACTGCGATCCCGGATTCGGCCCGGCGCGGCGAGGTTGACCAGCCGCTCCGGCTCGCGACACCGGAAGCGAACGAGAAGCATCTGGTTGAACATCGAGAAGATCGCCGAGTTCGCGCCGATGCCCAGCGCCAGCGAGAGAACGGCGACGATCGTCACGAACGGCGTCCGAAACAGCGTAGCGGAACGCGAGCCTCAGGTTGAGCATGCCGGCTGTCCAAAGGCTGGATCGGCGATCGGCGATCACTTGTTTGAGCGGCCGGACTCAACGAAAGTTACGTCGGGCGTGTCGTCCGAACAGGCAATCGGTGTGACCAGCCGATGATGGCAGACGGCGACCTCTCGGAGTTCGGTTCGGTCCCGGCGAACCCACGCGTAGCCATCCTGAGCGAGAGACCGTGTGAAACTCATTGCAGCTCGGGATGACTTGCTCGTGGCGGTCATCGGTACGCGTCACGCGCATGCGACGCGCCTTTGGGGCTCGCCGCGAGCGGAGAGATCGCGCGGCTTGTCGCAGAAGAGCTTATCGCAGATATCGGGTCGCGCGAGATTCCCGCAGGCGGCAATGCAGCGCCGCCCATCGGTCCTGGCAGCTGACGCCCGAGCGGAGCCGCGCGCGCCGCCGAAGCAGAAGCTGCTTGAACATCGACGGCTGCGCGCGACGGTCGAACGCGGACTTCGCGCGCTGGTCGCCGCGCAAATTGCGACGCGGTTGGTTCGCGACTTCGACGATCTGGAGAGCGCGTGTCGCCTGAGACGATTTATCAGTCGCTCTTTGTCCAGAGTCGCGGCGCGCTCCGCCAGAGCACGCGGTTCCTTCGCTCGGGGCGCACCCATCGACGTCCGGCGGCGGTGACGATCGCCAGCTCAAGAAATGGGGCTGAGCGAGACCGCGAGTGGCGATCGAGCGCCTGGCCATGAGGCGAGACTGGTCGGGAAAATCCGCGACGCACGTTTGGTGAGTAACCGGCTCGCGCGGTGTCGCGGTCGTGAGAGCTACCTGCGCGCGGAACCGCGCACTTCGTCGGTCGCTGACGTGGATCGGAGAAATGGCGCGCGTGCCGCTGGCATTTCAGAGGTGTATTTTTGCATCCGTCCGCGTAAGTGGTGAACAAATATGGCCGTGGTACTTCCGGACGATCGCGTGCACGCGGGCGTGTGCGCGGCGAGCTGAAGTCGGCTCGAAAGCTCGGCTGAGACGCCCGGCATTCGCGTTGTTGCGATGATCGCGTGGACGCCCGAATTCTTACGAATGAAATCGGGGTAGCGTCTTGCCTTGACGAGACCGATGAACGGTAAAGACTGTTTTTCTTTCTTTGAACAGACGCTCAGGACGCCGCCGTTTGTAGCGTCCCGAGCGGCAGTCCCAAAAACAGGTCGTCCGGGCTCGTTGCGACGGCATGCATCACCGCGCGAGGAGCGATTCGCCAAATTCGTTCAATCCGCCCAATTCGCGTTACAAAGTGTTGGGGTCGTCCCGATGACCGAGGCGCAGGCGAAACCAGGTTCAACAGCCTTGGCGCGAGAGCGATCCTTCGGTCGCCGATCGCTTCGCCCGGCTCCTCAGGATGACGCGCCGGGGATCGAGTTAGCGATCACTCGGTAGCGCAACGCGTCAGCCATCGGATCGACGCGCGACGCGCGCAGTGGCCGGAGATAGCCCGCCGCGAACAGCGACTGACATCGTCAGACAAACGGCCGCAACCGCAAAGACGATTGGGTCGTGACCCTGCGAGCTGAAGAGCAGCGATTCGCGCCGCTCAGCCCAGCCCCAGCGCACTCGAGTGTACCTGACGACGCCTCCGACGAGCGCCATCATTCCCACCTGGCGGCGGAACCATTCCGCGAACCGAGCGCGCGTCTCGCGCCAAGCGCCATCCGAACGCCGATTCACGAGTTCGCTGCGCGACCGAATACGCCAGCACGCCATACAGTCCGACCGCCGCAAGAAGCGTCGCAAGCATGGCGAACGAGGCTGACATGGTCCCGATCATTCGATCGAGGAACACATTCTCTCCACTTGCTGCGGCATGATCTTTAGTCCCTCGAGCGGCGAGATTCGGGCGCTGTTCTATCATGCCGTCGATCGCGCGCAGCGATCTGATCGTCGGCAACGAGCTCCGAACGTAGAAGTTGATCGAGCCCACTCGGCCGAATTGTTTGGTAGGGCAGAACGTACACCGGGGGAATCGTCTGCTTCACCTCCGAATACTTCGAGTCCTTCGCCAGGCCGATGATCGTCGATGTCGAGCGAGTCGCTGCCTGGACCGACATGTGCTTGCCGACGGCGTTTCGCCCGAGGTTGAACTTCTTCGCGAACGTCTCGCTCACGATCGCCGACCGTCATGCGCGCTCGGCGTCGTCGCTCACGCGTGAAATCCCGCCCGGACAGCAGCGGCACGCCGAGCAGCCTGAAATAGCCCGCGGCCACCGCCGTTGAACCGCGAGCCGGCGTCCGGTGTCGGGATCCTTCTTGAATCCCCTCGACGGACACGCCCTCTCCCCAGTTGTTGCCGGCGAGCAGTTGCATCGTGCTGACGACGACGACCGCGCTCACACCCGGAAGTCGCCGCGAGCTGCTTGTTCCACGCGCGAGTAGAGCGCGCGTGCGCGCGCACCGTGTCGTAGCCGCTCAGGCTGCCGGCGAGATGCCGAACGTCACCACGTTCGTCGATCTTGATCCCCAGGTCTACTCGACTGATGTTGCGGAGGCTCTGATGAACAGATCCCGCCGAGATGAGCAGCGCCATCGACAGCGCGATCTGCGCCGTGACGAGCGACGTCCGGAAGCGCGCTGCTCCGCGACCACCCGAGAGCTTGCCGGAATTGTTGCGCAAGCCCGTCACGAGGTCCGGCCGCGTGCTGTGAAGCGCGCGGAACGATTCCAAACACGAGATCCCGGTGCCGAGACAGAGCGCCGCCGTGAAGACCAGCGCCGCCATCGTGCTCAAGCTGAATGGTCCATCGTCGACGTCCTGCGGCGGCAGCAGCGCCGTAATGGCGTTCGAGCGTCCAGTGTCGCCATCGACGATGCTTCACGATTCCGCCGAGCGCGGCCAGCAGCACGGACTCGGTGAGGACCTGCGCGATCAGCTGGCGACGCGTGGCGCCCAACGACAGCCGGACGGCTTTCATCTCCATCGAGCGGTTCGTACCGCCTCGCGCCAGCAGCAGGTTCGCGATGTTCGCGCGTGCCAACCGGCAGCATCGACACCGGCGCTCGGTGAACGACATGAAGATCGGCGTCTTGGCTTCTTTTTGCGCTGGACTTTGTCCGCGCCGCCCGTCAGCAAGCGAGAGCTTCTTCGATTCTGAACTTTCTTGCGAGCGTCTGGAGCGCTGAGCCTCTTGCAGCGGCGCTTCGACGTCGTTGATGATTGGTGCGTAGCATGGTGTTGATCGCCGAGCGCTCGCCGCAGCGAGACGCCTGGTTTGAGCCGATGCGGGCCAATAGACCCAGTAGTCTGCTTCGGCGATCTGAACCCGCGGCAGCCCGGGCTGAGCAGCGCGCGCATCGTGGATCGGCGAGCGCTGGACGAACGGACGCAGCGCCGAGCGTGGTGCCATTGAAATTCTTCGGGCCCACGCCGATGATCGTCAGCTGCCGTCCGTTGACTCGTGATTTGCTGGTCGAGAACGTCCTGGGTCGGAGCCGAGCCTCGTCTCCCAGAACGCGTAGTTGAGGACGGCGATTGGATGACCGCCGATGGTGTGGTCGTCGTTAGAGAAAACAGTCGGCCGAGCGCCGGCCGACTCCGGAGCGTGGGGAAGTAGGACCCGGAAACGAGCATTCCTTCGGCCGTTCAGCGGCGTCTGTCCCTTCATCGCGACGTTGACGCCGATAGATTCGGTGCGCGGCCAACGAGCTGAAGCCCGACTGCGCCTTTTCCAGATCGCGAAACATCGGATAGCTGAACACCCGTCGCAGCCGCCCGGCCTGGTTGCACGAGTTCGATCCGTTCTGGACCCGGGCGCAGCGAGATTGGCAAGGCGCTCCGGCTGGGCGACGGGGAGCGGCCGAAGCAGCATCTGGTCGAACGAGCGAGAAGATGGCCGCGTTTGCGCCGATGCCGAGTGCGAGCGAGAGCACGGCGACAATGGTGACGAAGGGCGTCTTGAAGAGTGTGCGGAACGCGAGTCGGAGGTTGTTCATGGTCAGAGGCGTGCACGATCGTGCGATCTGAAGGCACTGCTTTCACCGAACGCGGAGCGATCGCGTCGTATGTTGGGATCCAGAGTCATTGTCGCGTTGGTCGGCGGCCTGGCCGTGGATGTTCCGCGTCCCAAGCCTGACCGGTTCGAGGTGCGGCGCCGATGCCCACGGGACCGATCTCTCCAACCACGCCGCTCACCGACCAGTCAGCGCGCGAGTGGGTCGACCGCACGCCTCGCGTCGCTCTCGTTGCGCGAGCGCGTCGGCCAAATGGTGATGGTCTGGGTGCTCGGCGACTACACGCAACGTGCGCGACTCGAGCTACGCCGAGGTGATTCGCTGGGTGGAGCAAGGATCACATCGGTGGCGTGTCGATGTCGCTGGGCACGCCGATCGAAGTTGCGGCCAAGCTGAACGATCTGCAGCGCGCGATCGCGCGTTCCGCTGCTCGTGAGCGCCGATCTCGAGCCGGGCTTCGGCCGGCTCGCAGGGCGGGTTGTTCGCGCACTACATGCTCGATGCGGGCAGCGCGACCGTGTTTCCGACGGCGATGGCGATTGCCGCGCGACGGCGCGCGACTCCGACTGCGTACGACGTCGGTCGTCGCGCGATCGCGCGCGAAGGCCGCGCGCGGTGGGAATCCACATCAACTTCTCGCCGGTAGTGTGGACGTCAACAACAATCCGTCCAACCCGGTCATCAACACGCGGTCGTTCGGCGAGAACGCGGCAGCGCGTCGCGCGGCTGTCGGCGCTGTTCGTCCGGGGTGCACAAGATGGCGGGCAGCTCGCGACGGCGAAGCATTTCCCGGGGCACGGCGACACCGACGTCGATTCGCACGTCGGGCTTCCGGCTTGTCGGCGCAACGCTCGCAGCGACTCTGACACGCTGGAGCTCGCTGCCGTTCAAGGCCGCGATCGCCGCGGGTGCCTCGCTCGTCATGACGGCGCACATCGCGCTGCCGGCAATCTCGGGTGACAGCACCACGCCGTGCGACGCCTCTCGCCGCGAATCATCGCGGCCTCCTGCGCGATTCGCTGCGTTTTCGCGGCGTGGCAATCACCGACGCGATGACGATGGAGGGCGTCGGCAAGTGGCTACACGACGGAGCAGAGCAGCGTGCTGGCCGTAAAGGCGCGGCGCCGACATTCTGCTCAAGCCGACGGACGCGACGCGAGCGATCAACGCCATCGTCGCGGCCGTTGAACGCGGCGAGCTTCACGCGCGCGCGAATCGACAGCGCTCGGCGCGACACGTGCCTCGAGCTCAAGGCGCGATCGGGCGCGGCGGCGTCGCCGATCATGTCGCTCGAGGCGCTGCGCGAGATCGTCGGTGCTCCCGGAGCACCGCGCGCTTGCGTGGCCGACATTGCGGCGCCGCGCGGTCACGCTGCTGCGCGATCGCGACGGTCTCGTTCCGGTCGCCGATACCGGGCGCACGCTTCGTCATCGAGTATGCGTCCGGAGACGGAGATCAAAGCGGGGCGAGTATTCCGGCGCCGAGCTGCGAAGCCAGCGCGCTGTCGCTGGACGGCCGCGCCCGCCCGTTCAGGTCGCGCGAATCGGGCCGACTCGCCACGTCAGGCGCTCGACTCGATCGGCCGCATGGCGGCGACGCAAGCACGGCGGATCGTCGCCGCATCGTGCGGCGCGGTGGAGGGCGAGGGACGCGTTGCCATGCCGCAGCCGATTGGCCGCGATTGATCGATTGTCGCACCTGTCGCCGCCGTGATCGTGACGACATTCGAAATCCGTATCTGATTCTGTCAGTTCCCGCGCGTCGGAACGTACATGGTGACCTACGGCGTGAGCGACGACCTCGAGCGCGCGGCAGGCGCGCGGCGTGCTCGAGCGGGCGGATCACCGGCCGGTCGCCGGTCTCGCTTCCGACGTTTCGGGCGGGGGACGGAATTCAACGGTAGATTCAGCGCGTCCTCACCGCGAGACGCGACCAAATGGACCGAAATTCCTGCCCGATTTTCTCACGACGACGGGCAACTCCATCGAGGCTACGACGTCGTTCGGACGTTCGGTGTCGTGCGCGGAATCGTCGTGCGCTCGCGGTCGATTTTCGGGTCGTTCGGCGCCGTGCTCCAGACGATGCGTGGCGGCAACATCTCGCTCCGCTTCAGGAGCTTTCTGCGAGCGAACGCGGGCGGACGCGTACTCGCGCGCGATGGAGCATGCGCTCGCGCTCGGGGCGAATGCGCTGGCTCGCCATTCGCTACGATGCGACTGAGATCATGCAGGGGGTTTCAGAAGTGTTGTGCTACGGGACGGCAGTGAGGGTCGCGCCGCAGTCACGGCGACCGACGTAAGCTTCGTGAGCAGCGGCGTGTCATCCTGATGCACGAACCCCGGCGCGTCATCCTGATGCGAGCGAAGCGAGCGGAGGATCGCTGTCCCTGGGGCAGGCCTCTTCGTACCATGCATCGGTAATGATAACGTCTTGTGATGCCGGGCAGCAAAACGGGATTGAGACGGGCACTAACGGGACTTGCCACGACATCGACCTCACGCGACGTCCGCCGAATGCAGCGCCTTTTGCGGACTCCCGGTTTGTGCCAGTCCTTCGCTTTCCCGTTGGTGCCCGTATCACAGGACGTTCACACCCGGCGCGCCTGCGCCAGCCTCGCTTTCGTCAGGGTGGGCTGCCTCGAGGGAGAGCGATCTTCTTCGGTCGCCCGGCCGCTGCGCTCTGGCTCCTCAGGAGGACTCGCGTCACCGGTACTCGGCATAAGCGTAGGTAGAATTCTACGCATTAGCGTTGCAGGAGTCCCACCTATCCCGTTCCGCGCGCGAGGTGATTGGTGGCCACAGGGTCCGACGCCGCCAGAGTGAGCTGCTCATGGGCACGCTCATATGGCTTGTCCTCCAGACGCTCACGATGCGGCCGCTGCACGGCTACGCCATCGCCCAGCAGATCGAGGCATCGTCGAATGAAGTGCTTCGCGTCGAACAGGGCTCGCTCTACCCCGCGCTCGAGCGCCTCGAGAAAAAGGTTGGGTGACGTCGAAGTGGGGCGAGTCGCCCACAGGGCGCCGCGCGCGCTACTACACGATCACCGCCGCGGGCCGCCGGCAGCTCGGCGACGAGATCACCAGCTTCGACGCGATGCTCGTCGCGATCAACAGCGTGTTGCGCCGCACCTAGAGGAGCAAAATGTCTCTTCTCGACGTGATCCGAGTACCGATGGCGCGTGATGACGCACCCGCGCCGGCACGAACAGGAAGTCGCGGAGGAGTTCGACTTTCACCTCGAATCTCGAGACGATGCAGCGCGAGCGCGTCGCGAGCGACGGCCGTGCGATGCCGAAGATGCGCAGCTACGCGGCCCGCCGTCGCCTCGGGAACGTCACCTACTATCAGGAGGAGACGCGGCGCACGTCGGGCCTCGAGTTCATTCGACACGTCTGTCTGCAGGACGCGCGATTCGCGCTCCGCACGTTTCGCGGCGCGCCGCTGTTCACCAGTCGTCGCGCGTCCTCACGCTGGCGATCGGGATCGGCGCGAACACGGCGATGTTCAGCGCGATCGACACGCTTCTCGCTACTGTCCGCTCCGTTTCGCGAACCCGATCGGCTGATAGCGTGTAGAGTCTCACGCGCGCCAAAGATCGGGACAGCGCTGCCGCGCGACGACCTCGTATGGTCCTATCGCGAAGTTCGAGGTGCTGAAGAGCGCGCAAACCGTGATTCGCCGACGCCGCACTCTGGCGTGCATCGCAGTTCACGGCGCGGGCGACCGACGAAGCATTGCGTGTGCAGGGCGAGTACGTCGACTCGCACTATCTGCCCACGCTCGGCATCCAGCCGATCCTCGGCCGTACATCGTTCGCGGCGCACGAGGATGGCGATTTCGGAGAGGCGGCGCGCGTCGTCGTCGTGAGCTACCAACTCTGGCAGCAGATGTTCAACGCCGAGTCCGACGGCATTGGGACGAACGGCTCGACATCGACGGCGTTCCGTACACCGTGATTGGCGTTGCGCCACCGGCGTTCCGCGGTCTCTCCGGCGAGGCGACGCTGTGGATGCCGATCGCTTCGATGCCCGGCGCGTGGGGCGCGGCGGATCCCAGTGAGTCACAACTTCTTTGCCGTGGCGCGATTGGCGCCTGGCGTGCCTCCGCCGACGCGCGTCAGTCGGTGGTCAGCGCGATCGGGCAGCGGATCGACGCGACCTATCCTGACGCGGGGCCGGCTTCACCGCTGGCGCAACGATGCGCCCGCTCGACGCACGCGTGTCGATGGACGTATTCGACGGACGCTCTTCATCCTCTTCGGCGCCGTTGGGCTCGTGCTCGTTGATCGCGTGCGCGAACGTCGCAAACCTTTTTCTTGTTCGCGCGTCGGGGCGCGCGTCGCGAGATCGCGGTGCGACTCGCGATCGGCGCCGGGCGCTGGCGCCTCGTGCGTCAATTGCTCGTCGAGAGCGTGTCTGCTGTCGCTCACTGGCGGCGCGGCGAGTCTCGCCGTGGCGTGGGTCGGCACGAAAGGCGCTGTCGATGTTGGAGCCGGCGAGCGCGCTCCGATCTCGGAACGTGTCCGGGCTCGGCGTCGTCAACTTTGCGGCGATCTCAGCTGAATGCGACGGCGTTTGTCGTTCACGGCGGCTGTCGCGATCGCGACGGGATTCTCTTCGGACTCGTGCCCAGCGCTTGCAGGCGACGCGTCCAACGCTGTCCGACGCACTCTGGGACGACGGTTCGGCGGCGCGTTCGGTCCGAGTGCGCGGGCTCGATCAGCCAGGCAACGTGCTCACGGTCGCTAGAGATCGCGCTGTGTGTCGTACTGCTCGCCGGTTCTGGCTTGATGATGCGCAGCCTCGATCGTTTGCTGAGTCGTGCGCACCGGATTCGAGCGGCGATCACGTGCTGCACGATGCAAGTGAACCGGTCGCCCAGCTGGTCGCGCGATTCGATCAGCAAGTTCTGGCGACGTCGCATTGAGAGGCTTGGCGCGCGTGCCGGGCGTGGTCGACGTCGCGATGGCCGATTGTCCGCCGCTAGTCGCCTGTAGCCGGGTCAGCCGCATCGTCTCTCACGACCGCCCGCCGGCCGCGCCGAGGCACGGGCATCGGTGCGGAACTGCACTGGATCACGCCGGGCTGGCTGTCGCTCGTCCATGTCCCGCTCATCCGCGGACGCATGTTCACGCGCGACGACATCGTTGGTCACGCAGACGCGTCGTGTTGGTCAGCGAGACAATGGCGCGCGCATTCTGGCCCGGTCGCGATCCGATTGGTCGATGCGCTAGAGCGTCGTCGACTGCTGACACGGCGTACGTCGTCGGCGTCGTCGGCGACGTGCTCTACGGAGCGATGGGTCTGCCGCCTCGGCCAGAAGTCTACGTGTCGTACCATCAGCGTGCCCGTTCAGCTATCGGATGATGTTTTTCCTGAAGACGCGCGTCGATCCGGCGTCGGTCGGCACTGGCGGCGCGACGCGCGCTCAACGAGGTCGCGCCGGCTTTCCCGTCTCCGACGTTCGTCCGCTCGACGATCGAGTGCAGATGCGGCGACGGCCTACGCGCAGGTCAGTACGGAGTTGCTCGGGAATATTCGCCGCGCTCGCGCTGGCGCTCGCGACGATGGGAACGTATGGCGTCATTTCGTTCGCGGTCGCGCAACGAACGCGCGAGATCGGTGTCCGCATCGCGCTCGGCGCGACGTCGCGCGACGTCATGCGCCTCGTCGTCGGGCAGGGAATCGCGCTCGCCGTGGTCGGGGGCGTCGTTCGGTCTTGCCGGAGCGTTCGGGCTGACGCGGTTGCTCCGCGTCGCTCCTGTACGGCGTTGAGCCGACTGATCCCGCGACGCTCGTCGGCATCGTCGTCATGCTCGTGGCGTGTCGGTCGCTGGCGGCGAGCTGGCTGCCCGCACGCCGCGCGGCGGGACATTGCGGTCGTGCGTGCGCTGCGAGGTGGCTGATGCCCGATGACTTCTCGCCCATTCATCGGGAGCGACTGACGGACAATCTGGCGGATCGTCTCCTACGGATCTGATTCGAGCCGGTGCGTATCGCGCCGGTGATCGGGCTCCCGACCATCGCGCGGATGGCCCGCGCGGTTTCGAGTCGGCGCGCCGACGGTGCGACAGGCGCTGACGAAACTCGAGACGCTCGAGGTCGTCGAGGTCCGGCACGGACTGGGCGTCTACCATTCGCGATTGCCCGATCGTCAATCAGAGAATGCTCATTGAGCATCAGGCGACCGGCGATTGACCGATTCAGTATTGATACAAAAGCGCGAACAACTAAATCGAATCCTCCGCGTGTCAAAGATCGTACGGGTCGCACGCACGATCACAGTTGTCTCGATTGGAGGATGCTCATGACACTCGCCACAGCACTTCTCGCGCTCGCGCTCACAGGTGGTGAACTCGGCTCCCGCGCGGGCCATCCCGGTTGATTCCGCAGATGCGCGGTCCTGCGTCACGCCGGCGCGCACGGGCACCTATCGCATTATCGCCATCAGCAAGATTGGCAACGAGCCCCGCGCGGCCATGTTGGTGCTCGAGAACATCCAAGGATGCTCTCGAGGCAACGTTCGTGACCGACGGCGTCGGGCCGGCGATCATCGACCGATTGTCGCTGACGGACAATACGCTAAAGGGCTCGATGCGACTGTCGACCGGCACGGCAACGGTGTCGTTTCAGTTCTCTGACAAGGACGTCTCCGGCTCGATCGTCGAAGGCAAGCACGAGTGGAAGCTCGACGGACGGCGCACGAGCTGAAGCGGCGCGTTAGCGCCGCTTCGCCTCGAGCACGTCATCCACGCGGTCCGCGATATCCTGCCAGTGCGCGCGCACCACGGCGCCTGCCGACGTTCCGGCGGCGCGCCGAGCCTCATCGCGAATCTGCCGGAGCTGCGCGCGGGCAAGCGCCGGCAGGTCGCTGCGAGGAACGTTCGGCGCCGCGACGAACGGTGGCGGAGTTGTGGGTGGACCCTGTGGCGGTGCGGCCGCTGGATCGCCGCCGGCGGGAGGCGGATTGATGATCGCGGCCAGGCGCTCGATGTACACTCGCTGCAGCATGCGGCGATTCGCGTCGGGCGCCGCACCGCCGGTAGGCGCGCCCCAGACGTCGGTCTTCAGATCGGCGAGATACTCGGCGAGCGGATACGCATTCGTCGCGTCGACCTGCTCGGCCTCGGCAAGGCGTCCGAGTCGCGGTGTGCCGAGCAGCGACGTCAGCACCGTCGGCTTGACGCGTGCCGAGCGCGGACGGCCCGAGTCGCGACTCGATGTCCTTGGGCGTCGAGCCATGTCGGTGTCGTGAAGACGTTCGCGTCGAGGAAGGCGAGCGCGGCCTTCTGCTTTGCCTTCGGCACGATGCGGTAGACCGTCGACCCTTGCTCCGCACTCTTCACATCGACGTTGACGCCGCCGATGACCGTCGTGACGTGGCCCATGTACGTCGACCACATGCCGAGCGTCTCTCCGTAGATCTCTTCGAGATCTGTCAAAGTCTTCCCTGACCGCGTCGTCCACGCGACGAGCTGCGGCACGACCTTTCGCATGTTCTTGAGCGCGAAGTCCGTGGCGCGTACCGGATCGTCGCCGATGTCTTCGGTCTGCGACCGGGGATCGACGCTGCCGAACTGCGCCGGGCACGAAGCGATACGGAAACGTCCCGCTCTGATTGACGAGCCAATTGTTGAGCGTCTGCTCGCTCGTCGTCGGCTCGATTTCGCGACCGGGGATGTACGCGGTAGCCCCAGTTGATCGCGAAGTCGTCGAACGGGTCCGACGCCGGCGGATGTAGTCCTTCGGCTGCAGGCCGTCGCCCGGCTGGGCGACGTAGTTCTGGCGCGCGTAGTCCATGATCGTCGCGCTCACGCCGTATTTGCTCGTGAAGTTCGGGCGCGCGGAGCGAGTCGACCGGGAACGAACTGACGACGCCACCATGTTGTGCTGCGAGGCCGAGCGCGTGGCCGATCTCGTGCGCGATGACCTGGCGCATCGTCTCGCCCATCAGCTCTTCGGGGATGTCGAGCGTTCGCGCCGTCGGGATTCGCCGCGCCAGTCTCGATCATCAGGCGGTTGCGATAGATCGCATGTGGTTGTGATACCAGGCGATCTCGCTGTTGATGATCTCGCCGCTGCGCGGGTCGGGCGTGCTGCGGTCCGATCGCGTTGCGCACGAGGCTCGCCGTCCAGCGGACCATCGAATACGCGCGCGTCGTCCGGATCCCAGTCGGGGTCTACGGCTTTCGATCGGAGGATCCTTTGCGAGAATCGCGTTCTTGAATCCGGCTTTCTCGAACACCTTCTGCCACTGATTCGACGCCTTCCTTCACGTAGCGGCGCCACTTCGTCGGCGTCGCGGGATCGATGTAGTACGTGATCGGCTTGATCGGCTCGACCACTTCGCCGCGCGCATACGGCGTCCGGGTCTTTCGGCTCGAGCCGCCAGCGGGTAATGAACGTTTCCGTCGCGGCCTTCTGTTCATCGAGTCCATAGTTGATGCGCTCGACCGATGAAGTATCCAACGCGCTCGATCAGCGATGCGCGGCCGCATGGGAACCTTGGGCAGCAGAATCATCGACTGCCGCGCTCTCGAGCGAGATCGTGCCTCCCGCCGCGGTCGCCCGGGGCTCGGCGGCGTCGAACGTCTGCACATGCCGGACCTCGACGTTGATTGGAAAGGAGCGCACGCCGCTCACGTAGCTACGCGCTGGATCGAGACGACGAACCTGATACTGCCGGCGCTGGGCCGCGTTCAACCCGGAAATGCCTGGCGTATCGCCGCTGAAAAAGTCCGTGACGTCGAGAACGTAGCCGGTGCTGTCGCGCGTGTACGCCTGGATCGGAAACGCCGCGAGGATCGGCGAGTAGTTGTTGTTGCGAACGCTGATCGAGATCGGGAGCGAGTCGTCGGCCACCGCGGCGAAACTGATGCTCGCGAGGTTGATGCGATCGTTGACCTTCGTCCAGCGCACGACTCGGCGCGCGATCTCGTTGCCGGCGAACGACAACCCGCCGAAGCCGGCCGGCACTCCCGCCAGCCGCGAAACAAACAGGATGTCGCGATTGAGCAGAGAATCCGGTACCTCGAAAAACCATTTGTCGTCGACGCGATGCACCGTGATGCCACCGCGTTCCGTGTGTGCGCGGTCCGTGATCACCTGGTTGTAGGGGCGCGGCCGGCGTGGCGCGGCGGGAGCGCCGCCCTGCGGAGGCGCGCCGCCGGGCTGGGGTCTGTGTGGCTGGTGGTTGCGTTGGGGGCACCTGTGTCGGGGCGGGCGTGACGACAACGGCGGTCAAGAACGCGCCGACAACCACTGAAACACGGAGACAGGACATGGGCGGACTGGAGAGTTGAGGTCGGAGCCAATCTGCGTCCGGTCGACGGCCTGGGCCAGGGCAAACGCTTTCCTGACACAACCGCTCTGGCGCTCAACAGGTAGAAATACTACCTATCATATGTGGGACTTCTACCCATAAATCACTCGCGCGAATCTCGGATGCCAAAACCGCCAAGTCTCCGCAGGACGAGCTGCTCAAGGGCACGCTCGAGATGCTGATCCTCAAATCGCTCACCGTGCAGCCGATGCACGGCTATGCGATCGTGCAACACATCGCGCGTCTCTCCAACGGCGTGTTCGCCGTCGATCACGGCTCGCTGTATCCCGCGCTGGCGAGACTGCAGACGAATGGCTGGGTCATCGGAAAGTGGGGCGAGTCCCCGACAAAACGACGCGCGCGCTACTACACCATCACCGCATCGGGCCGGCGGAGACTGGGCGAGAAAGGTGTCCGGGTTCGATCGCGTGCTCGCCGCGATCGACGGCGTGATGTCGGGCAGCTGGAGCGAAACGTGGCCCTCCTCGCCGCACTCCGGTATCGCCTCCGCGCGCTCCTGCGCCCGGAAGCGTTCGCCCGCGAGTTGAAGGAGGAGATCGAGTTTCACCTCTCGCTGGAAACGATGCAGACCGAGCAGGCCGCGGCGGACGACATGACGCGCGGCGACGCGCGGTATGCAGCACGCCGGCGATTCGGAAACGTCACGCACTACGCCGAGGAGACGCGAGCGATGAGTGGGTTGGATTCTTTGATATGGCGCGTCAGGACATTCGGTTCGCGCTGCGAACGTTTCGCCATGCGCCTGGATTTCACCGCCGTCGCCGGCTTGACCATCGCGCTCGGACTCGGCGCGACCACGGCAATCTTCAGCGTCGTCAACGCGCTGATTCTCCAGCCGCTGCCGTATCCGGATGCCGACCGGATCGTAGCAGTCTGGATGGACAACCGCAAACTGGGTGTTCGCGAGGACATCCACTCGTATCCCAACCTCGCCGATCTCAAATCGCAGAATCAGGTTCTGTCGCACCTCGCTCCGTACAATTCGCCCGGGTTCAATCTTGACTGGAACCGGCGAGCCGCAACGCGTCGTTGGTGGTGCGTTGCCCGCTGAGGCGTTCGACGCGTTAGGCGTCGCAGCCAATCGTTGGTCGACTGTTCACGGCCGAGAACGAGACGACGGGCAACGACGCTGTGGTCGTCCTCAGTTATCCGTTGTGGCAGGCCAGCTATTCCGGCGATCCGGCGATCGTTGGAAAGCAGATCGAGCTCAATGGCCGGAAGCGAACCGTGATTGGGGTGATGCCCAAGGCGCTTCGCGTTTCCGTCGGAGCAGTCTCGGCTCTGGGTGCCGCTCGTGCATTCCCGACCAAATGAAGACGGCGCGCTTCTCGTACGCGTATCCGGCGATTGGGCGTCTCAAGCCGGGTGTGTCGCTTGCCCGAGCGCGCGCCGATATGAGCGCGATCGCAAAACGTCTCGAGCAGCAGTATCCGCCCAACCACGATTACGGCGTCTACCTGGTTCCGCTGCCGGAGCAGGTCGTTGGGCAGACGCTTCGGACGACGCTCTGGCTCATGCTCGGCGCGGTCGCCGCGGTTTTGCTGATCGCGTGCGCGAACGTCGCGAACCTGCTACTGTCGCGCGCGGCCGTGCGCGAGCGCGAAGTCACGGTGCGCATGGCGTTGGGCGCGAGCGGCGGCAGACTCATTCGACAGCTGCTGACGGAGAGCGTTCTGCTGTCCCTGTTTGGTGGCGTTGCGGGCGTGCTGCTCGCCGTTGGCGGGCTACGTGTCCTGCGAGGCGGTCGCACCGTCGGATTTGCCGCGAATGGACGGCGTTGGCGTGAACGCCATTGTCCTGTTGGTCACATCGATCGTGACGCTGGCGACTGGCATGATCTTCGGTCTAGTGCCGGCGATGCAATCGTCGCGAACCCGGTTGAGCGAGACCTACGCGACGGCGGCCGCGGAGGAACGTCCGGCAGAGCTGGACAGCGCTTGCGCCGAACGATCGTGGCCGCGCAGCTGGCGCTCGTCGTCGTGCTGCTCACCGGTGCCGGATTGCTCATACGCACGTTCGTGACGTTGCGGGGGACGAGTCTTGGCTTCGAGACGCGAGGCGTTCTGACGATGAACGTCCAACTGCCTCGCGCGAAGTACAACCAGCGACAGGGAGCGGACCTCTATCAATCATTCCTCGATCGCGTTCGCGCGATTCCCGGAGTGCTGAGCGCGAGCACGGTCACGACGATGATGTTGAGCACCACACCGAACTCCACCGGCGCGATGGCCGAGGGTCGCGCGTTTCGAGACGCGGATCCCGAGGTGACCGTTGACGTCACGCATCCCGATTTCTTCAAGACCATCGGCGCACGGCTCATCGCGGGTCGAGACTTCAACGCGGCTGACCGCGACAGTGCGCAGCCCGTCGCGATCATCAACGAACACATGGCGAAATACTATTGGCCTGGGGCCGGCGCGATCGGCAAGCGGTTCCTGTTTGGGGGCGCGAATACTGACAGCACGCAGAGTCCGTGGCTTACCGTGGTCGGCGTCGTGGCGGATATGCGGCGCACCGGCGTCGACATGCCTGTGCGCAATGAATCGTTCCTTCCGTTCGCGCAGAACCCGTCGCTCGGCAACCTCGTGATGATTCGGTCGGCGCGCGACCCGATGTCGCTCGTTCCGAGTGTGCGCGCCGCGATGCGGGCGCTCGATCCGAATCAGCCGCTCTCGAGCATTCGCACGATGGACGAGATGCTGTCGCGGCTCGTCGCACAGCGACGCTTCAGCGCGACGCTCGTGGCGTCATTCGCGGTGCTGGCGCTCGTTCTCGCGACAATCGGCGCGTACGGTGTGACGTCGTATCTCGTCGCGCAACGGACGAAGGAGATTGGTGTCCGTCTCGCACTGGGAGCGGACCCAAAGTCCGTCATTCGCCTGGTGGTGTTCGACGGGATGAAGGTGGGGATTGTTGGACTCATGATCGGCGTCGCCGGAGCGCTTGCGACGACACGGTTCGCGTCTGAGCCTTCTCTACGGTGTATCGCCGCGAGATCCCGCGACCGTCGTCGGCGTTCCGGTGTTCTTGCTTCTCGTTGTCGCGTTCGCGAATTACCTCCCGGCGCGACGCGCGGCGCGCGTCGATCCTCTCGTTGCTTTGCGTCAGGACTAGCGCATTTTCGGATGACCTCGCCTTAGCTCGTCGAGCGGCACAGTTCGCGCACTTTGCGTAACCACCGGCGGTGTGGAGCGCATTGATGTCCGAAACAAAAAGCGAACTCAAGAGCCACGCCGAGCGGGCGTGTGCTCGACGAGTCGTACGAGACCATCGGCGAGCTGCGACAGACGGCGAACGAGCGTCGCTACATCGGACGCCGTCGCTCCGACGGTGCCGACGTCACTGATCAGCGTCGTCAGCGCAGAGGGTGGCGGCGAGAACAATGCGCTCGCGCACTTTGCGTCGGATGTGCAAATACTCACGAGTCGCAGTCACCGTCGCATTCCGCGCGTGATTGAGGGGCTCTGGGTCGGTAAAGACTCGTTCGCCGTGGTGAGCGAGCGTGTTCAGGGTTCGACGCTCACCGAAATGCTGTCTGCGGGTGAGCGACTACCGAATCCACGCATCGCATGTGTGTTGCTCGAGGTCAACGAGGTACTCGAAAGTGGGCGCGAGAGCAGGGCATCGTACATCGCGGTGTCACGCCCGACTCGCTGTACTTCGACCGCGAAACGCATGCATCGCGTATGTCGCTCACGCTCACGGCGATTCCGCTCGAGGGACTTCCGGATGCACGGTCGGACGCGCGAACGATCGGCCGACTCGCGTGGGCGATGCTGACGGGTCACGCCTTTTCCGAGGGCGCCACTGAGTCGCTCGGCGATTTGCGACGCGATCTGGCGCGGCGCGTCGTCGGACGAAACGTGCGCGATGGTCGAGGGTCGAACGAGCGGCGACGGTCGTGACGTCGAGCTATTCGTTTCGGTGATCGCGATGGCCGATGCGTTGCGACAGGGCGAGCTCGAGATGGCCCAGCTGCAGGCGGAACTCATCGAGGAGCGAAGAACTGAGCGCATTCGCCTCGAGGCCGAAGCGCAGGCATCGGCGGATCGCTGCGCCGCGATGGAAGAACAATTAGAAAAAGAGCGTAGCGACTTCGCAGAACAGATCGCGCGCGAAGAGGCGCGAATCGCGAGCAGCAGGCGCAGGAGGTCGCCGTCCAGCGCGCGCAACTCGAGCAGGAGCGTCTGGATGTTGCGCGGCGTACCGCGGAGGTGGCTCAGCCAGCGGGGCCGCCGCCGCAACGGCGCAGGCGGCCAGGACGCCGCAGTCGGCGGACGTGATTCCAGTGGTAAACCCCGAGGAGGACGAGCTCGTGCGTGGCCGCCGCGGGTTCGCTTGGGTCATCCCCGTTGCCACGGTCGGGATGCTCGTCGTGCTGATCTTCGTCGGTGCGGCGCTGATGGCTCGTCGCGGAGTTATTCCGCGGAGGATCACGATCGGGAGGTATGTGATTTTCTCGACGTCCGGAGTCTGCCTCTGGCACCCTTCCGAGAGGCGGGTTTCTCAATCAGGCGAACGGCGTGACCACACCTGGCCCACCGTTCCGCCGCGACTCTGTCATGCGGCGCGACTCTATCGTGCAACGCGACTCAGTCGTGCAACGCGACTCTATCGTGCAGCCCGACTCTATCGTGCAACGCGACTCTATCGCGCGGCTCGATTCTATCGCCAGGCGCGAGGCTGCGGCGGCGCGAGGCTATTGCGCAGCGCGAGGCCATTGTGCGGCGCGACTCTATCGCGCGGCGCGACTCTATCGTGCAACGCGACTCTATCGTGCGGCGCGACTCTATCGTGCGGCGCGACTCCCTATCGTGCGGCGCGACACCATCGTGCAGCGCGACACTATCAGTGCGGGGCGACTCCATCGTGTGGCGCGACTCTGCGGCTCTGTTGTGCGGCGCGAGTCTCTCGTGCGGCGCGACCCTCTACCGCGAGGCGCGACTCTACCGCGAAGGTTCGGCCAGACACTCTGTCGTTCTTGCGACGGTAAATTTCGCGGTTCCGGTGGTCAGTATGCTTCGGCATGTCCGACCCATCGCAAATCCACCGGGTGCAGATCCAGCGCGCTTCGGCGACACCGACGCGCTCGGCCACGTGAACAACGCGAGCTTTGCGGCGTACGCCGAGGTCGCGCGCCTCGAGTTCCTGACCCTGTTCGGCAAAGTCTGTCCGGTCGCTCATCCTCGCGAGCCTCTACATCGATTTCCGGCGACAGGTGAGGTTCGACGAAGCCGTGCGGCGTTGAGACGCGCATCGAACGTATCGGAACGAGCAGCATCACCCTCGAGCAAACGGTGTTTGCCGGCGACGAACGAGCGGCCGATATCCGATCGACGGTGGTGTATTTCGACTACGCGGCAGGAAGTCCCGCCAGCTCACGGCGGACATGCGCGATTCGCTTGCCCCGTATGTGGTGCGGCCGTGAGTCCACTCCTCGTCGAAGCCGCGCGTACTGGCCGTGGTCGGAAGTCTGCAGGCGCGTTCGTCGAACGCCTCGATCGTCGGCGCGCTCGCCCCGATGCTCGGAAGCGGCGTGGACGTGATCGTGACGCGAGCGCTGCATGAGCTCCCGCCGTTCAACGCTGATTTCGAGAGCGAGAATGTTCCCGATGCAGTCATCGCGTGGCGTCGCGAGCTTTGCGGCGGCCGCCGCCGCTGTGGTATTTGCAACACCGGAGTACGCCTTTGGTATCGCGGGCGCTCTGAAGAACGCGCTCGACTGGGTCGTCGGTTCCGGGCGAGCTGGTTGGCAAGCCGGTGTTCCTGATCGGCGCGTCGACGATGCCGACGGGGCGAGCTTACGCACTCGAAGCGTTGGACCGAACGCTCCGGGTGATGTCGGCCGAGGTGGTGGGATCGCTGAGCGTTGCGCACGTTCGCGCGAAGCTTGACGCTGAGGGACGCGTGATCGACGCCGCGGACATCCGAAGCGCTGGAGGCGCTCGCCTCGTCGATCGTCGATCGTCTCATCGCGTGATGGCTGCGTCGGTTGTCCGGCTATCTTACCTCGAATGCCCGAAATCCTGCCCGCCAATTATCGAGAAGAGATCTTACCGGAGTACCGCGACACGCCGGTCGGACTTACTCCTCGAGTACCACAATCTCGGACGGGCGCTCGGGACGGTGTCGGCGCCTCAGTTGCTCATCGGCATGTGCATGGACAGCCGGAAGGCGCTGCGCATCCCGAATGATTTCGCGTTCGTGTTGCGCACGGCCGGCGCGAACATGCGCGACAACGAGTTTCGCATCGCGTATGCGATCGCCGTCGGCGGCGTGCACACGATCGTCTTGATCGCGCACACGGATTGCGGGATGGCGCAGCTCGACAAACGGCGCGAGGACTTCATCAATGGACTGGTGCGAAACGCCGGCTGGGAACGCGAGCGCGCCGAGCAGCACTTCGCCGAGAGCGCGCCGAAGTTCGGCATTCGCGACGAGTGGAATTCGTTTTGCGCGAGGCCGATCGGCTGCGCGCGATCTTACCCGCGCATTTTCGTCGCGCCGCTGTTGTACCGCGTCGAGGACGACTTGCTCTATCAGCCCGCGGAGCGGCCTGACGGGCAATGACGGTCCACCGCGACTATGTCGTGCGCGATGCGCGGCCGGACGATCGCGACGCGACCCTGAATCTGACGCTGGACGCATACGCGGAGTACGGCGACATCATGGAGCCCGATTCGTGGGCCGGACTCTCGGCTGCGGTCCGAGCTGCGCTCGCGTCGACCGATCCGATGGAGCTGAATCGTGGCTGACGATGATGGAACGCTCATCGGCAGCGTGTTGCTCTCATCCGGCGTCGGCGCGTGCCTACGGCGACCTGGCCGTCGAGGCGAGCAACCGAGCGTCGGCTGCTCGCCGTGGCGCGCGAGGCACGTGGGCGAGGGTCGTCGGCGCTGGTCGACGAATGCATTCGTCGCGCCCGACTCGCCGGCGCAACCGCGCTCGGCCTGCATTCGTCAAAGAGCATGAGCGGCGGCGCAGCTGTATCAGCGCATGGGGCTTCGAGGCGCGCGCCCGAGCTGGACTTTCAACCGCCGGGAGCCGAGGTGGTGTGGGGGTATCGGCTGGTGCTGTGAGGCGGGAGGCGGGAAGCGAAGGGGTGAAGTGGTCAGCCCGAGCGCAGCCGGGTCTAGCCCCATCGGGCGCTGCAGCACCTCGCGCCAGGGCGGTCCCGCAGTTCCCCAGCGGTCAGATCCCTCGCTTTGCTCGGGATGACAATACGCGCTCCGGCGTCCCGCGCCCGCTTTCCCGCGCCCACTTCGCTTTACGATCGGCTTCCGACCGCAATCGGCTCCAGCCCGGAGTCGCTTCGACTTCCGTGTTGAACAACGGCAGATCGGTTGTGAGGAACTCTCTGGAAGACGATCGGTTTCGACTTTGAGCTCGGCCTTGAGGTCGGTGAAGATGGGATGCGCGTTGGCAATCGGACGGGCGTCGCCTGACTCGACACGACGCCGAGCAGTGACGCCAGCCTGTTGTTCACCTTGATCGGGAAATTGAGCGGATCCTGGCCGCTCTGATTTCTGACCTGAGTAGACGTCCTCCTCGACCTGACCGAGCTTGGCCGACAACTTGTCGCCCGCCGACTTGAGTTGCGCATCCGATGATTTGGTCAGACGGTCGGCGACCTGCCGTTTGACGTCGCGAATCTGAACGACGCGCGCCGTTCGCTTCGCTCACCTTGTCGCGCAATCTGGAGCGCCGAGCGTCGTCTGCGCGACGAGGTCTGCATCGGTCGCCTCGTGGAACGGATGGCGCTTCACGACGAATCGGCTGCGTCATCGTCTTCCCGATCGGCCGATGAGACGTACCTGAGTAGCGTCCCGGCGCGCGCCTGCGGACCATTCGTGCTGCCGCCCCAGAGAATCATGCCGGGGAACGTCGTCGCGGGCGCGATACCGACGGTCCCACGAGAACGAGTTGAGTCCCGGCCGTGCGCGTCGGACCGGCGTTCCCGAATCGCCACCGCGGCCGCGCCCACCGCCGCCGCCCACCGCCGGCGGCCGAATCCGGCGCCTGCACCGCCGCGTCCGCCACGTCCGCCGGCGGCATTCGCCGTGTCGGGATAGCGTCGAATCACGCGATCTCGCGCGTCGAGGATTTCGAGCGCAGCGACCTGCGCGGGCTGCTTTAGCCAATACTGAAACACCGCCGGCAGTGCGAACGAACGGCCGGTGCCGGCTTGTACAGGATCGGATCGCTCGAGCGACAGCTGCCGCGGCGTTGTACTGCCGCAGCGGCTCGATGTTGTCGAGGATGTAGAACCCGCGGCCGTGACGTCGAGATCGCGAGGTCGCGTTCGGCCACGACGAGAGTCGCGACGCGGAATGTCGGGCAGGTTCGAGCGCAGCGACTCCCAGTGGTCGCCGTCGTCGTACGAGATGTAGACGCCGTGCTGCGTCGCCGCGTAGAGCAGGCCCTTGCGCGTCGGGATCTTCGCGCACCGCGTGGACGTAGTCGTCGCCGCGAATGCCGGTCACGATCTTCGTCCACGTCTTGCCGAAATCGTGCGTGCGGAAGATGTACGGCGCCATGTCGCCGAGCAGCGGACGCTTCACCGCGACGTACGCGTCGCCGAGCTCGAACGCCGACGCGTCGATGATGCTGACGCGGCCGAGATCCGGCATGTCCTTCGGCGTGACGTTCGCCCACGTCTTGCCGCCGTCGCGCGTCACGTGCATCGATGCCGTCGTCCGAGCCCGTCCAGATGACGTTCGACGTCGCGCTTGACGGACCGATCGCGAAGATGACCGCGTACACCTCGGGGCCGTTCATGTCGCGCGTGATCGGGCCGCCCGACGGACCCATCGTCTTCGGATCGTGGCGCGTGAGATCGGGGCTGATGCGGTCCCACGTCTGCCCGCCGTTCGTCGTCTTCCAGACGTGCTGCGACGCCGGCGTAGAGCACGTTCTGGATCGACGGGCGAGAAGATGATCGGATACGTCCACTGCCAGCGCTCCTTGATGACCGCTCGACTCTTCGCCGGAGAACATGCGCGGATACGGACTCACCTCGCGCAGCCTCGCCGGTGCGGCGATTCAACTCGGTGAGAAACCACCGCCGTTCGCGTTCGTGCCGCGAGTAGAAGATGTCCGGGTCGCTCGGATCGGGCGCGATGTAGCCGTCCTCCGATCCGCCGGGCTGTAGATCGCCGGCGCGCGCCGCCGCGTCCGCCACCGCCACCGCCGCCGCCGCCGCCGAACGCCAGAGTCCGTGTTGCTCGGCACGCAGATCGTCGCTCGCGTCCTGCTGCGACGCCGCAGATGTGATACGGCACGTGCGCCGTCGCGACGACGTGGTAGAACTGCCCGGTCGGATAGTCGCTGCGCCGTCCACGTGCGGTTGTCATTCGACGCGTCGACCGCGCCGCCGCCGTCGCTGCGCGTGGACGACGTGCTCGGTGTCGTCGGGATCGATCCACAGATCGTGCGAGTCGCCGCCGGCGAAGTTCGTCATCGTCTTGCCGCCGTCGCGTCGACGCGGAACGTGCCGACGTTCAGGACGTACAGACGATGTCCTTGTTCTTTGGGTCGGCCGCGACGTGCGTGTAGTAGAACGCGCGCTGCCGGATGTTGCGGTTGCTGTTGACGAGCTTCCACGTCGCGCCGGCGTCGTCGGAGCTGAACAGTCCGCCGTTCTCGTTCTCGACGATCGCGTAGACGCGATTGGCATCGGCGCCCGACACCGCGACGCCGATCTTGCCGTCCATGCCGGCCGGCAGGCCCGGGTTGCGCAGTGATGTCCGGTCCACGTCTCGCCGCCGTCAGTCGACTTGAACAGCGCCGCTGCCCGGACCGCCGCTCGACATCTGCTACTCGATGCGGTACGCCTCCCAGATCGCGGCGTACATCACGTTCGGGATTGTGCGATCGATCGAGATGTCGACGGCGCCGGTCTTCGTCGTCGCGGTAGAGCGACCTTCCGCCACGTCTTGCCGCCGTCGCGTGCTCTTGAAGACGCCGCGTTCTTCGCTCGGCGACGCCGTAGTTGCCCAAAGTTCCGCGACGAAGACGATGTTCGGGTCGGTCGGGTGGATGCGGATCTTGCGAGATCGCATCAGAGTTCCTGGAATCCGACGTGCGTCCAGGTCTTGCCGGCGTCGGTCGACTTGTAGACGCCGTCGCCGGGCTGGATGTTGCCGCGGATGCACGACTCGCCCATGCCGATGAAGACGATGTCCGGATTCGACTCCGACACGGCGACCGCGCCGACCGACGCGCTGGTGATCTGGCCTGTCGGTGATCGGCGTCCACGTCGTCCGCCGTCGGTCGGTCTTCCACAGTCCGCCGCCGGTGGCGCCGAAATAGCTGACCTTCGGCTGGCCTTTCGACGCCGGCTGATGGCGATCGACCGGCCGCCGCGGTCGGGTCCGACGCTGCGCCAGCGAAAACGCCTTGGCGACGACGCCATCGATGGTCGGCGGCGTCGCTTTCGCGCCTGGCGGGGGCGACTCGGCCCTCGGCTCAGGGCCTCACGACGCCGACGATTCCGGTGAACGCGATGGAAACCGCTATGCCGACTCGAACGAACTCACGGGACATTGATGCTCATCTCCAATGCAGGTTGGGCGGGGCGATCTAATCTTGCGCGCGGCCGAGCGGGCGTTCGCCATGGCGAGCGCGGCTGCCCCGGCGGAGGCGTGGAATGACGCGAGCGACACCGTTGTCCATTCGCTGAGAGGTAGGAACTTCCATGTACGAGGCCGCCGATGCGAACATCGAAGAGTTGGTGGGCCGTTCTCTGTGTCGCGGGCGCGGTCGCGTGCTCGCGGCCGACCGACGCCACGTCGTCGAATGGCGTCAACCTGCGTGAGCCGATTCTGCCCGCTGCGCTCTATCTCCTATTCCGACGCTGACGCCGCGTTTCCCCCGCGGTTTGTCGGACCTGGACCTGGCGGATCGGTCAGCTGCCACGGGATAACACGCCGGCTGCGAACCGCACGACGAACGCCGGCGCCACACTTTGGCCGGAGTGCTGTTTTACGACGTGCGACTTTCAGCTGAACGATCGGATTTCTTTGCGGCGTCGCCACCAACAGGCGTTCGCGTTCGGCGACACCAGCTCCGGCTCCGATCGAGGGTTTCAAGGGGAGGGTTTACGCGGCGGCACGCGATGGGACTCGCGAATGCGCGCGCTTCTATCAACGCGGCCGGTTCTTTTGGGACGAGCGCGCAGCCACCCTCGAGGCTCAGGTGTTGATGCCCATTCAAGACACGACCGGAAATGGGAATGACGCTGTCGCGACCCCGTCGCCAAAGTCAGCAGCGACCAAGCATTACCCAACGCTGTTTTCAGGCCGCGTTCGGAACCCCGCAGGTCACGAGCGATCCGCATTGCTGCCGCACTCGCGCAGTTCGTGCGCTCGATCGAGTCGTATCAATCGAAGTTCTGACCAAGCTGCTCGTTGGAATGGGGCCGGGCGGACCAGCCCCCGGCGGCGCGCGGCGCCCGCGACATACGAGGGCGCTCGGTCAGCAGGTGTTCGTCGGCGTTGGACGCTGCGCCGGTGTCACGCGACGAATGCACAAGTCAGCGACGACGTTCACAACAATGGTCTGGATGCAATCAGCGCGGATTACCGGCGCGGGCGGCGCGGTTCAAGGCGCCATCACTGCGCAACATCGGCGTGCGAGCGCCCTATATGCACGACGGGCGCTTCGGCACGCTCGCCCAGGTCGTCGAGCACTACGACTCGGGCGTTCAGGGAAATCCCAATCTCGATCGTCGGCTTCGTGGACCGAACGGTGCGCCGCAGCGGCCGATCTCACCGCGCAGCAACGGTCGGCGTTGGTGGCCTACCTGAACACGCTGACCGACCAAACCCTACTCACCGCGGCGAAATTCTCGAACCCTTTTCCGCCACAATAGAGTCGAAGATCGAAGAAGTTACGCTTCCTTCGCGGGAGCGACGGCTTCGGGCGCGGCGGCGGCGGCGACCGGAGCCCACCGGTCGACGGCCCCAGCCCGGACCCAGGGCAGGTGGACGCGCCGATCGGCGAGGATTTGGGCGTAGTAGCGCAACCATGCGCGGCTTGATCGACGCTTGGGTGTCGCCCGCTTTCGAATGGAACGCGGCGTACCGGGAGGGCGTCACCGGAAACGCGCAGCCACCACCACTGGGTGCCTGGGGTCCGCAGGCGAGGACTCGCGCTCGCACGCAAACGTCCGTCCGTCTTCTGTGAACTCAAAGCGACCCATAGCTCACTACCTTTATTGGGGGATGATTGCAATCTAGCGCCGGGACCAACATCCTGTCGCCCAGATCGGTCGTTCTGCCCGTTTCTGGAGGTGAATTGTGGTCAGGCTCTATCTCTGACGATCAAGAACCGCGTTGCGGCAGTCGCAATTGCGATCGCCATTCTTGGGCTGGGGGCGGTTTTCTCACGGTTGGACTCGCGCTGCTGGCCGGATTGGCGGTCGCGGGAGGGTTCTCGGGGCGGGCTACAGCCTTGTGCGCCGACTTCGCGGCGACAGAGTCAGCGGTCGCCGGCTCCGTCGAGGGGTCAGATTGAGGGATCTCAACCCGGTGCTCGAGGTCCGCGCCACCCGTCCGGCGATCATTGGCCCGGTAGAAAACGATGCGCAGTGGGTGCACAAAACGGGCTCTTGTTCGAGTCATAAAGCGCATAGTATGATCGCGGTGACGAGACGGCAACGTCTACCAGCCCACATACCCGCGTCGCGCTCTGGCGGCGCCCCCAATCGCTCGCGCTAGTCTGGCGCGGGCGACCACTGTTTGGAGGAAGGCCCGATGCCCCGTTTGCTCCCCGCCGTTCATCGTGGCTGCGGTCGCTGGTCTCGCGACTGCCGCCTTCGTTCTCGCCGGCTGCTCAGATTCGGCGAGCACGCCGAGCCGCGTGTCCGCACCCGATGCCGCCAGTCTGAGTCAATCGCCTGATATCATGGATCAGACCGGACGCCACGTATTTCACACTGAGGCAGTGGTTCGAGAACGACGCGGCAGTCAGGATGCGCCCGGACAAGGGCGAGGCGGCGGGGAGCAGGAGGCAGCACCGGGATCTCGTACCACGGCGGACCGGTGTTGCAGGGCGGAGACGAAGTGTCGCTGGCAGTCTATTGGGCGAGCGGCGCTCCCATCTATACAGAATGGTCCCACACCGGGAACGTCCGGGCTCGGGCGTCGGCCGACGGATCGAATCGTCGGACACTTTCTACAGCCATCTCGGCGGATCGCCCGTACTTCAACATCAACTCGACAGTACAACGACGGAAGCGCGAACGCTGATCGCGAACCTCAGTGTACATTACACGCAGTACTGGGCCAACAACACGAACGCACCGGCTAACGGCCAGTCAGTAAGCGACGCTCAGATGGTCGCGATGCTCCAGAGCGGATTCAACCCGGGTGCGTTGACGTACGACCCGAATACCGCTGTACGCCATCTTCACCGCCGGCACGGTCAATCTCGGCGGTAGGATTCGGCACGCAGTATTGCGCCTATCACTACCGCGGGACCGTGACGGCCAATGGCGTCAACAGACACGGTGCTCTACGCGCGCGATGCCGTACAACCGTGCGTATCAGGGCGCTTGCACGAACGGGTCGCCGCGCCCAATGGCTCCGCGGATGCCGGGCGCGACGCCGAGGTCAATACTCGCCCGCATGAGGATCGAGGAAACGACCACCGACCCGATGGGCAACGCGTGGTTCGACGTCGCGGATATGAGAATGCCGACAAATGTGCATGGACGTGCGGCAACGACCGTACACCACGGGACCGGCAGCATCGCGAACATCAACTGTGGGCGGCGAAGGATTTCCTCGTTCAGCAGAACTGGGTGAACGCCGACCGGGCAGCCGCGCGGCTATCGCTGCGAATGGCGTCATTGGAACGACAGGGCTCGGCTGACTCGCCGAGCCCTTTCTTATTTAGACGATGTCGCCGTCGATCGATGCCCTCGTGGTATGGTCTCTGCGTGACGGCCTTGCGGACCCGCGCGCGGCCCGCGCGACGAGCCGCCGCGACCACCGCTCCTCCGCCGACTGCACCACTGCTCCCGACCGCACCGTCATCGGCGGCGCGGACGGTCACCGATTCCGCCACCGCCGCCGATTCACTGCGAGCGGCCTGGTACGGCGCCGCTGCCGGTTCGTTCTCTTCGCCTTGGCACGCGCTCGCTCGGCTCCGCTTCCTCGCGCGATCTGCGCGATTCGCTCCGCGATCGGCACCTCGGAACTTCGCGGCCGGCTTCGGCGCTATAGTCAAAGTCGGGGAGGGTGACCGCGGGCAACGCCTTTCCAATCGCTCGCTCGATCGCGCGCAAGATCCTCCGTCTCATCCTGCGCGACGAACGTGAATGCCGTCGCCGGTGAGCTCGGCGCGCGCCGTTCGGCCGACGCGGATGGATGTAATCCTCGGGCGCCGCCGGCACGTCGAAGTTGACAACGTGCCCGAGCGCCTCGACGTCGATTCCTGCGCGCCGCGATGTCCGGTTGCGACAGAGGACGCGGATAGCTGTCCGCTCTTGAATCCGTCGAGCGCATCGGTGCGCTGCGCCTGCGACCGATTTCCGTGGATGCGTCGCGCGCACGTTGATACCGCGCTTGCTGAGGAATTCCCACAAGCCGGTTCGCGCGATGCTTGGTGCGCGTGAACGCCAAGCGCCTCGCTGCATGATGCCGCGCTCGAGCAGCGCGAGCGAGCGAGCGACTTGAGCTCCTGCGGCACCGGATAGATCGCCTGCGTGATTCCCGACGGCCGGCGCGGACTTCCGCTCGAGGTTGATCGTCACCGGGTTGTGCAGCATCTCGCGCGTCAGCGCCGCGATCGGCGGCGGCATCGTCGCGCTGAAGAACAGCGTCTGCCGCTTGGCGGGCACGATGCTTGAGCACGCGCCGGATGTCGGGCAGGAACCCCATGTCGAGCATGCGGTCGGCTTCGTCGAGCACGAGGTGCTCGATGCTCGTCGAGCTTCGCGTACGGCTGTGCGCAGATGATCGAGCAGGCGGCCCGGCGTCGCGACGATGACGTCGACGCCGCGTGCGGAATGCGTGCTCCTGCGGGCCCATGCCGACGCCGCCGAAGATCGCGGCGCCGGTGAGCGGCGTGTGCACGGCGATGCTGCCTCGAACTCCTGACGATCTGCGCCGCGAGCTCGCGCGTCGGCGTCACGATCGAGGGCGCGCGTCGTGCCGCGCGGCCGGCTCGAGCAATTGGTGAAGGATGGGCAGCAGGAACGCGGCGGTCTTGCCGCTGCCCGTCATCGCGCAGGCGAGCACGTCGCGACCTTCTATCGCGGCGGAATCGGCGTCGATCTGGATCGGAGTCGGTCGGGCGAAGCCGAGCTCTTTGACGCCGCGGAGCAGGTCGCGGTGCAGCTTGGGAGAAGTAAATGACATTCGCGAAACGTAGCGACGTTCAGTACAAACCGACCTTTCCTTTCACCGACGCGATGAGCTTGGCCGAGTCGTACCCGACGCCGTCCTTGAACACGAGGGTCACTTTGCGGACATCGGCGATTTGCGCGGCCGGATTTCCGTCGACGACCACGAGGTCAGCCTGTTTGCCGGCGGCGATCGATCCGACGCGGTCGGCGCGTCCGAGGTAGGTCGCGCCGTTGAGCGTGCCGACTTTGATGGCTTCGAGCGGCGTGAGTCCGCTTTCGACGAGCAGCTCGAGCTCGCGCTGGTCGGAGAATCCAGGGATCACGCCACCGCCGCCCGTCGGATCCGTGCCGGCGAGGAGCGTTCCGCCGGCGCGAAAGAAATCCACCTCGAGCTGACGCGCCTTGGGAAGAGCGTCGACGGAAACGGACGCGCCTCCGCGCGGCGCCGGAGAATCGCTCGCTCGAACTGTTCGCGGAGCGCCGGCTCGAGCATCTCCAGCCCGGGAGGAAGCGGACGGCCTGGCACGCTGAGGCTCGAACACGGTGAGCGTCGACGTCAGCGCGACATGCCGCTGTACGAGTTCTTTGAATCAGCGATGTGACGGCCTCGCTCTTCGGGTCGACGGCGGCGACCGACGCCTGACCAGCGCCCTGACCTGGGCAGACGTCCGGCGTCTTGTTCGGCGACGAAATCGGTCGCCGCGAAGAAATCCGTGCTCGAGATTGTCGATGCCGAGCGCCGCGGCCTCGCGATAGGTGATCGAGCAGGAGGTGTCCCGTGAGCTTCATGCCGCGTTTGTGTCCTTCGTCGAGCGCGGCACGCAGCTCATCGCGGGTGATGTGCATGTACGCCTTGAGCGACGTAGCGCCCGCCTCGTTCCAGAACGCGACCATGCGGCGCGCGTCGTCGGGAGCCGGTCAGCTCATGGACCTGACCGAGGTTGAGTCCGGGTCCCTCGAGATATGGCGCGGTGGCGTCGATCCATGGGCCGGGCTTGTCGCCGCGGTCGATCGCGCGTTTGATCGCGAGCTCTCCGTAGCCGTTCATAGCAATACGTAATTGAACGAAGTACTACC
>ERZ1370068.3838-contig-2938_pt1 | contig 41128 bp, 59 predicted proteins | sample MGYA00561227_ERZ1370068 | MGnify/ENA primary metagenome ERZ1370068 (study PRJEB38410, sample SAMEA6850437) | metagenome | study: Metagenomic assessment of the ecological functions of the soil: analysis of the soil microbiota associated with the... | reverse complement strand
CGGGCAGAACGGCCCGCTCGCCGACCGGCCGGCCTTCGACGACATCATCCAAGGTGGGTGCGGTCTCGTCGCGCTGGAGATGGCGACCGGCGGCGAGGCGCGGTTCGTGCCGACCCTGATCGGCGACAAGACGGTCGGGCTGACCATGGTCTATGCGGTGATGGCGGCGCTCTTGCAGCGCGAACGCGACGGGCTGCGGCCAGGCGGTCGAGGTGCCGATGCTCGAGACGATGACCGCCTTTGTCATGGCCGAGCATATGGGCGGGCTGACCTTCGACCCGCCGCTCGGGCCGCCCGGCTATTCCCGGATGCTGGCGCCCGACCGGCGGCCGCATCGACCGCTCGACGGGCATATCTGCATCCTCCCCTACACCGACCGGCACTGGCGCGATTTCTTCCGCATCGCCGGCCGTCCTGAGCTCGCCGAGGATCCGCGACTCGCCGACGCGCAGACGCGCGCCCGCCACGTCGCCGAACTCTACGCGCTCGTCGCCGATTGCGTGCGCGACGCGCCGACCGCGTACTGGCTCGACAAGCTCGAAGGCCGCCGACATCCCGTGCGGCCCGGTCAACCCGCTTGCCGAGTTGCCGGCCGACGAGCACCTCGCCGCCGTCGAATTCTTTCCGCGAGCCGAGCATCCCTCGGAGGGGCCGATCCGGATGGTGCGGCCGCCGGTGCGGTTCGGCGAGGCCGATTGCGCGCATGCGGCATCCGGCGCCGCGGCTCGGCGAGCATACCCGCGAGATCCCTGCGCGAGGCGGGGCTGGGCGAGCGTGAGATCGACGATCTCCTCGCCCGCAAGATCGCGATCGCCGCCGCGTGAGCGCGCGGCTAATTCTGCGCGAAGATTTCGGTTGCGACCTGCTCGACCGGCTGGCTTTGCCCGCCGGCGATCGCGGCGATGATCACTGCGGTGAAGAGCCCCGCCCGCATCTTGGCCGACAGGGGCAGCAGGACCGCGGCGATCAACAGCGCCGCGCACCCGAGATAAAACAATGCGGGAGCTGCTTCGGTCATATGCTGGCCCTCCTTTCGCCGAACGATAGCTCGGCAGCGCGATCAAGGCTTCGTTAATGCGGCTGAACGACGAAGAAGAGGCGATGCTGGCGGGCGAGCTCGGCGAGCCGCGGCGCTGGGCGATCGCCCACCAGATCGCGGTCGGCGAGTTCTTCGACGCCGCCGATTTCGTCGCCGGTGTCGCAGGCGCACATCATGGCCGACACCGAATCGCTGGGCGAGGCCGGGGTCGGCTTTCTCGAAGGCCTCGCCGCCGCACCCGAGCCCGCGCGGCGGGTGCGGGTGCCGGCGATCACCGACCCGCGCGGGCATCGATTTCGCGATCTACCGGCGGCTCGGGCAGACCGAGGCGATGGCGGCGCTCGAAGCGCGGGCGATCGCCGCGCTCCGGCCTTCGGCGTGCTGATGACCGACACCTGCATCAACTACCAGACGATCATGCCGCCGCTGCGCGGCGAGCATCTCGCCTATGGGCGATACCGGCGTCGGTCATCTATGCCGAACAGCGTGTCTCGGCGCCCGCAGCAATTTCGAGGGCGGGCCCTCGGCCCTGGCCGCCGCACTGACCGGCCGCACCCCGCGCTACGGCTATCACCTCGACGAGTGCCGCCGCGCCACCCGGCGTTTCCAGCTCGCGGCGGCGCCGCGCGACCTCGGCGAATGGGGTGCGCTCGGCGGCATCGTCGGCCGAGGCCTGCGGCTCCTATTGGCAGGTGCCGCTGATCGAGGGCTGACGACAGTCCCGGGCTCCGACGCGCTGAAGCATTTCGGCGCGGCACTGGCGAGCTACGGCTCGGTGGCGCTGTTCCACATGCCCGGGATCACCGCCGAGGAAGCGGTGTTCGCCGGCTCGCCGCCCGAGCGCCGTCCAGATCGGTCCGGGCCGAGATCGCGGCCTTCCTGGCGCGCCTATGGCGCGGCCGGGCGACAAGGTCGACGTCGTCGTCTTCGCCGCGCCGCAGCTGTCGCTCGATCGAGATCGCGGCGGTGGCGGACGCGCTCGACGGGCGCCTCGTCGCATCCCGGCACGACGCTGCATCGTCGCGACCTCGCCCGAGATCAAGCACGCCGCCGACCGCATGGGGCTGACCGCCCGCATCGAGGCGTCGGGCGCGCGTCGTCGCCGCCGGGCATCTGCTTCTACCAGAGCTACGCCGGCGAGATGGCCGAGGCCAAGCGGCTGGACGCGCCTGATGACCAACTCGGCGAAGCTCGTCAACATCATCGGCGGCTACGGCTACCGGTCGAGCCTGGCGAGCCTCGAGCGCTGCGTCGACTCGGCGGTCGCCGGGAAGGTGCTGTGGATGCCGATCTTGCTTGCGCTGCCACCAGCGGCATCGGCCCGGCGGTCACCGGCACCGCGCTCGTCGCAGCCGACAATTTCAGCGCGCGCTACGACCTCGACCGCAAGCCGCGGGATCTTCTCGCGCCCGAGCCACGCAGCTCGCCGGCGCAGAGCTACGCCGACCGCATCCTCGTGCTCGACGGCGCCAAGGGCGGGGTCGCCACCGCCTGGATGCTGCGCGACATGAAGGCGCGCGGCGATCGTGCCGCGGGCGCTGATCTTCAACCGGGTCAACCCGATCCTGGCGCAAGGCGCGGCCTTCGGCGGCGTGGCGCTGGTCGACCGCTTCGCCGGGCGACGTGACCGAGCTCTTCCGCACCGGCGACACGCTGCGCGTCGACCCCACCGCCGGCCTCGTCGAGATCCTGAACCGCGACGCCTAGCGCCGCAGGGTGAGGCGATTTCGCTTATATAATCAATACCTTGGCGATTCTGCGGAGCGCCCGATGGATGCACCTCGAACCGCGTGCGAACCCTGTGCAAGCAGCTTTTACCAGCATTTTCAACAACTTGACAGCCATCGGCACGACCGAGCCGCGGCCAAAATTCCCTGCCGCACGGGAAATCTCAGGGAGAAAAATCGAATTCGTCCGCAAAATCGTCGAGGTCATCACCAATTATCCGTTCCTACTCAACCAGTTACGAGTCGAATGCCAAGCCCGCCGAGCCGCGCTCTGAGGGAGGGAGCAGGGAGGGTTTGCCCGATCCGCACCTTGCCATCCCGCGGGGGTCCGCCTGACCAGATCCCGGCTGAACCCGCACCTCGCGGCATTCATCCTTCGGCGCATTGTACACAGATGGCGTCCATAGAAAGTCCGAGGGCGTTCGACGTTTGTTCACCACCCTCTAGCCTGACTTGGCCGATTGGCTCCGGGGCTCCAGAATTTTCGCGTCACAAGTAACTGATCGGAATAGGGGCAGGAGGCCACAATCGGCGGCAAAGCCGTGTAGTGAAGACCAAGGTCATTTCCCGGGTGGTGGCCGCCTTTATAATGCGCAGCCGTCATGTTTCTCCGGCACACCAAGCGCAAGAAGGACGGCAAGGAGCACCGTTATTGGAGCATCGTGGAGAATCGCCGGATCGGCGGCGGCCGGGTGGTGCAGCGGCCGCTGCTGTACCTGGGCGAGATCAACGATTCGCAGGAACTGGCTTGGCGCAAGTCAATCGCCATCCTGGAGGAAGGGGCACTGCAGCCGCGCACGCTGTCGCTGTTTCCGGAGGACCGTTGCGAGGGATTGCTGCCGGACGCCTCGATCGTTCGGTTGCGGCTAAACGAGCTGCGGTTGTGCCGGCCGCGCCAGTGGGGCGGATGCTGGTTGGCGCTGAGCTTGTGGCGCGAGCTTGAGCTCGATCGTTTCTGGGGCGGACGGCTGCCGCCGAGCCGCAAGGGTACGCGGTGGGACCGGGTGCTGTTGCTGCTGGCGACCTACCGGCTGCTGGCACCGGGCAGCGAGTGGCGGTTGCATCGCGAGTGGTTTGAGCGCAGTGCCATGGCCGATCTGCTCGGCGAAGACCTCGGGCTGGCCGAAATCCACAAGCTGTATCGCTGTCACGACCGGCTGCTCGAACACAAGCAGGCCTTGTTCGATCATCTGGTCGGGCGCTGGCGCGACCTGTTCAACATCAGCTTCGATGTGCTGCTCTACGATCTGACCAGCACCTATTTCGAGGCCGATCCGCCGTTTGCCGAAAGCGACAAGCGACGCCACGGCTATTCGCGCGATCACCGGCCGGACTGCGTGCAGGTCGTCATCGCCTTGGTGGTGACCCCGGAGGGGTTGCCGCTGGCCTACGAGGTGCTGCCTGGCAACACCGCGGACAACACCACCTTGCGCGACTTCCTGGCACGGATCGAGCGGCAGTACGGCAAGGCGAGGCGCATCTGGTTGATGGACCGCGGCATCCCGACCGAGGTGGTGCTGGCCGAGATGCGGAGGGCCGATCCCCCGGTCCAATACCTCGTCGGCACGCCCAAGGGCCGCCTGACCCGATTGGAGAAGGACCTCCTCGCGAAGCCCTGGCAGCAGGCCCGGCCGGGGTCCGGGTCAAGCTCTTGCCGCGCGACGGCGAACTCTATGTTTTCGCCGACAGCGCCAACCGCGTCGCCAAGGAGCGGGCAATGCGGCGACGACAGCTGAAATGGTTGTGGGCGCGCCTCAAGCAGCTCTCAATGATGGCGCTCAGCCGCGAGGAATTGCTGATGAAGCTCGGCGCTGCCCGAGCCCATGCCCCAGCCGCGTGGCGCCTGGTCGTCATCGCGGTAGCGCCTGAGGGCGTCACCTTTACCTACCACCTCGACCGCAATAGGCTGCGACGGGCGCGCCGGCGCGAGGGGCGCTATCTCTTGCGCACCAATCTCACCGAAGACGATCCCGCCAAGCTGTGGAATTTGTACCTGCTGCTCGTCCGCGTCGAAGAAGCCTTCAAGAACCTTAAGGGCGACCTCGCCATCCGGCCGATCTTCCATCAAGACCAGGCCCGGATCGAAGCGCATATCTTCATCGCTTTCCTGGCCTATTGCCTGCACGCCACTCTGGCGCGACGGCTGCATGCACTGGCGCCGGGGCTCTCCCCGCGCAGCGTCATCGAGAAGTTCGCGGCGATGCAGATGATCGATGTGCACGTCCCGACCACCGACGGCCGCGAATTGCTGCTCACCCGATATACCGAACCCGATGCCGAGCTGCGCTTACTGCTCGATAAGCTCAAACTCGCGTTGCCAGCGCAGTCGCCACCCAAAATCACCACCGCGCAGATTGCTCCGCAACCCCCGCCGTAGTGAAGACCTTTGAGCGTCCGCGCACGGAAACTCAACGACTTAAACCACTCAAAATGCCCGAACCGGCCAAGTCAGGCTAGCACCGGTCGAACGGGCAGCACCAGCTCGGCGGCCGGGGCCGTGTCGAACGCATCCTCGTCCTCGCTTGACGCCTTGAGGGGTGGTAGAACCCATTGGCATATGCCAAGACATAGGTCAAAACGGAGATGGCTGTGATCCCGGAGCGGCGCGTCAAGCTCTTTCAGGAATGCGGCCGAAACCAGGCGGTGCGCATCCCCCGCGAGTTCAGCTTCCTGGCGAAGACGCCGTCATGCGCAAGGAGGGTGAAAGGCTGGATCATCGAGCGCTGCGCCGCCGAAATCCTGCTGCGCTGCTGGCGACCTCGAGCCGCCGATCGACGAGGAGTTCCCCGCCGATCCCTGACCCCGACCCCGAACCCGTCGAGCTTTGATGCGCTACCTGCTCGATACCAACGTCGTCTCCGACCTCGTGCGCAGCATCCGCGGGGCCGGGTAGCCGAGCACATTGCCGGGCGCGGTGGGCGAGGCAGGCTCCACCACCAGCATCATCGTCGCGGCGGAACTGCGCTACGGGGCAGCGAAAGGGCATCGCCGCGGCCTGTAAGCCATGCAACTCGAGAGCAGTGCTCGGCGTCCTCGACGTTCTCCCATTCGAGGTGCCAGCCGATACCGTCTATGGCGTGATCCGCACCCGGCTCGAACAGATCGGCAGGCCGATCGGCGGTAACGATCTGCTCATTGCCGCTCAGGCTGTCGCACTCGGCTATACCATCGTGACCGACAACGACAGAGAGTTCGCCCGGATCGACGGCCTTCTGCGCGAGGAGATTGGCTTGAGTCGACGGTAAAATGCGAATTCTGCCACCGCATCGCCTGCTGCACCGCGACCGCGCAGCGCACCGCGTCGACGACGCTGGCAAACTCCACCAGCAGGCCGTCGCCGGTGGTCTTTGACGATGCGGCCACGGTGCTCGGCGATCTTCGGATCGATAAGCTCGCGCGGAGCGACCTTGAGCGCGTTCGAGCGTGCCTTCCTCGTCCGCCCCCATCAGCCGCGAATACCCCGCCACATCAGCGGCAAGGATCGCGGCGAGACGGCGGGTCTGGCTCATGTCGCCTCGCCCGCAGCCAGACGCAGGCCCGACAGGAACAGCTCGCGGTCCTCGGGGTTGCGTAAAGGCAGATCGCTCGGCACGACCAGCAGGGGTAATGGCGCGCAGCCGGGCGACGATCGCGCGCGCTTCGTCGAGCCGCCCCATATGGGCATAGCACGCGGCGAGAAAGCGGTATGAGGTAGGGAAAGCCCGGATGGTCTTGAATGGACAGGAGCAGCTTTGCCGCCGCTTCGTCAAACCGACGTTTGAAGAAATAGGCCATGCCCATCACGAATAGCGGCTGACCCATACGCTCGCGCGGGCTCAGGCGCAGCGAGGTCTCGACATGCTCGATCGCGAGATCGGGTTGACCGGCCCAGACCCTGAGAGCGCCGCTCACATACCAGCCGCGGGCGAAGCTCGGGTTGAGCGCCAGCGCGCGGTCGACCAGCCCGATCATGGCGCCGATGATCCTCGCCGAAATCGAGCCAGCACGAGGGCGGCGTTGGCGAGGATGCCCGGGTCGTTCTCCGCCACCTGGAGCGCCTGCCGAGCAAGATCGATGGCCTTGCGGCGGGATGTCTCCGGCTCTTCGGCCCAGCCGTCACTGACGAGCCGCATGTGGCAGATCGCCGCCCAGGAGAGTGCCGGCCCGTAATGCCGATCGATCGCGATCGCCTGTTCGAGCAATCCCAGAGCCTCGACAATCCGCTCTTTCGTTATCGGAAAGAAGGCCGTCAAGCGCGCGCAGGTAGAGATCGTAGGCGGTGAGGTCGGTCGTCGGTCGCGCGGCGGAGCGGCGCATCTCGGCGGCTTGCAATGCCGGCTCGATAACCCCGGCGACGCTGACGCGCCACTTTGTCCTGAAGTTCGAAGACATCTTCGAGTGAGCCGTCGAAGCGGTCGGCCCAGAGATGCGTGCCGGTCATCGCGTCGATCAGCTGCCCGGTGATGCGCACCCGGTTGCCGGCCTTTGCGCACCGAGCCTTCGAGCACGTAGCGCACGCCGAGCTCGCGCCCGACCTGTTTCACGTCGACGGCTTGGCCCTTGTAGGTGAAGGTCGAATTGCGGGCGATGACGAACAGCCAGCGGATGCGGGAGAGCGCGGTGATGATCTCCTCGACCATGCCGTCGGCGAAATATTCCTGCTCCGGATCGCCGCTCATATTGGCGAAGGGCAGCACCGCGATCGACGGCTTGTCGGGGAGCGGCAGCGCCGGTGGCGCTGGCGGCCTTGGCAGCGGCGCCGGTGTCGCGGACCCGGTAGACCCGCACCGGCCGGGCGATGTTCTTGACCTGCTGCTCGCCCAGATCCTCGAAGACAAAGGGCAGCCGGTCGCGCACGTGGTCGTGGACCGTGTTGAGACGAACACTCCGCCGGCATCGGCCAGGGCTTCGATCCGCGCCGCGATGTTGACGCCGTCGCCATAGAGGTGCGTCGCCCTCGACGATCACGTCGCCGAGATTGATGCCGATGCGCAGCTCGATGCGGTTGTCCGCCGCGACGCCGGTGTTCCGCTCGGGCATCGCCTGCTGCACCGCGACCGCGCAGCGCACCGCATCGACGACGCTGGCAAATTCCACCAGCAGGCCGTCGCCGGTGGTCTTGACGATGCGGCCGTGGTGCTCGGCGATCTTCGGATCGAGAAGCTCGCGGCGCAGCGCCTTGAGGCGTTCGAGCGTGCCTTCCTCGTCCGCCCCCATCAGCCGCGAATACCCCGCCACATCGGCGGCGAGGATCGCGGCGAGACGGCGGGTCTGGCTCATGTCGCTCGCCCGCCGCCAGGCGCAGGCCCGACAGCAAGAGCTCGCGGTCCTCGGGGTTGCGAAAAGCGTAGATCGCTCGGCACGACCAGAGCGGTAATGGCGCGCAGCCTGGCGACGATCGCGCGCGCTTCGTCGAGCCGCCCCATATGGGCATAGCACGCTGCGAGATAGCGGTATGGGATGGATGAGCCCGGATTGTCTTGAATGGACAGGAGCAGCTTCGCCGCCGCTTCGTCAAACTGGCGTTTGAAGAAATAGGCCGCGCCCATCACGGGATAGGGGCTGACCCATACGCTCGCGCGGGCTCAGGCGCAGCGAGGTCTCGACATGCTCGATCGCGAGATCGTGTTGACCGGCCAAGCTCCTGAGGATGCCGCTTACATACCAGCCGCGGGCGAAGCTCGGGTTGAGCGCCAGCGCCCGGTCGACCAGCCCGATCATGGCGCCGATATCCTCGCCGAAATACGCCAGCACGATGGCGGCGTTGGCGAGGATGCCCGGGTCGTCTCCCCCCACCTCGAGCGCTCGCCGAGCGAAATCGATGCGCCTTGCGGCGGTTTGTCCTCGGCGCATTTCGGCCCAGCCGTCATCGACGCAGCCGTCATGTGACAGATCGCCGCCCAGGCAAGCGCCGGCCCGTAATGCGGATCGATCGCGATCGCCTGCTCGAGCAATCCCAGAGCCTCGAAAATCCGCTCCTTCGTTATCGGACAGATCGTCGCAAGCGCGCGCAGGTAGAGATCGTAGGCGCTGAGGTCGGCCGTCGGCCGCGCGGCGGAGCGGCGCATCTCGGCGGCCTGCAACGTCGGCTCGATAACGCCGGCGACGCTCGATCGCGACCTTGTCCTGCAAGCTCGAATACGTCCTCGAGCGAGCCGTCGAAGCGGTCGGCCCAGAGATGCGCGCCGGCTTGCCGCGTCGATCAGCTGCGCGGTGATGCGCACCCGCTGGCCCGCCTTTGCGCACCGAGCCTTCGAGGCACGTAGCGGACGCCCGAGTTCGCGCCCGACCTGCTTCACGTCGACGGCTGGCCCTTGTAGGTGAAGGCTCGAATTGCGGGCGATGACGAAGAGCCAGCGGATGCGCGGAGAGCGCGGTGATGATCTCCTCGACCATGCCGTCGGCGAAATATTCCTGCTCCGGATCGCCGCTCATATTGGCGAACGGCAGCACCGCGATCGACGGCTTGTCGGGGCAGCGGCAGCGCCGGCGGGGCTGGCGCCGTTCGGCCGCTGGCGGCCGAGCGTCGCGAACCCGGTAGACCCGCACCGGCCGGGCGATGTTCTTGACCTGCTGCTCGCCCAGATCCTCAAAGACAAAGGGCAGCCGGTCGCGCACGTGGTCATGAACCGTGTTGGAGACGAACACCCCGCCGGCATCGGCCAGGGCCTCGATCCGTGCGGCGATGTTGACGCCGTCGCCATAGAGGTCGTCGCCCTCGACGATCACGTCGCCGAGATTGATGCCGATGCGCAGTTCGATGCGGCTGTCCGCCGCGACACCGGTGTTCCGCTCGGGCATCGCCTGCTGCACCGCGACCGCGCAGCGCACCGCATCGACGACGCTGGCAAATTCCACCAGCAGGCCGTCGCCGGTGGTCTTGACGATGCGGCCCTGGTGCTCGGCGATCTTCGGATCGAGGAGCTCGCGGCGCAGCGCCTTGAGGCGTTCGAGCGTGCCTTCCTCGTCCGCCCCCATCAGCCGCGAATACCCCGCCACATCGGCGGCGAGGATCGCGGCGAGACGGCGGGTCTGGCTCATGTCCCTCGCCCGCCGCCAGGCGCAGACCGCGACAGCAACAGCTCGCGGTCCTCGGGGTTGCTAGGAAGGTGAAGTCCGGCACGGCACGACCAGGGGTAATGGCGCGCAGCCGCGGCGACGATCGTCGCGCGCCTCGTCGAGCCGGCCCATATGGGCATAGCACGCGGCGAGTGCGGTATGCGGAGAGAGAGCCCGGATGGTCTTGAATGGACAGGAGCAGCTTCGCCGCCGCTACGTCAAACTGACGTTTGAAGAAATAGGCCTCCCCATCAATCGATAGGGGCGTACCCATGCGCTCGCGCGGGCTCAGGCGCATGCGAGGTCTCGACATGCTCGATCGTGAGATCGGGTTGACCGGCCAATAGCCCTGATGAGTGCCGCTTATATACCAGCCGCGGGCGAAGCTCCGGGTTGAGCGCGAGCGCGCGGTCGACCAGCCCGATCATGGCGCCGCTATCTTCGCCGAGGCGAGCCAGCACAAAGGCGGCGTTGACGAGGACGCGCGGGTCGTTCTCGTCCCACGTGAGTGCCTCCGGAGCAGGTTCCGATGCCGCGGCGGCGGTTTTCTCCGGTTCTGCGGCCCAGCCGTCAACGACCAGCCGCAGGTGACAGATCGCTGCCCAGGTGCAAGCGCCGGCTCCGTAATGCCGACCGATCGTGATCGCCTGCCCGAGCAGCTCCCAGGGCCGCGAGTACCCGTCCCTTTCGTTATCGGAACCAGATCGACAGCAAGCGCGCGCAGGTAGAGATCGTAGGCGCTGCAGGTCGGCGGCTGGGCCGCGCCGCGGAGCGGCGCATTCCGGCGGCCTGCAATGCCGGCTCGATCACTCCGGGCGACGCTGACCGCGACCCGGTCGTGCGAGCTCGAACACGTCTTCGCAGCGAGCCGCCGAAGCGGTCGGCCCAGAGATGCGCGCCGGTTGTCGCGTCGATCAGCTGCGCGGTGATGCGCACCCGGCCGCCGGCCTTGCGCACCGAGCCTTCGAGGACATAGCGGACGCCGAGCTCGCGGCCGACCTGCTTCACGTCGACGGCCTGGCCCTTGTAGGTAAAGCTCGAATTGCGGGCGATGACGAAGAGCCAGCGGATGCGGCGAGAGCGCGGTGATGATCTCCTCGACCATGCCGTCGGCGAAATATTCCTGCTCCGGGTCGCCGCTCATATTGGCGAAGGGCAGCACCGCGATCGACGGCTTGTCGGGCAGCGGCAGCGCCGGCTGGCGACTGGGCCTTGGCAGCGGCGACGGCGTCGCGAACCCGGTAGACCCGCACCGGGCGGGCGATGTTCTTGACCTGCTGCTCGCCCAGATCCTCGAAGACAAAGGGCAGCCGGTCGCGCACGTGGTCATGGACCGTGTTGGAGACGAACACCCCGCCGGCATCGGCCAGGGCCTCGATCCGTGCGGCGATGTTGACGCCGTCGCCATAGAGGTCGTCGCCCTCGACGATCACGTCGCCGAGATTGATGCCGATGCGCAACTCGATGCGGTTGTCCGCCGCGACGCCGGTGTTCCGCTCGGGCATCGCCTGCTGCACCGCGACCGCGCAGCGCACCGCATCGACGACGCTGGCAAATTCCACCAGCAGGCCGTCGCCGGTGGTCTTGACGATGCGGCCGTGGTGCTCGGCGATCTTCGGATCGAGGAGCTCGCGGCGCAGCGCCTTGAGGCGTTCGAGCGTGCCTTCCTCGTCCGCCCCCATCAGCCGCGAATACCCCGCCACATCGGCGGCGAGGATCGCGGCGAGACGGCGGGTCTGGCTCATGTCCCCTCGCCAGCCGCCAAGCGCAGGCCCGACAGGAATAGCTCGCGGTGCTCCGGACTACGAAGAGGAACGGTGTTCGGCATAATTACGGGGACGATTGCGCGAAGCCGCTCGAGGCATTCGACGCGCTTCCTCCAGGCGTCCATATGCGCGTAACAGGATGCGAGAAAGCGATAGGTCACCGGCCAAGTCGGGATTCTTCCAGCGCGACCTGACCAGCCCTGCTGCCGCATCGCCAAACCGCCGGCTGAGAAAGTGGGCCACGCGATCCCGGTCAGATGCCCTGCCGTGCGATCGCGCGGGTTTAGGCGCAACGAGGTTTCAAAATGGGTGAGCGCCATATCGGGTTGGCCAGCCCAAACCCTAAAGTACGCCGCTGCAATACCATCCGTGAGCAAAGCTCGGATTGAGCGCGAGAGAACGGTCGATCAGCGCCAGGCGCCATCGATGTTTTCGCTAAAGTACCCGAGCGCGCCGGCAGCACTGCCAAGCACGCCAGGTCTTTGTCTGAAAACTGGACGGCTCTGGCGAGCGAGACCAAGACCCTCGCGCCGATTGGTTTCCGGATCGGCGTGTCCAGCTGTTCGCCCGGAGCCCGTGGTGACACTGGGCCGCCAAGGCGAGGGCAATGTAATGCGATCAGTGCGTTCAATCGCTTGCCCGGAGCAGGTCTAGTGCTCGGACGGTGTGCTCGCGGCTGTGGGAACCCAGCGCGGGAGCGCACGCAGGTAGAGGCCGTAGGCGGTGAGGTCGCTGCGTCGGCCGTGCCGGCCGACCGCGCGGACCTCCGCCGCTTGCAGGGCTGGCTCGATGACGCCGGCGACGCTGGTCGGCCACCTTGTCCTGAAGGTCGAACACGTCTTCGAGCGAGCCGTCGAAGCGGTCGGCCCAGAGATGCGCTGCCGGTTGCCGCGTCGATCAGCTGCGCGGTGATGCGCACCCGGCCGCCCGCCTTGCGCACCGAGCCTTCGAGCACATAGCGGACGCCCAAGCTCGCGGCCGACCTGCTTCACGTCGACGGCCTGGCCCTTGTAGGTAAAGCTCGAATTGCGGGCGATGACGAAGAGCCAGCGGATGCGCGAGAGCGCGGTGATGATCTCCTCGACCATGCCGTCGGCGAAATATTCCCTGCTCCGGGTCGCCGCTCATATTGGCGAAGGGCAGCACCGCGATCGACGGCTTGTCGGGCAGCGGCAGCACCGGCGAGGCTGGCGCCGATGGGCTTCGGCAGCGGCACCGGCGTCTCGAACCCGGTAGACCCGCACCGGCCGGGCGATGTTCTTGACCTGCTGCTCGCCCAGATCCTCAAAGACAAAGGGCAGCCGGTCGCGCACGTGGTCATGGACCGTGTTGGAGACGAACACCCCGCCGGCATCGGCCAGGGCCTCGATCCGTGCGGCGATGTTGACGCCGTCGCCATAGAGGTCGTCGCCCTCGACGATCACGTCGCCGAGATTGATGCCGATGCGCAGCTCGATGCGGTTGTCCGCCGCGACGCCGGTGTTCCGCTCGGGCATCGCCTGCTGCACCGCGACCGCGCAGCGCACCGCATCGACGACGCTGGCAAACTCCACCAGCAGGCCGTCGCCGGTGGTCTTGACGATGCGGCCGTGGTGCTCGGCGATCTTCGGATCGAGGAGCTCGCGGCGCAGCGCCTTGAGGCGTTCGAGCGTGCCTTCCTCGTCCGCCCCCATCAGCCGCGAATACCCCGCCACATCGGCGGCGAGGATCGCGGCGAGCCGGCGGCTCGCGGTCATCCCTTCCACCCGGCCTTGCGCATGCCGTCGAGCCTGTGGTCGTGGTCTTCGGGGCGCCTCCAGGGCATGCGCTCGTGGACATATGGCGAAGTGACGTTGGCGCTGGATGGCTATCGCCTGCCCCAAGACTTCGCCTGCTTCCTCTTTTCAATGCGACTGGCCTGCCCCAGCGCAGCGGCGAGCCAAAGATAGCCATCGGATGCTTTGGTGGTAGGACCGGATCGCGCGTTTGGCCGCCCTCGATTGCCGCCTCGTAGTCGCGCACAGGTAAAAACGCCAACGCGACATTATTAAAACGTGTCGCCAGGTTGGGATCACGGGGGGGTCGAGCTCTGATGCAGGTCGCGAGCGACGCCAGCCCTTCCCTGGGCTGTCCTGAGAACACAATGTCGTGCCGCGGACACCGTGCGCGGTTGTAGTTGGGACTGATAGCCAGGGCGCGGCCAACGCCAGCGCAACGGCATAATCGGCGCGCAAAATACAACGTCACCGCGAGACGCGTGCGCCTCGGCGTCAGTACTGTCAAGCGCAACCGCTCGGCGAGCCGATGTCTCCGCCGATGCGAGGCCTTCCCGCAGGTTGCGAACGCTGTAGACCGCTGCCGCGGGTGGTCTGGTGCCAGGGACAGGGCCCTTATAACCTCCGACAAAGTTCGATCGAGATCGATGGCCTGCTGAAAGAACTGCTCTGCCGCAGTGTTCCCCGACGCTCGCCCTGCCGATGTGCCACAACCCTTTGTTGGTAGGCGGCCCAGGCATCGAGGTTTTCGGGCGGTTTCCGCATGGCGCGCTGTTGCTCGGCATCGGCCACGGCCGGAGCAATCGCGATCGTGACTGCCTCAGTGATCTCGTCCCGCACCGCGAATATGTCGGCAAGCTCGCGGTCGTGGCGGTCAGCCCAGACGCGATTGCCGGCTGTCGCGCTCGACCAAGCTGCGCCGGTCATGCGCACCCGGTTGCCGGCCTTGCGCACCGAGCCTTCGAGCACGTAGCGCACGCCCAGCTCGCGCCCGACCTGCTTCACATCGACGGCCTGGCCCTTGTAGGTGAAGCTCGAATTGCGGGCGATCACGAACAGCCAGCGGATGCGCGAGAGCGCGGTGATGATCTCCTCGACCATGCCGTCGGCGAAATATTCCTGCTCCGGATCGCCGCTCATATTGGCGAACGGCAGCACCGCGATCGACGGCTTGTCGGGGAGCGGCAGCGCCGGTGGAGCGCGGCGTCGCGGCGTCTTGGCGGCCGGACGCCCGGTCGCGAACCCGGTAGACCCGCACCGGCCGGGCGATGTTCTTGACCTGCTGCTCGCCCAGATCCTCAAAGACAAAGGGCAGCCGGTCGCGCACGTGATCATGAACCGTGTTGGAGACGAACACCCCGCCGGCATCGGCCAGCGGCCTCGATCCGCGCGGCGATGTTGACGCCGTCGCCGTAGAGGTCGTCGCCCTCGACGATCACGTCGCCGAGATTGATGCCGATGCGCAACTCGATGCGGTTGTCCGCCGCGACGCCGGTGTTCCGCTCGGGCATCGCCTGCTGCACCTCGACCGCGCAGCGCACCGCATCGACGACGCTGGCAAACTCCACCAGCATGCCGTCGCCGGTGGTCTTGACGATGCGGCCCTGGTGCTCGGCGATCTTCGGATCGAGGAGCTCGCGGCGCAGCGCCTTGAGGCGTTCGAGCGTGCCTTCCTCGTCCGCCCCCATCAGCCGCGAATACCCCGCCACATCGGCGGCGAGGATCGCGGCGAGACGGCGGGTCTGGCTCATGTCTGCCTCGCCCGTCGCAAGGCGCAGGCCCGACAGGAACAGCTCGCGGTCCTCGGGGTTGCCGAAGGGCAGATGACGCTCGGCATGACTACAGGCGGTAATGGCGCGCAGCCGCGGCGACGATCGCTCGCGCTTCGTCGAGCCGCCCCATATGGGCGTAGCACGCGGCGAGATAGCGGTATGGGACGGGAGAGCCCGGATTGTCTTGAATGGATAGGAGCAGGCTTCGCCGCCGCTTCGTCGAACCGGCGTTTGAAGAAATAGGCCTCGCCGATCCTGATCAGGGCGCTGACCCATGCGCTCGCGCGGGCTCAGGCGCAGCGAGGTTTCGACATGCTCGATCGCGAGATCAGTGTTGACCGGCCCACAGCCTGAGAGTGCCGCTCACGTACCAGCCGCGGGCGAAGCTCGGGTTGAGCGCGAGCGCGCGGTCGACCAGCCCGATCATGGCGCCGATATCCTCGCCGAAATGAGCCAGCACGAGCGCGGCGTTGCGCGAGGATCGCCCGGGTCGTTCTCCGCCACCTGAAGCGCCCGCCGAGCGAGATCGACGGCCTTGCGGCGGCGGTTGTCTCCGGCGCTTCGACCCAGTCGTCAATGACGAGCCGCTGGTGGCAGACCGCCGCCAAGGACAGTGCCGGCCCGTAATGCCGGATCGATCGCGATCGCCCGCTCGAGCAATCCCAGAGCCTCGGCGATCCGCTCTTTCGTTATCGGACAGAACGATCGCAAGCGCGCGCAGGTAGAGATCGTAGGCGGTGAGGTCGGTTGTTGGGCGGCGCGGCGGAGCGGCGCATTTCGGCGGCCTGCAATGCCGGCTCGATGACGCCGGCGACGCTGGATGCGACCTTGTCCTGAAGCTCGAAGACGTCTTCGAGCGAGCCGTCGAAGCGGTCGGCCCAGAGATGCGTGCCGGTTGACCGCGTCGATCAGCTGCGCGGTGATGCGCACCCGGTTGCCGCGCTTTGCGCACCGAGCCTTCGAGCACATAGCGGACGCCCGAGCTCGCGCCCGACCTGCTTCACATCGACCGCTTGGCCCTTGTAGGTGAAGCTCGAATTGCGGGCGATCACGAAGAGCCAGCGGATGCGGGAGAGCGCGGTGATGATCTCCTCGACCATGCCGTCGGCGAAATACTCCTGCTCCGGGTCGCCGCTCATATTGGCGAACGGCAGCACCGCGATCGACGGCTTGTCGGGGAGCGGCAGCGGCGGTGGCGCTGACGTGAGCGTCTGGCGGCGGCGCTCGGCGTCGCGGACCCGGTAGACCCGCACCGGCCGGGCGATGTTCTTGACCTGCTGCTCGCCCAGATCCTCAAAGACAAAGGGCAGCCGGTCGCGGACATGATCGTGGACCGTGTTGGAGACGAACACCCCGCCGGCATCGGCCAGGGCTTCGATCCGTGCGGCGATGTTGACGCCGTCGCCATAGAGAGTCGTCGCCCTCGACGATCACGTCGCCGAGATTGATGCCGATGCGCAGTTCGATGCGGTTGTCCGCCGCGACGCCGGCGTTCCGCTCGGGCATCGCCTGCTGCACCGCGACGGCGCAGCGCACCGCATCGACGACGCTGGCAAATTCCACCAGCAGCCCGTCGCCGGTGGTCTTGACGATGCGGCCCCTGTGCTCGGCGATCTTCGGATCGAGAAGCTCGCGGCGCAGCGCCTTGAGGCGTTCGAGCGTGCCCTCCTCGTCCGCCCCATCAGCCGCGAATACCCCGCCACATCGGCGGCGAGGATCGCAGCGAGCCGGCGGGTCTGGCTCATGTCTCCTCGCCCGCCGCCAAGCGCAGGCCCGACAGGAGCAGCTCGCGGTGCTCGGGGTTGCGCAGGATAGCTGGCGTCGAGGATCACGACCGGGGTGATGGCGCGCAGCCGCGCGACGATTTCTCGCGCGTCGTCGAGCCGACCCATATGGGCGTAGCAGGCGGCGAGAACGCGATATGGGTGCGGGTAGGCTCGGATCGTCCTGGATGGCGAGAGCAGCTTCGGCACCGCCTCGTCGAAGCGCCGGCTGACAGAAATGCGCGGCGCCTATTATCGAGAAGCGACGTGCCGACTCGGGCGCGCGGGACTGAGGCGCAGCGCAGCCTCGACATGCTCGATCGCGATGTCGGGCTGGCCCGCCCATAGCCTGAGGACGCCGCTGATGTGCCAGCCGCGCGCGAAGTTCGGGTTGAGCGCCAGGGCACGGTCGACCAACGCCATCATGGCGCCGATGTCCTCGCCGAAATAGGCCAGCGCGTTGAGGCGGCATTCGCCAGGATGCCCGGGTCGTCGCCGGCCACTTCCAGGGCTCGCCTGGCGAAATCGGCGCCCTTTCAGACGGTCCGCCGCCGGATCTTCGCTCCGGCCGTCCGTCAGCAAGCCGGAACAGCAGACTGCCGCCCAGGCGAGCGCCGGGCCCGTAACGCGGATCGCGCGCGATCGCCTGCTCCACAAGACGCAGCGCCTCGGAGGCTTGCCTTGCCGACGACAAGACCATCGCATAGGCGCGCAGATAGAGGTCGTAGGCGGTCAGATCGTCGGTCGGGCGGCCGGCCGAACGGGCGGTCTCCGGCGGCCTGCAATGCCGGCTCGATGACGCCCAGCGACGCTCGACGCCACCTTGTCCTGCAGGTCGAAGACGTCTTCAAGTGAGCCGTCGAAGCGGTCGGCCCAGAGATGCGCGCCGGTGAGCGCGTCGATCAGCTGCGCCGGTGATGCGCACCCGCTCGCCGGCTTTGCGCACCGAGCCTTCGAGCACATAGCGCACGCCGAGCTCGCGCGCCGACCTGCTTCACATCGACCGCTTGGCCCTTGTAGGTGAAGCTCGAATTGCGGGCGATGACGAACAGCCAGCGGATGCGGCGAGAGCGCGGTGATGATCTCCTCGACCATGCCGTCGACGAAATATTCCTGCTCCGGGTCGCCGCTCATATTGGCGAACGGCAGCACCGCGATCGACGGCTTGTCGGGCAGCGGCAGCGCCGGTGGCGCGCTGGCTCGGGTCGGCGGCGGCACGCGTCGCGGACCCGGTAGACCCGCACCGGCCGGCGCGATGTTCTTGACCTGCTGCTCGCCCAGATCCTCGAAGACAAGAGGCAGCCGGTCGCGGACCTGGTCGTGGACCGTATTGGAGACGCAGCACCCCGCCGGGCATCGGCGAGCGCTTCGATCCGCGCGGCGATGTTGACGCCGTCGCCGTAGAGGTCGTCGCCCTCGACGATCACGTCGCCGAGATTGATGCCGATGCGCAATCTCGATGCGCGCTCGTCCGCCGCGACACCGGTGTTCGCGCTCGGGCATCGCCGCGCTGCACCTCGACCGCGCAGCGCACCGCATCGACGACGCTGGCAAAAATTCCACCAGCAGGCCGTCGCCGGTGGTGTGACGATGCGGCCGTGGTGCTCGGCGATTCTTGGATCGAGGAGCTCGCGGCGCAGCGCATCAGCAAACGTTCGAGCGTCCCTTCCTCGTCGCCCCGCATCAGCCGCGAATACTTGCCATCGGCGGCGAGGATCGCAACGGTCGGCAGCTCTTTGTCATTCGAAGCACTCCGGCCTTCCGGTAACCATCGAGCAAAAGTGCTCGCGGTCTTCGGCGGTCTTCCTGCGCTCCGGTGCGAGACCGGCTTATGAAATCGAAAAATTCTCGCCAAACCGCTGGAGCGCCTCTGCCATGATGTGCCGCGCTTCGTCAGCCTGCCCGGTCTGTCCCAGCGCCGCAATCAGCGTACGGTAGGGGTTTTGGAAATTCGGGTAGGAGCGGCGCAGGTGACGTGCCGTCGCCACCGCGGCCAGGGTAGTCGCCCATCCAATATTGGCGCGCGGGCGAGCACATTGAGAAATGCGGCATCGACGGATCGAACGGACCGAGCCGCACGCTGCTTCGAGGGGTCTCCAGCGCCTCACGCGGTCGGCCGCCGAAAGCGCGCGCGAAACCCTGGCAGTGATACGCTTGGGCGGAATTAGGGATCGAGACTAACGGCGAGATCTGCTTCGGATATCGCTTCTTCATGACGACCGGCATGCACCAGCGCTCGGGCCAAAGCCGAATGACCAAGGGCGCCGGGCTGGGATCCAGAGCACTGGCGCGCCGCGCATCGCTCGGTAGCGCGCGGAATTGGTGAGTTTGGCGCTCGGCCTGCGGTCGGAAGACCACCGCCTGGTCCGCAAATGCGAAGCGACATCGCTGCATGCGCGGCGGCGAGGCCGGGAGTCGGATAACAGCGCGCTCAAAGAAACTGATGGCAAGCCCATTTTCGGCCGCCTCGTAGCTTGAGGAATGCCATAGCCCGCGCTGATAGCACTCCCAGGCGTCGAGGCCGCCGGGCGGCTTGCGCGGCGGCGCGCTCGCGCTCGCTGCGTTCCATGGTCGGCACTATGGCGGCCGAGACTGGCGGTGATCTCGTCCTGCACCGCGAATATGTCGGTGAGGTCGCGGTCGTAGCGTTCGGCCCAGAGATGGCCGCCAGTCGCCGCCTCGATCCCGAATTGCGCCGTCACCCGCACGCGGTTGCCCGCCTTGCTTTGCACTTCGAGCCCGCGGACGAAACGCACGCCGAGCGCGCGGGCCGACCTGCTTTTACATCGACGGCGCGGCCCTTGAAAGGCGAAGCTCGAGCTGCCGGGGAGATCACGAACAATGCGCGCGATCTCGACAGCAGGGTTATAATGTCTTCGGCGATGCCATCGGCGAAGTACTCCTGCTCCGTGTCGCCGCTTGGAGCGCTTCCACGACGGATAGGCGGTGCCACTGAGCCCGCGGGTTTAGACGTCGCGATATGGTCGATATCGCTGAGACGGCCTGTCCCAATCAAAGCGGCTGCTGATGCGTACCAGCCTCGGGCGAAGCTTCGGGTTGAGCGCCAGCGCACGATCGACCAGCCCAATCATGGCACCGATGATCCTCGCCGAAATACGCCAGCACGAGGGCTGCTGTTGGCGAGGACAGCCGGGTCGCTCGCCGTCCGACTTGCGAAGCGCCTGCCGCGGCGATGCGGTGGCCTTGTGCGCTGGTCCGCTTTCGGCCCGCTCCAGCCGTCAACGACGCAGCCGCAAGTGGCAGATTGCGCGCCCAGGCGCGAGCGCCGGTCCGTAATGCGGATCGCGCATCGATCGCCTGCTCGAGCAGTCCCAGAGCCTCGACAAGCCGCCTTTCGTTATCGGCCAGACGGTCGCGCGCGCGCAGGTAGAGATCGTAGGCACTGAGGTCGGCTCGTCGGCCGCGCGGCGGATCGGCGCATTTCGGCGGCCTGCAATGCCGGCTCGATGACGCCTGGCGACGCTCGACGCGATCCTGGTCCTGAAGCTCGAATACGTCTTCAGCGAGCCATCGAAGCGGTCGGCCCACAGATGCGTCCCAGCTGACGCCGCCGATCAGCTGCGCGGTGATGCGCACGCGGCGCGCCGGCTTTGCGCACCGAGCCTTCGAGGACGTAGCGGACGCCGAGCTCGCGCCCGACCTGCTTCACATCGACGGCTTGGCCCTTGTAGGTGAAGCTCGAATTGCGGGCGATGACGAAGAGCCAGCGGATGCGCGAGAGCGCGGTGATGATCTCCTCGACCATGCCGTCGGCGAAATATTCCTGCTCCGGATCGCCGCTCATGTTGGCGAACGGCAGCACCGCGATCGACGGCTTGTCGGGCAGCGGCAGCGCCGGTGGGCTGGCGCCGATGTGGCGTCGTGGCGGCGGTGTCGCGAACCCGGTAGACCCGCACCGGCCGGGCGATGTTCTTGACCTGCTGCTCGCCCAGATCCTCGAAGACAAAGGGCAGCCGGTCGCGCACGTGGTCGTGGACCGTGTTGGAGACGAACACCCCGCCGGCATCGGCCAGGGCCTCGATCCGCGCGGCGATGTTGACGCCGTCGCCATAGAGGTCGTCGCCCTCGACGATCACGTCGCCGAGATTGATGCCGATGCGCAATTCGATGCGGCTGTCCGCCGCGACACCGGTGTTCCGCTCGGGCATCGCCTGCTGCACCGCGACCGCGCAGCGCACCGCATCGACGACGCTGGCAAATTCCACCAGCAGGCCGTCGCCGGTGGTCTTGACGATGCGGCCCTGGTGCTCGGCGATCTTCGGATCGAGGAGCTCGCGGCGCAGCGCCTTGAGGCGTTCGAGCGTGCCTTCCTCGTCCGCCCCCATCAGCCGCGAATACCCCGCCACATCGGCGGCGAGGATCGCGGCGAGACGGCGAGTGGCGACCATTATCGACCCAGCGCTCGGTTTTTCCTCCCGAGATTAACCCGAAAACCTCCTGCTGTTCCCGACTTCTTCTTGCGCCCCCGCCCCTACTCGGTCGGGCGCGGCTTATTTCTGCGGCTCGCCTGCGGCCTCGGCGGTCGTCGTTTCGATAAATTCCGCCAGGCGGCGATGGTAGAGCGCGGTGATCGCCGCCAGATCCTCCTTGCGCCAATCGACGGCAGATATCGCTCTGGCTCGGCCATCAGGCCGGCCAGCACGCGGGCGTTGACCGCCCGCATATAATGCGAACCGTCATAGGTCCCCTCCTTGCCTGGGTCAGCGCCGAGGGGATCGAGAAGTCGAGAAACTCGTCATAGGCCGCGGCGACCTGGCTGATCGCGGCGAGATAGGCGTCGAGCTGGCCGGTGAGGCTGAAGGCGGCGATGCGCCAGGCGATTCTCGGCGGGATGTAGCCGATGGCGCGTGCCGTCGGGAATTGGCGGCGCAGCTCGACATAGAGCTGCGGCGCGCTCGGCATGCACATCGAACGGCGCCGGCTGCGGCTTGATCGGGCCCTTCGGGATTGTAGTTATGACGTTTCGATCGGACCTCGAGCTGGGCGCGAAAATCCGCATCGTAATAGCGGTGGTGCGGCGAATCCCCGCGCAAGGTGCGGATCGAGAAATCGAGCGCGTCCAGTCGACAGATAGCTGGCGAAGATCGACGGCGGCGACGCGCCCGCTGCGGATGAAGTCCGGCACCTCGACCGCCTGTTGCGGCCCGATGAACTCGGCGCGCTTGACGTCGACGATCATCAGGCGAGGCGTATACGCCGCGCTCCCGCAAATACTTCGCGTAGAGAACGTATTCCGGCGCGTTTCCGTCTGAAACGGACAAGTTGTAGCAACGGTATCCCTCGATCTTTTCATCGGGCAACAGGCTCGAGCGCGAGGTCCCGAAGATAACGCAATCGTAATCGGCGAGCCGCGGCAGGAACCTGACTGATCCCGGCCAGGCGCTCGTTGAAGGCGATAGTTGACCCCGGTCAGGACGATTTCCCCTCAGATACCAGAGGGGATCGACCAGACAATTGACGGCGAAGCAGGCGGCGACGATCACCCGACGGTCGCCAGCAGCCAGCCAAGATAGGAGCGGAATCGTCGTCTGGATTTCACCACGCCTCTCCTCCCCGCTTGCGAATTATGACGAGAAGCGCCTCTTATCGTCACCCCCGCCTATGAGCAGGGCCGACCCCGGGCGCTCAATACCGGAAGTACAGGAATTCGCTGACGTGGTGAAGATTGAGAAAGGCGAGAGCGGCGAGAAGCGCCGATAAACACCGCGGCAGCGGCACTCGGGCGCCATTCCAAGTGCCCGGCAAGAACCGCTTCAATGACGGCGCCCGCTCGAGCAGCGGCGGGTCGCGTTCCCGTTCGGCCACCCCATAGTTGAAGGCGGGTGCGCCAGCGCGCCAGCATCTGCTGCGTGTTCGGCAGGAACCACACGACCGCCAGCCACAAGATCAGCCACGGCACCGAGCTCGACCGTGATCGGCCGAGACCGGCGGTCCGTCGAACCGAACCCCGAGCCAGCCGAGCCCGGCGGCCAAGGGGCCTGAGCGCGTCGTGCCAGCGAGTGCGGGCAGGTTGAACATGCCGCGGTAAATCCGCAACGCCGACGTCCATCGACGGCGCGCGGTGCAGTCACCAGCACCATGGTCAGGCCGAAGAACGTCACCGAGCCGCGCCACGGTGTGCGACCACCAGGCGTTGATCGGCCGCCACACGCTGCCGCCAGGCATGGTTCATCGACCATCGCGCCGCCCTGCAGCGAGCCCCAGAAGACGAAATGCCACGCCGCGCCGTGCCACAGGCCGGACAGCGCCATCGTCACCATCAGGTTGAAATAGAGCCGCCGCGGTGCTGCGCCGGCTGCCGCCGAGCGGGATGTAGATGTAGTCGCGCAGCCAGCGCGACAAGCGTCATGCGCCAGCGCCGCCAGATAATCGACGACGTTGAGTGCCCGGTAGGGCGAGTTGAAATTGAGCGGCAGCTGGATGCCGAACAGGCGCGCGGCGCCGAGCGCCATCTCGGAATACGCCGGAGAAATCGAAATAGAGCTGGAACTTGAACGCGATCGCCCCCTGCCAGGCGAGTGAAGAAGTCGAGCGGTCTCGCCGGCGGCGGCGGCATCGTAGAACGCTCGCCACCGAGGGCGCGAAATCGTCGGCGAGAACGACCTTCTTGAACAGCCCGATGACAAAGATCGTCAGCCCGAGCATGAAGTTGCTCGGCTTGATCGGCGAACGCCCAGGGGCCCTTGATCTGGCGAAAAGATCTCGCTGTGGTGGGTGATCGGGCCGGCCAGCAGCTGCGGGAAGAACATCACGAAGAAGCAGTATTCGAGAAAGTCGTGCTCGGCGACCTCGCCGCGGGCTGCAGTCGACGAGATAGGCGATCTTCTGAAACGTGAAGAACGAAATGCCGAGCGGCAGCAAGATGTGCTGCAACATAAAATCGGTCTGCGAATAGCGGTGTTGGCGGTATCGATCAGGAAATCGGTGTATTTGAAATAGCCGAGCACCAGCACGTCGACCGACGATCCCGAAGATCAGCAGCAGGCGAACCCGGTCGGCCCGGCCCGACCAGCGCGCTGCGCGGTGATCCATCGCGCGACGATGGAAATTGAACACCGCGATGCCGCCGAGCAGCGGCAGATAGAGCGGGTTCCACCAGCCATAGAACAAGAGCGAGGCCCCGAGCAGCAGCCCCAGCACGCGCGCGCGGGCCGGCGAACTGGCGCAGCAGGACGTAGAGCCGCCACCGTCGCCGGCAGAAAGGCGAACAGGAGAAGATCGGCGAATTGAACAACATCGAAGGCGCTTCAACGCGAATCGAAGCGGGCTGACGCGCTGCGTCGCACGATGCGCTGTAGTGACTGGCGGACTGTCCACTGTGCATGAGGAAATCGTGGCACAGGTCACGATTCTCAACCGGATCGACACAGATCCGGGCGGCAACGCGCGGCGTTTAGCCGCATTGCACCGTGCGGAATGCTTCGACGCGCTATGCGACATCTCTTGCCCGACGCCGCCGGTCGCGGTCGGCTGGCTGAAGTTGCGGTTTACGGCGGCATATTCACTCGACGCTTCTCGGGAGAGGTCTGATGTCGACGATGTACCGCTACACACTGCCGGTCGAACAGACGAAGTGGAAGTTCGACGGCCAGACCAGACCTGCTTTACCTGGGAATACGACGATCAGCGCGCGGCATTGCTGCAGCTCTATGCCAAGGGCAAGAAGCAGCAATGGGACGCCGCCGAGCGGATCGACTGGTCGCTCGGATCTCGATCCCGAGAACCCGATGATGCTCGACGACCGGGTCATCTCGATCTCACGGCACCGACATCTGGAACCGGATGACCGAGACAGGAGCGCCGCCAGGTGCGTCATCACCTGCAGGCGCTCGCAGATCTCGCAGTTCATGCACGGCGAGCAGGGCGCGCTGATCGCCACCGCGAAGATCGTGCAGACCGTGCCGCGACATCGACGCCAAGTTCTACGCCGCGACGCAGGTGATGGACGAGGCGCGCCACGTCGAGGCCTATTCGCGGCTGCTGCACGAGAAGTTCGAGCTGGCCTACCCGATCACCCACGGCTCGCGCTCGCTGCTCGAGCAGCGGCTCAGCGACAGCCGCTGGGACATGACCTATCTGACCATGCAGATCCTGATCGAGGGCTGGCGCTGGCCGCGTTTCAGCGCATCCGCGACCAGTCGAAGAACCCGCTCGCCGCCGCGGTCAACGCCTACGTCATGCAGGACGAGGCGCGGCACGTCGCCTTCGGCCGGCTCGCGCTGCGCGACTACTACCCGCAGCTCAGCGACGCCGAGCGCAACGAGCGCGAGGAGTTCGTCGTCGACGCGTCGCTGGCACATGCGCGACCGGTTCAACCAGCTCGAGGTCTGGCAGCGGCTCGGACTTGCCGATCGAGGAGTGCCTGCGAGATCGTCGATCAGTCCGGAGGCGATGAAGCTGTTCCGCAGCCGGATCTTCAGCCGCATCGTGCCGACGGTGCGGGATATCGGCCTGTGGGGCCCGCGGTGCAGGAGGCTTTCGCGGCGATGGGCGCGATCGAGTTCGCCGAGTGTCGACGCCGCAGCCCTGCTCGACAACGACGCGCGCGTCGCCGACGAGTTCGACGCCCGCCTGCGGCTGCGCGACGCCACGCAGCCGGCGTAGGATGGGTTACGCCTCGCGAACCATCGCGGGTCGGTGGGTCTCAGCTGCCGGCTCGACCCACCCTACTCCGGCAGGCCGAAGACCTCTCGGGCTCGCTGGAGGCCGCGCACCGGCTGCAGGCCCAGCGGAGACCAGCGGGCGCGGGCAGATCCGGGCGAAGGCGCTGGAGAACAGCATCGGGCGCCCGGAGCCGCTTGGTCAGATCCTCCGATCCGCGAGGCGAGGCTGACCGCCGGCCCGATCACCGTGAAGTCGAGCCGGCTGGCGGAGCCGACATTGCCGTAAATCGACCTCGCCGAGGTGCAGACCGATGCCGATCCTCAGCTCGCTCCGGCCGACACCGCCGCCGCACCTGATTGACCGCATCGAAGGCGCGCGAGCCCCTCGGTCGCCGCTTCGAGGGCATGCACGCCTCGACTGGGAGAAATCATCGTCGTCCTCGGCCGGAAAGATCGCCAGCATGCCATCGCCGATGAATTTGAGAATCTCGCCCTTGCGGTTCTCGATCGGCGATTGCGATGGCGTCGAAATAATCGTCGAGCAGCTCGATCACCTCGTCGCCGGGCAGCTGATCGGAGAGTGCGGTAAACCCGCGCAGGTCGGTCATCATGATCACCGCGCGCAGGCGCTCGCCCTCGGCCCGGCGGATCTGCCCGGCGAGGATGCGTCAGCCGGCCTGCGGCCCGAGATAGGGTGTCGAGCAGATTGGCACTGATGCGCCGCACCGAGCGGGTATCCACGATCGCCGCGAGAGCGGGGTTGATGTCTTCGAGCGCGCTGATATCGGCATCGCTGAACCCGCCTCGGCCGGTCGGTCGACCCAGCTCACCACCGGAAATCGCCGGAAAGGTGCGGGTTGAGCGCGAGCGCGAAGTAATCGGTGGCGCCGGCCTTCCAAAGCTTCGTCAGCAGCGGGTATTCGGGCGTCTCGCTCGACCAGACGGCGGCGAAAATGGCGTGCCGCGCTCGATCGTAGCGCGGATCGGCTCAGCAAATATTCGCCGGTATCGTCCGGAGCCGTGCAGGATCGGAACTCTTCGATGACCTTGCGCTCGCGCAGCCAGCGCGCGCCGAGGCCGCGGATCAGCGGATGCGAATGTGCCGCATGTAGAGGGTGGCGCGCCACAGCGGCACGCCATCGCCGAGCAGGCGCCAGCACAGTTCGTCGAAGAGCTCGATATCGCTGTCGATCTGCGGCCCCTCGGCGAGGATCCAGCGATCGATCTGGCTCTCCGGTATCGGCGCTCCCAGACCGGTATAGACGCCTTCCGTGCGGAAAGAAATCTTCACCGCTGGTCGTGGCGTCGGCCGGGATATCTAACGGCATGCTCGTGTCCATTGGCGCAACAGGTCAGCGGGGCACGCCCGAGAGCGGCCGTCTCGACACATAAATAAGATGATTTGCCCCGGTTGCGATGGCCCGGCGGTTTCCTCGTCGGTAGACCTCGTTTAACTTGGGGTTCACGAAATTGACATCGGGGAGAGCACGATGCCCGACTTTACCACCCGTCCCGAGATCCGCGGCACCTTCGGCGTCGTCGCGACGACCCATTGGCTCGCCTCTGCGGTCGGCGATGAGCGTCCTCGAAAAGCGGCGGCAACGCGTTCGACGCGGCGGTCGCTGCCGGGTTCACGTTGCAGGTGGTCGAGCCGAGCATCTGAACGGCCCGCTCGGCGAGGCCGCCGATCCTCGTGTGTAGCGAGGCGAACCAGCCGCTGCGACATGATCTGCGGCCAGGGCGTGGCGCCGGCAGCCGCGACGATCGCCCAGTTCCAGTGCGCTCGGGCTCGATCTGATCCCCGGCACCGGGCTGCTCGCCGCCGCGGTGCCCGGCGCCTTCGACGCCTGGATGCGGCTGTTGCGCGACTACGGGACGATGCCGCTCGCCGAGCTCATCGCCCCGGCGCTCGGCTATGCCGAGAACGGCTATCCGATGGTCGCCCCGCATCCGCGACGACGATCATGACCGTCGCCGACACTGTTCCGCCGCGAATGGCCGAGCTCGGCCGCGGTCTATCTGCCGGGCGGCAACCCGCCGGTGCCCGGACGGCTGTTCCGGCAACCCGGCGCTCGCGGCGACCTACCGCCGGGTGCTCGGCCGAAGCGGGCGGCGGCGGCGCGCGAGCGGCAGATCGAGCGCGCCCGCGCCGCCTGGTATCGCGGCTTTGTCGCCGAGGCGATCGACCGTTTCTGCCGGGTCGAGAAGGTGATCGACGTCGTCGGGCCGGCGCCATGGCGGGCTGCTGACCGGCGACGATCTGGCGCGCTGGGAGGCCCCGGTCGAGCGCCGCTGACCTATCGATTACCGCGGCTACACGGTCGTCAAGGGCGGCCCGTGGAGCCAGGGGCCGGTGCTGCTGCAGCAACTGGCATTGCTGCAGGGGTTCGACCTCGACGACCTCGATCCGCTCGGTCCCGACTTCGTCCATATCGTCGCCGAATGCGCCAAGCTCGCCTATGCCGACCGCGAGGCCTGGTACGGCGACCCCGATTTTGTCGACGTGCCGATGGCGCACCCTGCTCGAGCGCCGCCTACAACGATGCGCGGCGCAAGCTGGTCGGCGATCGCGCCTCGCTCGAATTGCGCCCGGGCCGCCCGGACGGGCGCGAGCCGCGGCGTGCTGGTCGGCGGTCACGGAGGCGGTCGATCGTCGGCGGCCGGCGATCGGCGAGCCGACGATCGGCGAGCCGGTGACGAGCCGCGCTCGGCGTCGTCGCCGGCGACACCTGCCATCTCGACGTCATCGACCGCTGGGGCAACATGGTCTCGGCGACGCCGAGCGGCGGCTGGCTGCAGAGCTCGCCGGTCATCCCCGAGCTCGGCGTTCTGTCTCGGCACCGCGCATGCAGATGTTCTGGCTCGACGAGGGCTCGCCGGCGAGCCTCGCGCCCGGGCAAGCGCCCGCGCAGCACGCTGTCGCCGACGCTGGCGTTCAAGGACGGCGAGCCCTGATCTCGCCTTCGGCACGCCGGGCGGCGACCAGCAGGACCAATGGTCGACTGCTGCTGTTCCTGCATCACGTCCATCACGGGATGAATCTGCAGGAGGCGATCGACTGCCCGGCCTTCAACACCGAGCACATGCCGAGCTCGTTCTATCCGCGCGCCGCGAATCCGGGCCTCGTGGCGCTCGAAGGCGCGCTTCCCGGAGGCGACGCGCGCGCACTGGCGCGGCGCGGCCATCGCCTGCGGGTCGGCGAAGCGTGGTCCGAAGGCCGCCTCTCCGGCTGCGCCCGCGAAGCCGACCCGGAAGGGACGGTGCTCAAGGCCGCCGCCAACCCGCGCGGCATGCAAGGCTATGCCGTCGGACGCTGAGACCGGTTGTGATCGGAGGGCCTTGCTTTACCAGCGTTCAGTCGAGGCGGCTCTGATTTTGTCATCGATCTCCGCGATCCCCTCGTGCACCTGGTCCGGCGCGGCTCATTGAGATGCTCGGCACCCTGATGGGGCAGCCATAGGGGGAAACCGCGCCCCAGATACGCCACCAAAAACTGGGCCCAGTGTTGGCGGACGGCGGTCGAGGCGGCCACCATGACGGGCCCAGTTTGCCCTTTAACGAGAAGGCCCAAACAGCGTCGCCCGTGGCGCTGCGCTGGATCGAATTGCCGCCGGTCGCGATCGCGATGTATTGCTCGCCGTCGACCTCGTAGACGACGGGCGGCGCGTCGGCACCGAACCCGGTCTGGAACTTCCACAGTACTTCGCCGGTCTTGGCGTCGAGGACGACGAAAGTTGCCGTCGGGTCGCCGCGCAGAAGCAGACCGCCGGCGGTTACCGTCGAGCCGCTGCCGCCGCCCATGCGGTACGGCGTTTTGTGCTGCCACGCGATCTTGTTTGTGGTGCTGTCGATCGCGGTGAAAGTGCCGTCATGAGCGACGTATGGTGAGCCGCCTCCTGAGAGCCGCCGGTGTAGATGCTGGCCGCGGCGGTACTGCCGCGGGAACCGTTCGAACACGCTGGTGCGGATCGACCCGGGCACGTAGAAATAGCCGGTGTCGGGACTGTATGGCATCGGCGACCAGTTGGTGCCGCCCTGATCCCGGAAGGCTGGAGCGCGACCGGGCTCGTCCCAGAACGGCTGCGAAGATGCAGCCGGCTTCTGATACCGGGTTGCGGGTCGGCGCATTGCGGCACGGTCGCGTCGCCGCGCGGATAAGGCTGCGTCTTGGCCGTCTTTTGCCGCGGCTCCTGAGGTACCGGGCGCTCGTCGATCCCGATCAGCGGCTTTCCGTTGGTGCGATCGAGGATGTAGACCCACCCGGTCTTGCCGGCCTCTGCGATGCCTTTGCGCGGTTGCCCGTCGATCACGGTGTCGAAGAGGACGACCGGGCTGGCCGCGTCATAATCCCAGATGTCGTGGTGCACCTCCTGGAAATGCCAGACATATTCGCCGGTCTTGGCCTTCAGCGCCAGGATCGAGGCGCAGAACAGATTGTCGCCTTCGCGCACCGACCCGTCGTAGTCGGGCCCGGCAATTGCCGACCGCGAAATAGATCAGCCCGAGTTGCGGATCGAGTGCCGGCGTGTTCCAGATCGGCCCGCCGCCGTGCATCCAGGCATCGCTGCTCGGCCGGCCAGCTATCGCTGCCGATTTCGCCCGGGCTGGGTATCGTATAGGCCCGCCACAGGATCTTGCCGGTCTTGGCGTCGAGCGCGGTCAGGCGGCCGCGGATCCCGAATTCGCCGCCGGTGATGCCGCTGTAGACGATGCCGTCGTAGTAGAGCGGCGCACTGGTGATGCTATAGCCGTTGTGCCACTCCTCGATCGGCGTCTTCCACACCTCCCTGCCGGTCTTGATGTCGAGCGCCACGACATTGGCGTCGAGCTGGCCGAGGAACAGCAGTCCCTCGCCCATCGCCAGCCCGCGGCTGAGCCCAGCCGCAGCACGCGCTCGTCGTTCTCTGGTCGATCCACGACCAGCGTTCGCCATAGGATCTCGCCGGTCTTGGCATTCAGTGCAAAGACATCGTCGTTGCCGGTGACCATGTACATGATCCCGTCCTTGACCAGCGGCGAGGCCTCTGCCGAATACTTGCTGCCATACCCAGAGCGACTGAGGCGGGTCCGCCACGCCCCTTTGAGCTGCTGGACGTTGGTCGTGTCGATCTGCTTCAGCGTGGAATAGCGCTGGTTGGTCAGATTTCCGCCGTTGGTAACCCAATCCTTGCGCGACCGGGCTCTGCAGCAGGCGGTCGATCTCGGGGTCTCCTGCTCGACTCGGCGCACTCACGCAGAGGAATAACGCGAGGGCGGCCCACGCCGGAGCCATTCGCTGCAGGCGACGCCGCATAGAGCCTCTTCCTCTTGTAGCCGACTGCCGGCGGCCGATGCGGTCCACCTGGTTCATATCGCCAGCTCGCGACTGGGCCGCATCTCGCCTGGATTCATGAGCAGATCGGAGCGGATCTCCGCATTGATGCTTACCGCGTGCGCGTGTACGGCAATCTACACTTGTGCCGCTTAATCAACCACTAAGAGGCCGATCGCGAGATTTTCAGCGCGTCATTATGATAATGGGAAGCGCGTTTGGCCGCGCGAAACATCGGCGATCCTTCGGGCAAGGCCTTGCGCAGGACCATCTCGCTGCCGTTGACAAAATGCTTCAGCGCGTGCGCGACCGGATCACGCATAAAGTAGTGGTTAAAGTAAGTGCCGAGTTCCGGACATCGTCTTGGCGCCACCATTATCGGCGTACTTGGCCACGTAGGGGGTGAAGTGCGGGTAGAGGCCTTCGATGTTGTAGAGCGTCGTGCGCATATAATTTCCGATCAGAAGATCATCGAACAGCTCATGTTCGATACACTTCATCAGCGAATTGCGTGGGCACTCGAAACGAATCCCGACATCGCGTTTGGCACGATTTAGATCGACCGTGACGCTCGATCCTCCCGCAGCAACCTCAATGAACCCAAAGGTCTCACGAAGCGCCTCCCGGGCTGTAAAGTAACTCCGGATTCTTACCTTGTCCTCGGCAGTCAGCTGGATCCGACCAGCTGTCGCCAAATTCCTCTGGTTTCTTTATGACGCGGGGAGACCGAGGCGGATGGATCGGCGTAATTTCATCTGTTTCGCAGTCGACCCTGACAAAAGCCGGAAGTATCTCCGGCCAGTTTTCCATGGCGCCGCTGTGGTAGTCCTCGAGTTCTGGAATGAGATCGTTGGCCCACGCGCTGTCTTCACGCTGGTAGCGGTGGAAGGATGAGAACGGAATGATCTTCCAGGCACCCATCGACCTCGCGCTCATCTGAGATCGCGGCGCAATCGGTCGACGCTTTTCCTCTATCGAGGTCAGCTTACGGCCGGACGGATCGAACAGATTCAGCATGTCCGCTCCGCCCCAGCCGTGCAGCTGGAGCATATAGACCCTCCTTGAAGTGTTTCGCCATTCGGCGGACACGGAACGACTCGCCAAATTCCGGAGAGTCGTTCTGATTTATGACGAGGCGACCATTGATGTCGATCAGCAGCAGCGAATCTTGGTTCTGGTTGGCTACCGAGTAAACGCGGATCCCTTTCGATAACTGGATCCACTCTCGGTCGGGCAGAACGCGTACTCGGTAGCCGGCCGCCGTCAATTCTCTTTGACGCGGCTACCGTAGTGATCCGACAAAAGAAACTCACCTTTGGTCAGCAGCGGAAGCGAGGCAATATTCAGGTGATCCGGGTGGCCATGCGAGAACCAGTGGTAGTCGGCATCCCGGATCGCCTGCATCTGCGCCGCAGGAATTTCGTAATCCAGACCCCAGCTGCCAAAATAGGCGTCGCCGTAGATCCAGCGATCGGTCGTAAGCACCGGCCGATCATCATAGGCAATCACGATGGCGCTGCCGATAGTCTCGAAGAAGCGCATTATCTTTCAGTTGTCCCTGATGACCCCGGAAAATCGCCGCAAAACGGCCTCGCTCGGTCCGGCAGTAGCGGTGTCGAGGCAGCTTAAAATCTGAGAGGCTCATCACAAGAACCGAAACGCTCACCGGTTCGCAGGCTCCCGCAGAGTGCATCGTGCGGGCAAGCGTCGATTTCGAGCCGCAGCACCCAGCCCAGCTCCGCAGACCTGCATTTACCATTCTCACGGGCGTCTCCCAACGCCTTTAGGGCCGTCTAGCCCCCTTCTTCAAGGACTACTGGAGGAGAGCCGAACTCCACAACAGTCGAAGGGTAACATTCAGTCAAAAAAGCGTCAAGCCGCGACCTCAGCCATTACTTGATGCGCAACAACGTCGCGGTACCAGTTCCGATCGTTCCGTATTGGCAGTACAATTCCGTTAACCACGCAAATCCTGATCTGCGCATCAACAATATCGGCGGCGTCTCGTCCGATCTCACGCCCGCTCGGTCATGCTGATCGAGGCGGCATAAGATGCAGCGAGTGTTTCGGGACGCCGAGCCTCGCGAATAGCCCTCAGATTGCCGATCCAGCTCGAACGCTGCCGACTGAACTCGGTGGGATCGAGTGTGCGAACCAGCTCGAAAAGATCATCTCTGCCGTCGGCGAGCCAACCGATTGGGCCGTAATGATCGAAAACGGCTTCTATCGTGCGGTTTCGAATAACGATCATCGGCTTGAGGCTAGCGATTGCGTCACTAACCGTGCCACTTCCGGTGAAGTCATAAGCCCGGCTATGCAAGGGCAGGCACACGAGATCGACCTCTTCCAGCGCCGCCAGATACTCTTCGCGCGGCAACGGCGTTTTGGATGGCTTTCGTGTCAGAGCGCTAGTGTCGAGGTGATCGGTCTCCGGGGATGAGTGCCCGATTGCGTGAAACTCGATGTCGTTTCGTGAGCAGCAACCGGCGAGCTGCACGAAAACGTCGAACCCTTTGGCTTGGCGGGCATGACCGACGAACGCGATCTTGACCCTTCCAACTCCGGCCACAGGCGGATCCTCCGCCCATTCGGATCGGAGGATTGGGTGTTCCAAGGTGACGATCGAGGGCGAGATCGTCGGCGAGGCATCGTTAATGGCCTCCTTTATACCGAGCTCCAATGCGACAATACGGACCGATGGCGGCAGCGGTCTTCGTTATTTGCGAAATGAGGTCGCCGGCGCGGATCAAGGGATTGCGCGACCGCCAGACCATTGCCTCGCCGAGCTGGCTGTGGAGAATCATGTGCAACGACACGGCTGATGCTCGGCGACCAGCCACGCCCCATCACACTGAGCAAGCTCGCGTTGAAGCCCAGCAAGGCGATCAGACGAACGGGACGGCCTGCGGCTTCCTGAGCGATCAAGTCTCCAGGCACTGCCGCGCCGCCCAGCGGCCGGCAAGGGATTATGGTGGGACAGGCCAAACGGCGTCTCGAAAGGTTTGCAGGGTTGAAACGCGATATCGGCGAGATCGGCGACGCGCGGCGCCAGCCGCTCGACATGTCCTCTAGCTCCACGAAACCACATGCGGTCGTGAGGGTATGCCGCCCTGAGAATTCGCAGATATCCCTCATTGAAGGGAAGATGGACGTGTTCATCGCTGAGGAAGTCGAACACGGCAATTTCGGAGGGTTGAACAGCCACGCGACTAACTCGTGAGCATTGAGTCGAGTATATTCGGCCGTGTCGCCACAGCAGAGAGATAGCAGTTATCTCACGCGCTAGAAGGTAGACAGTATAGGTACCATTTGGCTACATCAATCTGATGGTTGTTCACAGTCGCCGAGACCAAGTTCCGAGGGTGGGGTCGCGCCGAGGCTGAAACCCCCGACGCGCTCAACATCGTGATTGCGCAACGGATTAGCGCGAGCGCTTGTCACCTTCGACAAGAAAATGGCCGCAAACGCGAGGGTCCTGGGAGGTACCGGCAGTCCGCGGCGTGAGGCGCACGAGGCGTTTGTCGCGACATTTTCAGCAAAAACAGCCGGCACGTCCCGACCAAGGGCCGGTTAGCATCGATCTGTGGCGGCTCTGCTTGTATAATCTCGCCGCCATGCCCCGCCTCAGCGTCAATCTCAACAAGATCGCGCTCCTGCGCAACTCGCGGCGCACCGGCGTGCCGGACGTGCTGCGCTTCGGCCGGATCGCGCACGACGCCGGCGCGGACGGGCTGACGGCGCATCCGCGGCCCGATGAGCGGCATATCCGCCGCGCCGATGTGCTCGGCCTCGCCGAGCTGATGCGGCCGTGGCGCCCGGGGTTCGAATTCAACATCGAGGGTTATCCCGACCGTCGCTATCTCGATCTCGTCGCCGAGGTCATACCCGAGCAGTGCACCCTGGTGCCCGACGCGCCGGACGTCCTGACCTCCGAAGAAGGCTGGAAGATCTCGGCGGATGATCGCCGCCTGCTCGACCCGGTGATTCCCGTGCTCAAAGGCCTGGGCGCGCGTGTCATCCTGTTTGTCGACCCCGACCCCGCCGTCGTCGAGCGGGTGCGCGAGGCCGGCGCCGACGGGATCGAAATCTACACCGGATCCTATGCCGCCGCGGCTTCGCGCCGGCACCCCCGAAGTCCTGCTGCGGGCCTGTGCTGCAGACCGCGGCGCGCGCTGCCGAGTTCGGTCTGGTCGTCAACATCGGCCACGACCTGAACCTCGACAACCTGCCGCCATTGACCGCGGCGCTGCCGGCATTCGCCGAGGCTTCGATCGGCCACGAGCTGACCGCCGACGCCTTGGTGATGGGCTTTGCCGAGGCGGTCCGCGCCTACAAGGCGGCGCTGGGCGGCCGAGCCGCCTGACGGCGGCGCGGCCATGATAGGGCGCGAGCGATGCGCTATGTAAGTCGGGTGCTGCAACCGGGAGAAACCATCGTCTATACGACAAAACTGCATTGGTTGATCTATGCCCAGACAATACTTTCTGCTGATTATTAGCGTAATTCTTCTCGGGATGGGACTTTCGATCAACGACAATCAGAACATGACTGTGGCGTTGGGGATCGGCGCGGTCGTATTCGCCTTGGTCGCGCTTTTCACGGGGCTGCGGGCGTTCATCCGGCGGGCGGCGACCGAACTGGCGGTAACCGACCACCGCGTTATCTACAAGACCGGTCTGCTCTCCCGTCACACGATCGAGATGAACCGCGACAAGGTCGAGAGCGTCGACGTCGACCAGACGCTGCTCGGCCGCATCTTCGGCTACGGCACGATCATCGTCCGCGGCACCGGCGGAAGCCTCGAACCGATCCGCGATATCGGTGATCCGTTGACCTTTCGCAGCTTTATCACCGCGGGTCCGTCGACCCGGGGGACGCAAGACTGATTGCGCTGGCGTTGCCAGGCGCAGGGGTGCAACTCTTGCCGTTTCCAGTGCAAAGGCTGAAGCCATGAAGATCTCCGCCATCCGCTCTTCGATCGTTGCCCTGCCGGCCGACGAGCCGCTCGCCGACGCCGCGGAAAACCCGAATGCGACGCGGCCGATCGTCACCTTGCAGGTCGAGACCGATCAAGGCGTCGCCGGGGTCGGCGTGACCTATTTCGGCGGTGCGCTGACCGGCACTCTGCGCGTGCGGTCGACGAGCTCGGAGCGCTGATGGTCGGCGAGGATCCGCTGCGCGTCGAGGCGATCGCAGCAGAAGCTGCGCGCCGCCGCCGGCTCGGCCGGGCCGGGCGGCATCTTCAACCTGGCCCATTCGGCGCTCGACATGGCGCTGTGGGACATCCGCGGCAAGGCGCTTGAACCTGCCGTTGTGGAAGCTGCTCGGCGGCGCGCGCGAGCGGGTCCCGACCTATGCCAGCGGCGCCTTGATGCGCGGCCTCTCGCTCGACCGCGTCGTGGCCGCCGCCGCGCGCCTGAAGGAGCGCGGCTTCCGCGAGATGAAGACGCAGCTGGCCCTGCCCGGCGAGACCACGCCCGCCAAGGAGGTCGAGCGCATGGTGCGGGTGCGCGAGGCGATCGGCCCCGACATCAAGCTGATGTGCGACATCAACCAGCGCTGGCGGGTCGAGCAGGCGATCGACATCGGCCGGCGGGTCGAAGACGCCGGGGTCGGCCTCTTCTGGCTCGAGGATGTGACGACGGCCGACGATTTCCCCGGGCTCGCCCGCGTCACCGCCGCGCTGTCGACGCCGGTCGGCGGGCGGCGAATACGTCTGGGGCATCGTCCCGTTCCGCCACATGGTCGAGGCGCGCTCGGTCGACATCGTGATGATCGACCTGGTGCGGGTCGGCGGGATCACCCAATGGCTGAAGGTCGCCGGCATGGCCGAGGCCTTCAACCTGCCGGTCGTCAGCCACCTGATCCCCGAGGTCCATGTCCATCTGATCGGTGCCGTGCCGAACGGGCTGACGGTCGAATACATGCCGTGGCTGATGCGCCTCTTCGAAGAGGTGCCGCGGCCGCAGAACGGCGAGCTCGTCATGCCGACCGCACCCGGTCTCGGGCTCAAATTCGACCAGGCGACGCTCGATCGCTACGGTGTTGCCTAATGTCACGGTCGGATACCGTATCGAGCCGTAGACCGGCCACAGAGCACATTCGGGGTGAGGGAGGATCATGGATCCGGTCGTTCTGATCGTCGACGACAACGACGACAATCGGTTCACCCTCTCGATGCGCCTCGAAACCTGCGGCTACGGCAATATCGTGACCGCCGAGAACGGCCGTGAGGCGCTGGAGAAGATGCGGTCGGGGCCGGTCGATCTCGTTCTCCTCGACATCATGATGCCGGAGCTCGACGGCTACGAGCGTGCTCGAGGAGAATGCGCCGAGCGATGTCGCGTTGCGCGACATCCCGGTGGTGATGATCTCGGCATTGGAGGACATCAACAGCGTGGTGCGCTGCATCGAGCTCGGTGCGACCGATTATCTGACCAAGCCGTTCAATCCGGTGCTGTTGAAGGCGCGGGTCGACAACTGCATCGAAAAGTCGCGCTATCGGGCGCAGGAAGCGGCCTATCTCGACCGCATCGAAAGCGAGAGGCGGCGCGCCGACGAGCTGCTCGCGAACCGTCCTGCCGCGGCCGATCGTCCGCGCGCTGAAGCGCGACGGCCGGCTCACGCCGCAACGCTACGATGACGTGGCGGTCCTGTTCTGCGACGTCGTCGGCTTCACCGCCTATTCCGAAAAGAACCCGCCCGAGACCGCTGTTCGCCGAGCTCGAGACGCTGATCGACCGCTTCGAGGAGATTGCGGCACAGCACGGGCTCGAAAAGATCAAGACGATCGGCGACGCGTTCATGGCGACCGCCAATCTGCTTTCGGAGCTCGACGAGCCGGTCGCGCGCCGCGGTCGCCTGCGCCCTCGACATGGTCGCCGCGGCGCGGGAGTTCCGGCCGGACTGGGCGGTGCGGATCGGCATCGATCACGGGCCGGTCTCGGCCGGGATCATGGGCAAGTCACAATTCCACTCGACGTCTGGGGCGACACGGTCAACACCGCCGCACGGATCGAGGAGGCCGGCCGGCCGGGCACCGTCAACCTCAGCGGCCGCGCCTGGCTCCATCTGCGCAACCAGGCGCAGGGCCGCTCGCTCGGTCTCGTTGACCTCAAAGGCAAGGAAAAGCTCGAAATCGTCGAGTGCGTGGCGCTTGAAGCCCTGATGCCACCCGGTGCGGGTTGGTCGCGCTAGTCGAACGGGCACCGCCGCTCAGTCTGCCGTCACGAGTACAGCGGGTAGGGCAACGCCGATCTCGCGATAGTACCGCACCGCACCGGGATGCAGCGGCAGGGAAGGTATCGCGACCGACATTGGCCGAACGGTCTCACGGCCGGCGGAATGAGCCCGCACCAGCCGCTCGCGGTTGTCGTACACCGCTTTCACCGCCCGATAGACCAGCTCTTCGGGCAGGTCCTGTGGGCAGCTGACAAAGTTGAAAAGCCCGGACGGTCGGGTAATCCTCGGTCAGCGAGGGATAGGAACCGCGCGGCAGGGTGGACGCGCTCAGCTCGGGCATCAGCCCCATCAAGCGTCCCGAGCTGTTCCGGCGTGAACCGGGATGAACTCCAGGGTTCCTTCGCTTCATTTGAGGAGCGCCGGAACCGGGAGCGCCGGTTGCCATACGACCACGCCGTCGAGCTGCCCCTCGATCACTCGCAGATGCCGTCTCTTCCACGGAACCGTAGGTGAAGACGGACCGGAACGCCGAGCGCTTCGAAAATCTTGAGGCGAAGTAGGTGCCGCTGGTTCCGGCGCGCGGGCCGGCGCCGATCCGCTTGCCGGCGAGCTCTGCTCAGCGATTTCACTCCCAGACGTTTCGGCACCGCGATCGTAAACGGTGAATCGTACATCGATGGCAGGATCGCGCGCATGGCGCGGAAGCGGTGTGCCCTTGGTCCACTCGCCGGTGCCGTTCCAAGCCTCAAATCCGATGCCCATCGTGATCAGCCCGAGCGCCGCCTGGCCTGTTTCGATCAGGATGATGTTGCGGGTCGGCCCTGAGTAGCCCGGCCGACTACCTGATTCCCAACTCGCCATTAAGTGATATCGGCGAGGGCCTGTCCGTAAACGTAGTAGGTGCCGCCCGGCGAGGCGGTGACCGATGGCGATGGATTTTGGCCAACCGCTGGCTCGCCCGCCCCATGCTCGGAGCGAACAAGATAAGCGCCAGGAAGGCCGATACCGACAGGCGCTGCTTCATGGGCAACCTCCCGTACCAACGCGGCGTCAAGAGGCCGGTTCGATGGCGGGTGGGATGGCGACCCCGATCTGACGATAATAGCGCGCGGCTCCGGGGTGCGAGCGGCAAGAACGTGTCCCGGTCGAGGTTGGCCGGGACGGTTTCTTTGCGGCGGGATGGGCGCTGACGAGTTCCTGCTGATGCTCGAAGACCGCTTTGACAATTCGATAAACAGAGATCGTCGGGAAACGTCGCGGTGGATTACGGCAAAGTTGTAGAGGCCGACGGTGTGGTAATCCTCGTGCAAGGACGGATAGGTACCGGACGGAATCAGCGACGGGGTGAGTTCCGGGAAACGGGTCCGGACGAGCGCAACCTGCTCCGGTGAAAGCTGGAAAAAATCGAGAGGCTCTTTGCATCCAGCGCCGCCACGTCGGGCAATGGGAGCCCCTACGGCGAACGCCATTCCATCGAGCTCGCCGGAGCCCAGCTGGCTCACGAGGTCTTCCCAAGCGCCGTTGCGGAGAACGGCCGGGGATGTCGAGGGCCTTGAAGACCTCGGGGAAATAGGTGCCGCCGGTGCTTGCTTTCGGACCGTCGCCGATCCGCTTTCCGGCAAATGCGCTGAGCGACCCAAGGTTCGAACGTTTCCGGGGCCGCGAACTGAAATGGCGTGTCGAACCATCGGAAAGAGCGCGCGCATCGACCGATACTGCGTTCCTTTTGCCCAGATCCGGTGCCGTTCCACGCCTGCAGGGCCGCACCCATAGTTGATCATCCCCAGCATCGCTTTGCGCTGCTCGAGCAACAGCACATTCTGCACGGTTCCCTGGGTCGCCTGGTCGGTAAAGGCGACACCAGATATTTCGTGAGCATGATCGCCAGCCCGTGACCATAGGGATAGATAGGTGCCGCCGGGCGAGCCGGTGCTGATCGTCACAGTCTCGGGCTCGGCGCCCTCAGCCGCCGTTGCGGGGGCGGACAACAGGACCGCACCCAGCAGTCCCAGAGCCACGCATCGGCCGCACCGCTGATCCCTCCCTGAACGGCCGCTTTCCCCCTGCCCCTGTTTTCAAGCGGCGGTCCGGACGATAGCTCCGCAATCGAGCGCCAGGCACAACCGCCCCCTAAAGGACCAAAGGAATGCAGAAGCACTTATGGCTTCTCCCTCTCCGCCCCCTGGGGGCGGAGAGGGAGGGTGAGGTGGGGAGCCCGGCGACGAAATGCAATCGCCCACCTCACCCCGCCCGGATGCGGCGAGTCCCCTCCCTCTCCCCGCAAGCGGGCGGGGAGGCAAATGGTGCGGCGGTCGCAGCAGCGGAGTAAATCTCGGCGTCCGCCCATCCCGGGCCACTGGTGAACTAGACCCGGCATGACGACCAGCGCACCACCCGGCAACGTCCTTGAACCTCGTCATCGAGTGAAATTTGTGCTCCGGACCCGACCTCCAGCCCCGATTTGATTCTCTGAGTGCGGCGGACGTGTCATCCTGCACTATACAGTGCACGCTCGCTGGAACGAGGCCTCGAAGACCTGGTGGACGGAAACGGATGGGGGAAGACATCCCATCCCCACTGGCCTCTGTTGCCAGGCCAAAACCACGGCACAGAAGGCTCATCCAAGCTGTCCTCGCGCTCACGCCAGAGCGCTGCGCGACAATGGGATCGAGCCCGCTGGCCAGGCAGTCGACATTACCGTGATCGCCGAGCGCCGTGCGGCGCGACGCGTATCGCCTGACGGCGCACTTGCGAACCAGCTGCCGGTTCGAGCGCCAAGGAAGGAAGTCACGAAATCTGGTTCAGTCCAATCACGAAGCGGACTTTCACCGTCCGTCCAACATTACGCAGCGGTGCTTTTAGCGGCCGCGGGTCGAGTGCGCCGGCTCGACCGCGCCGGCACCGCCGAGGCTTTGGGCGATCCCCTTCAGGCCTGCTCGATCGGGTATTTTGCGAAGATCGCCTCGACCCGCTTGAACGCCTTGTCGATGGCCGCTTCGGGCGCCATCCCCTCTTTCATGACGTCGAACATGCGGCGACGCTGAAGAGGTGCTCGGCGTTGACCTGGGCGATCGCCGGGTTAACCTCGTGGATCGGCAGCGTCGAGGCCGAGCAAGGTCAGTTCGAGTGTAGGCCTTGAGCAATACGTAGCC
>ERZ1370068.2385-contig-1538_pt1 | contig 41133 bp, 46 predicted proteins | sample MGYA00561227_ERZ1370068 | MGnify/ENA primary metagenome ERZ1370068 (study PRJEB38410, sample SAMEA6850437) | metagenome | study: Metagenomic assessment of the ecological functions of the soil: analysis of the soil microbiota associated with the... | reverse complement strand
CGCGCAACGATATCCGCGAACGGCTTTTCTTTGCACTGCCATGCCGCCCAAGCTGGTTGCAGAGGCGCAAACGAGGCTAGCGCGTCGCGCGCAGGCACAGCGCGCCGGCGCGAAAATTTCACGTATCGCATCCCGGCGAGGTCGCGCAGCACGCCGGCAAGCAGACGTTCGTCCGGGTGCGGGGCTGGCTCGCCGACGTCGACCCCAGCCGGCGGACGGTGCCGAGGCCTCGCGCTGCTCGCGTTGCGCTGTTCGCCCTCCTCGACGAGCGCGACGATCCAGTCAGGTGCCGACTGATGAAGCTACCAGACACCTTCATGTAGAAGCTGGCGCTCACGTCACGCGCACCGCGAACTGCCTAGCGTACGGGTCTCAGGCGTGTTCATGGCAGGGTCCCGTTGATTCGAGTGCGCCACCCGAGCCCGCGACGTTGGCTCCGAGAACAGCCTTTGACCAGTTCCCGGTCGTCATCGTCCAAGAGGGGCGCGTCGAGCAAGGCGCCCAGGAAACGTCGAGACCGACGGAGGACCGGGCGGGGTCGGTCTCCGGCCCATCTCCTCGGTGCCCCAGCGCATGAGACGCATGGTCTCTTCACGCTTGCGCTGCCGATCAAGCTCGTGCACCTGCGCGGGTGGCCCGGTCCCGACGAGCACGCCGAGGAACGCCAGCAGTGGCGTGGCGATCAGGAACGCGGGAGGGACACGCAGCCAGACTGACCTTCGGCCCGGTGACCGTCGCGGCCACTCGGTGATGGGGCCTGTGGACGACGCGGTTCGCCCGGGTGGTCTGTGGAGGGTTTCCGGCGTCCTACCGGTCGAAGGCGTCGTGTGCACCTCGCTGCTCGGTCAGCCCGTAGTCCTCGAGCGCAGTAGTCGAAAGCTCTGGCGCGGCCGCGCCGGACCTCGACTCCCGGTCGATCTCGCGTGATCGCCGCCCCTCGATCCTGGGCGTCCACGGCGAGCGTCCCACTGCTCGTAGAGCGCGCCCGGGTCACCCCCAGCGGGTCTTTGCGCGGAGTCCGGAGAAGGCCACGCTCGGGCGAACTGGTCCGTGGGCGTGCGCCGGCCGCGCGTCCCGGAAGGCGTGGAACGACCGCGCGACCGCGGCTCGAGCTGGGTGTGGTGCCGGATCACGCCGCCGACGTACGTCGTCGAGAGTGGCCACGCCGTCGTCTCGGCCGACAGCGAGGCAGGACGAGGCGATGCACGACGACCGGGTCGCGGTGCGTGTAGACGACGAGCGCGTCCGGGTAGACGGCCATCAGGCGCGTCCAGCGCGGTCATGTGCGGCAGGTTCTTCAGCACCCACCGCTTGCTCCGGGTCGTTGAGCCCGACCAGCTGTGAGTTCTGCTTGTGCCGCGCGTAGGCGTCGGTCCAGTCCTGGCCCCCGCAGCCACTCGGCGTAGCGCGGCACGTTCGCGCCAGCGACTCTCCGTAGGAGTTCGACTTCCCGGTCTGGCGCAGCGGCCGCCAGGCACTCCTCGACCGTGGTCGCATCCATGTAGTGGGATGCCCATGAACTCGGGCTCTCCACGTGGTGCGCCGTGAACGCCTGCTGCATCGCCGTCGAAGACCGGGTCCTCCTCCCAGCGTCCCGCGCGGCGGCCGCGGCTGCGGGAACCGGGTCAGCCACATCTCCAGCCCTGGGTTCGTGGGGTGCAGCGTGCGCGGCCGCGGTGCAGCGCCGTGGTGCCGGTGCCGGGGCAGCCCCATCACGAAGACCGGCCGCTCGATCGGTGCCGCGTCCCGATGCTCGGGGTGCTGCGGCGAACTGCCGCCTGGGTGAGCAGCACGGCCGACCAGCGCCGCCTTCACCTCCGAGCGCTGGAAGTAGTTGCCGCGCGGTCGTCTGGCTGGCCATCGAGGCTGGGCGTGTCCTCGACCAGGACCCGCAGCCCCTCCTCGTGCGCCGCTGCCGCCGAGGTCGGCCATGCCCGTGGTGCCGACTCGGCCGCCGCGACGATGTCCTCTCGTAGTCGCCGACATCCGCGCGTTCGCGGGTCGTCGCGTTGTCACCACGGCCGAATCCCTCACTGCCGTTTGCTATCGAGCTTTGTCGAGTCCACCGGCAACGAGGGCTGGAAGCCGCTGCGTGGGCATCTCGGACAAGCTCGATGAGCGGGGCGGACGTATCTCCATCAGTTGTCGGAACTCGCCGCAGTCCACGGTCAGCATCTGTGCCGGTCACCGCCGGCGCCAGGTCGCTGGCGAGGAACAGCGTCGCCCGGGCGACCTCCTCGGGCGGACGCGAGCCGCTTCCAGGTCCGTCGGGGCCGCCGCCTGCGTGCAGACCTCCTCGTGGAGGTGCCGGCTCCGCGACCGCCGCGAGCCAGTCGAAGTAGCCGCGGTTGACGTCCTCGGCGGAGTCGCCAGGACGGCGCGACCGCTGTTCACCCGGATGCCGCGGGCTCGAGGCTCGGTCGCGAGCGACGAGGGCGAGGTGCGCGAGCGCCCTTGAGAGCTTGCTAGCCGCGGCAATCCGCTACGGAGCAGAATTCGCGACGCACGAGTTGAGGCATGATGATCTGAGCCGTGCTGCCGCCGACGAGCGCGTCCGCGAACAGCGCGGCCAGCCAGCCGCAGCGGCGCGAACACGTTGGTCTCGTTGACGTGGCCAGCCGGCAGCGGCCTCGATCGACAGGTGCTGATCGGGTCCATCGGCGGGATCGCCGAAGGCGTTGTTGATGAGGCAGTCGACCTGCCGAACTCCCGAGCGACCGCTCGACCAGCGCGACCCAAGAGTCCTGGCGTCGGTGATGTCGGTCGGTACGACGAGCGCGTGGCGGCCGAACCCCGACCACCTCGGCCATCTTCTGCAGCCGTCGCTCGGTCCGGCTGGCCAGCACCAGGTCGGCACCCATCCGCGGCCTCGGCGCCCAGCGTGCTCGGTTTAGAGCCCGGGACCGACTCTGAGAGCACGATCACCTTCCCCTTGAGCAGTGGGACCGGCTCGTAGCGCCTTCCCCTCGATCGAGGTGTCGCGCCAGGGGAACGCTCTACGTCCTGGGGGGCGTCGGCGGGCCGTTACTTGCTGCGCGTCAACTGATCATCCTTCGGGCCACGGAGCGCTGGCGGGCGGTGATGCGCGCGGCGTACTCGGTGGAGAGCGAAGGGTAGTGCGGCAGGTGCTTCAGAACGTCGGCGAACGGGACCACCTCGACCGTCGGGCCGTCGTCCTCCTGGTGAGGTCGCGTCGAGCCGCTGCCAGCGCAGCATCATCGAGCCGGTGCGGTGACCGGTGGTCTTCCAGCCAGTTGGCGATGCCGGGGTTCTGGTGAGACGACGAAACGCATCCTGCCGTCGGGGTCGGTGACCGCCTGGGCCTTGGTGAGCGAGGTCTGGTGGGTCTCGTGGTCGGTCGAGGCGTACCAGTCCGAGCCGACCTGATCGCCTGGTAGGCGGCAGTCGTCGCAGCAGCGGCACGGTGACGACCATCGCCTCGTCGTCGGCGAGCTCGTAGTGCCTGATCGAGGAGCTGCGAGCGCCAGGCCGCTGGCGTCGACTGCGGCGCGGTCAGGGTGTTGACGGCTCCTTGTACTGGGAAGAAGTGGGGAACGCGAACCAGGTCTAATGATAGCCATTCAGCGAGCGCGCGGCCACGTCGTACCCTTCGCGAGCAGGTCGCGGGTCAGCTCCTTCGCAGGCCTGCCGAGCGTGTCGGGCGCTCGATGGTGAGGGGTGCTGGTACCGGTGTCCCAGTCGTTGAAGACCTCGCGGACGATCATCGTCTTCGCGCCGGGCTCGGCCGTAGGTGAACTCGAAGCTGCCGTCGGGCTGTACGTCGAGCTTCCTCGCGGTCGTCGAAGGCCATCAGGCTGGTGGTGGCGGCCGAGTCGGCGGAGTACTGCCCGCCCATCACTCAAACACGGTCGGCGCTGGTGCCGCGGTGGCCGCGGCACGACGTACTCGACGCCCCCGCGCAGGAACGCTGAAGTAGATCGCGTCGGGGTTGTCGAGCCCCTGGCGGAGAACTGGTGCGTCGGGTTCACGAACAGCGGCCGGTCGAGGTCGTAGTCGAACGCCATCTGCATTGCCATCCGATCCGGCTGGCGAGGTAGTCGTAGCCCTCCAGCCGGTCCTGCTCGGTCCTGATGAACGGCGCGTTTACATCGTAGCTCCTCGGCCTGGCGATCGCGTCCTGGAACGTTGTCAGGCCGTAGGTCTCGCTCACGACTCAACCCTGGCTGGTCGAGCCTGTCGAGACCACCGCAGCCTGGGCTGGGAGCCGACCCTGCGGGCATCTCGACAAGCCTCGATGAGCGGTGCCGTTTCCCAGCGTCGACGCACTCAACCTCCGTCGTCGCTGGCGCCCTCGCACCTCAACTGCCGTCGTCGCTGGCGCTCCTCGCATCCTTCGTCGTCGCCGGTGGTTGAGGAGGTCGCTCTGCGACCGTCTCGAAAACCCCGGCAGCTCACCTGTTGACCTTGCTGATGATGTTCTCGGCATAGTTCCCGAGGTGTTTGATCTTGGTCTCCAGCGGCTCGGTGTCAACCCTTGATGGGCACCCGGAAGCCGACGATGAGCAGTCGGTGACGCCCTTGTCCTCGAGCCGCTTGATGCCGTCGAGGTCGATACGCGTCGTACGAGATCACGTGCACCTCGAAGTCGTCGCGGGTGTCGCCCTCTTCCTTGCGGATCTCGGCGAGCCGCGACGAGCAGCCGGTCGAGCTCCTCGCCGCTCGCCGCCGGCGTGCATCCAGCCGTCGCCCTGAGCACGGCGCGCGCGCAGGGCGCGCGTCCGCGTGGCCGCCGACGAGGAGCGGGACCGTCTCGGTCGGGGCCGGGCACTGCTTGCAGTGGCTCGGAACTGCGTAGAACTCGCCGTCGTAGCCGAAGAACTCGCCGGACGTCGAGCCCGCGCAGGATGTCCATGCACTCGTCCATCCGCTTGCCGCGCTTCGCCCACGGGACGCCGAGCGCCGCGAAGTCCTCCGGCCACGGCGAGAGTGCCGACACCGAGGCCGAGCCGGTTGTCGACAGGTAGCGCCAGCGACGACGCCTGCTTCGCGACCAGCACCGGCGGCCGCACCGGCGAGCTTGAGCACGAACGGCGTGAGCCGCAGCGTGCGTCGTCACCGCGAACAGGTGCGCGCAGAGCACCATCGTCTCGATGAACTCCTTGCCCTCGAGGAACTCGCGGTCCCCGGTGTCGGTGTACGGGTACGTCGAGTCCGACTCCTGCGGGTAGATCAGGCTAGTCGGCGACGGTCATCGCAGGTGTAGCCGGCCGCCTCGCGGCCTGGGCCAGCGGCGCGTAGAACGTCGCGTCGCGTCATCGCCTCGGCGTAGGTGAACCGCATGGGCGCAAGACTAGAACGTTTCAGCGAATTAGGCGTCTTCCCGGGCCGCCGGTCGAGTGCACCGACCGGATCGCGAGACACGCCCTCGCGAGCCTGCTCAGCCCCGAGGTCCAGCTGGGCGGCCAGGGAACGGCGGTCAGGTCGGCGATCCCGGTCGGTGAGCTGGTGGTCGGCGTTCGGACAGAGGATCGCTCTGCGCCTGCGGGCTCGCCGCTGGCGAACGCCGCCTGCACCTCCGCGGGCACGAACGCGTCCCGTCCGGCCCATCTGGAACAGCACGTGGCTCTCGAGCCGAGCCGTGGACGACGCGGCCGCATCGTCCAGGCCGGCGAACGGCGCGTAGGTAGTCGGCCCGGGCCTGGCCCTTCGAGGCCGAGCCAGTACGTCGCGAACCAGTTGCCCCACGAGCGAGTCCGTGGGGCGTCCAGCACCGCGAGCACCGGAGAGACGCGACGGTCCTCGTCGGCGAGCAGCGCCCCGTACATCGCGCCGTCGGTCACGACGGCGATCCGTGGTCAGTTCGGCACCGGGCGAATGTTTTGAGCACGGCCTGGTACGCCGCGGTGACCCTGGTTGCGCACCAGGTGACGGGTCGCCGGCGGTGCCGTCGGGGTTCGGCACCCAGGGAAGAAGCCCTGCGGCAGGATCGAGATCACACCATGGCTGGCCAGGTCGACCGCCTCGAGAGGAACCCCGCTGCGGTCGTTGTGGGATCTGGCCGGAGCCAGTGCAGCCACAGGACGCCGGCCATCGAGCGGCGACGGGCGTGGCCGCCAGCACTCAACCAGGCCTGACCGGGTCCTGGTGCGGCACCCTGACGGTGATGTCGGCGATCGGCACCCGCCGGGACGGTCGCGGTCGGGCTGGGAGTGCCGGGCGGCGCCGGCCGAGGGGAGCGCCGGTCGTGGCGATGACCATGGCGGGCACGAGGGTGGCGATTTATGCGAGCGCCGGCACCCGCCGGCGAGACAACAGTCAACTGAGACCTCCATCAGCTGCTTGAGCCCCGAGGCTGATGGTGCGTGACCCACCTCAGTCGTCAGTACGATGAGGCGTCAAGCGCCAACCGACGGATCCTCGACAATCGGATCGTGACCCGAGAGAGAGGTGGCCGCGCATGTCGGGGAGCCTGGGTGCCGGCGGGAATGGCTGCCTGAACTGCGGGCGGTGGCACCGGCGAGCTGACCTCTGACCAGTGCCGGGACGCCAACGAACACGAGTACAGAAATGGCGCCCCCCGGAGCAGGTGCAGGGCCACCATGAACACCCCCGTCCACCCCCGCCGCCAAGCCGATTGCCCACGCCACAAATTTGAGGCTCGCCGACGATCTGCGTCGCCACTTTCGACGGCGTCGCACCCACCGCCAGGCGGACACCGATATCTCCACCGTGCGCCGCGAGACGGCGAAGTCGACCACCGCGTAGATGCCGATCGCCGCCAGCAGCAGAAGGAGCGGACCGAGGACGACGAACATGCGTGCCGGGATCCGCCGCAGGAACGAGGTTCTTCTCGATGTGATCGCCAAGCGTGCGGATGTCGCAAAGCGGCAGCTCCGGATCGAGATCGCGCACGATGCGCTGGAGCTCGTGGCGCCAGCTGCTCGCTCCCGCGCCGCGCGCGCGTGCGCGACGTGGATCTCGCCCGTCGGCGACGGGCGGTCGCGGTACGAGAAATAGATGATCGGCGTTGTCGGCTCGCCGAACGACTCGCTAGAGCGAGTTACGGACCACGCCGGCAATCGTGCATATGTCCGCCGCGAGATCTGCAGCCGTCCGGCCGATGACCTCGACGCCGTACCAGGCAAACCGCCGGACGAACTCCTGGTTCACGATCGCCTGCGGCGGCGCTCGTATCGTCGAACAGATCGGCGAAATCCCGGCCCGGCGCAGCATCGGGACGCCCATCGTCGGCGAAGTAGCCTGGCGCTGACGACGTTGCTGAGCGCGCGATCGGGCGCGTCGTCGCTCCGGGCCCGGCCCTTCGAGCGTGAACGCGCGCAGCGGCAGCGCCGTGGATGTCGAGCGGCACCGCGCTGGCGATCGCCGCCGATTCGACGCCGGGAATGGCCCGGACCCTCTGCAGCATGCGTGGCGGCGAACGAACGCGTGGCCGGTGCTGGCGCAGTTGCGGCCCGGACAAATCGTAAGCAGCGAGCAGCACGCCTTCACGCCGGAACCCGAAGCGGTCGGTATCACGGGCCTCGGCAAAGCTAGCGAAGGAGCAGGGCCGCGGCCATCAGCACCACGAGCGCCAGCGCGACTTCTCCCGCCATCAGCGCGTGGCGCAGCCGGCTTCGAGCCGCGCTCCGGGCGCCGGCGCGAGCGCCGTCAGCGGATCGACGCCGGCCAGCTGCGCCGCCAGGGCGTAGCGCCGAACAGCGAGACCGCAGCCCAGCGCCAGCACCAGCGCGAAGAGGAGGCTGACGCCAGTCGAGTGGAGGTCTGAAACGATCGGGAAGGCGCCGAGCAGCGGCACCGCGCGAAGCGCCGTCGTGCCCCACATCGCGGGAGCACGCCGAGCGCGGCGCCGGCCAGCGCCACGCAGCCAGGCTTTCCATCAGGGCAGGGTGACGATGCGCGCCGGCCTCGGCGCCGAGGGCGAGGCGGACGCCGATTTCCCGCTGGCGTGTGCTCGCGCCGCGTCAGGACGAGATTCGCCACCGTGTTGCTGCAGACCGCGAGCAGGAGCAGCAGCATCACGCCCCGCAGAAATCCGCCGATCGCCTGCGCGAACATGCGCTGCGGGCCCGCGCGGCGCGCCAGAACGCGAGCACGCTCGGCGCCCATCCCGGCGCGTTGGTCGGCGGGTAGGCGCGCGCCAGCGCGCCCATCGCCGCAGCGTGGCTCGCCCTGGGCGGTCGCGGTGGGGGCCTGGAGCCGCGTCATCATCGTGTAGCCGCGGACGCTGCGATCCTCGAGCTCCCGCGATCCCTTGAAGAGCGCGGGGGCGAGCGTCGCCGGCACCCACAGATCGAAATTGAGGCCGAGGACCGTGCCCTGAAAGCGGCGGCGCCACGCCGACGATCGTCAGCATGTTGTCGTTGACGCGCAGGATGCGGCCGATGACATCGCCCTGCGGCGCCGAGCCGGGTCTGCCGGTAGTCGTAGGAGACGACCCATCACCGGATCGCCGCCCGCGCGCGCAGCTTCGTCGGGTCAGGATCGAATCGCCCCTTGGCCGGCTTCAGGCCGAGCGTGGAGAAGTAGTCCCCGGACACGAGCAACCAGTAGCCGCGCGTGGTCCGGCCGGGCTCGCCGATCGAGAGCGGCACCATCCGGAGACGCCAGCGACGCCTTCGAAGCTCCGCACCGGGCAGCTGACCAGATCCGCGCTTCGAGCCTCGACACGCCAGGATGAACCGGTTTCGGCGCGCGGCTCGACCATGAGCAGGCCGCCGCTGTCGGCAGACGCCGGGAAGCGGCGTCAGGACCGCTGCCTGCAGCCAGGAAAACACCGCGGTGTTGACCCGATGCCGACGGCTGGCGACGGGACGATGACCGTCGCCGGCACCGGCATCGTTGGCAATGGCGCGAAGCGCGTGAGCGCAAATCCTGGATCATGGCTGCAGCGAAAACGCGCCGTCGCTGTCGCCGAACTGCCCAGGTCGGCAGGGCCGAGCGCGTGCAACACGCTCAGCATGACGTTGGCCAGCGGCGTCCGTTCGCCGCGCGCGATCGACAGCCGTGCCGCGCGATGGTCCCGCCGGCGTGGCCAGCCAGAGAAAGAACGGCACCCGTTTGTGATTGTGGAGTTGGAGTCGCCCATCGAGGATCCGTAGCGAGGCGTGGTGCGATCCAGGAGATTCCCGTCCGCTTCAACTGTTTGCTGGAGCCGGTCGATGAAGTAGGCGAGGTGCCGACGTGGAACGTGTTGAGCGTCGCGAACTGGCGATGATCGGCCTTCGCCCGCCATGATGGGACGTCGGATGAAGGCGCCGGTAAAGCCACTCTCCGGTAGGTGCGATTCGAATTGTCGCGTCCGAGCTTGAACGCGAACGACGCGCGTGATGTCGTGCGGCGAAGGCCAGCAGCTGGAGATCGAACATGATCCTGACGTGTTCTCGAAAGAGATCGGGCACGCCGCGCTGGCGCGGCCGGCGATGATCGCGTGGCTCGCCGCTGGGTTGCGTACTGCTCGACGCGCTGAATGCGCCGCTCCACTTCGCGGACGTTCTCGAGGTGCTCCGCGAGCCGCAGTCGGTCAGCCGACGCCGAGCCCGGCCTGCAGACGTGCGATCGCGCCGACGCGACGAGCGTCCGAGGATGCTGCGATCGTCGGCGAGACGCCGTCGCTGTTCCGCCCGCGGCGAGATCCGGCCTGGTCACCTGGAACAGCTGGTCGAAGACGACGCGAGGATCGCGGATCATCGGCAGCGGGCGCGTCGGCGCCGCCCAGCTGATGCGTGTCGGTGTACACGCACGAATAGCTGAAGCCGCAGCCGCCGCCTGCAGTCGACGTTCTCGATGCACAACTGCAGCGACGGAATCGCGGTCGCCGCCGACGCGGTGGCGTACAGCTGGTCGAGCGAGGTGCCCGCCTCCACGTCGGCGCCCGGCGGTTCTGGCGCGGATGCGCCTGGGTCAGGAACACGGCGCTCGAGCGGAAGTGGTCGCCGCCGATTTCGCCGGCGGTGAACGGTTCGGCGTTCGAGCAGTCGGTGTTGCTGACGATCGTCAGGTGACGACGGTAGGGCTCGAGCGAGACGAGGCTGGTCGGGCCAAGGTCGAAATCGCGCCCGACCGCGGCCGGAGCCCAGAGATGCTGTGTGATACCGAGCGCCGAGCTGCCGGCCGCGCCGTGCACCATCTCGACGCAGACCAGCCGGACTTTGCGCGCGCTCGGCGCGGCGGCGCGCGCCGCCGGCGCTCATCGCGTCGAAGCGGCAGCGCGACGGCGGAGCCGATTCCGCGCAGCAGCTCGCGCCGCGATAGATGACGCCGGCGGAGCAACACGCTAGCTTACGTTCCTTCAGCCGCTCGGCCGTCCACGGAATCGAGCGGCCGTGCAGCGCCAGCGTCCTCCGAGCGCGCCGTCGTCGCCAAAGCGGCCTTCGATGTCGACGGTCAGTCGGCTCTTTCGCGTTTTCCACTTCGCCGGTGATCTTCAGCACACCGTCGTCAAATGTTCCCGTCAGCCTGACCTCGACGCGCTGGCCGCTAGTGCTGCGTCGGCAGTCCGATGGTTCCCGACACCGTTTTGCCATCCTGCTTGAGGACAAGCGGAGTCGGGATGACATGGTCATCCCTGCAGTCCCAGGTTCCAGGTCCCAAGACTGACCTGACGCATCGGTCAGCAGGAACAACGTTGATACGAAGGCGGCCAGAGTCATCTGCATCGGCTTGTCCTTTCAGCGACCAGCTGGGAAATCAGCATCGTCAGCCGGCGATGCGCCGGCACCGTGAGCGAGAGCTGGCGCCGGCCGCCAGCAGCGCGAACAGGGGCCATCAGGATCAGAAACCAGCGTCCGGTCATCGCTCGGCACCCAATCCCCAATCCGCAATCCGCAATCCGCAATTTACTGAGGTGTCCCTGAACGACCCGTGAACCACTCGTTCAGCTGACGTTCAGGGTGGCTTGGCTATAACCGCCGGCTTTGGGTCGGTGGGTCGAGATAGGTCAGTGCCGGGTGAGGTCGAGCGGGTTGGGACGCGAAGGCTTCAGCCGAGCGGAACCGGACGCAGCCGCGACGAGGCATCAGCTGAAAAAGCCAATCAATGCGTGTGCTGGTAGTCGAGGACGAATCGGCGCTGTCGGCTCAACTCGCAAGCCGCGCTGTCTGCACAGCGGGCTATGTCGTGGACTGCGCGTCCGACGGCGAGCGCGCCGACTTCCTCGGCCAGACCGAGCGGCTACGACGCCGTCGTGCTCGACCTGGGCCTGCCGAAGGTGGACGGCCTGACCGTTCTGCGCCGCTGGCGCGACGCGGGCTCGCGGTGCCCGTGCTCGGTGCTGACCGCGCGCGGCAGCTGGCACGAGAAGGTGCAGGGCATCGACGGCGGCGCCGACGACTACGTCGCCAAGCCGTTCCGGATGGAGGAAGTCCTCGCGCGGCTGCGCGCGCTCATCCGCCGGGCGAGCGGCCAGGTCGACGCCCGGAGCTGCGCTGCGGACGCGATCGCGCTCGATCCGCGCGGGCGCAGGGTCACCGTCGACGGCGCGCCCGTGCAAGCTGACGAGCCACGAGTTCCGCGTGCTCGTCCTACCTGATGCACCACCGCGGACGCGTGGTGTCGCAGAGCGAGCTGACCGAGCACATCTACGCGCGAGAGCGCGACCGCGACTCGAACACGGTGGAAGTGTTCGTCGCCCGCCTCCGCCGCAAGCTCGGGCGCCTCGCTGCATCGAGACGGTGCGCGGCCTCGGTTACCGCATGCGATCCAGCGTGCTGATGGCAACCATCTCGCTGCGCGCGCGCCTCCTGCTCGGCGCCGTGCTGTGGACGTTCGGCCTCTTCGTCGTCACCGGCGTCGTGCCACCACCGTCCCGATGCTGCGCTATCCGTCCACGCCTGCGATTGCTGCACAGCATCGTTCAGCGACCGCGACGCTCTGCATCGTCGCGGCGCTGGCCTGCCATGGTGGCCGGGCTGTGGCATGGTGCGCACGGGGCTGTCGTCGCTCGACCAGCTGCGGTGGCGCCTCGCGCGCGGTGCGACGGCGCGAGTCCCGTCGCGTCGACGGCGAGCTATCCGCACCGAGGTGCAGCCCTCGGTCGACGATCCTCAACGCCTGCTCGAACGATCAGCGAGCAGCGCCGTCGCCGGGGCGCGGACCAAGGCCGGGGACCTCGCCCACGGCCTGAAGACTCCGCTCGCCGTGCCTCGTGCGAGGAGGCCGAGCGCGTCGCCGAGGCCGGCCATCGCGAGTTGTCCGGCGCCATCGAGCGAGCAGGTGGATCGCATGCGACGCCAGGTCGACTACCACCTCGCGCACGCGCGCGCCGCGGCGTCGGGCGCGACGCCGCGGGCGCGCACTGCGGCGTCGCTGAATCCGCCGAGGGCCTGGCCCGCACCCTGCTGCCGGCTGCATGCGGATCGCGGCCTCTCGCTCGACGCTGCGGACGCCGGATCACCACGCCGTCCGGATGCAGCGCGAGGATCTCGACGAGATGCTCGGGCAACCTGCTCGACAACGCCATGCAAGTGGGCGCACAGCCGCGTCGTCGTCGAGTCGTCCGCGAACGGCGACGGCCCGCGTGGTCATCACCGTGGACGACGATGGCCCGGGACTCGATGCCGTCGATGCTCGGAGGCGGTGCTGCAGCGCGGCGTGCGGGCGGACGAGGCGTCGGCGGGCACCGGATTCGGCTCGGCGATCGTCGCGCGATCTGTCCGAGGTCTACAGCGGATCGATCGCGCTCCAGCGCGCGCCGCTCGGCGGCGCGCGCGCGCGGTCCTGGATCTGCCGACGGCGTAGAAGGGACGGGGCGCCGAAGCGCCCGATCCCCGATCAGCCGCGAAGGTTCTTGTTGAAGAAGTCGAGCGTCCGCTGCCACGCGAGCTTGGCCGCCGCCTCGTCGTAGCGCGGCGTCGTGTCGTTGTGGAAGCCGTGCTGGCGTGCCCTCGTAGACGTACGACGTCGTAGCTCTTGTTGTTGGCCTTGAGCGCCGCTTCGAACGCCGGCCATCCCTGCGTTGACGCCCTGATCGTTGCCGGCGTAGTGCAGCAGCAGCGGCGCCTTGATCTTGGCGGCGTCTTCGGCGCTCGAGCTGGCGGCCGTAGAACGGCGCGCCAGCGCCGAGATCGGGCATGCCGCACGGCCAGCTGATTGCACGATGCCGCCGCCAAAGCAGAAGCCGACGACGCCCAGCCTGCCGGTCGATTCGGGATAGCGCCTTGCAGCCATTTCGGCGGCGGCGACGAAGTCCTCGAGCATCTTCGGGCCGTTCACCTGGCGGAACGCCGCGGCGCCTTTCTCGTCGTCGCCCGGGTAGCCGCCGACCGAGGTCAGGCCGTCGGGCGCGTAGGCGATGAAGTTCGCGAGCGCGAAGCGGCGCGCGACGTCTTCGATGTAGGGATTGAGCCCGCGGTTCTCGTGCACGACGAGCACGACCGGCAGCTTGCCGGCGCTCGCCGGCCGGCGCGAAGTAGCCCTTGATGGAGCCGTTTCCCTCGGGCGACTGGACCGTCACCGTACTCGGTCTTGATCCGCGCGTCGTCCTTCGGCACCTGCTGTGCCCAGGCGTAGTTGGGCCTGCAGCGCTTTCGAAGATGGCCGCGACGGTCAGCCCGCCGACCGCGAACTTGCCCGCGCGATCGAGGAAGTCCCGCCGGCTGATGTCGCCGTGCTGATATTCGTGGAAGAGATCGAGCAGCTCCCTGCGGATAGTCGGATGCCTTTCTTCGTTCCATCGAATGCTCCTGGATGATGACGTGTTTTCCACTGGCGCTGACCTACTCGGCCCACCCGACCTCTCGACCGATCCGACCTCTCGACCCACCCAGACCCACTGGACCCACCTGGCCCACTCTGACCCGTCGACATCGGGTGCTCCTTGGGTGGACAATAAGCGAGACATATTTTATGGCGACTCCAGCTGCCCGCTGCCGTTCAATTCCCGCACATCTCCGGTGACGCTGCGGTGTCGGTCCGTGTGCCGTGGTCGATCTATGCCGTGCTGTTCGCATCGACCTGCGTGATTCGTCGGCGTGATGTGGGACATCTCGTGGCATCGAACGATCGGACGCGACACCGTTCTGGACCGCCCGCGCATCTCGGCCATCTATCTGGGCGGCATCGTCGCCGGGCTGACGTGCGGGTGGGTCGCCGCTGCGGACTGACGTTTGCGCCGGGCGCGCCGTGCTCGCCGAGCGCGCGGCCACGGTGCGCTTCTGGGGCTTCCGCGCCCCGCTTCGGCGCGTGGGTCTGCATCTGGGGCGCGTTCGCGATGGTCACCGTCCGCGCCCTTCGACGACTGGTGGCACAGCGCCTACGGCCTCGACGTCAAGATCCTCAGCCCGCCGCACATGCTGCTCGCCGCCGGGCATCGCCGCGATCCAGTGCGGCGCGATGCTGATGGCGCTCGCCTGGCAGAACCGCTCGGATCGGCGATCCGCGCGCGCATCTGGCCGGTTGTATCTGCTCAGCGCCGGACTGCTGCTCCTTCTCGATCGCGACGCTCGCGCACCGAATACATCCAGCGATGGGACATGCACCAGCTCGCTCTTCTACCATGGTGTCGGCCGGCCGTGTTCCCGTTGCTGCTCGTCAGCACCGCGCGCGCGTCGATCTCGCGCTGGCCGGCGACGACCACCGCGCTCGTCTACATGGGCTTCATCGCTGCATCATGCTGCTCGTGCTGCCGCTGTTTCGCGGCCGAGCCGCTGCTCGGTCCGATCTACGTGCACGGTCGATCGCATTTCGTGCCGCCGGACTTCCCGCTGCTGCTCGTCGCGCCGGCATTGCTGCATCGATCTGGCTGATGCAGCGAGCTCGGCCGCGGCCGCGACTGGCGGCTGTCGGCGCGTCATCGGCGATCGCGTTCGTCGTCGCCGTTCGTCGCGGTGCAGTGGCCGTTCGCTGACTTCCTGATGACGCCGTGGGCGCGCAACTGCGCTCTTCGTCAGCCGACCGCATGGACTACGGTGTCCGACCCGCGAACCAGGCGCGATTGTATCACGCTGAGATCCGCCGGACAATCTCGCGTTCGGCCTGCCCATCGCCGCTCGTGCTCGCGTTCGTGTCGGCGCGCTGCGGGCTCTGTGGTGGGGCAACTGGATGTCGCGCGTTCAGCGATGAGCGTTCGCGCGCGACTCGCTGGCGCTGCGGCGCATCGCTGCTCGTCGCGCTTGAGCACGATGGCGCACGTCGGCAGCCCCGACACGCTTCTTCACGGGCAACGCCGGACCGTATCGACGTCCGCGTCGCCGTTCGCCTGCCTGGCGTTATCCCCGGCCGCGCACAAGTGTCCGGTGCCGGGTAGCCGGTGCGACCGCCGACAGCGGTCATGTCGTCACCATCCGCGCCGGCCAGTGAACGTCGGCATGAAGGGCGCCCCGCCGGCCGAAACCGCCCCGCCCGTTCCTGGCGATCCGTCTTTGCATGCGGCCGAGCTCTGGTTTATGACCGCGAGTTCCTATCAGCTCGCGGTCAGCGTCGATGGGCCGTCGGGCCACGGCGACGCCATCATGCCCGGTCATGGCGATCGCCACGGCACAGCGGACCATGGTGCCGGGACTGGGGCTGCTGCTGGCGGGGCTGGGGATCTTCCTGACCGTCGGGATGCTCACGATCATCGGCGCGGCCGTGCGCGAGCGTGCTCGCGCCCGGCGCCGAGAGCCCGATCCGGTGCGCCGGCGCCGCGCTGCAATCCGGCGTGGCGATAGCCGCCGCCCTCGCAGTGCTGATTCTGTGGGGCGGCAACGCGTGGTGGGCCGCCGAAGCGTCGAGTTACGGCCGCTTCGTTCTCTATCGGCCATTCGAATCACAGGCGACGATCGCACCGAACACCCCGGGCGAGCGGCGCGGACCCTGACAGCTGTCGATTCGCGATCCGCGGTGGACCGGCGATCGGAATCCGCTGGCGCGCTGCAACGCATTGCTTCCCGACCACGGGAAGCTGATGCACCTGTTCCTGATCCGTGACGGCGGGCTCGACGCGCTCGCCCATCTGCATCCGATCGCGCGGACGCCGAAGGCGCTCGATTTCGACGTCGCGCTCCCAGCCCTGCCTCCGGAAAGCACCGCGTCTACGGCGACATCGTGCACGGCGGCTACGCGCAGACACTCGTCGCCAACGTCGAGGTGCCGCGCTCGGGCCCGGCGGCGGCAGCGCCCACCGACGCGGACGATTCGTGGTTCGCAGGCGCCGCGGTACGCGGCAGCGAATCCGCCCGCGGTCGATCTCGGCGATGGCACACGGTTAGAGTGGGCGCGGGACAACGCGCCGATCGCGGCCGGCGCCGAACAGCTGCTGGCGTTTTCGGTCCGCGACGCGAGCGGCGCCGTCGTCGAGGTCAGAGCCGTATATGGGCATGACCCGCGCACGCCATCGTCGCCAGTCGCGACGGATCGGTGTTCGCGCACCTCCATCCGTCGGGCAGCATTTCGATGGCGCGCGCTCCGGAAGTTCGCCGGCAGCGAAGCCGCGCACGCGGCGCACGACATGCCGATGCCGGGCGAGGTCGCGATCCCGTTTGCGTTTCCGAGTGCCGGTCCCTACCGGATGTGGGTGCAGGTGAAGCGCAACGGCGTCGTCAGAACCGCCGCATTCGACGTCGACGTCCGCTGAGCGGCTAGTGGTCTTCGGCGCGGTGGCGTTCGGCTTCGATGTCAATCGCGATGTTGTCGCGACGCGCGACGCGGGCTTCCTTCGTGCGCTTCTTGTCGGCCGCCCGCCTGCGTCTTTTTCGGCCGAACTGACCGCGAACGTCGGCAGCTGCCGCTCCAGATCCGTTGCCTGGCAGGCCGGGCAGGCGGGCGACGCGGCGTCCTGCGGACGAATCAGCGCCTCGAATTCGCGTCCGCACTTCCGGCAGCGGTAATCGAATAGCGGCATGGCTCTCTGGGCCCCTCGCACAGGATAGCCGATCACCCTCCCGCGGACTCGTCGTGCGGATCCGCTTGTCTCCACATGTCTTCAGCCTGGGCCGCGATCAATTTATCCATCCGCTCCGTTAGACTTGCGCGCGGAGGACGGGGAACAGAGATGCGAGTGCGATTCAGGTGGGTTCTCGGCTTGCTGATGGCAGCTGGATTCGACGATGCCGATGGCCGCACAGGACGATCCGATCAAGGACGCTCGGTCGAGCGGCTCGCGCTCAGGCTGCCACAGGCGACGGTGAAAGGCCTGACCCAGTTCGGCGACCGCCGCCAGGGCACGGATCGCCAATCCGCGCCGCCGTCGACTGGATTGAAGCGCAGCTGAAAAGCTACGGCTGCCCGGCCGAGCGTGTGCGCTACGAATATCACACGCCCCCGCCCGGACGAACGCCGCCGGACGCCGGCGGTGCCGGTGGCCGCGGCTCCACGCAGCGCAGCGCGGGCGGCGGGCGCATTCGCGGCCACCGCGTCCCACCGGCGTCAACACCGACCCGATGAGCGCAGCCTGACGAGAAGCTGCGCGCGCTCAACATGCAACCGGCCACCGATGGCCCGCGCGAGGAAGTCGTTCATGCACCGAAGGTCGGCACCACGCATCCCGACGAGATGTACATCGTCGGCGGCCACATGGACGGCCACGGCTGGGGCGAGGCGGCGAACGACGACGGATCGGGCACGGCGCTGGTGATGGAGCTGGCGCGCGTGTTCAGCAGCGCCCGACGTGCAGACCGAGCGCATCGATCCGGTTCGCGCTTGTGGAACAACGAGGAGACCGGCACTCAACGGCGCGCGCGCGCCTATGTCGCAGCAGCGTCAGGCGCTGCAGGGCAAGGAGAATCCGCCGGGATCGGGCAAGTATCCGGAGCCGAAGTGGCTCGGGATGATCCAGCACGACATGATGATGTTCGACCACGGCATGCCGCTGCCCGATGGCACGATGCGCAAGGAGCAGCGGCCGGAAGCCGACGTCAACATCGAGTTCCAGTCGAAGCTCGAAGATGGCGGCGCAGGCGCAGGCGCTCGCCTGGGTGCTGCAGCGCGGCGAACGAGAAATACGCCACCGACTATCCGGCCGCGGTCGGGCAGCCACATGACCAACACCGACTCGACGCCGTTTCATGGACCGTGGTGCCGGCGATCAGCCTCCGCGAGAACGAGCGCGGGCACGCAGATCGGCAGCGGCTGGGATCCGCAGTGGCACCAGCCGACCGACGTCTTCACGACCTACTCCGACGCGGATTTCCGGCTCGGCCTGAACGCGGCGCGAGACTGACGTTGTCGGCCATCGCGCATGGCTTCACGGGAGCGACAGTCACGCGATAACAACATTCGGAATGTGGGAATGAGAATGAGAATTCGGAGAGGTTCTTGATGAAAACGCTGCTACCGGTCCTGGTGCGTGACCGCGGCCCTCGCCGGACTGCTCGAAGCGCGCCAGTCCACGCCGCCGTGCCGACGTTGAGGGTCGAAGCTCGATTTCGCGGCCATCGGGAAGATCCGCGACGAGAGGCCTCGCCCACTCGCAGGTGATGGACCACATCTTCTGGCTCGCCGACGTCTACGGCCCACGGCCGCCGGGGTCGCCGGCGATTGAGCAGGCGAGCCAACTGGGCGATGAACCGGTTCAAGGAGTGGGGCCTGGCCAGCATCCATCAGGAGCGCTGGAAGTTCGGCAGGAGCTGGTCGGCTGGTGCGGTTCAACGCCAGCCTCGTCAGCCACCGGGTGCAGCCGCTGATCGGCTATCCCCAGTCCTGGTCGCCAGGCACGAAAGGAACCCTCACCGCTGATGTCGTCCGCGTCCAGATTGCCAATGAGAACGACTTCGCGAAATGCCGCGGCACGCTCGCGGGGAAGGTGGTGCTGGCCCAGCCCGCTCGCGCCGTGCGCATGCTCGAAGGACCGGTCATCCTGCGGATGGACGACCAAATGGACGGCGGAGGCGATGACGACGCCGGTGCCGGTGCCGGAGCCGGCGACGGGCGGCGAGGCGCGGCAACGCGGATTTCGCCAGGAAGCTGCGCCGAGTTCTACCGCAGCGAAGGCGTCGTCGCCCGTGTTCGATCGCGGCGGCAAGCAGCGACATGGCCGCTGGCGGCAGCGATCTGACGATGGGAACAACAGCGTCCCGATGGCGGCGACGATCTTTCCGACGGGCGCCAGGTCCGCGCGACGAGCTGGCGGGTTCAGGGGTCGCCACCATCACGTTGGCGGTCGAACACTACAACCGGATGATCTGGCTGCTCGACCGAAAGGTTCCAGTCAAGGTCGAGGTCAACGTCGAGACGACATTCCACGACGAAACGGCGATGAACGGCTTCAATACCATCGCCGGCACTGCCGGGGACCGATCTCGCCTCGGAAATCGTCCTGCTGGGCGCGCACTTCGATTCGCATCCGTGCGCCACCGGCGCGACCGACAACGCGACCGGCAGCGCGGCGATGATGGAAGCCGTCCGGCTGATTCTGAAGGCGACCGGTGTGAAGCCCCGGCGGACGATTCAGGTCGCCCTCTGGGGCTGGCGAGGACAGGGCCTGCTCGGGTCGCGGGCGTGCGTGCGCGAACATCTCGCCGACGTGGAGACGATGACCTGAAGCCAGAGCACGCGAAGCTTGCGGCTGCTTCCAACTCCGGACAACGGCAGCGGGCGAGTCGCGCTGGCGTCTGGACGCCTGAGCAACCTGGCGGTGCGTCCGATCTTCCGAACAGTGGATCGCGCCGTTGCGGGACCTCGGGGTGACCATCCTGGGCCCGCGTTCGGTGAGCGCGACCGACCACGTGTCGTTCGACGAGGCCGGCGTGCCGGCGTTTCAGCTGCTCGTCGATCGACTCGAATACAACTCGCGGACGCACCATTCGAACATGGATACCTACGACCGCGTCCAGCGCGACGACATGATCCAGCAGGCGACGGTCATCGCGGTGCCTGGCACGACGCGGCGATGCGTGAGCGAGAAGCTGCCACGTAAAGCGCTGCCGGCGCCGCACGCGCGGTCGTCCCGGTAGCGACCCCGCTCGCCTAAAGGCTTCGCGCTCCGGCGGTCCCTGGAGCGCGAAGGCTTCAGCCAGCGCCCGACGCTGCTACGCGTGAAGTGAGAATTCGGAATTGGGGAGTGGGAATCCAATTCAGAATTCCAAATTCTAATTTCATGAACGTCGCGCTGCTACTCGCTCCCGCAGCGCCCAGCATCGGATCCACCGTCGTCGCTCGCCAGGCCGGTCCGGCGCAGGCCACGATGCCGGCGCCGATGAACGCCGCCGCCGACCAGGAACAGCGTCAACGGGTCGGTCGGGCGCGTGTCGAAGAGATAGGCGGACAGGACCCGCGTCGCTGCCAGCGCCGCGATCACGCCGACCAGCAGACCGGCGCCGACGAGCCGCAGCCCCTGCCGGATGACCATTTGCAGCACGGTGGCGCGGCTGGCGCCGAGCGCCATCCGGACGCCGAATTCCTGCGTCCGCGCTGGGACACCGACGTCGCGATGACGCCGGTGACGCCAGCCATCGTGACCAGCAGCGCCAGGGTCGCGAAGAGCATGAGCAGCAGCCGCCGTCAGCTTCGGGCGTGGCGAGATAGCGATCGCGGATCTCATCGAGCGTCCGGATGTTCTATGCCCGGCATGTTGGGATCGATCCGCCGCACGCCGCTTCCCGAATGGCCTTCGCCGGACGACGACTTCGTCGCCATTGGTCCGCATCAGCACCAGGCCGCCGAGTCCGACCGTGGTCTGCCTGAGCGGCGTGTGGGCCTGGGCGACCGCCTCGCGATCAGGCCGAACTGCCTCACGTCCCCGACGACACCGACGATCGTCGCCCAGCTCCGACCGCCGTCGAGCGAGAGGCGCGAGACCGATCGCGTCGGTACGATCCCAGTAGCGGGTCATGGCCCTGTTGATGACGACCACGAGCGGCGTGCTCTCGGCGTCCGACTCCGTGAACGATCCGCCCGGCGACGAGCGGCACGCCAATCGTCTTGAAGAAGTCGCTGCTGACGATGCGCGTGTCGGCCGTCGGCCGGCGTTCCGGGTTGTCCTCGGCCCGGCCCTCGATCTGAAAACGGCGCGCTCCCCGGCTGGCTGGCGCGCAGCGGCACCCGCATTGGTGACGGCAACCGCGACTGACGCCCGGTTGCGACTGCAGCCGATCGATGAGCGGCAGGTAGAAGCGGCGTTGCGTGTCGACGTTGGGATACTTCGAGAAGTTCGTAAACAGCTCGGCCGACATGACGCGGTCGGCGTGGTGCCCGGGATCGACGCTCTGCAGCTTGGTAGAAGCTGGTCAGCAACAGGCCCGCGCCGACGAGCAGCACCACGGAAATTGCCACCTGCGCGACGATGAGGCTGCCCTGCAGGCCGGCGTCGTCCGGCGCTCTCGCCCGCGCCCTTGCTGCCCTGCTTCATCGCGCCCGCAAGATCGACGCGCGACGCCAGTGCCGGCAGAATCCCGAACGCGACGCCGGTGATCATCGACACCAGCACCGCGAACAGCAGCACGCGGGCATCGATGGCAATCTCTCCGGTCCGCGGCGTGAACCTGGCGACGAAGGTGGTGAGCAGGCCCGTCGTCCAGGCCGCAAACCACAGACCGACGATGCCGCCGGCCAGCGACAGCAGCGTGCTTTCGGTCAGCAGCTGGCGCACCAGCCGCGAACGGCCGGCGCCGAGCGCGGTCCTCACCGCGAACTCGCGGTCGCGGCGCAGCAGCCGCGCCAGGGTCAGGTTCGCGACGTTCGCGCGCACAATCAGGAGCACGAGGCCGGTCGTGCCGAGCAGGATCAGGAGCATCGGGCGGGCGTTTCTCGTCATCTCTCCCGCACGCCGAGCGCGGTCGCGGTGAAGCCGGTGCCCGGCCGATAAGCGGTCGTTGTCCGCGGCGACGAAGCGCTGGCAGAAGACGTCGACGTCGGCCGCGGCCCGCTGCCGCGAAACGCCAGCCTTCAGCTTGCCGAAGACGTTGAGGATCGAGAAGGTGCGCGCGTTCTGATTGATGCGGGTTTCGCCGCGGCCGGAACGGCACAGGCCGATGTCGGCATGTAGACGTCGTTTTCCTGCGGGTAGTGCGGCACGTTGGGGAGGACGCCGACGACCGTATGCGGACGATCGTTCATCCTCGAAGACCTGTCCGACGATGGCCGGGTCGCCGCCAAACTTCTTCTGCCAGTATGCAGTAGCTCACGACAAGGACCGCCGGCGCTCCGGGCTTGTCGTCTGCGGCGACAAGACTCCGGCCCAGGATCGGCTTGATGCCGAGGACGTCGAAGAAATTCGGCGACACGACGCCGGTGTTGACGCGGTCAGGCTCGCCCCGCTTCGAGCAGGTCGAAGTTCATCTGGTGAAATTCGACCAGCGCGTCGAAATCGGCGGACGCCTGATCGCGGTAGGTGAAGAACTCCTCGATCGACACGCCGGCGTCGGCGCGGCCGGCGAGCGGCGCGGACTGCCGGATCAGGACGAGCCGGTCGCCCTCGGCGTAGGGCAGCGGCTTCAGGAGGACTCCGTAGATGACGCTGAAGATCGCCGTTGTTCGCGCCGATGCCGAGGGCCGAGGGTGAGCACCGCGAGCAGCGTGAACCCAGCGGTTCTTCAGCAGTGTGCGCGCGGCGGAAGCGGAGATCGAGCCAGAGTTCGTCGAACATGGGTGGGATGGAGCCTCCTGTCGCCAATCGACAAGAGCAACCAAGTACCCAGCCCGGCCGTCAGTTTTCTCCAAGGGATTTTCAAGCCCGGGTCGGCATGCCGACAGCCGTGCGACCGGATCCGGACGGAGGACTGTGCGGAAACGAACAGCGGGATCAGGGCTCGGGCTTCAGCTCCCGTCCAGTTCCATGTAGACGCGTTTGGGGGCGCCAGGCGCATTTTCGGCCACGTCGAATCCAGGCGCCGAAGACGCCAAAATCGGCGGCTGGCGCGGCGGCGATCTGCCGGCACCTGCGCGTCGTGGAGACGACGCCCTTCAGCCGACACCCGTTCGAGTGCCGATCGATAGCGCTTACGTCGTCCCTGGTCAGCTGCAGCCGCGCGCTCGCTTGCGGCGAGTGCGCCGGTGCGTAGATGTCGACGGGCATGTCCTCGGCCCGCCGCAACGCCGCAATCCAGTCGCTCGGATAGCCGGTGAGCGCATCGAGGGGAAAGATGTCGTTGGAAAACGATTCGCCTCATGCGTATGACCCTCTCGCGGGGCAGGTAGACCTCGCCGAGATCGGTCCCGGTATGAGCGCGCCCGAGAAGAGCACGTGGATTTCGCGTCCGCCAGAGCGTCAGGTCGGTCTTCGACTTGACCAGGGCCGCCGTCGCCGGAAACGCGGCGTCAGCCGCCGCGATGGTCCCCGTGCACCGAGCCGACGACGAGCGTAGCGAACGGGCTGGGACGTCAGAGCGGCGATGTCCTCGACCAGACGTTTCGTGTTTTCGACGGTGCCCTGCCCATCGGCGACCAGGACGCCGTCGCTGGTCACCACGATCAGGTTGTTGACGGCGACTCCCCGCTTCGTCGAGGTCCATCTGCTCGTAGGTGAAGACGCCTTCGGCGACGCGCGTCGAGACGCGGATAGGTCTGCCACCTGCCGGGCGGGAAGACCGGCGATCACCGCCAACGCCAGGAACGCGGCTTTCATCACGCTGAGCATAGCCGTAAAATCTGGGCCGCGATGCTCCGCACCCGGCTTCGAATGACGCTTGTTCTGGCACTGGCGGCCGCCGTCGGGACACTGGCGCCGCTCCGGCCGCACGCCCAGCCTGCCACTCCACTGGTGGAACGCATCGGCGACACCGGCTTCATCCAGGTTCAAGCCCGACAGCTTCCGGGCGCTCGACGCGCGGCAGCAGGCGCTGGCCTACTGGCTCAGCCAGGCGGCGATCGCCATCGATCCCATCATCTACGACCAGTTGTCGCAGTATGGCCTGCGTCAGAAACGTGTGCTCGAGGAGGTCGTCGGGCATCACGACGGCATACCGGAAGCCACGTTTGCGAAGATCCGGGCTACGCCCTGCTCTTCTGGGCCGAACCGCGGGAATCACAACGAGAACAACGGCGCAGAAATTCGTCCCGGCTTTCCGAGAGACGAACTCCTGCAGGCGGCGCTGATCGGCGCAGAGAGCGGCGGATTTGCCGCCGCAGCTACGCCGATCTAGCCGCCGCTCGGCGGCCCGCGAGGACGTGCGCCGCGAGCTCGCCGGCCTCGAGCAAGGCGCTTTCGATCGGCGAGCCGATCCGAGCGTCACCACGAAAACACCGCCGCCAGGCCTCGACATCCTCGCAGGCGAGCTCGAACACGTTCTATCAGCGGCGTGACACTCCAGGATCTGAAGGGTTTCACGGGAAAATATCGCGCTGACCTCGCGGCTCGTGGAGCGCGCCAACGGGTCGCTGCGCGAGGACGTCTATCGCGCCGGGCACGCCTGACGGCCGGGTGCCGCCCGGCCTGTGTCGCGACCTTCCTGAAGAGCGCGAACGAGCACCTCGAAAAGGCGCGCGCCGGTCGCCGACCCGGCTCAGGCGCAGGTGATTGCCGGACTCGATTCGCTTCTATCAGACCGGCGAGCCGACAGACTGGCTGCGCTTCGGCGCCGACTGGGTGCGGAACGACGCCACCGTCGATTTCGCGAACGGCTTCATCGAGGTGTATCGGGACGCACGGGCCGCGAGGGCGCTTCGCAGAGCTTCGTCTCGATTACCGACAGGCAGGTGACCGACGCGATGGTGAAGCTGGCGCACGAACGCCGCCTACTTCGAACAGCGGGCGCCGTGGGACGCGAAGCTGCAAGACCTCCGCTTCCAGGCGCCGGTGGTCAAGGCGGTCGAAGTCCTCATCGAGACCGGCGACTTTCACGTCACGCACCATTGGCGACAATCTTCCGCAACGAGAACGAAATCCACGAGGATGTGCGGCACCAAGAATTTCCTGCTGCTGGGGAGCAGCCACGCGCTCTCGGCGGCCGAGCTCCGGCACGCATGCTGAGCGAATTCGCGGCGTCGGAGGAAGAAATCGCCCGCGGCGCAGTTCGGCGAGGACGCGCAGGACCTGCTGACGGCGATGCACGAGGTCATCGGCCACGGCTCCGGCAAGTTGAGCGAGCGGCTGGTCGGCGGCGCCGGCGCCTACCTCAAGGAATACTCGTCCACGCTCGAAGAAGCGCGCCGACCTGATGGGCCTGTGGAACATCTGGGATCTGAAGCTGCAGCGAGCTCGGCACTGGTCGCGCGATCAGGAAGGCGTCGCGCGCACGATGTCGACAGACGCGGCGCAGCGTCACCCTCACGCAACTGCGCCGGATTCCGACGGGCGACGTGATCGAACGAGGACCACCAGCGCGGCCGCCAGCTGATCGCCAACTACATCATGGCCAAGACCGGCGCCATCGAGCAGCTTCTCGCGCGACGGCAAGGCGTACCTCCGCGTCACCGACTACGCAGAAGATGCGGGAAGGCGTCGGCATGCTGCTGCGGAGCTGATGCGGCATCAAGGCCGAGGGCGACTACGCGGCGATCAAGGCGCTCGTCGATACCTATCGGCGTCCATTTCCGACACCGCGGTGCGCGATCGGATCGTCGCCCGCTACCAGGCCCTCGAACCTGCCGACCTACTGGGCCGGCGTCAATCCGAAGCTGACCGCGACCTTCGACGCAAGGGGCGCCGTGACGGCGCGTGCGCGTCGACTACCCGCGCAACGCCGTCCAGCAATATCTCGACTACGGCCGCATGTACGTCAAGGCGCTGGGTCACGATGAAGTCACACGCCGCCGGACCAGATGACGTTGATCGCGCCGGTACGGCCCGCTCCCGTGCCGTTCGCCTGCACGGCGTAGGTGACGGTCGCGCCGCTCAGGCCGGTGGTCGGACCGGTGAACGTAATCCCACGGCGTCGTCGTCGATACCGCGAACGGAGCAGCCGTTCTGCGTGTTGCGGTTGGCCACAGAAGCCGAACGATCCGCCGGCGTTGGGGACGTCCTGAGACGCCGGCGGCAGTGTGTAGTACAGTTGGCGATGCCGGCCTGCGTGATCGTCCACGCTTCGTCGATCCGCCAGTGAAGCTCGCCGTAATGGATCCGGCGCGCTCGATCGCGTCCGGGTTCGGCATGGCGTTGAACCCACGACCGGCTCGCTGGTCGTCCCCGGAACTCCGCCGCGGTCAGGACCGGCCCTGCCCATCCGAGGCGAGCGCATAGCTGCAGCCGGAGCCGCGGTCTACGATCAGCGGCGCTGACGAGAAGCCGCCGTTGGGCTGGGCACGGTCTGGGTCGGCGAGGCAAACGTGTATCGGCAGTCGCCAAGGGCCAGCGCCGCTCTGGTTGACAGCGACCTGTGCTGTCGATCCCGCCATTCCATGTCAGGCCGATGGCGCCGGCTCGCGCCGACGTCGTGTCGTTGGCCACACGACGGCGAGGTTGCTGTATCAGCGCCGGCGGCGCGCCGCTGAAGGTTCAACCAGCTGGCGTTCGAGTGGCCGACCACGTGCAGGCTGCCGCTGCTCTTCGTGACGATGAGGTTGAACGTGCCACCCGCCGCAGATGGCGCCTGCGACGTCGAGACACTGTGTAATTGCAGGGCGTTGGCGTGACCGGTGTTGGCGCTTCGTCCTTGCAGCCGCGCGGCCACGGCGTAGGCCAGCAGGACAGTTGCACAGCACAGCTTCATCAACATCTCCGCCAGCCGGAGTTGCAAGAGGGAGCCGAGCCATTTCCGAAGTCCCGAACACTCAAGCTCGTGCGTAGTGAATCGCGCGACACTTCGCTGGCCGTGCTTCGTTCGCGCTGGTTCCGTGGTGTGCTGCTCATCGATCCGAGTCGAACTCTCGGATCAGAGCCACGAAAACCGCCGAACGCGAAATCAGAATAGGCTTTCGGGATTTCGCTCTTTCGTCGCCCTCGGACGTCACTCAACGAGCGGCCACGTGACACTTGAATGCAGCATCACGCAGACGCGCGCCACCTCGCGCGACACGGTTAAGACCAGCCACGAAACCACGAAAACACGAAACTAAAATGCCTTTCGTGCTTTCGCGCCTTTCGTGGCTCTGGTTCCGTGCTTTCGTGGCCTGGACGTCAGCCCCGAGGCGAGTCCGAGATCCGCGCGGTTTATGTGAGAATGTAGGGCTCACATGGGCCACGATTCTCAACAGCCTTCCCGCCGACGAGAAAGTCGGCATCGCGTTCTCCGGCGGCCTCGACACCAGCGCCGCGCTGCACTGGATGCGCGCGAAGGGCGCGATCCCGTACGCCTACACCGCGAATCTCGGCCAGCCCGACGAGCCCGACTACGACGACGATTCCGCGCAGCGCGCGCTGCAGTACGGCGCCGAGAAGGCGCGGCTGGTCGACTGCCGCGCGCCAGCTGGTCGCCGAGGGCATCGCGGCGCTGCAGTGCGGCGCCTTCCACATCTCGACGGCCGGCGTCGCCTACTTCAACACGACGCCGCTCGGGCGCGCCGTCACCGGCACGATGCTCGTCGTCGCCATGAAGGAAGACGACGTCCACATCTGGGGCGACGGCAGCACCTTCAAGGGCAACGACATCGAGCGCTTCTATCGCTACGGGCTGCTCGCGAACCCCGGCCTGCGCATCTACAAGCCGTGGCTCGATCAGCAGTTCATCGACGAGCTCGGCGGCCGCAAGGAGATGTCGGAGTATCATGCACACGCGCCGGCTTCGGCTACAAGATGAGCGTGGAGAAGGCCTACTCGACCGACTCGAACATCCTCGGCGCGACCCACGAAGCCAAGGATCTCGAGTTCCTCAACAAGGGCATCACGATCGTCGAGCCGATCATGGGCGTGGCGTCGTGGCGCGAGGACGTCGACGGTCGCAGCCGGAGACGGTCACCGATCCGCTTCGACGAAGGGCGGCCGGTCGCCTGAACGGCAAGAGCGTTCGACGACGAGGTCGACGCTGATTGCTCGAAGCGAACGCCGATCGGCGGACGCCACGGCCTCGGCATGAGCCGACCAGATCGAGAACCGGATCATCGAAGCCAAGAGCCGCGGCATCTACGAAGCGCCCGGCATGGCGCTGCTCTTCATCGGCTACGAGCGGCTGGTCACCGGCATCCACAACGAGGACACGCATCGAGCAGTACGCGAGAACGGCCGCCGCCTCGGCCGGCTGCTCTACCAGGGACGCTGGTTCGATCCGCAGGCGATGATGCTGCGCGAAACGGCGCAGCGGTGGGTCGCGCGCGCGCGTCACGGGCGAGGTGACCGTCGAGCTTCGCCGCGGCAACGACTACTCGATCCTCGACACGCACGAGCCCGAACCTCACCTACAAGCCCGAGCGCCTGACGATGGAAAAGGGCGAGGCGTTTTTCACGCCGCAGGACCGCATCGGTCAGTTGACGATGCGCAACCTCGACATCGTCGATACCCGCGACAAGCTGATGACGTACGCCAAGACCGGCCTGATCTCGCCGCCGTCGAAGACGTCCGGACTGCCTCTCGCTCGGCGGCGGAACGCCCGACGAATAGGATCGGCCGGAGCGCTACTTCTTCAACTCGGCGTAGATCGCCGCCACCGCGGCGCCGGTCCGCTCGTTCTTGTAGCCCGGGAATTTCGCCGTCAGGTCGATGGACTTTAGCCGGCGTCCTCCGCGCTCTTCCCCGCTTTGATCGCCGCTTCGGTCTCCGACAGCAGCGCTGCCGTATAACGCTGATACTCCTGGACGTCTCTTCCAGCGTCATCAGAGGACTATGGCCGGGGATGACGACATCCACGTCCTTGACCGCGGCCAGCAGCTTGGCCATCGTCTTGGGATGCTCGACGCCGCTGCCGCCGTTGGCTGCGGTCGTAGAGCGGCGGCGCGTCCTTCCAGGCAAACATGTCGCCGGTCTGCAGCACGCGCAGCGCGGGGATAGACGACGAACGTGTCGCCGCTCGTGTGGCCGCGCGCCGAAGTAGTAGAGATCGACCTGATTCTTGCCGGTGCCGAGCGACAGTCTTGTCGGTGTAGGTTTTCTTCGGCAGGAACTGGGCCTTGTCGCCCTTGAAGGCGTCCATCCTCATCATGTTCGCCTTGGTGTTCTCGTGCGCGATGATCTCGACACTGGCCGGAAAGCCGTCGTTGCTGCCGGTGTGATCGCCGTGGGTGTGGGTGTTGATGATCGTCGTGATCGGCTTGCTCGGTCGACCGCCTTGATCTGAGCGATGATCCGGTCCGTATCCGGCGAGCTTGGTGTCGACGACGACGACGCCGCTGTCGGTCACGAGGTACGCCGACGTTCCGCCGGTGAAGTCCGAGCGCGGCGTCGGGTTGGACGCGGCGATCATGTAGAGGTTGTCCTTGACCTTCTCGAGCCCGGGCAGCGCTGGACCGCGCCGCGGGCTGCTGGCCTGCCGCGACCGCGGTCACGGCGCCGATGGTGATCAGTCCGATCCACGCACATGCGATCTCGAAGCCTTCATCGCCCCTCTGGCGTTTTCTGGCGCCGAATGCGGCACCTGATAGTTGTTCTCGGCGTTCAAGTTGATCAGCGCGACGAATGACGGCCCTCGAACAGCCCGAGCGTGGCGAGACTGGGAGACCGACGACGCGTCCCATCCGGCCGGCAGGAGGAATGCGTGTTCCGCAGCCCGTGGACCGGGCGATCGAGACGACGATCCCCGCGATCGACCGTGTAGCCTGGATCGGTGACGGTCCCGGTGATCCGGAGATGCGCGCTCTGCCGATCGTCCGTGATCGGCAGTTCGAGCCTGGCGAGATCGCGGCGCCATCCCTGCGGCTGAACGAGCGCTGTGCGCGGTGTCGAGATCGACGACCTTCGACCTCCGTGCAGATGCGAGGTACTCCAGCGAGTCGAGCCGCGCCGTCGTGCCCTTGCGGTAGTCGCTGTAGCTCTGATCGACGCGGATGCGATGCGGATCCGGCGCGTCGAGGTCGTAGATCGTCTTGACGTCGTCGAAAAACATGTCGCCGGTCCGTCGTCGCGGCGTGAACGTGCGCCGTCGTCCGGCGCGCGTGAATGGTGACCGGGTTGCTCTGACCGCTCCGAGTTGGCGAACGCCAGCTTGAGCCGACCGTCGCGCGGTCGTCGACAGCTGCGCGGCGACGTTGGACGACATGAACGCGAAGCCCTTCGGCAGAAGCACGCCGAGCCGGTAGCCGCTGAGGCTGCCGCGCCCAGACGATGTCGTCGCCGTGCATCGAGTAGGTGCGCGGATCCTTGTAGGTCTTGTAGATCAGCACCGCGCCCGACGCCGCCCGCAGGAACCGGGATCGGCAGCTTCGCGTGGATGGCGTGCGTCTCCGGGATCGCTCGTGTGTCCTGCTTCGTAGGTGAACGGCATCGGCTTGCCCGGTGCGCGGATCGTAGACCTCGATGTCCGACCCTCGCTGCCGCCGCGCGTCGCGTTGACCAGTTCCGGTCGCGCCGGTGCGCGTTTCTTCGGGCAGAAATCGAATGCGGAACGCTTCGCTGCCCGGCTCGAGGATCGCGTATTCCGTGTAGGCGTCCTGGGTGAAGAGCCGCGTCAGCGGCGCTGTCGGCCTCAGCGATCCGTCGGCGATTGGTGCCGCCCGGGAACGGGTTGTCGCCGCGACCGCGCTGCTGGGCGGCGCGCAGTCGCCACCATCAACGCCATGGCGGCCGCCGGCACGGCCACCTTCCGCCATTTCGATCACCTTGAGCATGCGGCCCAGTCTACCCTCAAGCCCTTCGCTCCAGTAAGCGCAGGCGTTGGGTTACCACTGAGTTCGATGAACCCCGGCCGCGTCATGACCGTTCTTTTCGCCTTCGTCGGCGTCCGGACTCGTCTGGACCGGATTTCACTACGCGCGTCCGGCCTCGACGTCGGCGCCTGCCCTGGTCGGGCGAACGCGCGACCATCCGCTTCTTCCGCAACCCGGCGGCGGTTAAGTCATTCACCGCCGCGGGCCTCGGCGGCCGCGCGGTCTCGACCGCCGCGCTCAAGGGGCAAAGTGGTCATCGAACTTCTGGGCCACCTGGTGCCCTCCCTGCCGCGCCGAAATTCCCGGACCTGATCGCGCTCCAGGAGAGCTGCCCGCGATTCGCTGCCAGGTCGTCGGCGTGTCCCAGGACGAGATTCCGGCCGAACAGGTGAAGAAATTTGCGGCCGACCACGGCATCAAACTACCCGGTCGTGATGATCGACCGCTGGATCGAGAACGTTGTTCCCCGGCGTCGACGCGCTGCCGACCTCGTTCATCCTCGATCGCGACGGCCGCCTCGTGCAGAAGCACGTCGGCATGCTGACAGCCGGGGCTGACCGAAGCTGGAAACGCGCTCGCTCGCCGGGCTGCCGGTGAACGCGTCGATCGACACGGGTCGATCAGTCGCGAGGGCCTCAAGCCTGTCGAACGGCGCGCAGGCGATCGACATTCCCGGCGTCGATCTGGCCGCGCTGTCGCCGGCGAAGCGGACCGAGGCGCTGCAGAAATTGAACGGCCAGTCGTGCACCTGCGGCTGCGACCTGACCGGTGGCGAATGCCGCGTCGACGATCCAGCCGTGCGGCGTCAGCCTGCCGCTGGCGCGACGAGATCGTCAAGCAGATCGCCGCCGCCCGCTAGCCCGCCTCCGGCTTCATTTCTGCGGCCCGCTTCTTCGTCATTTCGTCGAGCTCGGCGGAGATGGTCGCGATAGCAGACTGGGCAGATGCCGTGGCTGAACTGCGCGTCGGAGTGGTCCGCGATGTAGCCTTCGACCTGCTGCCAGTGCTGGTCGTCGCCGCGAATGCGCTTGCAGTAGCTGCAGATCGGCAGAAGCCCGCTGCAGCTGCTTCGACGTTCGACAGCGCGTCCTGCAGCTCGGTGACGCGCTCCGGCGAGCTTCTGCTGCAGGCCGAGTACTCCGGACGCCGACGGCGACGCGCGCGCGCAGCTCCTCGGGATCGAACGGCTTGATCGATGTAGTCGTCAGCGCCGGCGTCGAGGCCGGCGACGACGTCGCCGCGCGCTTCGCGCGCGGTGACGAGCAGCAAGCATACATGTTCGCGTCGCGGCAGCTCGGCGCGCACACGTCCGGCAGACGTCGGGACCGTCGATCTCCGGCATCATCCAGTCGAGAATCGCCAGCGTCGGCGACGTGCGACGTTGCGCAAGTGCTCTCCACGCCTCGCGCGCCGTCGTTCACGACGGTCGTCTCGTAGCTCCAGCGCTTGCAGCGTGCGCGCGAGCGATTTCCCCGGTGACGCGATCGTCTTCGGCGATCAGAACGCTGCATGGACTCCCAAGCGTGGGTGGAAGAGTGCGCAGGAAAGTATACCGGTCGCAGCCGTCCACCGAGCTCACAATGTGAGCCATCCATGCCCGTCGTCTCGCGATCGCCGTCGCGTGCGGTCTGCTCGGGCTGGCAATCGAACGCGCTGTCGGTGACGACCGCCGCGCCGCTGCTGCTCGGCCGGGCCGTCGACGCTGCCGGTGGCGATCCTGTTCGGCCCGGCGTATCGGCGCGTGCTCGGCCCGCCATCGGTTGCCGCACGCTCTACGGCACGACCGGCTGGCCGCTGCTCGTACTCGAACCGATCGTCATCGGCCTTTCTCGCAGACGCGACGGTGTCGCCGCTCGTCGCGGCGCCTGCGTCTGGATCGTCGGCGCGCTTCATGCATCGCGGCGCTGCCGCAGCTCTACGGCGTCGTCTCCCTGCGCCAGTCGGTCTGGCCCGTCGCGCTGCAGATGGTGATCATCCGGCTGGTGGCGGTGGTCATCGCCGATCTGATCGCGGCCGGCGCCTCCGCGCAGCGGCTGATCACCGGCGACGCCGCGGTCGGAGCGGCGCGCTTCGCGCCTACTCGTTCCGCGCCTTCGTGCTGGCCGCGGTCGCTGCCGTGCTCGCTGCTCGCCGCCGTCGACAGCCAGCTGACCGCCGGCGCGGCAGGAGGGCCGACGGCGGCGCACGCCTGCACGAAGCGGTGACGGCGCTCGGCGAGCACGTCGACAGCTACGTCGGCAGCCACGCGCACGCGGTCGAGTCGCTGGCGACATCGCTGGTCGGCGCAGTCGCTCACCGGAGCCCAGCGTCAGAGCCTCCTCGACGAATATCACCGGATCTATCCCGGACTTCATCGACCCTCTTCATCGCCGATCGCAGCGGCGCCGTGCACCGAGATCTACCCGCCGGTGGAACGCGGATCGCCGGCGCCAGTCAGCGCTGATCGCGAGTACTTCGTCGACGGCCGTCTGAAGACGCAGCGGCCTGGTCGATCTCGGACGTCATCATCGGACGGCTGTCGCCCACGTGCCGATCGTGACGATGGCGATGCCGCCGGTCGGCTGCCGGCGCGCGAGGTCGAGCGCGGCGTCGCCGGCGGCTCGCTCGACCTGTCGAAGTTCGAGACGTTCGTCGCAGGACTTCGCGCACGCTGCCGGACGCGCGCGTCACCGATCGTCGATCAGCGCGATCGCGTCATCTACGCCAGCGGCCAGCCACCGGCTACACACGCGCTGCAGGACGCTGTCCGACGATCTGTTGATCGCGGCAGCGCTCGCGCGGGCCGGGAACGGCGTCTACCGCTACCAGCGGCCGAGCGCGATTCGAGCGGCGCCGCGTGGATCGCCGCGACGGCGGCGGCTGGCGACTGCCCGAGTGGCGGCTGTTCGTCGAGCAGCCGCTGATCAACTCGCGCCTGCAGTCGGTCGAGCTACTACGCATTCACGCTCGGGCTGGTGGTCGTCGCGCTCGGCGGCGCCGTGCTCGGCGCGCGGCGCTTTGCGGACGTCGCTGACGCGCCCGCTCGAGGAACTGGTCGACCATCGTCGCGCAACATCTCGGCGCACGGCGGTCGCGGCGATCTCGCGCGCCTCGTCGCTCGGAACCGCCGGCGGAAATCGCGGCGCTGCTCGAGGACGTCAACGGCATGCAGGCGCGGCTGGCGCGACTCGTACCAGCAGCCTGCGAGCAGGCGCTCGGTGCAGCGCGAGCGCCTCGAACACGGAGCTGCGCGCGCTCACCGAGGATCTCGATCGCGAAGGTCCGCGACCGCACCGCGGAGCTCGCCGCCGCGACGCACGTCGCCGAGGAAGCCAACCAGGCGAAGAGCGAGTTCCTCGCCAACATGAGCCACGAGATCCGGACGCCGCTGAACGGCATCATCGGCATGACCGAGCTGGCGCTCGACACCGAGCTGTCGACCGAGCAGCGCGAGTACCTGACGATGGTGCAAGACGCTCGGCCGATGCGCTGCTCGGCGATCCTCAACGACATCCTCGATTTCTCGAAGATCGAGATGCGCAAGCTCGAGCTCGAGCGAGATTCCGTTCTCGATCCGCGATCATCTCGCCGAGCTGCTCAAGCCGCTGGCGCTGCGCGCCGAACAGAAGGGGCTCGAGCTCGTCTGCCACGTGCTGCCGGACGTGCCGAGCGTCGGCGTCGGCGATCCCGGGCCGGCTGCGGCCAGGTGCTCGTCAACCTGGTCGGCAACGCGATCAAGTTCACCGAGCGCGGGCAGATCCTCGTGCAGGTGGAGGTCGAGTCGAGACGGCGACGACCGACGCGTGCTGCACTACTTCGTCAGCGACAGCGGCATCGGCGTGCCCGACGGACAAGCAGCGAAGCGATCTTCGAGCCGTTCAAGCAGGCCGACGGCTCGACGACGCGACGGTTCGGCGGCACCGGCCTCGGGCTCGCCATCTCGTCGACGCTGGTCGAGCTGATGGGCGGGCGCATCTGGCTGGAGAGCGCGCCGCATCGAAGGCAGCACGTTCCACTTCACGCGTGCCGCTCGGCGTGCACCGACGCGCGGCCGGAGACGACGAGCAGTCGACCTCACCGACCTGCCGCGTGCTGATCGTCGACGACAACGCGCGTGAACCGCCGCGTGCTCCACGACCTGCTGCTGCGCTGGAAGATGCAGCCGACTGCCGGTCGACAGCGGCGCCGACGGCGCTGCGCGCGTTGCGCGACGCGAGCCGCGAGCGGCGCGCCCGTTCGCGCTGGTCCTGCTCGACGCGAACATGCCCGACGATGGACGGTTTCGAAGTCGCGCACGCCGGATCCGCGGCGACGCCGAAGCGTCGCCGGCGCGACGATCATGATGCTGAGCTCGTCGGGCCAGCTACGGCGAGAGCGACGCAGCTGCCGCGAGCTCGGCATCGCGCACCACCTGACCAAACCGATCGATCAGCGCGATCTGCTGAGCGCGATCGCGCCGCGCGCTGACGCGCGATCACGGCACCGCGGCCGCCGCTGCCCGCCGTCGATGCTGCCCGACCGATCTGCCGGAACGGCGCCTCGCACGTCCTGCTCGCCGAGGACAACGCAGTCAACCAGCGGCTCGCCGCCAGCCTGCTCGAGCGGCGCGGGCATCAGCGTCACCATCGCCGGCAACGGCCGCGAGGCGCTCGACGCGCTCGAACGCGGCAGACGTTCGACGTCGTCCTGATGGACGTGCAGATGCCGGAGATGGGCGGCTTCGAGGCGACGGCGGCAATCCGCGCGTAGAAGGCGGCGCGCGTGCGGCCGCATGCCGATCATCGCGATGACGGCGCACGCCATGAAAGGCGATCGCGAACGCTGTCTGGCCGCCGGCATGGACGAGCACTTCACCAAGCCGCTCGATCCCGCCGGCTCTGTGCGACTCGTCGAGCACATGGCGGACGGCCATGCGGCACCGCCATCGTCAACTGAGCCGCCAGCGGCGATCGAGCTGTCCGATCGAGTGCTGGCGCGCGTCGGCGGCGATCGGGAGCTGCTCGCCGAGATCAGCCGGCTGTTCGTCGACGACGCGCCGATCCACCTGAAGCGAATCCGCGACGCGCTCGACGCCGGAGACGCCGACTCGCTGCGACGGGCGTCGCACGCCTTGAAAGGTGCGGCAGCGAACTTCGAGGCGGTGGCGGTCGTCGAGGAGCACGATCGCTCGAGGAAATGGGCAGGTTGGGCGACCTGTCGAGCGGCGAGGCTGCATGGTCCGCCGTCCGGCTCGAGACCGACCGGCTGATCGTCACCCTCCGGCGCATCGGGTCCGCCGAGAACTGAACACACCCGGCCGAACACATCCGCAGCCGGCGGCTCCCCTGAACGTATTCCAATTACGCAGATGGTATTTCAGTGAGCGCTATGGCGCGGCGATCACAGGTGTCGGCAGGTCGGCTTGCAGAGTTCGCTTCGGATGCGGGGATGTCCGGTCGGCATGCTCTTCGCAAGCGATCACCAACCGAGCCGCTACGGCTGAGCCTTGCCGATTCCAGGAAATGCGCCCTGACGACATTCTTGACGCCGACTTTCAGCTCCCAGACCCGCAGCGAGCTGCAGGCTTGGTGCATGAGCACCTGCAGCTGACGCCGGCCGCGGAGGCGGCGCTCCTCGCCGCCATCGACGCCGGTCTTTACGCGCCACGAGCGCTCTCTGGCAGGAGTCGAAACACGAAGCGATTCAGGCGCTTTCGGCCGGGTTCGCCGAAAAGATGGCGCGCGTCAAGACAGAACTGTCAGCGAAGGACGCGACCGTCAGCAGCATCTCTGCGCTACTTCGAAGCGCTCGTCGCCGACCTCACCGATCAAGACCCACCGCGACCCGAAGACGAAGCTGATGAACTTCGCGCGTTTCACCGAGCAGCTCGAGTCGTTTCTCGCGCCTCGAGCAGCGCGGGCGGTGGTGCGCTGTCGGGCTCGTCGACATCACCGGATTCAAGCGCTACAACGACACGCTCGGGCACGCGGTCGGCGACCGCATCATCGAGCGCGTCGCCCGCCTGCTGCGCGAACAAGTGCGTTCGGACGACCTGATCGCGCAGGAGCGCCCCGCATCACCGAACAGTGCCGCAACTGGCAATTCACGCAGCGACGACGGCGCGGCGGGGTCGATCCGACGCGCCGCGAACTCCACGCACGATTCGGCGGCGACGAATTCTGCTTCATGATTCCGGATCTCGCCGGAATGCTCGCAGGCCCATGCCATCGGCGAGCGGTTTCGCGAGGCGGTCGAACCACTACGACTGGGCGCTCGAAGATCCGCGCCTCGGCGCGCAGCCGGTGCGCGGTTGACGTCGGCGTGGTCTGTCTGCTGGCTCGGCCGCCTTGTCAGCCGGCGATTCGTCGCGCGGCGCCTGGCCGCCGATCTCATTCAGCGCGCCGACAAACTGATGTACGAGGCGAAGTTCGAGCACGCCGCGCGCATTTCGTTTCTCGCCATGAAAATCGACAAGGGGCGCCCTCGTCGAAGTCGGGGAGGGCGAGCGGCCGTCTTCGTAAGCGCGAAGGCGCGTGCTACACTCGAAAGATTGTTCTCCACCGGATGGTGGGTGTAGCTCAATGGTTAGAGCGCCGGACTGTGGCTCCGGAGGCTGCGGGTTCGAGTCCGTCATCCACCCCATCACCCCGGCGTTCCCGTCTCACCGCGGCGGCGTGCCGTGCATCACTGACGGCGCCCGCCAGCGCCTCGACGGCCCGGCCGACGGCGTCGCGAAACACCCAGGCGGCAGCGGCGGCTGATCAGGACGAAGAGGACCACCAGTAGGCGTGAGGCCGGCGAGTCTGGTCACGGCCGGCCTGGCGGTTCGCGTCGGGCTGAGATCGAGGTCGCGGGCCGCGCCGTCCATAGGGGCCGCGGCAATCGCGGTGGCGGACGCCTCGCGCGCCCGGGCGAGCGTCCGTTCGCGCGGCAGGTTGACCATGCGCGGGATGCCCAGGGTGAGCGCGAAGATCGGGGCGATCGCCGGCTCCTCGAATCTGATGGCGGTATCGGTTCCGGCGATGCCGACGCGGTGCGCGATGTAGTCGGCGATTTCCTCCTGCGGCAGCGATTCCAGCGTGCACCTGACCGCGACGCGCGCGTGCAGCGCCTTGTTCTCCGGCTGAGCGCAGCCGCTCGTTGAGCGCCGGCTGCCCGACCAGCACCACCTGCAGCAACGCCGAGGCATCGGCGGCCTCGCCGAGCAGCTTCACCTGATCGAAGACGTCAGGCGGCAGGTTCGGCGCTTCGTCCACGATCACGGCGGCGCTGGCTTCGAGCGGCGCCAGCGACTCGACGAAGGCTCTGCAGGCGCGTGCAACAGGTCTCATGCGGTGTCGCCAGGGCGCCGCGCGCGAGCTTCGTCGCGCGACCCAGCACCCCGAAGTCCGCGAGGATTTGCTTCCGGCAACTCCTCGCCCGACACGAGCGGGCTGGATCGGTGATGAGCGAGGTCAGCGTGCGGCGATCGAGGCTGCTCGATGACGGTGCGGCATCAGCGTCGTTCTTGCCGGCGCCGAACACGCCGGTGAACACAGACCAGTCCCTCGATTGCGAATGCGCCGTCAGCAGCCGCTGCCAGGCTTCGTCATGCGGCGTGCTGTAGAAGTAACCGCGGATCCGTCGACAGCGCGAATCGCCGGCGCGGGCTGGCGATCGACGTCGGCGTAGAGCGACTCCGTGCCGATGCGCCGTCGTGCGCGGCCGGGCGCGGGGCTGGTGGGACTTCCGCGTGCTCGTCGGTCTCGCGAACGGGTGGCGCCGTGGGAATCCGCTCCGGCGTCGGGCGCGCGTGGAACCCTCCCAACCGGCGTGCGGACTGCCGAGCGGCCCGGTCGAACGTCCTCGGATGGAAACAGGTCCAGGAGCGGCCGGCAGTCCGTGCTTCGCTGCCCGCCTCGCCGGGTAGACCCGGAGTCGCTACAGCGATTCAAACGGCGCGGTAATCCAGGGGCGGCAGCAGCTGGCCCGGATTCACTGTGCGTTGGTGGCGCGAGCGGCCCGGCGGGTCGGAGATCCCTCCCGCCAATCCGGAGGCGCCGGGTTCGGTTGGCAGCGGCGCAGCGCGCCGCGGTTCGGGCTCGTCGCGGTGGTCGATCGTCGAGACCACGATCGAGTTCGAGAAGGCTGTCGAGAAACTCGGGGTCGTCGGCGAGCGGACGCGTCACATCGCGGTCGTCCACCGGACAGTTATATCTGCTGACCCTGGCGGTGCCCCTAAACAGCTTTGCATCTGTCTTGTTTTCGAGCCTCGGCGGCGCAACCTTCTTCGCCCGCAATGAGCTAGTCCATGACGATTCCGACACAAACGACTCTTTTTGTCGCCATAAACGCACATATTTCTGCCATTTCCAGGGAATTGCAAATATCCAATAAACATCTGATTCAAAAAGGTTTGTATCAAATCGCCGAGCTTGGAATCAGTGTTGCTCAGCTTTCCCCGGATTACTGTGAACGATCCGAGCCCTGACGACCTCTTCACCTCGTGGCGCACGGAATTGCCTCCGTGCTGGTCGGCCGCGGCATCTCGCTGCGCGAACCGGACGCGTCCGGGGATCTCGGCGCGGTGATCGATCTCGCATCCCTCGTGGATGCCACAGCCCTTCGGGCTCGACGAACCGGTCGCCGACTTCGCCGTCCAGCAGTTGATCGAAACGGCGGCGCGATCGCCACGCGGGACGCGCCTTCACCTACGTCATCACGCTCGCAACGGCGCGCACGCGTCGTCGGCCTCGCTGCAGGTGCGACAGACTCGACCCCGGCGTTCGAAGCCGCGGAATGGGAATGCACGCTGGCGCCGTCGTGGCGCGGCAGCGGGGTGTTCCTCGAGGCGGCGCGGCCTCGCTCGGCTCGTTGGCGTTCGGCGTCGGTCGGCGCGCACCGCCTCGAGGCGCGCGTGCTGCTGCAGAACGGACGCGCCAACGGTGCGCTCCGCAAGCTGGGCGCGGTGCAGGAAGGCGTGCTGCGCCGCTCGGCCCGGCGCCGGCGGCGAATACGTCGACCAGGTGCTGTGGTCGATGCTCAAGGAGGACTGGGGCGAGCACTGGGTGTCGACCGCCCCGCGCGTCCACTGATGCACGCAACTGCCACGACGCCGCGCGCGTCTACGTCGCCGCCGGTCGATCGCGATCGGCGCGGCGCTGTTCGTCGTGTCGCCTGCCGGCAGGTGACGTCTCGATCAGCCGTTGCTGTTCGTCGCGCTGCTCGTGCTCGTCGTCCGTCGACGGCGGCGCTCAAAGTCTACGCTGCCGCTCACGGCGAGCGGCTCGACGATGTCGGTGTCGTATGCGGTGGACTTCGCCGTCGCTGCTGCTGCTCGGTCCGCACGAAACGATGCTGGTCGCCGCCGGCAGCGCCGTTCAGCCAGTGCCAGCTCAACACGCAAGGAAGGCAACCCGCTCTACCGCACGCTGTTCAGCATGGCGTCGCTGGTGATCACCGTGCAGGGCGCCGGCCTGGCGTTCCGCCTGGCTCGGCGGCCGGCGTCGCGCGATGCACGCTCGGCGACGCTGGCGACGCCGCTGCGTCGGCGCCGCCACCGTGTACTTCCTGCTGAACACCGGGCTCGTCGCCACCGCGATCGCGCTGTCGACGCGACGAGTCGATCGCCGCGACCTGGCACAACAACTTCCTCTGGACGCGCGCCGAGCTACTTCGTCGGCGCCGGCACGGCGGCGCTCGCCTCGCTGGCTCGTGGCGCACGCCGGCTACTGGGATTGCGCCGTTCACGTTCGCGCCGCTCTACCTCGACCTACCGCACCTACAAGGTCTACATGGGCCGGGTCGAAGACGAACAGCGGCACGTGCAGCAGACCTCGGACCTGCACCTGGCGACGATCGAAGCGCTGGCGCGCGCGATCGACGCCAAGGATGCAGATGACCGCAGATGCACATCCGGCGCGTGCAGGTCTACGCCGCCGGCCTGGCGAAGGCGGCGGGCCTCTCCGATCACGGCGATCCAGGGCGTCAAGACCGCGGCGCTGCTGCACGACATCGGCAAGCTGGCGGTGCCCGAACACATCCTGTCGAAGCCGGGTCCGCTGACGCAGGAAGAGTTCCAGAAAATCCGGATCCATCCGCAGGTCGGCGCGGAGATCATCGCCGGCGGTGCCGTTCCCGTATCCGGTGGCGCCGCTGATCCTGAGCCACCACGAGCGCTGGGACGGCAAGGGCTATCCGCAGGGCCTGAGACGGCGAGGAGATCCCGCTCGGCGCGCGCATCCTGACCATCGTCGACTACTTCGACGCGATCACGACCGAGCGGCCGTACCACAAGGCGCTGAGCCACGACAGCGCGATCAGCCTGCTGCGTCACGAAGTCGGGACGGGCGCTCGATCCCACGCCTGGTCCCGGTCTTCATCGACCTGCTGCCGGCGCTCAGCCGAAGAGTTCGGCGCCGAGGGCGCCGCGGCGCAGACCGCGCAGTCGAGGCGCCGCCGACGCAGCTCGGGCTCGCGACCCCGAGTCTGGCATCCGACCGGCAACCGCGCCTTCGAGAACATCGCGCTGGCGCATCGCGAAATCTACGCGCTCTACGAGATCGCGCAGTCGATGGGCACCAGCCTCGGCGTCGCGGACACGATGGCGCTGATCTCGTCAAGCTGTCGAAGCTGGTGCCGTGGTCCGGCTGCTCGCTCTTCCTGCACAACAGCAATACGTAACCGAACGGGCACAC